>ERZ1292640.1964-Hain-H43-02um-R1-1964-length-16778-cov-8_pt1 | contig 16778 bp, 13 predicted proteins | sample MGYA00564404_ERZ1292640 | MGnify/ENA primary metagenome ERZ1292640 (study PRJEB36523, sample SAMEA6512636) | groundwater metagenome | collected 2019-01-08 | study: AquaDiva: Metagenomics assemblies of 32 groundwater samples
CCGGCGCGTGGCAATGCCCTTCAACCTCGCTGAACTCACCGAGTACCTGCGGATTGCGAGCGAAGCGCTGGGTCGATACCGGCTGCGCACCGCACTGAGCGTCACCGGCGTCGTGCTGGGCGTGGCGGCGGTCATTGCCATGATGTCGGTCAGCGAAGGGGCCGCGCGGGAAGCGCTGGCGCAGGTCGACGCGCTGGGGCTCGACAACCTGGTGGCGCAGAGCACCGGCGGGCTCAACGCCCGCGGCACCATGAAGCGGAGCTTGTCGGCGTCCGATGCCGAGCGCGCGGTCGCGATGGTCCCGACCGCGAGACTCGGGTCTCCGGTGGTTTCGAGATACCTGAACCTGCGGCACGCCGGGCAGTCCGTTACCGGGCAGGTGCTGGGTGTCAGGCCCGCCTTCGGGCAGATTCTCCGGTTGGGCGTCGCGCGCGGTCGCTTCATCCAGGCGACCGACGAAGTGTCTGTCGCGCGGGTCGCGGTGATTGGCCCTGGCCTGGCGCGCGAGCTCTTCGGCTACCGCGATCCGCTCGGCGAGACCATCACCGTGGCCGTCGATCACTATCGCGTGGTTGGCGTGCTCCGCGAACAGGGCGGCGATCCGCAGGCCGGCAGCACGATTGGGTGGCACAACATCAATCGCGCCGCCTTTGTGCCGCTGCCGACATTGACCGGCCACACCTTTGCGGTGGCGCCCGACCAGCCCGTGGACGAAGTGTGGATCCAGGTCGAGGACGGCGAGCGATCGGAGTCGCTTGGCGAGGTGTTCAGGCGGCTGTTGTCACAGACGCGCGAGGCCGACGAATTCACCATCGTCGTTCCGCGAGCGCTGTTGGCGCAGCGCTATCGCACGCAGCGCACGTTCAGCGTCGTGGTCGGCAGTGTCGCGGCACTGGCGCTGCTGGTGGGCGGCATTGGCATCATGAACATCATGCTGACGTCGGTGGTCGAACGCACCCGTGAGATAGGCGTGCGACGGACCGCCGGCGCCCGGCGGCGCGATGTGACCCTGCAGTTCCTGGTCGAGACGCTGTTGATGACCGTCGGCGGGGGCGTCGTCGGCATTGCCGTGGGCGCCGGAGTGTCGGCGGGAATCGCGAGCTACGCCGGATGGAGCACGTACGTCTCGGCCACTGCCGTGATCCTGGGCTTCATCGTTTCGTTCGTGGTCGGCCTCGTGTTCGGCCTGTATCCCGCCATGAAGGCTGCGGCGCTGGAGCCGGTCGACGCCATGCGCTACGAATAGCGCGGCTGAACGCCGCGGCTGAGAGTGGGGACAAACCTTCAAGTTTGTCCGAGGTTGCGAATCTGAATGCCGGCTGCTTCCAGGCCCCGTCGTACCGAGCGGGCCAGGTCCGCAGCTCCCGGCGTGTCGCCGTGCAGGCAAATGGTGTCGGCGTTGAGTGCGATCACCGACCCGTCGATCGCCACGACCTTGTGGTCGCACGCCATCTGCACCGCGCGAGCGACCACTGCGGCGGCATCATCGATCACGCTCCCGGGTTTCTGGCGTGACGCGAGCGAGCCGTCTGGTTCGTACGCGCGATCGGCAAACACTTCTGCGGCGACCCGCAGCCCGGCCTGCCGGCCGGCCCTGATCAGCTCCGAGTTGGGCAAGCCAAACAGGATCAAGGTCGGGTCGAGCGCGGCGACCGATCGCGCGATTGCCTCGGCCATGGCGCGATCGCGGCAGGCCATGTTGTAAAGGGCGCCGTGCGCCTTCACGTGCTGGAGGCGCGCACCCTGGGCGCCGGCGATGCCGGCGAGCGCCGCCACCTGGTAGAGCACGAAGTCGTGCACCTCTTGCGGCGTGGCCGTGATCTCACGACGGCCGAATCCCACCAGGTCCGGGAACCCGGGATGAGCACCGATCGCGACGCCGTGGGCCTTGGCCAGCGCCACGGTGGCGCGCATCGCGCCGGGGTCGCCCGCATGAAATCCGCAGGCGACGTTGGCCGACGAGATGCTCGGCATCAGGGCAGCGTCGTCCCCCATCGGCCAAGGGCCGAACGACTCGCCAAGGTCAGAGTTGAGATCAATTCTCATTTTGTGCTTGACCGACCATTTTAGTCGGTCATATGCTGGTCCTGAACTTGAGATTGAATCTCAAGTTTGAACCCATGAAGACGTTTCGCACCGTCATTTTCTGGATGCACCTGGTCGCCGGCGTTGCCGCCGGCATCGTGGTGCTCATCATGTCGATCACTGGCGTAGCCCTCACGTACGAGAAGCAAATGCTCGAGTGGGCGGACCGCCGCGCGTGGTCGGCGCCGTCCCCGGTTGGCGTCCGGCACCTTCCGCCAGAGACGCTGCTGGCGCAAGTGGCCGCGGCCCAGCCGGGGGCGGCACCGACCGGCGTCACCCTTCGCGCCCATCCGGCCGCGCTGGCCACCGTCACGCTCGAAGGCAACGCGTCCCTCCTCGTGGATCCCTATACCGGCGCGATTATCGGCCAACCGCCGGTCGCGTTGCGGAGCTTCTTTCGGACGATGACGGCGTGGCACCGATACCTCGCCCTCGACGGCACCAGCCGGGCGATGGGGAAGGCCATTACCGGGGCCGCCAATCTCACCTTTCTCTTCATCGTCATCAGCGGCTTGTATCTCTGGTGGCCTCGCGTGCGGACCTGGCTGCAGTTCAGGAACGCGTTGTGGTTCCGTCGGGGACTGCCGTCGAAGGCGCGCGACTTCAACTGGCACAACGTGATTGGCTTCTGGTCCGCGGTCCCGCTGGCGATCGTGGTGGCCGGCGCCGTGCCCATCTCGTACCCGTGGGCCGGCAACCTGGTCTACCGACTCGCGGGGGAGCCGCCACCCGTGCCCGGCGGGGGTTCGGTGCGGCCATCAGTGAAGCCCGAGCCCGGATCGGGATTGGGGCTGAACGCGGCCTGGCATCGTGCCCAGGAGCGAACACCCGAATGGCGCACGATCGCCGTGCGCTTGTCGGCGGCAGATCGGCCGCTGACGCTGACCGTCGACGAAGGCTACGGTGGCCAGCCCCAGCAGCGCGAAACGCTCACGATCAGCCGCGCGACCGGCGACATCACCAGGGTCGATGCCTTCGGTGACTTGAGCCCGGGCCGCCGCGCCCGCTCGTGGTTGCGGTTTACGCATACCGGCGAGTTCTACGGATTGGCCGGGCAGACCGTGGCCGGCCTGGTCTCCGCGGGCGCCGTGCTTCTCGTCTACACCGGGCTCGCCCTGGCGTGGCGCCGGTTGGTGTCGTGGATTGGCCGCCGGGGCCAGCGAGGGGCGGTGGAGCACGCGCGCGCGGCTTGAGCACTTGCCCCAGTCGGTACTTCCGTTGTTACTTACTCTCAACTTCTGGTTCAGCGTCAGAAGGGTCTTCGGTTCGTCATGTTTGTTCGATCGTGTGTGCAGGCCGTCCTTGTTCTCTTGACCGTCGTTGCCGCGGCGTTCGCCCAGTCGGGCAATCTCTCAGGGCATGTCCGCGACGCCAGCAGCGCCGTCATTCCTGGCAGTCTCATCGTGATCCACCAGCAAGGCCGCGCCTTCGAGCGCATCACGGAAAGCGGGCGGGACGGCACGTTTGCCGTCGGTCCGTTGCCTGATGGTGAATATCTCGTCCAAGTGATCGCGCCCGGATTTGCGATTGCCGACAGGACGGTACGTGTCCCCACCGCCGCTCCGCTGGCGGTGACCCTGGTTCCCGCTCCCGTCGTCGAGGCCGTCCAGGTCGTGTCGGCGTCGAGGCAGGAGGAGCTGCGCGCAACCCTCAATACCAACGTCAACGTGCTCTCGCGGCGCCGGATGGAGGAGAGCGGGTCGCAGACCGTCGCCGAGGTCTTGCGGGAAGTGCCGGGTGTCGTGAGCCGGCGTGGCTCCGAGACCGCCGGTGCGGCCGGCGAACAGGTGCAGGGCATCGATTCGCGGCAGGTACTCGTCCTGCTCGACGGCCAGCCGATCGTCGGCGCCCGCGGCATCAAGCGCGGCGTGCTCAACCTCGATCGGCAGTCGGTCGCCAGGCTCGAGCAAGTGGAGGTGGTCAAGGGCGCGGCCTCCGCGCTGTACGGCTCCGACGCCATCGGTGGCGTGATCAACCTGATCACGCGGGACGCCACCTCCCCGCTCGACACGACGGGCGAGGTGTCCGGCGGCAGCCGAGGCGAGCGCAATGCCGTCGCCATGCTGGGAGCCCGCCGCGGTGCATGGTCGGGCCTGCTCTCCGCCGAGCATCACCAGAATGATGGCTTCGACCTGACGCCAACGACGTTCGACACCACGGGCGCCCCTTTCGAGCGCGTCGATTTCATGGCCCGGGTCCGCGGCCGCGCGTCCGACCGCCTGTCGCTGTCGGCCCTCGCCAGCGGCTACGACAATCACACCGCCGGCCGGTCGAACGGCGAACTGGGTCCACAAGACGATCGAATCAACGATCGCACCCTCAACGCCAACGTGCAGGCGGACTGGCAACCGCGCACCGCCACCAGCCTTCAGGCGCGTGCGTATGTGGCGCGCTACAGCGAAGACGCCGAAGCGACGCTGGCGCCTCCCACGTCGACGGTCCTGGCGCCCGGCGCGCTGGACGAACGCCTCCTGAAGGTGGACGTTTCGCTGTCACACGTGGTCGGCGCGCGCCAGCACCTGCAGGGTGGTTTCGCATACTGGCGCGACGAGTACTCGGGCATCAACCGCCTGCGCCACGATGCTGGTGAACAGGCCAGCATCGGCACCGCCTGGTTCCAGCACCGTGTGACCTTTGGCCCCGTGACGGCGACCGTGGGCGTCCGCTCAGACAGCCACTCCGAGTTCGGTACTGCCGTCTCGCCGAAGCTGGCCGCGAACGTTCGGTTGGGCAGCGGTGTGAGCGTTCGCGCGTCCTACGGCCGCGGCTTCCGCGCCCCTGACATCGGGCAGCTCTACTACCGGTTCTTGAATCCTTCGAGCATCTACCAGGTCGTCGGCAATCCGAACCTTTCCCCCGAGTATGCCAACTCGCTTCAGGCTGGCGCCGAGTACTCGACGCCTGGACGCCGCATGCGCGGAGGCGTCAACCTGTTCCGCAACGACGTGCGCGACCTGATCGATTCGGTCAGCCTGGGTTTTCCAGCCACGCCGGCGCAGGTCCAGGAGACCTTTGCTCGCGAAGGGCTCGACCCGTCGTTTCGTCCGGTCGCCGGGCGGCTGCTGCTGACGTATCGCAACGTCGCCGATGCCGTGACGCAGGGGCTCGAACTGGATGGTGAAGTGGCGGTGACAGCGGCACTGAGCCTCGCCGGTGCATACACCTACCTGGATGCGAGCGATCGCGTGACCGGCCTCGCGCTGACCGGACGCCACTCCCATCACGGCCACCTGCGTGCGTCGTGGCGTCACGCCGGGATCGGATTGACCGCGAACCTGCGCGGCATGTTCTACGGCCCCTGGGTGGCGGCCCGGGCCACCGTGGGCGGCGTAGCGAAAGACACGGTTGCGCCCGGCTACGCGCTGTGGGACGCGTACCTGTCACAGCGTCTTCTGCGCGCGCTGACGGCATTCGCGGCCATCGACAACCTGGCTGACAACCAGGACCCCAATACCGGTGTGTTGTCGGCCACGGGTTCGCCGGTGGCCATCTACCGTCCAGAGGCGGGCAGGGCCGTGCGGCTGGGCCTGCGGTGGTCGTGGGCAAAGTGAACGCGTCGAGAGGAATGAATATGAAGCGCATCATCGTCGGCTTGAGCGTGATGTTGGCAGCCACGCCTGCCGGTGCCGGCCAGCGTGATTCGTCAACGGGGGTGTTGTTGCTGGCCCACGGCGGTCAACCCGAGTGGAACGAACGCGTGGTTTCGGTCGCGACCGGGGTCGACCAACAGTATCCAACCGAGATCGCCTTCGGCATGGCTTCGCGCGCTTCCATCCAGGGCGCCGTTGATCGGCTCGCGCAGCGCGGCGTGACGTCGATCGTGGCGGTGCCGTTGTTCGTGTCCTCCCACAGCTCGGTGATCACCAGCACGGCGTTTCTGCTGGGCCTGAGGTCGGTGGCGCCCGCTGATCTCAAGCTGTTCGCGAAGATGAACCACGCCTCCCATGGCGCGGCCGCCGACCTTGGCGACGATCAGGCGCCGGCGGATCCGGCGTCACCCGTGTCGAGTCGCTTGCCCATTCGCATGACGCCGGCCCTGAACGGCCACCCGCTGGTTGGCCAGGTCGTCGTCGATCGCGCGCGGTCGATCAGCACGTCTCCTGGGGATGAGGCCGTCATCCTGGTGGCACATGGCCCAGTGCCCGAGGACGACAACCGGCGTTGGCTCGACGACATGGCCAAGGTCGCGGCGCAGGTGCGTACGGCGGTGCCATTTGCCTCGGTTGACTACTTGACCGTCCGTGACGATGCGGGGACCGTGATCAAGGAAGCCGCCACGCGGGAGCTCCGGTCGAAGGTGGAGCAGCAGCGCGCGCTCGGCCGCCGCGTGCTGGTGGTACCGCACTTGCTGTCGTTCGGAGGCATCGAGCAGGGACTGCGCAAGCGGCTCGAAGGACTCGCTTACACGATGACCGCCCAGGCCCTGATGCCGGACGACCGCATCGTGCAATGGGTGCTGGCCAGTGTTCGCTGACCGCGGTCGTCGCCCAGGCCGGCCGATGCGCAAAGGCGGTATGATTCGCCACATGCAACGACTGCTCCTGGCGGCGATGTTCACGTTCGTGGCGATGCCGGCGGCCTGGGCACAGGCCCCGCCGCGGCAGACGCAGGAGGACGACTACACCCGCTACGAACTGCTCGGCCCGGATACCGCGCAGTTCCGCATCCTCTATGAGGTGACGGCCACGACCGCCGGGGCGCCGTTCTTCTTCAACGCCATTCGCCGGGGCAGCGTGGCCACTGACGAGCACGTCACCGACATGATGACCGGGCAGCCGCTCAAATGGGAAGTGGTGAGCGGCAAGCAGGCCCGTGCCGAGGGGCATCCGACGGCGGACCTGGAGACCGAGTGGCTCAAGGTGCACCTGGCGAGGCCGGTGCCAAAGGGCGGCGAGGGCCGCGTCCTGATCGACAAGACTTACAAGGACGCCAAGAGCTACTTCCGGGATGGCGACACCATCGTCTTCGACCGGTCGCTAGGCATTCGCCGCAACGCCGTCGTCCTGCCGGCGGGCTATCGACTGATCAGCTGCAACGTGCCGTCGCAGGTGATGGCCACAGCCGATGGTCGCGTCATGATCACCTTCATGAACACCAGCGCCGCCGCTGCGCCGCTGGTGATTCGCGCGAAGCCTGGTCTCGCCCCCTTCACGCCGAAGCTGCCCACCACTCGCGGCGCCGCCGCCTCGACCACCCTGGCCTCACAGGCTGCGCGGCTGTCGGATCGCGCGCACCAGGATCGCGAAATCGTCTACTTTCCAAACGATCCGGCGACCCATTCCTTCAACCTCTACCACGACTACACCGAGTCGCGGCCGGGGGTGGGTCACTACTTCAATGTCGTGCGCGCCGGCAGCTCGGTGGCGAATCCTTCGGCGGTGCTGCTCGATACGGGCGAGGTGCTCAAGGTGGAGACGCTTGACGGCGCCGAGCTGAAGCGGCGGCGGCTCGATGCGGGTGAGCCGGTTGCGGCCACCACGCAGGTCGTGGTGATCTCGTTTCCGGTCGTGAAACAAGGGCAATCGGTGCGGCTGCGGATTACGGAAACCTACACCGACGCCAATCGCTACCTGCTCGACGGGGACGAACTGGTGTGGGACCGGGCATTTGGCCGGCCCCGGAACTCGGTCGTGCTGCCTTCGGGATGGACCGTCGTCGCCAGCTCGATCCCGGCGGCGGTCTCCCAGGATGCCGATGGCCGCCAGCGGCTCTACTACGAGAACGCGCGCAACGATGAGATCCAGGTGTTGATACGCGCCCGACGGGTGAAGGAGTAGGCGCCGCGGCGCCGCCGGAGCGCCGGTCCTGCTACGCGAGCATCTCCAACAGCAACGCCTTCTGCGCGTGCAGGCGGTTCTCCGCCTGGTCGAACACCACTGAGATCGGCGACTCGATCACTTCGTCGGTCACCTCCTCGCCGCGATGGGCGGGCAGGCAATGCATGAAGAGCGCGCCGGGCTTCGCCAGCGCCATCAGATTTTCGTTGACCTGGTAGCGCTGGAAGGTCTTCTTGCGGTCGGCGTACTCCACCTCCTGGCCCATCGACGTCCAGACGTCGGTGTAGATCGCATCGACATCGCGCACGGCCGCCTTGACGTCAGTGAACTCGGTCAGTCCGGCGCCCTTCTGTGACGCCGCGGCCGCCTGGTCCACGACTTCGTCGGGCAACTCGTAGCCCTTCGGCGTCGCCACGTGCACGGCCATGCCGAGCATCATCGCCACGTGGACGAGGGAGGTGCACACGTTGTTGCCGTCGCCGACGAACGCAATGCGCCGGCCATCGAACGAGCTCCATTTCTCCGCCAGCGTCTGCATGTCGGCCAGGGCCTGGCACGGGTGCTCCTCGTTGCTGAGCGCGTTGATGACGTGCAGCTTCGGCGTGATCTCGGCAATTTGCGACAGCCGCTCCTGCGCGAAGGTGCGGATCACGACCGCATCGACCCACCGCTCGAGGTTGCGGGCCACGTCCTGGATCGGCTCGCGGTCCGCGTGCATCACGTCGGCCGGGATCTCGACGATGTCGCCGCCGAGTTCACGGACGCCGATGGTGAAGGTCACGCGGGTGCGGAGCGACGGTTTCTCGAACAGCAAGCCGACATGCTTGCCATTGAGGGCAGCTGCGGTCGGCGCCTTCATGCCCTTGACGCGCTCGCGCTTCAACCGCGCCGCGAGGGCCAGGACCTTGGCGAGGCGGTCGGGATCGAGATCGAGAATGGAGAGAAAATTCTGCACCACTGTCCTTCAGGAACAGGAATCGAGAAGATCAGGAGAAACAACTCCTCTTGAACTCTTGTTCTCCTGTGAAACTACGTCCGGTACTCGGCGTTGATCTTCACGTATTCGGCCGACAGGTCACAGGTCCACACCGTCGCCGTGTGCGCACCGCCCGTGCCGAGATTGACCTCGATCGCGATGTCCTTGCCGGTCAGGTACCCGGCGGCCTGCGGCGCCAGTTCATCGAACGGCCGGCCGTTCTCGAACAGCACCAGCGGTCCAACCTGGACTCGCGCGCCGTCGAGCACGAACGCCGCACCGGAACGGCCGGCGGCCGCCACCAGGCGGCCCCAGTTGGGATCGCCGCCATGCACGGCGGTCTTCACCAGCGGCGAGTTGGCAATGGCGCGGGCCGCCATCCAGCCGTCGGCGTCGGTCGCCGCGCCGGTGACCGTGATTGCGATCAGCTTGGTCGCGCCTTCGCCGCCACGGACCACACCAAGTGCGAGCTCGTGCGCCACCGTGCGGAAGGCCTCGAACAGGGTGGGGTAGAGGTCCTCGGTGATCTCCACGCCGCTGGCGCCGTTGGCGAGCGCGAGCACGCAGTCGTTGGTCGACGGCTCGCCGTCGACGGTGATGGCGTTGAACGTGAACCGGCACGCGTCAGCGAGGGCGCGCGACAGCATCACGGGATCGACCGTCGCATCGGTGGTCAGGTAGCCCAGCATGGTGGCCATGCGCGGCTCGATCATTCCTGAACCCTTGGCCATGCCGCCGACCCGGAACGTGCCGATGTCGGTGCGGACTTCGACGGCGTATTCCTTCGGGAACGGATCGGTGGTCATGATGCCGCGGGCGGCGTCGGCCCCGCCGTTCTCGCTGAGGGCCGCCACCGCCTGCGGAATGCCGGTGCGGAGGCGGTCCATCTTCAGGTTGACGCCGATCACGCCGGTCGAGGCGACCAGCACCTGCTGCGCGTCGCAGCCGACGGCGCGCGCCGTCAGCGCCGCCATCTCCCGCGCATCGACCATGCCCTGCGGCCCGGTGCAGGCGTTGGCGCAGCCGCTGTTGGTGACGATCGCGCGCACCCGCCCGCCGGTGGCGGCAAGATGTTCCTCGCACAGGATGAGCGGCGCTGCCTTGGCGAGGTTGAGTGTGAAGACGCCGGCGGCCTGCGCCACCGCGTCGCTCACGACGAGCGCCAGGTCGGGCTTGCCGCTGGCTTTGATGCCGCAGTGCAAGCCGCTGGCGCGGAAGCCAGCGGGTGCGGTGATGCCGCCGTCGACGGCGCGGAGATCAGCCACGGTGGCTCCCCGCGGACGCGTGCGTGGCGGCGCCGGTCAGGGCCTGCGCGCGTGCCAGGTCGAGGACAATCGCGTACTGGCCGCAGTTGCGGAACAGCGGGCACGAGTGGCAGTCGTGCGATATTTTTTCCGGGACCCAGGTGTGCGGCACGATCGAGAAGCCGAGCCGCACGAAGAAGCGCGGGTCGTGGGCGAACGCGCACAGACGCGCGAACCCCTGGCGGCGGGCGCGCCGGCCGAGTTCATCGACCATGCGATAACCGAGCCCGGATTGCCGCGCTTCCCGCGCCACCACCAGCGATCGTACTTCGGCCACCGACGCCGACAGGGGCGCCAGTTCGGCGCAGCCGACAATCCGCTCGCCCTGCATGGCGACAACGAACCGCGGGGCATGGTCGGCCAGGTCGCCAAGCGGGCGCGGCAGCAGGCGGCCTTCTTCCAGGTACGCGGCGATCAAGGCATGCAGCGCCGGCGCGTCCGCCGCAACGGCGGCACGCAGAGTGGTGGCGGGCGTGGCTGGACGAAGCCGCTTGGCACCCGGCGCCCGGCGTCCCTTCCCGGGCCCGTTATCAACAACAACGCGCATCTTCACGCCTTCACCTCGACCGTCGACCCTTCGGTCCTGACCGACGACAACGCACCATCGAGCATCGTGATGGCTTCGTCAATCTCCGCCTTCGACACCGTCAGCGGCGGCAGCATGCGCACCACGCGCTCCGCGGTGCGGTTCACGAGCAGGCCGGCCGCCAGTGCCGCCTCGACGACCGGGGCCGCATCGACGGCCAGTTCCAGGCCGCGCATGAGGCCGGCGCCGCGGACCGCGGTGACCACCGGATGCTTCTTCTGCAAGTCGAGCAACCGGCCTTCGAACCACGAGCCGGCATCGGCAATGTGCGGTGCCAGCGCGTCCAGTTCACCCAGCACGTAGAGTGCGGCGCGCGTCGACAGCAGGTTGCCGCCGTAGGTCGTGCCGTGATCGCCCGCGAAGATCTGGGCGGCCACGTGCTCGGCCACCAGGGCCGCGCCGATCGGGATGCCCGAGCCAATCGCCTTGCCGACCGTCACCAGGTCCGGCGTCCAGCCGAGCGCCTGGTAGTGAAACGGCCGGCCGGTGCGGCCGAGGCCGCACTGGATCTCGTCGGCGATCAGCAGCGTGCCGGTCTGCCTGGTCACGCGGGCGATCGCCGCCGCGAACTCCGGCGACAGCGGCCGCACGCCGCCTTCGCCCTGGATCGGTTCGGCAATGATGGCGGCGGTCGAGTCGTTGACGGCGGCTTCGAGGCCGGCAATATCGTCGGGCGAGACGAACGTGACACCGGGGATCAACGGACCGAACGGATCGCGATAATGTGCGTTCGCGGTGACCGACAATGCGCCCATGGTCCGGCCCGAGAAGCCGTGTTCGAGGGCGACGTAGCCGGTGCGATTCTTCACGCCCTGCGAGTACCAGTAACGGCGCGCGAACTTGAGGCAGGCTTCAACCGCCTCGGTGCCGCTGTTGCAGAAAAACGCGCGCTGCAGGCCGGACAAGGCCGCCAGCCGTGCCGCCAGTTGTCCCTGCAGCGGGTGATAGTAGAGGTTCGAGGTGTGCACCAGGGTCTTCGCCTGATCGGCAATCACGGCCGCAAGGCCCGGATGCGCGTGGCCGAGCACCACGACGCCGATGCCCGAGATGAAATCGAGATAGGCGCGCCCCCGCTCGTCGAACAGGCGGCTCCCGTCGCCGCGCACGAACACGACGGGCTGCCGCTTGTAGGTCTGAAGGACATGCTGCGCTTCGAGCGCGGCCACGGTCTGGGTGTTCATCGTCACGGCTACTTCACAATCCTCGAGGTGGCGCTGGTCTTCTCCAGCGCGACGGCCCTGGCAATTCGCCGGGCGTCACGCCCGTCGATAATCACGACGCTGCTGGCGCCGCTGAGCGCCGCTTCGCACGCGGTCAATTTGGCCACCATGCCCGCATTCGCGGTGCCCGACGTGACGAGCTTCGCGATGTGGGTCTCGTTCAGGCGCGGGATGGTCTGCCCGCGCTTGTCGAGCACGCCAGCGGTCGCGCCGGCAATCACCAGGCGCTTGGCCTTGACCCGCGCCGCCAGGCTGCCGGCCAGCGTGTCGGCGTTGACGTTGAACAGCTGCCCTTCCTTCGACGAGCTGATGCAGGCAATCACCGGTACGTAGCCGGCGTTGCACAGCAGGCCGAGCAGGTCGGGCGACGGCGCGGTTGCGACCGGCGCGCCGACCATGCCGAGATCCACCGTGTCGCCGCTGGTCGCCTTGTGCGGCGCCGCCTTCCTTACCGGCGCCACGCCGGCATCCGCGCCCGTCAGGCCGATCGCCCGCCCGCCCGCGGCGTTGATGGCCGCGACAAACCGGGTGTTGATCGATCCGGCCAGCACCGAGACCACAATCTCCAGCGTCTCCGGATCGGTCACGCGCAGGCCGTCGACCTGGCGCTTGGGAATCCCGACCTGTGCGAGCGCCGCGTCGATCTCGCGGCCGCCGCCGTGCACCACGATCAGCGGACGACTCCGCGACGCCTGCTTGATCACCCGGCTGATGGCCTTCAGCCGATTAGCGTCTTCGATCAACTCGCCGCCGAGCTTCAGGACGACGGGGCGCTTCACAGCAAGCCTGCCTTCTGGTCCAGCCCAAACATCACGTTGAAGTTCTGAATCGCCTGGCCGGCCGCGCCTTTCACCAGGTTGTCGATCACGCTGACCACGAACACCCGGCCGCCGGCCTCATCCACCTTCCAGCCGATGTCGCAGAAGTTGGTGTGGGCCACGTGCTTGATTTCGGGCAGCGCCTCGCCGGTCAGGCGGACGAACGGCGCATTGGCGTACGCCTGTTCGAATGCCGCGGCCACGGCCGTGGCCGTGGTACCCGGGACCAGCCGCGCATAGATGCTCGAGAGGAGGCCGCGGTCGAGCGGCACCAGGTGCGGCACGAAGGTCACGTGGCGACCCAGCGCCTGCTCCATCTCGGGTGTATGGCGATGGCCGAAGGGGTTGTAGGCGGCGACGCTGCCGTGGTTCTCGGAGAAGTGCGTGCGATCGGAAGGAGCCTTGCCGGCGCCCGAGATACCCGACTTCGCGTCGATCACGACGTCGGCGCCCGGCAGCAACAATCCCGCGCGCTGCAACGGCAGCAACCCCAGGAGCGACGCGGTGGGGTAGCAGCCGGGATTCGACAATAGCCGCGCCGAGCGAATGGCATCGAACTCGAATTCGGTCAGGCCGTAGGCCACGCCGTTCGGCAGCGACCTGGTGGCCGGGTACCAGCGCGCGCGGGCGCCGTCGTCGCGCAGGCGAAATGCTCCCGACAGGTCAATCACGCGCACGCCCGCGGCCAGCAGGACCGGCGCCAGTTCGGCGGACGCGGCCTCGGGCAGGGCCAGGAACACGGCGTCGGCCTGGCCCGTCAGCGCGGCGGGATCGAGCGGCACCACGGTGCCGTCCCAAATCCGCTTCAGCGCGGGCAGGCTGCGGGGCGTGCTGGTCGTCTGCGAACCGGTGGCGGAGGTAATGGCGACGTGAGGATGGCGAGCGAGCAGGCGGATCAGTTCCTGGCCGGCGAAGCCCGTCGCGCCCGCGACGGCCACGCGAATGCGGGCGGTTTGGCCCCGCTGGTCTCCTTCCGTTTCGTTCACCACCTGTGTGTCCATCTGCCTCGACTGCCTCGGGATCTGTCTGGGCACTGTAAAGTTATGCGCCCAGAAGAATACTTATACATACCGTATCCACCGGTGTCAACACGGAATTGCATGTATTTCGTGACTAGTTGTGTATACTGATTCACTCAGACGCATAAATATGAAAGCCCAGCGCCTCTCCGCCATCCTGGACGTTGTCGAGCACGAAGCGGTGCGCAATCAGGAGCAGCTCCGCCAGCGTCTGGCCGCACGTGGCTTTGCTGTCACGCAGGCCACCTTATCGCGCGACATCAAGGAACTGGGTTTGCTGAAGCGGTCGTCGGACGGCGCGTACCAGCCGGCGTCGATTGAAGAGACGCCGCCGCCGACCGCCTTGGGCACGTTGGGCAAGGCGCTCACCGAGTATCTGATCAATCTCGAGCCGGTGCAGCAGTTGATCGTCCTGCGGACCGGCGCGGGCCAGGCGCAGATCCTCGGCCTCGCCATCGATCGCGCGCGGATGCCGGAGGTGGTGGGCACACTCGCGGGCGACGACACGATTCTGATCATTGCCCGCGATGCGAAGAACGCACTGGCGGTGGTGAAGAAGCTGAGGGACCTCGCGCGTTGAAGACACCCATTGTCCTCGCCTATTCCGGCGGTTTCCGCTCCTCGGTGGCCATTCCCTGGCTGGCCGATCGCTACGCGACCGATGTCGTCGCGGTGGCACTCGACCTGGGCCAGTCCATCGACCTGGCCGGGATCCGCGACCGCGCGCTGGCGGCCGGCGCGACGCGGGCGCATTCGATCGACGCCCGCGACGAGTTCGCCCGTGACTTCGTCTGGCCCGCGCTTCGCGCCGATGCGCTTTCGGACGGACGCTATCCGATGGCGACGGCAATCTCGCGTCCGCTGATCGCGAAGCAGCTGGTCGAGATCGCCCGCATCGAGGGTGCCGCCATCGTCGCGCACGGAGCCGCGGGGCGCGACCGCGCGCGGATTGAGCAGCCGTGGCGCGGGCTGGACGGCTCATTGCAGCCGATCGCGTGCGCCGACGCCATGACCGCGGCCCAGGCCGCCGAATATGCCAATCGGCTGGGCCTGGCCGTGCCGGCGCCCGGTGCCGATCGCATCGACGACAACCTGTGGGGCCGGACCATTGGCCGCGCCGCGGACGATGCGTCGCAAGAGGCGCCCGAGTCGGTGTTCAAGCGATCGCGCGGTCTCGCGCACACGCCGGGAAGTCCCGCCGTGGTGGAAGTGTCTTTCGAACGTGGCGTGCCGACCGGCATCAACGGCGTCACGATGACGCCGGCCGAGTTGATCGACAGCCTGGCGACGATTGCCGGTGAACACGGCGTGGGCCGGTTCGATCGTGTCAAGAACCACGCTGACGGCTCGCGCTCGCGCGTGCTCTACGAGGCGCCGGCGGCCGCCGTCCTGCATCATGCCCGGCGCGAGCTCGAGCTGCTGACGGCATCGGCGAGCCTGGCCCGCTTCTCGCCCACGGTCGCCGCCGCCTACGCCGGTGTGCTCGGTCGAGGCGAGTGGTTCGACCGGCTGCGCCCGGGCCTCGATGCCTTCGTCGCGTCCACCCAAGCAAACGTCAGCGGTGCTGTTCGTGTGAAACTATTCAAGGGCGACAGCCACATCGTCGGCCGGACTTTGCACTCGTAACTGAAACCTTCAACGTTCAACGTTCAACTGCCAAGTTTCAATTCCCATGTCCCAGCACCTCTGGTCCGGCCGCTTTGATTCGGCCCCCGATCCTGCCGCGTTCGATTTCGGCGTGTCGTTTCCCTTCGATCGCCGGCTCTTCGAAGATGACGTGACCGGCAGCCTGGCGTGGGCCGAAGCGCTGGCGAGCGCGGGTGTTCTCGACGCGACCGATGCGAAGGCGATCGCCGAGGCCCTTACGACCATCCTGGCGCAGGGCCGCCAGGACCCGTCGTGGGTGAATGGCGACGACGAAGACGTGCACAGCTTTGTCGAGCGGCAACTGGTGGCGCGGATCGGCGACGCCGGCCGGCGCCTGCACACTGGCCGCTCGCGCAACGAGCAGGTGTCACTCGACCTGCGCTTGTATCTCCGCCGCCGCATTCCGCTGCTGCAGCACAAGCTGCGGGCGGCGATCGCCGCGTTCGCGGACCAGGCCGAGCAGGCGGGCGACGCCCTGATGCCCTCGTACACGCACATGCGCCGCGCCATGCCGGTGCTGGTCTCGCACTTTCTGCTGAGCCACGCGGCGGCGCTGCGCCGCGACCATCATCGGCTCGAGCTGGCGCGCGAAGAAGCCAACGCGCTGCCGCTCGGGTCCGGGGCGATCGCCGGCACGGGCTACGCCGTGGACACCGCGGCGCTGGCACAGCGGCTCGGCTTTGCGCGGGTGGTCGCCAACAGCATGGATGCCTCGTCCGACCGCGATTTCGCCGTCAGCTTCCTGCACGCAGTGGCGCTCTCGATGGTGCACCTCTCGCGCATTGCGGAGGACTTCATCCTGATGACCGGCGAGGAGTTCGGGTTCTTCGAGCTGGCCGACTCGTCGGCCACCGGCAGCAGCATGATGCCGCAGAAGAAGAACCCCGATCCGCTCGAACTGGTCCGCGGCAAGGCGGGCCGCGTCATTGGCCACCTCACCGGCTTCCTCGTCACCATGAAGGGGCTGCCCACCGGCTACAACAAGGATCTGCAGGAAGACAAGGAGCCGCTGTTCGACTCGGAGGACACGCTCGCCGTTTCGCTGGACGCGACCGCCGCCGTCATCGGCAAACTCGGCCTCCATCCCGATCGCACGGGCCGCGCCGCTTCCGGCTTGTTGCTGGCCACCGACGTGGCCGACTACCTGGTCTCGCGCGGTATGCCCTTCCGCCAGTCGCACGAGGTGGTCGGCGCGATGGTCCGCAAGCTGCTGTCGGAAGGCCGCGACTTCGAAGCCCTGTCGCTGCCGGAATGGCGCCAGTCGAGCGAGCTGTTTGGCGACGACGTGACGGCCCGGGTGACGGCGGCGGCCTCGGTGCGGGCCAGAAAGACGCCGCAATCGACCC
>ERZ1292640.1965-Hain-H43-02um-R1-1965-length-16775-cov-19_pt1 | contig 16775 bp, 15 predicted proteins | sample MGYA00564404_ERZ1292640 | MGnify/ENA primary metagenome ERZ1292640 (study PRJEB36523, sample SAMEA6512636) | groundwater metagenome | collected 2019-01-08 | study: AquaDiva: Metagenomics assemblies of 32 groundwater samples
TTCATGGTCGGGATCGTCATCGTGCCGGCGGTCAGCACGTTGCTGACGATGCTGCCCGACATCATGCCGAGCAGGCCGGAGGCGAAGATGCCGACCTTGGCGGCGCCGCCCCGGAAGGTGCCGCAGAGCGCGAAGGCAAGATTGATGAAGAACTTACCGGCGCCCGTCATCATCAGGGCGGTGCCGAACACCAGGAAGCCGATCACGACATCGGCGAAGGCCTGGATGGGGATGCCGAGCAGGCTCTCGGTTGAAAGCACGTGGTAGGCGGTCGTCTGGTCGAGCGTCGACTGGTTGCCCTTGAGCGGGCCGAGCCAGTCCGCGCCGGCGAACAGAGGATAGACAGTGAAGGGCAGGACGCAGAGCATCAGGCTCCAGCCGCCGGTGCGGCGCAGCGCCTCCATCAGCACGGCCCACATCACATAGCCCGCCCAGATGATCGACTGGGGCGGATCGCCGAATTCCCAGCCGAGTTCGGCCGCCTCGCGGATATTGAGCATGAGGTACAGCGACGCGGCGGCGGTGCTGAAAAAAAGCACGATGTCGTACCAGGGAAGTCGCGTCATCGATGCTTTCGGGCTTCCCGGGAAGATCAGGAAGGTGAAAGGCAACATGCAGGAGATCAGGAGGTAGAAGTACTCGGTGTTGAGCTGGGTGAAGCCAATGAAAAAGCGCAGCGCGAACTGCTGGTTGATGCAGAGGAAGATCGTGACGCCGGTCAGGACGACGAGCGCCCAGCGCCACGTCCCCGACAGCGTGCGCAGACGCATGGTTTCGGCCTCGGCGGGGCCAACCTGGTGCGGGTCGTCAAAGACGATCGGTGTCGCTCGGTCTGTCATGGGATGCGCCCGGCGATCGACTATTGAAAGATCGCGTCGATTCCAGCACGCAACACAACACTCGCCTGGACAAGGCGCAGCTTCATGAGATCCTCCCTTTGAGCGCCTTGTATCCGGCGCCTGTTGCTTGGCATGTTGCCAAGTCGGGAGGATGGGTTCAATCGAAGAACGTGTTCGGCTTCAAAAAGAACGCGAGCATCAGGCAGCCTTCGTCGGTCCAGGCATCATGGCGGCTGCCAGGCCGCCGCCAGACGTAGTTGCCGGCGCTGCAGACGCCGTCGTGGTCGGCGAAAGACCCTTCGAGCACGAAGGTCTGCTCGACCGCCACATGCTCATGCTGGGGGAGACGTGCTCCCGGCGCCCATCGCATCAGGACGGTCGACATGCCGGTGTCTTTGTTCTCCATGAGTATCTTCCAGTCGATCCCCGCGAAGCGCGTCGGTTGCCAGGGAACGGCGGCGACGTCGACGTAGGTCGAGTCGCGCAAGGTCACGGGCATGGTTTCGGCGTTCATGCTGCGGCCTTCTGCTTGGCCGCCTTGAGCGTGCCGCCACGCATGACGTGGCCGGGCAGGGGCCGGCCGACGACGTCCTCGGCGATCTTCGCGACCTCGATGAGACGGTCGATGTCGAGGCCGGTCTCCACGCCCATCTCCTCGCACATGTAGGCGAAGTCTTCGGTGCAGATGTTGCCGGCCGCACCATCGGTCGCCGCGAATGGGCAGCCGCCGAGGCCTGCGATCGAGGCGTCGAACTTGGTGACGCCCAGCCTGAGGCCGGCATAGGCGGCGGCCATCCCGGTGCCGCGCGTGTCATGCAAATGCAGGCCGATCTCGAGGTCGGGCCATTTGCCTCGGATGGCGCCGATAAGCCGCTCGACCGATTGCGGCGTTGCCCAGCCCATGGCGTCGGTGAGCTTGATGCCCTTGAGGCTGAATCCAGCCAATTCGGCCTCATCGAGCGCCGACTGGACGCGCGACAGAATCAACTCCGTCGACAGTTCGCCCTCGAAGTTGCAGCCGAAGGCGCCCAGGATGACGCCCCATTCGACGGGCATGCCGCGATCCTTGAAGGTCTTGAGCGACATGCGCTGCTCGACCAGCGCATCGGGGACCGACTTGCCGATGTTCTTGCGCGAGAAGGTGTCGGAGGCGGTGACGCGCACGCCGCCGTCGACGTGCAGCGGGCCGCGCAGCGCGCGTTCGAGGCCCTGTTGATTGAGCCACAGCGCGCTGTACTGGATGCCAGGCTTGCGCCGGATTGCGGCAGCCACCTCCTCGGCGTCGGCCATGGTCGGCACGCGCTTGGGATTGACGTAAGAGACGCAGGCGATGCGCTTCAGCCCGGTGTCCGCCAGCGCCTCGATGAGACGCACCTTGTCGGCCACCGGGATCGCCTTCTTCTCCGACTGGAAGCCCTCGCGAGGGCCTTCCTCGTCGATCGACACACGTTTGGGCAAGTCGGACATGCGGGTACTCCTTGGGACGTCACCCTTCTTCCTGGAAGGCTTCCTTGCGCGCTTTCTTGATATTGGGCAGGGCCATCAGCAGCAGAAGTGCTGCCGTGGTGATGAGGAGGCCGAGACTGATCGGCCGCTCGAGGAAGACCATCGCATCGCCGCGCGACAGCAGCATGGCACGCCGGAAATATTCCTCCATCTGTGGACCGAGCACGAGTCCGAGCAGGAAGGGTGCGCCCTCGCATCCCAACTTCACGAAGACGTAGCCCAGCACGCCGAAGAGCGCGACCTGCATGACGTGGAACGTGCTGTTCTGCAGGCTGTAGGCGCCGATGCAGCAGAACAGCAGGATTGCCGGGGCGAGGAAGCGGTAAGGCACCGTGAGCAGCTTCACCCAAATGCCGATCATCGGCAGGTTGATGACGACCAGCATGGCGTTGCCGACCCACATCGAGACGATCATGCCCCAGAACAGGTCGGGTTTCTTGGTCATCACCTCGGGGCCCGGCTGGATGCCCTGGATGATCATGGCGCCGACCATCAAGGCCATCACCGCGTTGGACGGGATACCGAGGGTCAACATCGGGATGAATGAGGTTTGTGCAGCGGCGTTGTTGGCCGCTTCGGGCGCAGCGACACCCTCGACCGCACCCTTGCCGAACTCCTCGGGGTGCTTGGAGAGCTTCTTCTCCAGCGTGTAGGCCGAGAAAGCGCCCAGCGTCGGGCCACCGCCCGGCAGCACGCCCAGCAGCGCACCAAGCGTGGTGCCACGCAGAACCGCCGGAATGGCCCGTCGTATCTCCTCGCGCGTCGGCCACAGCGAGCCGACTTTGATGGCTCCGCTTCGTTCCAGGTGTCGTTCGAGGTTGACCACGATCTCGGCAATGCCGAACAGGCCCATGGCAATGGGCGCGAAGTCGATGCCGTCGCTGAGCTCGGGCACGTCGAAGGTGAAGCGCTGGGCACCGGTATTCACGTCGGTCCCGACCAGGCCGAACAGCAGACCCAGGAAGACCATGGCAATCGCCTTGGTCACCGAGCCGCTGGCCAGCACGACGGCGGCGACGAGGCCCAGCGCCATCAGGGCGCAGTAGTCGGCAGGACCAAATTTCTGCGCCATGCGCGTCAGCGGTTCGGCGAAGACCACGATCATGATGGTGCCGACGGTACCGGCGAAGAACGACCCCACCGCCGAGATCGACAGCGCCGCGCCGGCGCGGCCTTTGCGCGCCATTTGATAGCCGTCGAGACAGGTCACCACCGACGAGGCCTCGCCCGGCAGGTTGACCAGGACCGCCGTCGTCGAGCCGCCGTATTGCGCGCCGTAGTAGATGCCGGCCAGCATGATCAGCGAGGCCGTCGGCGGCAGATGAAAGGTGATCGGCAGTAGCATGGCGATGGTCGCCACGGGTCCGATGCCGGGCAGAACGCCGATCAGCGTGCCGACCATGCAGCCCAGCAGGGCGTAGAGCAGGTTCTGGAGACTGACGGCGACGCTGAGGCCCAGGGCGAGATTGTTCAGAAGCTCCATCTTACCAAACTCCCCGGATGATGGAGATATTCATTCCAAGTCCGATCTTGAACACGACGATACAGAGGATCGCCAGAGCGATCATGTTGCCGATGACTTCCGTCAGCTTGAATTCCTCGCCGCCCAGCGAGGAAATCAGGATCAGAACGATCAGCGCCGGGAGCAGACCAGCGCGCTCAAACAGCAGGGCGAAGCAGACGATACCGATCGTCACCATCGTGAGCGGCTTCCATTTCAGCCGCTCGACCTGTTCGCCTCCCGACACGAGGGCGATGACGCAGATCAATCCGCCCAACCCCAACAGGATGAGCGACAGCATCCGCGGCACCCATCCCGGTCCCATGCGAACGGGCGTTCCGAGCGCCAGCTTCTGCCCGAAATAGAGCGCTAAAAGGCCAAAGCCAATGAACATCAGCCCGGACAAAAAGTCCTTGCTTAGGAATCGGGTCAACGACGCCTCCCAGAACGCGTAGTCTTCAATGTAGCGTTGGGCCCGAACCCCCGGGCCAGCACAAGAGTTAGATAAACACGAATTTACCGCTTTGCCCAAGCCCCAAGTTTAGGGGGCACAGCAACAGTCGGACTGCGATGAGGGCGAGGCAGAGAGCGAACAATCGATGTAACAGCGTGGCCGGAGCAGTGGCGGACCAGCGCGTCGCGACAAGCGCGACAAAGAGCGCGGGCAGCGATAGCGCCGCCACGCAGAACAGGGCGACAGCGCCAACTGAATCGGCCGGCCGTCTGGGCGTACCGAGATAGGCGCCCAGGAAAAGTACGGCTGCGGGAAGCGAAATCACCACGTTGAAGAGTGCCCCGGCGCCGATGGCCTGCTCGAGTGGGTAGGAGAAGAGGGCGAGCACTGGTGTGCTCAAAATTCCGCCACCAATGCCTACGATTGAGGCTGAGAGCACCCACGGCGACCGGGGGATAACGCCAAGCAAACCTCGGGGCGGGGACGGGCCACGACCATCCGGTCGCCAATGGCCATTGTGGGTGCGAATTCCGCAGCGGCCAGAGCGAACAAGGTGGCCAGCAGTTTGGGCGCTACGAGCGGGTGCGCTGCCAGACCCCAACACGGTTCCGGCGACCGGGGCCGGCAACAGGCGCCGACGAGGGGATGGTCGATGGTTCCGGCACGCCAGTGTGCCGCTGCGGCCGTCGTCGAGGTAATGAGAATGCTGGCCTGGGCCGTCCCGATGGCCGGCGCGATCGGCTGGCCACCCCGATGGTGTCGAAGACTTTCAGAAGCGCGGTACTGCGACGACTTCGCCGCCATGCCGAGAAGCCCGGCCAGCAGCCCGATCAAGACGCCTGTCGCCAGCAGAACGACCCACACGGCCTGGGGATAGGTCGCGAACAGTCCAGCCAAGCAAGCTCCCCGTTGGTCGATATTGCATGCGCACCGATGGGCGAGCAAACTCCCGGCCAAATGAACGACCGTTCAGGGGCAGTTATTGGCACGTAAGGGCGCTGACTACATCGGCACAATGGAGGTGCAGGAGAAGCACCGTTTCGACGAGCAATCGCTGGGCCGGTTCATGGCGGCGCATGTCGCGGGTTTCGTGCCGCCGCTGCGGGCCGAGCAGTTCCGGGGCGGCCAATCGAACCCGACTTACCGCCTGGCCGATGGCGCCGGCCGGCACTATGTGCTGCGCCGCAAGCCGCCGGGCAAGCTTTTGCCTTCTGCCCACGCCGTCGATCGTGAATTCAGGGTCATCTCGGCCCTCAACAAGACCAACGTCCCGACGCCTCTGGCCTACGCGCTGTGCGAGGACGAGAGCGTGGTCGGCACCGCCTTCTACATCATGGAATACTGCGACGGCCGAGTGCTTTGGGATCCGCTGCTGCCCGAGGTCGCGAAGGAGGGACGGCTTGCGATCTATCGCGCCAAGTTCGAGGCGCTGGCCCGGCTCCATGCTGTCGACTACGCAGCCCTGGGGTTGGCCGATTTCGGGCGGCCCGGCAGCTATGTCGTCCGGCAGATCTCGCGCTGGGGCAAGCAGTACAAAGCCTCCGAAACCGAATCGATCGAGGCGATGGACAAATTACTCGAGTGGCTGCCAGCCCATCTTCCGCCCAACGAAGAGACCGTCCTGGTCCATGGCGACTACCGTCTCGACAATATGGTTTTTCATGCCATCGAGCCGCGCGTGCTCGGCATCATCGATTGGGAGATTTCGACGCTGGGCGATCCGTTGGCCGAGCTGTCCTATCTCTGCATGCTGTGGCGCACGCCAAAGGACTGGGGCGGCCTTGAAGGTCACGATCTCGAAGCGCTCGGCCTGCCGACCGAGCCCGACATGGTGAACTACTACTGCGAACTGTCGAAGCGGGCTGTGCCGGACTCCGCGCTCTGGAATTTCTACATGGCCTACAATCTGTTTCGCGTTTCGTGCATTCGCCAGGGCGTCTATGCCCGTGCGCTCGACGGCACGGCGTCGAACATGCGCGCCGCAGACTCCGGGAAGCTGGTGCGTCCAGCGGCTGAACTCGGCTGGAAGATCGTCGAAAGCATCGACGGAGGAGCGAGATGACCAAGCGCAAGCCGGCTCGGACGGAAGTCGTGGCGCCTGCCGTCGTCGAGCGCGACCAGCGACCGCCGATCGAGGCGATCCGTGCCGCGGCGTTCCAGCAGTTTGCTGAACGCGGCTATCCGGTGGTTACCGTCCGCGACATCATGAAGGCCTGTGGGCTGACGCAGGGCGCGCTCTATAATCACTTCAAGTCGAAGGATGAGTTGCTGCACGACATCATCACCTCGACCCAGGCCGAACTTGAGCGGCTGTGCCAGCAGGCAGTCGCGGAGGCCGGCAGCGATCCGCGCGCGAAGCTCGCGGCGTTCGTCCGCGTCTATGTCATGCGCCATTGCCGGCTCCGGGTGGAAGCGCTGGTCGCCAATCGCGAGATCGGCTGGCTCGATGCCGGGCGCGTCGCCGATATCCGGCGCAGCCGGCGTGCCATTCGCGGCATCGTGGTCGGGATCCTCGCGCAGGGTGTCGAGGATGGCCTGTTCGATCCGCCGCTGACCGGCGGTCGCCGCGATCTCAAGGCCATCGCCATGGCTTTGCTCGATCAATGGACCCACGTATCCATGTGGTATGGGCCCGGCGGCGAGATCACCGAGGAGGACATGGCCCGGCTCTATGCCGACATGGCGCTACGCGCGGTCGGAGCCCGGCCCTAGGCAATCTCTGCAGTATTCGGAGTATCCGGACATGTATGTGCGTCTGGTGGCATTTGCGTTGGCCTTGCTGTCCGTGGTGGCCTGTACGCCCCAGACGACGAGCGCGCCGCCACCCACGAGCCGCGGTACGTCAGTCGCGGCGGCGCCAGTCAACGGCGTCGTGTCGGCCGGGCGCTGGCGCGCCGTCCTGATCGCCGGCGACAACAACAGCCCAGCCTTCGACAACGGCGTGCGGTCGTTGCGCGAGAAGCTCATGGCTCGCGGGGTCAGGGACATCGCGGTCTATTCCTCGGATGCCGTGCGCGCCGCGCCGGTACAGCTCGCGAGCACGGCCAACGTCGCAGCCGCGCTGCGAGCGGGGGGCGGCGACGCCTGCTTCGTCTTCGTCACCAGCCACGGCGAGGAGAGGGGCTTCTTCCTGCGCCCTGATCGCAGGCTGTTCGATCCAGGCTCGCTCGACCGGGTGTTGAACGCCGGCTGCGGCACGCTGCCGACGGTGGTGGTGGTGTCGGCCTGCCACAGCGGGACCTTTATGACTCCCGACATGCGCAAGCCCAATCGCGTGATCCTTACCGCCGCCGCGACGGACCGCACGAGCTTCGGCTGCGGCACCGGCGATCAATACACCTACTACGACCAATGCTTGCTGCAGCAGTTCGACGGCGTCGCGACATGGCGGGAACTCGCGGTTGCCACGCGATCCTGCGTGGAGGGCCTCGAGCGCCGCATGGGCATGCGACCGCCTTCGCAGCCCCAGATGTTCGTCGGCGCCCAGGTCGCGGGCTTGCGGCTGCCCTTGCCCTAGGAGCGGGTGCTAGCCGATCACGGCCGTGAAATCGCAGGTCACGTGGTTCGGGCTGTTGGCGCCGAGAGCCAGCGTGTGTCGGGCCGGGCGCGACGCGGCGTCGGGAAACATCTTCACCCATTCGCCGTTCAAGGCGGCGCGACCGGTGGCGGGATCCTTCATCCAGAAATTGATCTTGATGATGTCGTCGACGCTTCCCCCGGCCGCTTCCACGCAAAGGGCGATCTGCTTGAAAATGTTGGTGACCTGTCCTGCGAGATCGGGCGGCATCGCGCTCGTCTCGGGATCTCGCCCGCTGATGATGCTCGACATCAGAATGTTGCCCACTCGGCTGGCATTGGGGATCGGGTTCTCATGCTTGAAGCCCGGGTAGTTGATGCTCTTGCGCTTGGCCATGTTTCACTCCCTTTGCAGGGCCGGGAGCATTGCATTTCCTTCGGCATTGGCAAATGGTCTCGGTCGGAGGAAGCAACCAATGACAACCAAGAAATCGGACTCTCTCGTCGATTACGAACGCGACGGCGAGATCGTTACCCTGACGCTCAATCGCCCTGAGAAACTGAACGCCTTCAGCGACGAGCTGGTGGGTGCGCTTTCCGACGCGCTGCACCGCTTCGACATGGACGACTCGGCGCAGATCGCCATCCTCAACGGCCGCGGTCGCGCCTTCTCGAGCGGCGCCGACGTCCAGCAGCGCCAGCTCCGCAGCCGCGAGGAATTCCTCAGGTTGGGTGGGCCGCAGGGGCGCGGCACGCACTCTTCCGATCTGCTCACCAAGGCGGTGAACTGGAAGCCCGTGGTCGCCGCCGCGCACGGCTATGTCCTCGGCTTGTCCGTCGGCATCGTGCTGGAGTGCGATCTGGTCGTGGCCGAGGAGGGAACCAAGTTCCAGGTCACGGAAACGTCGCGTGGCCTGGGCGCTGGAAAGTATTGGGCCCTGATGCACTATCGCGGCGGCGGCGCATTCACCATGGAGGCAGCCCTCACCGGCCGCTTCTTCACTGCCGAGGAGGCGTTTGGCGCCAACCTGATCAACCGTGTGGCCGCCAAGGGCAAATACCTCGACGTGGCTCGCGACCTCGCGCGCGAGGTGATCAAGAACCCGCCGCTCAGCGTGCGCTCCACCGTGCGGATGCGGCGCTGGTACATGGACCGCCTCAGCCGCGAGGTCATGTTCCAGACGGCACCGGAGCGGCTCTATCTCACCGAGGATTTCCAGGAAGCCGCGCGCGCCTTCACAGAGAAACGCAAGCCGAAGCTGTTCAAGGGCCGCTGAGCCTCGCCACGGCCATGTCGCGCAGTCGCACGCGCTGGATCTTCGGGCCGTTGGGTGAGGGCGTCACCGGAAACTCGGGCACGGCGAAGACGCGCGCCGGCACCTTGTAGTTTGCGAGGCCCTGCCGGCAGTGGGCGATGACGGCCGCCTCGTCGAGCGCCGCACCTGCCTCGAGAATGACGAAGGCGACCGCGCGCACACCCTCGGGCCGCGGCACGGCGATGGTCTGGCAGGCGGAAACGCCGAGGACTTTCTGGATGTGTGTCTCGATTTCGAGCGGATTGACGAGGAAGCCCGAGAGCCGCAGCACGTCGCCCATGCGGCTGAGGAAGATGAAGCCGCCATCGCCGTCGAGTTCGGCCAGGTCGCCGGTGCGGACATAGCCGTCGGCAGTGATGGTCTCGGCGGTCGCTGAGTCGTTGCCGTAGTAGCCGACCATCAGGGAGGGGCCGGCGCATTCGAGTGCGCCCGGCTGCCCGGCGCCGAGCAGCGCGCCGCTTTCCGGGTCGCGGACGCGCACGTGGGAGAGGGGAGATGTTGGCACGCCGCCGCCCCGTTTGCGCTGCGCCACGCCGGCATCGACCGGCTGGCGGGCGTACAGCGCCTGGACTTCGCTCATGCCGTAGAGACCGCACAGGTGCAGCCCGCGCGCCTCGGCCTGTTCGGGCAGCGCGTCGAGGGCTGCGTTGAAGGCGGCGTAGCCCGCCCATTTCAGCGACGGAAACGGCCTGTCGCCCGGCACTTCCTCGAGCAGGCGCGCGTACATGTCGTCGCTGCCGAACAGCGTTGTGGGTCGATGGATGGCGATCAGCCTGGCGATCTCGTCGATCTCGTAGGATTCGACCAGCACGCAGGGCCTGCCGGCAGCCAGCGTCGCCAGCGTCTGGTTGAAGCCGAAGACGCCGCAGAGCGGAAGGATCGAAAGGGAGAGCGTATCGGGTACAGTGAAGCCGAAGACGCGCGCCACCTGCTGGGCGTGACTGGCGATCGCGCCCTGGCGATGCAGCACGAACTTGGGCGCGCTGGTAGTGCCCGACGTGGTGAAGATGTTGCAGGGCGCGTTGGGTCGCGCGTTATTGGCGCTGAGTGGCGGGCGCGACAGCAGCCGGTCGAACGGCACGCGCCGCAAACGTTCGATGGCCGAGGGCGCGGAGGCCGGCTCTTCGCCCACGACCACGAGGGCGCCGAGCCTGTCGAGCGCGGCCGGGTCGATGCCGGCCAGGATCGAGAGGAAGTCGATCCGCCGAAAGCCGGGCGCGCAGGCCAGGATCTTGGCCCCGGACCGGCCGACGATGTCGGCGACTTCGACGGCGCGGTAGCGCGTGTTCACGGCGACGGCGATGGCGCCCAGCCTCGCGCAGGCGAAATACAGGATGGGATAAGCGGGCACGTTGGGCAGCCACAACGCCACCCGGTCGCCCGCCGTCACGCCGAGGTCGGAGAGCCCCTGCGCCGCGCGGCTCGCGGCGTCGAGCAGTTGGGCGAAGGAGATCGTCCGGTCGCCGTGGACGAGCGCCGGAGCATCGGGTGTTTCCTCGGCGATGTCGGCAAGCAACGTCCAGACGTCGGCGGCAGGGTGAGCAAGAGGCATGCGGCGCGGAGACTACCGCATGCCTCCGACATCTCAAGCCTGTCTACTGGGTGAAGCCGAGCAGGCGCGGCAGGAAGAGCACGAGGCCGGGCATGAAGGCGATCAGCAGAAGCGTCACGACGATCGATGCCAGGAATGGCAGCAACGGTTTCATGAGCTGATCCATGGACAGCCCGCTGATCGCCATGCCGACAAACAAGCATAGGCCTACCGGCGGTGTGATATGGCCGACCGCCGAGGCAATGACGCAGACCATGCCGAAATGGATCGGATGGACACCGACAGCGGTAGCCACCGGCAGCAGAACCGGGACGGTGACGAGGATGATCTCCGATGGCGTCAGAAACGTGCCGAGGATCAGGTAGAGAAAGATGATCATGAGGATGAACACCCACCAGGCCGGTGTCATCGCCGCGATCGAGCTCGCCACCAGGAAGGGAAACTTCGAGTAGGTGAGCACCCAGCCGAAGGCACCGACGAAGCCGATGATCATGCCGATCACGCCGGACAGCCGCGCGCTGTCGGCGAAGATCTTGGGCAGTTCCCGAAGTGCGGGTTCTCTGTAGAAGATCGGCGGCACCACGAGCGCGTAGACGACCGCGACCGCGGCAGCTTCGGTCGGAGTGAACAGGCCGAAGATGATGCCGCCCATGATGATCGCAGGGATCATCAGGGCTGGAAGCGCGTTGCGCAGCGCGGCCCAGAACTGCGGCATGGTCGGCGCCGGCTCTCGGGGGTAGTTGCGCTTGCGGGCGATGAAGAACACAGGAACCGCCATGCCCAGCCCGACCAGCAGGCCCGGAATGACTCCGGCAGCGAACATGGCTGCCACAGATTCGTCGGCCATCCAAGCGTAGATGACGGCAATGATCGACGGCGGAATGATCGGCGCCACGACGGCGGTAGAGATGGTGAGCGCGGTCGCGAAGTCCTTGTCGTAGCCCTTGCGGACCATCTGCGGGATCAGGAAGGTACCGAGCGCCGACACATCGGCCACCGCCGATCCGGAAATACCGCCGAAGAACATGCTGTCGAGCACGTTGACGTAGGCAAGGCCGCCGCGAAACCGGCCGACCAAAACGGTGGCGAGGTCGATCAGGACTCGCGCGACACCACCGCGCGCCGCGATGTTGCCCGCCAGGATAAACAGCGGCGCCGACAGAAGGAGGTAGGAGTCGGACAGCAGCCCGACGAAGCGCGTCGGAATGATGATCGGGTTGAGCGCCGGATAGAACATCGCCGCTGTGAGGGCGCCGACACCCATCGCAATGCTGATCGGCATGCCGATCAGGATGCAGATGACGAAGGCGATCAGGAGGGTTTCCGCCATAGTCCCCTCAGCGTGAAATAGATGTTGCGAAGCATCGGCACGATGATCATCACCGATCCGACCGGGATGGCAGCGAACACCCAATCCAGGGTCAGGCCGAGGCCGGCGCTGGTCTGGAAGCTCGCATTCGGCACCAGGGTGAAACTCAGCCAGATGAGATAGGCGAACAGGGCGATGCCGAGGCCGTTGGTCAGGATCGAAAGCAGCGCCCGCCCGACGGGACCGAAGCGGTTCACGAAATAGTCGAGCACCGTGTGCTCGTGGCGCCACATCGCCGCCGCCGCGCCGAACATGATCAGCCAGACGAAGAGGTAACGCGGAATTTCCTCGAGGCCGTCGATGCCGGTAAGCCCGAGATAGCGGAGCACCACCTGCAGGAAGACCGCCGCCGTCATGACGGCAAGGATCAGCCCGCCGATGTTGGCGAGGCCATCATAGAGTCGGGCGCCCATCGAGGGCGCGGATTGCGCGCCCTCGGGCTCCTGTTCGTCGGGAGTAGTCACGATGCCGGTCGCCGCCTCACTTTACACTCTGGATGTACTCGACCATCGGCTTCGCCGCCTTACCGGCCGGCGTGGCGTAGAACTCGGCGTAGACGCCTTCGGTCGCCTTGAGGAATGGCGCCGGATCCGGCTTGGTGATCGTGACACCCTTTGCCTTCACGAGTTCCTGAATGCTCTTGTCTTCGTCGAGGATGAACTTGCGATTGAAGTCGCGCGAAAGGATCCAGGCATCGACGATCGCCTTCTGCCCGGCGGGATCGAGTTTGCTCCACGCCGCCTTGGACATCACGAGAGCCACCGCCTGGTGCGTGTGACGGACATCCGCGACATACTTCACGATGTCGTAGAACTTGTTGTGATAGAAGGTGTTGATGCCGCCTTCGGCGAAGTCGATGACCTTGGTCTGCAGCGCGGTGGCCACCTCGGGGAAGGCGATCGGCGTCGAGATCATGCCCAGTGCCTTGAACGTGGCGACCAGGATCTTGTCCTCCTGGACGCGCACCTTCTTGCCCTTGATGTCGGCCAGGCCGTTGATGGCGTTGTGGCCGTAGATGCCGCGATAGCCGGCGGCGAAGAAGCCGATCAGCTTGAGGCCCTTCTTGTCGAGGACGTCGCTATAGAACTTGGTGAGCGTGTCGCTGCCGTCGAGCGCCTTGAAGAGGTGGGCGTAGTCGCGAAAGATGTAGGGCAGCTGGAACACCGACATCTCGGGGATCGCCGTCGACAGCGGCGCGGTCGTGATCGGACCGAATTCGATGACGCCGAGCTGGATCTGCTGGACTACCTCGCGCTCACCACCGAGCGCGCCCGAGTGATGGTGGGTGATCTTGACCTTGCCGCCGGAAAGTTCGGCGACCTTGTCGATGAATTGCTGCGCGGCCTGCGAGGTCCCGTGCTTGGGCGGATTGACGTTGCCCATGCTCAGGTCCTTGCCCTGGGCCTGGGCCGCACGGTCCGGGCCGAGCGCTGCGGCGAGCAGCACCATACCGGCGGGCAACAGATGACGTAGCTTGAACGTAAACATGGCTAATCCTCCCGGGAATGCCTTGCATTGGGTGACGCTCGTTGGCGCCGCTCTCGTCGACTTGGCCGTCTGCACAGCGGTTACCTGGGCGACAGTTTTCGCAGCATGGCACGACGTTGGCGATCACCGCTAGAGCAATCGCGTAATCGAATGCTAGTGTGATCGTGGGGAGAGTGATGGTGCGGTTGTGCTGGGGCACGGCACAGGACTTGCTCCGGCGGTCCCGACCACCATCGGGAAGGGAATTCATGATGCTGCGTCGAAGCCTGCTCGCCGTTCCGCTGATTCTTGCTGCCACGCCATCACGTGCCCGGCAGTGGGTGCCCAGGCAGCCTATCAAGATTCTGGTCGGCTATGCGCCCGGTGGCACCGCCGATATCGCTGCGCGGTTGGCGGCCGAAACCATCCAGAAGCGCCACGGCTACCCGGTGATCGTCGAAAACAAGACTGGTGCGGGTGGCTTCATTGCCCTCAAGGCCGTCGCTCAGGCGGCGCCCGACGGCTACACTGTCGGCATCGGTATCATGGGCCAGCTGTCGGTCGGCCCCGTCGTGCCGGGCTCGCAGATACCTCTCGATCTGGACAAGGAGCTGGTGCCGATCTGCAATCTCGTCGGCGTTCCGATGGCGCTGGTCGTACGGCCCGACGCCCCGTTCAAGACCATTCCCGAGCTGATCGCCTATGCAAAGGCCAACCCCGGTAGGGTGAGCTATGCCTCGACCGGCAACGGTTCGACCAACCAGCTCGCGGCGGAATTCCTGGCCGCAGAATCAGGTAACTTGAAGTTCCTGCATGTGCCGTATCGCGGCGGCGCGCCAGCCATAGCCGACGTTGCGGCGGGCCAGGTCGACCTGTTCTTCGCCAACATTTCGGAAGTCTCCGGTCTCATCAACAGCGGCAAGGTCCGGGCTCTCGCGCTCGCGTCGAAACGTCCTTCGTCGCTCGCGCCTGAACTGCCGCTGCTCACCAAGGACATTGCGGCACTCGATATCAGCAACTGGTTCGGCCTGGTTGGGCCTGCCGCCTTGCCGGCTGACATTCGGGACGCGCTGTCGAAGCTGTTCCTCGGCGCGATAGCCGATCCCGCGAACGTCGCCGTTCTGGCGCAGCGCGGCCTCGTGGATCTGCAGCAGAACGGTCCGGCCTTCTCTGCCTTGATCAAGGCCGATCGCGAGCGTTGGGCGAGGGTGGTCAAGCAAGGCAATATCCGCGCCGAGTAGAGCGAGTAGAGAAGGATAGAGTGATGAGTGCGCCTTTGTCCCTCGGTATCGATATCGGGGGAACTTTTACCGACCTCGTCATCCACGATCCGCGCGACGGTCGCGCCATCATCTGGAAGGAGAGCACGACGCCCGACGATCCGGCACGCGGTGCACTCGAAGGCACAAGGCGCGTGCTGGAGAAAGCCGGAGTCCGGTCCGACCAGGTCGGCCGCGTGGTCCACGCCACCACACTCTTCACCAACGCGCTGATCGAGCGCAAGGGCGCCAAGACCGGGCTGCTGACGACGGCGGGTTTCGCCGACGTTCTGGAGATCGCTCGCGAGCGCAAGTACGAACTCTACGATCTCTTCATAGAAATGCCCCAGCCGCTGGTGCCGCGGCCGTGGAGGCGCGAGGCCAAGGAACGGCTGGCACCCGACGGCAGCGTCGAGATAGCACTCGATGTCGAAGCGGCGTTGGCCCAGGTGGCGGAGTTGGTGGAGCAGGGGGTCGAGAGCCTCGCCATCTGCTTCCTGCACAGCTACGCCAATCCCGTGCACGAGCGCGCCATCGCTGCGGCTGTCGCCGAGCGCTTCCAGAATCTCTCGATCTCCTTGTCGTCGAACATCGCACCGGAGATCCGCGAATACCAACGCGCCAGCACCACGGTCGCCAACGCCTATATCCGGCCGCTGGCCGAGATTTATCTCGAGCGGCTGGAACAGGCGCTAACCAAGTCGGGCATTCCCGGCGGGCTCTTTCTCATGCTCTCCAACGGCGGGCTGACACATGTGAGTGAAGCCAAGCGCGTACCAGTGCAGTTGCTGGAAAGCGGCCCGGCCGCCGGCGCATTGGCCGGCGCCTGGTTTGGCAGGAACGCCGGTCTCGAGCGCGTGCTCGCCTTCGACATGGGCGGGACCACGGCGAAGCTGGCGCTTGTCGACGATGGCGAGCCGCTCGTCACCTATGGCTTCGAGGCGGCGCGCGAGAAGCGATTCCTCCGCGGCTCGGGCCTGCCGATCATGATCGCCACCGTCGAACTGATCGAGATCGGCGCGGGTGGCGGCTCCATCGCGCGAAGGAGCGATCTCGGCACCTTGCAAGTCGGCCCCGAGAGTAGCGGTGCCCAGCCTGGTCCCGCATGCTACGGCCGTGGCGGCACCGAGGCCACCGTGACCGACGCCGACCTGGCGCTGGGCTATCTCAACGCCGACTTCTTCCTGGGTGGCGCCATGAAGATCGATCGCGCCGCGACCGAGGCGGCGCTGGGCGGGCTCGCGACGGCGCTCGGCGTCGGACGTGACCGTGCCGGTTTCGGCGTGCATGACGTGGTGAATGAAAACATGGCAGGCGCGGCGCGCGTTGCCATCGCCGAGCGTGGCCGCATTCCGGCCGAGTACGCGTTGCTCGCGACCGGCGGTGCGGGACCCGTGCACGCCTGGAACGTGGCCCGCAAGCTGGGAGTCACGCGCGTCGTCTGTCCGCCGGGCGCGGGGGCGGGCAGCACCATCGGCATGCTGATGGCGCCGGCGCGCGTCGATCGCGTTGCCAGCTTCAGTGCTCCATTGGCTGGTGCAGATTTCAGCCAGGCCGAGGCGATCTTCGCTGCGCAGGAGAAGGAGTCGCTCGACGTGCTGCGGCCGACCGGCGCCGACGCATCGGGTCGGGTCGTGCGACGGCTCGCCGACATGCGCTACATCGGCCAGGGCAGCGAAGTCACGGTGACGATGCCCTCGCCGCTCACCGAGGCGGGCGTGCGCACGGCCTTCGAGGCGGCCTACAAGGCGTTGTTTGCGCGCACGCCGCCGGGCGCTGCCATCCAGTTCGTGGCGTTGCGACTCTCGGTCAGCGCGCCGATGCCGGGCGCGGGCGGCAAGCTCGAGCTGCCGCGTCATCCAAGTGCGCGGGCACTGAAGGGTACGCGCGCAGTGTTCTTCGCCGATGCCGGCAAGATGCTGCCGACGAATGTCTATGATCGCTATGCGCTGGAGGCCGGCGTGACCGTGCAGGGGCCTGCCGTATTCGAAGAAGA
>ERZ1292640.400-Hain-H43-02um-R1-400-length-35203-cov-9_pt2 | contig 16775 bp, 13 predicted proteins | sample MGYA00564404_ERZ1292640 | MGnify/ENA primary metagenome ERZ1292640 (study PRJEB36523, sample SAMEA6512636) | groundwater metagenome | collected 2019-01-08 | study: AquaDiva: Metagenomics assemblies of 32 groundwater samples
TTCTCGGGCGGGTCGGGCCCTTCGACTCGTTCGACGAGCGCTTCCAGCGCCTCGTCGAACTCGCTCAGGGCAAGCGGAAATATCGTCATCGACGAGCTCCACTTCACCAGCTCGCTCTACATGTACAAGGAGCTGGAGAAAAAGGGCATCGAGCTGCGCATCGTCAAACACAAGAACTGGGCGATCGATCCGGAAGACATGGCCAAGGCCATCGACAAGAACACCAGGCTGGTGTCGCTGGCGCTGGTCTCGAACGTCAACGGCTTCATGCACGATGCGAAGGCCGTGAGCGCGATCGCCCACGCGCGCGGCGCGCTGGTGTTTGCCGACATCATCCAGGCGGTGGGCGCCATGCCACTCGACATGAAGGCGCTCGGCATCGACTTCGCCTCGGCCGGCACCTACAAGTGGCTGATGGGCGAACGCGGCATCGGCTTCCTTTACGTCCGCGAGGACCTTCAAGGCACCGTGCTGCCGACGACGAGGTATGGACATCGGCAGGTGTCGAACTTCAACCGCGCGAAGCTGTCGTGGGAGCCCATGCCCGGCGCGGCACGCTACGAAACCGGCGGCATCCCGGTGATGATGGCCGCGTGCGTCGACGCCGGCATCAACTACGTCAACAAGCTCGGCATCCCCAACATCCGCGCGCACGCGAAACAACTGACGGATCGCCTGCAGAAGGAACTGCCGCCGCTCGGCTACAAGCCGCTGACGCCGATGGGCACCGAGACGCCGATTGTCGCGTTCGAGCTGAAGGACGCGGCGGCGACCAGCAAGCTGCTGCAGGCGGGCAAGGTGGTGGGGACGGTGATCGCCAACGAGAACCGCCTCCGCCTGGCGGTGTCAGTGTTTAACACGCACGAAGACCTCGATCGCGCAGTTGCCGTGTTAGGTGGCAAGACGTCGTCGATGTAAGCTCAACCAATGCGCGGCCGTCTGCTACTTGTCGGCTCCCTCATTACCCTGATCTGGCTGGGCGCGGCGCCCAGCGGGCAGCAGCCGGCGCCCGGCGGGCCGCGGGCGGTCGACGGCGAACTGCTGGTCCGCTTCCGCCCCGGCGCGAGCGCCGCCCGGCGCGATGCCGCGCTCGCGACGGTGGGCGGACAACGCCTCAAACGCTTCGAAGCCGTCGCCACCGACCACGTGCGCGTGCCGCGCGGACGCCGGATCGACGATGCATTGGCCACACTGCTTGCCAGCAGCGACGTGCTATCGGCCCAGCCCAACTTCGTGCGCCGCATCACGGCCCTGCCGCCGCCCAACGACTTCTTCTGGGTCAACGACACGACCTACGGCTTCTACGGCCTCAAGAAGATCCAGGCCGACCAGGTGTGGGCCGTCCACAACAATACCGGCAGCAACGGCATCGTCGTCGCCGACATCGACACCGGCGTGAAGTACACCCATCCTGACCTCACCGCCAACATGTGGGTGAACCCCGGGGAGATCGCCGGCAACGGGGTAGACGATGACCTGAACGGGTACGTGGATGACGTGCACGGCATCAACGCCATCACGCACAGCGGCGACCCGATGGACGACCACGGCCACGGCACGCACACCGCCGGCACGTTCGGCGCGGCCGGCAACAACGGACCCGGGTTCGCCACTGGCACCGGCGTGGTTGGCGTCAACTGGACGGTGAAGATCCTCGCCTGCAAGTTCCTCGACGCATCCGGCAGCGGCACTGACGCCGGCGCCATCGAGTGCTTCAACTACATCACCGCGATGAAGAACCGCGGCGTCAACATCCGCGTCAGCAGCAATAGCTGGGGCAGCTACCGCGACACGTCGGCGCCGTTTCCACAGTCGCTGAAGGATGCGATCGACGCGGCCGGCAACGCCGGCATCCTGAACGTGTTCGCGGCCGGCAACGGCGATGCCAACGGCAACCCGGTGAACATCGACACCTATCCACACGACCCGGCGAGTTTCACGTCGCCGAGCATCGTGTCGGTGGCGGCGTCCGACAGCGCCGACAACCGCGCGAGCTTCACCAATTACGGCTCCGTAGCAGTGGACCTTGCCGCACCCGGCGTCGCGATTATCAGCACGTGGAAAGGAACCAACTACACCTGCATCGGCAGCACGTGCGGTTACCGCTCACTCAACGGCACCAGCATGGCCACGCCGCACGTGGCCGGCGCGGCGGCGCTGCTGCTGGCGCAGTCGCCGGCGCAACTGCCGGTGGCCACGCTGAAGTCGTTGCTGATCGCCAACGTCGACCCGGTCGCCGCATGGTCGGGGCAGGTGGCCAGCGGGGGACGGCTGAACGTGTTCAACGCCGCCAACGCCGTCGCCGCAAACACACCGCCGGGCATCTCGATCACGAGTCCCGCCCCTGGTGCGACGTTCAGCGCCCCGGCCACGGTGACGATTACGGCCGACGCCGCCGATGCCACCGGCACGGTGACCAGCGTCGAGTTCTTCGCCGGCGCGGTCTCGCTCGGCAGCGATTCGGTCAGCCCGTTCAGCATCACGTCGATCGGGATGCCCGCCGGCAGCTACGCGCTCACTGCCAGGGCCACCGACAGCTTCGGCGCGACGGCGACGTCGGCGCCGATCCCGATCACGGTCGTCTCGCTGTCCACGCCGTCGATCACGCTGTCGAGCGCGAGCGTGGTGTTTGCCAGGCAACGGGTCGGAACGACGAGCGCGACGGCACAGACGGTGACGCTGACGAACCAGGGCCCCGGCGCGCTGGTCTTCACGAGCTTCAACGGCGCCACGCCGGTAAGCGGCTTCACGGCCGGGAGCGGCGACTTCCAGGTGCAGACCGACTGCCCGCTCACGCCTGCGGGCCTGGCGCCGGCCACGTTCTGCAGCTTCACGTTCCAGTTCTCGCCCACGGCGGCGGGCTTGCGCCCGGCCGCTGTGTCGATTGGCAGCAACGCGCTGGGCTCGCCGCACGTGATCAACCTGAGCGGCACGGCCTTTGTCGTGGACGAGGCAACGGTCGCGCAGGCGATTGCGCTCGGTGGATCGCGTCTGCAGCAACTCCAGCAGGCCAACGGCGGCTGGTTCTTCTCGGTGGGCCAGACCAATTGCGGCCTGGGCGAGGGCGTGTCGTGTCCGAACCTGATCGGCGTGACGGCGCTCGGCCTGGTGACTGCATTCGAACGCAACCCCGCGCAGACGAGCCTGCTCGACGCCGCGGTCGCGGCGGGTCAACGGCTGCTCGCGGTGAAGGCGACGGTGCCGACGCCGCTGCCATTCAGCCAGGACCTCGAGTTCCTGATCGCCTTGAGCGATGCCACCGCGGATCCGCAGTACGCGGCCGCCGCCGCAGACTGGTTCAACATCGTCAAAGTCGCCTTCCCCGATGCCGCCGCTCGCGTCGATTACGGTCTTGCCGCGCGCGGTACGCTCTCGGGTTGGGACATCGCCTCGCTGATCCGCTCGGCCAAGGCCGGTGGTGACGGCGACTACGCCCGCGCCGCGGCCACGCGCATTTTCGAACGCGAAGCGGATTGGTCCGGCACGAACCCGACGCACGCGCTGCTGGGCAAGGGCTCGCTGCTGTGGGCGGTCCACGACCTGGGTGGGTTCGACGCCAAGCTGGCGGAGTATCGCGACTTCATCCTCAACGCGCAGGACGGCGCGGGCACGTGGGGTGGCGGCAACCTGCAGGCAACGGCCTACGCGGTGATGGGCCTGGCGGCGTACGGCGGCGCCGGCACCGACGCGGCGATTCAAGCAGCAGTTGGCGTCTTCCTCGACAGTCAGTTGCCAACCAACGGCTGGCCCTTCTCCGCCGGGTCGGCCAACGAGTACAGCACGGTCGATGCTGAAGTCCTGCGCGCGGTGGCCACGCTTTACAGCACGCCGGCGGGAACGAGCGTGCTCGTCACGCCGGCGCAGCTATCGAAGGTCACGTTCAGCCAGGTGACGGAGCCGGGCGCGACCACGGTGGTCGCCAGGGCACCCGCGAAGAAGCGAAGAGCGCCGAAGGGGATGACGCTGGTCGAGGGGTTGTCGTACGAGGTCACGACCTCCGCCAGGATCAGCGGTCGCATCACGGTGTGCGTGGCCACGCCATGGACCGCGACGGCGGGCGAAACCGACCTTCGCTTGCTCCACTTCGAGCACGGACGGTTCGTGGACCGCACCATTCGCCGGCGCCAGACCGGGACCACGGCGCCGCAGGTCTGCGCGCGGGTCCGGTCGCTTGATGGCTTCGCAGTCGCCCTGCGGCAGTAGCGGCGTCACGCGGGTTGCCGTGGTTCCAAAATGGATCCATAATGGAACCATGCCCAGCACGGTTACATTGTCGGTCAAGAATGTGCCCACGGCGGTTGCCAAACGTCTGAAGGAGCGGGCGGCGCGGAACAACCGCTCGCTGCAGGGCGAACTGCAGTCGATTCTCGAGCAGGCCGCGCACGTCACGACACTGGGCGATCTGGCTGCGCTCGCGAAGCGGCTGGGTCTCAAGGGCGAGGACGGCGAGTCGGTCCGGATGATTCGAGAAGACCGCGATGACCCTCGTCGTTGACGCATCGGCAGTGGCCGCCGTGCTGTTTCACGAGCCGGAGGGCGCCACGATTGATGCGCACACCGAAGGCGAGACACTCATCGCTCCTCACCTGATCGACCACGAACTCGCCAATATCTGCTGGAAACGCATTCGGCGCGATCCGAGCCAGGCGCCGGCCATCCTGACCATGCTTTCCGGGCTCAAGTCAGTGGCAATCCAGAGGGTGGAGGTGCCGGCAGCGGAGATCGCCGCGCTAGCCAGTCAAACCGGTCTCACGGCTTACGACGCCAGCTATCTGTGGCTGGCGATGTCTCGCGACCTGGAGCTGGTTACGCTGGACGATCGACTGGCGCGGGTGAACCAGGCCCTCCGCGAGCGTTACGCCTGACGAAGACCGGCCCTCGCAGCCGGTAGCGCTATCACCGCGAACGCAACGAGGCCGGTATGGGCCACTTCACGCGGCCTTCTCGGTCGGCAATCCTGACGACCAACTCCGCTTCAGCGTCGGCGGCCGAGAACAACGGAGTGCCATCGGGATGCTTGAGCGGAAACACGACCCAGAACCGGTCGTAGTCATAGTTGCGGCGCGTCACGCCGGCCAGCGCCCTGACCTCTCGTAATCCAGGCCGGCTCTCCCCGCGCAAGGAGCGCGGCTCGGCCCCTCGTGGCGCGGCCGCCTGAAGGAATGCCGACCAGTCGTTGGGAATCACACCAGATCCCTCACGGGGATCAATTTCGACCATCACCACGGTATCGCCCACGGCCTCGGCCTCGGCCACCATCGCCCGGGCCTCCTCGTTCGGCAAGCGCTGGCTGATCTGCAGCACGCGCGCGGTGGCGCGGATGACGTCGCCCGTCATCCACGTCGCCGCCAGCTTGTAGTTGTAAGAGCGTTCGGTCTTGAGCAGCCGGGTATCGAAGATGCCGCCGACGCGCCCCTGGACGTAGGCGGCCTTGCCGACGGCCTGCGCGCGCACCGCATCCCAGCGAAGCCACGCGTCATCGCTGACCTGGGCCAACGCCAGGACAGCCGACGCAATCGCGAGGATCTTCATTTCGCGGGACGACGGGTGATGACGACGATTTCGCTGCCACCCAGCGCCGTCTTGCCGACGGTGAGATCGATGGCCTGGAAGCCGGCGTCGGCCACTTCCTTCAACTCTTTCTCGAGCGTCGAGGTCTTCGACGTCGCGATCAGCTTGTACTCCCACCGCTTGGCGTTGGTCTCTGCCGAGGCCTTTTCAACGATGGCGACGGTTTCCTTGCCGCCGAACAGGCTCTCGAAGACGGTCTGTCCCACGGCGTGGAAGCCGGCGTCGCCCGCCTCCTGCAGCTCTTTCTGCAGCGTCGACGTCTTGCTGGTGGCCAGCAGGCGGTAGCTGTAGGTGCCCTTGTCGCCGTCGGACTTGCCGACGAGGACGACGACTTCCTTGCCGCCGACGGCGGTCTCGCCGCCCATGACGGCGATGAAGCGGTAGCCGGCATCACCAGCCTCCTGCATCTCCTTCTGCATGGTCGAAGTCTTGCTGGTCGCGAGAATCTTGTAGGTTTGCGATTGCGCCAGCGCGGGAGCGGCGACGGCAAGACACAGGACAGCAGCAAGGGGGGTGATGGATCGTTTCAAGTGGGCCTCCGGGCGACAGGTTACTACGGATGAGCTTCTTGGGGCTCGCTGCGCTCGTGGGGCTCGGCGGCTCCCTCCTCCGCGTGTTGCGCTACGGCGGACAAGTCGCGCCTTCGTGGGGGTCGCTTCGCTCCTGGGGCTTACGTCGTTCGTGGGACCCGACGAGCGTAGCGAGCCCTACGAAGGGCAAAGCGCGAGCCCCACGAGCCAAGCGAAGCCGCCGAGCCCCACGAGCGCAGCGAGCCCTAAGCCTTCCACAGCGCGTTCAGCATCCGCAGCAGCAGGAACCCGCTCGCCAGCCACACCGCGCCCCACACCGTTGCCTGCGCGGTCAAGCCATACAGCGCACTGCCGGCGCCGAACAGGCTGGCGTAGACGAACGTGCAGCCGAGGATCCAGCCGAGCAACTGCTGCGGCAGGCTGTCTGGCGAGGGGCCGACGCCGGCCTTGCGCGAGATGGCGGTCCAGCCCGGACCGGCCGGGCGCACCAGCTTGAAGAAAGCGACGAGCGTGGCATCACTCTCGGGCTTCGTCAGCAAGGTCGCGCCAACCCACGCCACCGTCGTCGCGCCAACCGTGACCAGCAACACCGTGTTCGCGCTGACGCCGTAGCCCATCTTGCCGGCCAGGAAGAAGCCGACGGCGACGACGAACGACACGCCCATGGCGGCGATCTCGCTCCAGGCGTTGATGCGCCACCAGTACCAGCGCAGCAGATACAGCAAGCCGGACCCGGCGCCGATCGACAGCAGGAGCTCGAAACTCGAACGCGCCGACTCGAGCAGAAACGTCATGCCCGCCGCCAGCAGCATCAGCAGCGCCGTGACGACCCGTCCCATCCAGACGTAGTGATGTTCGGTGGCGTCGGTCTTGATGAAGCGGCGATACAGATCGTGCACGAGATACGAGGTGCCCCAGTTGAGGTGCGTGGAGATGGTGGAGACGTAGGCGGCCAGGAGGCCCGCCACCATCAAGCCGAGAAAGCCCGCCGGCAGGAACGTGAGCATGGCGGGATAGGCCATGTCGTGGCCGATCATGCTCGGCTCGAGATACGGAAACGCCCTCGCGAGGTCGGAGAGCTGCGGGAACACCAGCATCGATGACAGGGCGACGATGATCCACGGCCAGGGGCGCAGGGCGTAATGAGCGAGGTTGAAGAACAGGGTGCCGCCCAGCGCGTCCTTCTCACTCCTCGAGGCGAGAATGCGCTGCGCGATGTAGCTGCCGCCGCCGGGTTCTGAACCGGGATACCACACCGACCACCACGAGATGGTCAGCGGCAGAATCAACACCGACAGCGTCAACGTCCAGTCGTTGAAGTCGGGCAGCAACTGCAGGGTCGATGGCGGAATCTGCGCGAACAGGCCGCTCAGTCCGCCCACTTGCGGCTGCTGCACCGCGAAGTAGGCCGCCGCCACCGACGCCACCATGGCGATGACGAACTGGAACATGTCGGTGACCAGCACGCCCCACAGGCCCGCGATGGACGCGAACGCGACGTTGATCAACGCGCAGACCGCCAGCGTCTGCCCCATGGGCCAGCCAAGCAGCACGTTGGCGATCTTCGCCGCCGCCAGGTTGACGGTGGCCATGATGACGATGTTGAAGAAGAGGCCGAGGTAGACGGCGCGGAAGCCGCGGACGATGGCCGCGGCCTTGCCGGAGTAGCGGATCTCGTAGAACTCCAGGTCGGTAAGCACGCCCGAGCGCCGCCACAGTCGCGCGTAGAAGAACACCGTGCTCATGCCGGTGAGCAGGAACGCCCACCACACCCAGTTGTTCGCCACGCCGTTCTCGCGCACCAGGTTCGTGACGAGGTTTGGCGTGTCGGTGCTGAACGTGGTCGCCACCATCGAGACGCCGACCAGCCACCACGGCGCGGCCCGGCCCGACGTGAAGAACTCGGTGGTGCTGGAGCCGGCGCGCCGCATCAAGTAGATGGCTGGGGCGAACGAGAGGGTAATGGAGACGAGGACGATCACCCAGTCCAGGGTGGTCAACTGCATGGCGTGACTTTTACCACGAAGGACGCGAAGGCCACGAAGTAGAATTCGGTGCGCATGCTCGCCGCCACACCAGAATTGGCTCCTGCGAGATCCTGCGAGTGCAGCAACTCGCGGATGGCGGTTCGCGCAGGTACCTCCAACACTCACGGTAACGCGAAGGCAACGATGGTGCTGCCCGAAGGCGCGCCGTTCTTGCCGCCGCCGCACGCGATCACGAGATACTGCTTGCCATTGAGCATGTAGGTGGACGGTGTGGCGTTGCCGGCAAACGGCAGCACGGCTTCCCACAGCAACTCTCCGGTCAACTTGTCGAACGCCCGCAGCTTCTTGTCGAAGTTGGTGGCGGCAATGAACAACAACCCGCCGGCCGTGACGACCGGCCCGCCGTAGTTGTCGCTGCCGGTGTCCTTCAGGCCCTTGGCCACGAGTTCGGGATACTCGCCGAGCGGCTTGTGCCACTTCATGGTGCCGGCGTTGAGGTCGATGGCGCTCAGCGTGCCCCACGGCGGCGTGATGGGCGGGTAGCCATCCGGATCGCGCCACAATACCTCGCCGTCGTTGCGGTACTTCAGGCGGTTTGGATCCTTGGCAACAGCCGGATCGTTCGCCTGGTCCTTGCCCGTCACCAGAAACTCGACGACGTCGCCGATGTTCCGGGCGCCCATGTCGGGAAAGCCTGGCATGCGTCCGGTGCCGGTGCGGATGATGTTGGCGATCTCGTCGCGCGACATCCGCTTGCCGACGTCGACGAGCGACGGCGCCTGCGGCCCGCCGGTGCGATCGGAGCGGTGGCACGACGCGCACTTGCTGCCGTAGAGCGCCGTGTCGGTGTTGGGGATCAGCCGCATGATCCACGGCATCTCGTTGGCGTTGACGTAAAGCAGGCCGGTGTCGGGGTCGAACGCGCCCCCACCCCACTCGGCGCCACCGTCCACACCGGGGAAGACGATCAGGCCGCCGGTGGGCGGCGTGAACAGCGGACCGCTGGTCAGCTCGCGGAATTGCTTCAGCACCGCGGCGTGCGCTTCGGGCGTGCGCGTGGTGACCATGGCTTCGGTCATCTGCTGCCGCGTGTAGGGCGGCGGCGCCAGCGGATGCCGCTGCCGCGCGGCCGCCAGCTCGCCGTCGATGGTCGACTCGGGCGCGCGGCGCTCCTCCACCGGGAACAGCGGCGTGCCGGTCTTGCGGTCGAGCACGAAGACGTAGCCGTGCTTGGTGAGCTGGGCGACGGCCTGAACGGGCTTGCCGTTGCGCACCACCGTCACCAGGTTGGGCGCGGTCGGCAGGTCCCAGTCCCACAGGTCGTGCTTGATCACCTGGTAATGCCACACGCGCTTGCCGGTGCGCGCGTCGAGGGCCAGCACCGAATCGGCGAACAGGTTGTCGCCGTGCCGGTTGACGCCATACCAGTCGAACGAAGCCGATCCCGTGGCGGCAAACACCATGGCGTTGCCCTGATCCACGGTCACGCCCGCCCACGCGTTGGCGCCGCCGGAGATTGTCGGCCCCTTCGGCCACGTGTCGGCGCCAAACTCACCCGGCTGCGGGATGGTGTGGAAGATCCAGCGCAGCTTGCCGGTGCGCACGTCGAAGGCGCGGATGTGACCGGGCGTGCCGGGCACGGTTTCGGGCACGCTGCTGCCGAAGATGATCAGGTCCTCGAAGATCGATCCGGGTGTGCTGGCGCTGACACTTGCGCGTTCCACGGGCAAGCCGAGGCCCTCGCGCAGGTCGATGCGCCCGCCGGCGCCGAAGGTCGGGATGGGCTTGCCGGTGGCGCGATCGAGCGCGTAGAGAAAGTTGCGATAGGTCGCGAACACGCGATCCTGGTGCACCGTGACGCCGCGATGACGGAAGCGGGCGCGCGGCGCGTCGGCCGGCGCCAGGCTGAAGGTCCAGCGCTCCTGCCCGGTCGCGGCATCGACGGCCGCCACTTTCATGCTTGGCGTGGTGACGTAGAGCGTGCCGTCCATCACCACCGGATGGCTTTGCATCTCGGAGTTGGGGAACGCGTCTTTCGAGTCGTAGGTCCACGCCACCTTCAACTGCGTGACGTTGGCCTTGTTGATCTGCGTGAGCGGTGAATAGCGGATGTTGTCGGTGCCGCCGTGCATGGGCCAGCCGCGGTCGGGGATCTGCGCGACGGCCACCGCCGCCAAGGCCACTGTGCACGCGCCAACCACGACCAGCAGAGACCGAACGGGCATGAGCTTCTCCTTGCAAAAGCGACCGCACCATTATCGTCCGGACGAGTACAATTGACCGCAATCCCCGGATATCCTTCCTTGGGGACGCGGCATCATAATGCACATCATGCCGTCCCCGAGACCTGTCAACTCCGTCCTCCACACCATTGGCAACACTCCCCTTGTGCGGCTCCAGCGGCTGGTCGAACCCGGCATGGCCGACGTGGTCGTCAAACTCGAGTATTTCAACCCCACCGGGTCCTACAAGGACCGCATGGCGCTGGCCATGATCGAAGGTGCCGAGAAGAGCGGCAAGTTGAAACCCGGCATGCGGGTGGTCGAGTACACCGGCGGCAGCACCGGGTCGTCGCTGGCGCTGGTGTGCGCCATGAAGGGCTACGAGTTCCACCCGCTCTCGTCCGACGCGTTTGCCGCCGAGAAGCTCGATACCATGCGCGCGTTCGGCGCCGACCTCGAGATGGTCCCGAGCGACGGCGGCAAGGTGACGCCGGCGCTGTTCGATCGCTTCAAGGCCCGCATCAAGGTACTGGCCCAGGACCCGAACACCTACTGGACCGATCAGTTCAACAACGCTGATGCGATTGACGGCTACGCCAACATCGGCCGCGAGCTCGCCGAACAGATCGGCAGCGTCGACGGGTTCGTCGGCATGGTCGGCACCGCCGGCATGCTGGTCGGTGTGTCGCAGGCGCTGAAGCAGGCCGGCCAATCCACACGCATCGCCGCGCTCGAGCCGTCGACCTCGCCCTTCCTGACCACCGGCAAGGGCGGCGCGCACAGGGTGGAAGGCACGGCGGCAGGCTTCTGGCCGCCGCACCTGGCGAAGGGCACCTACGACGAAGTGCGTGTCATCGACGAGAACGCCGGCCGTGCCATGGCGAAGCGGGCCGCCAGAGAAGAGGGGCTGTTTGCCGGCACGTCGACCGGCATGAACCTGGTGGCGGCCCTCGACCTGGCGCGCGAGCTGGGACCCGGCAAGGTGGTCGCGACGGTGGCGTGCGACACCGGCCTCAAGTACCTCGCCGGCGATCTATACAAGTAGGCACGGCTATCACTTGAACAAGTCGAAAACCTGTCCCACGAATACCGCCACGTCGTAACGCTTCTCGTCGCTCCGGTAGCTGGCGACGATGCCGCCGGACCAGCCGCCGTTGCCGTCCTTCAGGAAGTAGAACGGCACCTCGACGCCCCAGGCGTCCAATTCCATGTCACGGGTCACATAGAGGGCGCCACCAACACTCTTGGTCAGCCGGCGCTTGATTTCCCCTTCGATCTGCCGATGGATGCGGGCCTCGGGTGGCCCCAGCACGGCATCGGCACATGCGGTCGCGTCGGTATCGGCCACGGGCCTGCAGAGCGATGTCTTCGGTTTGGCCTTCCAGCCGCGGGCGTCGGCGTAGTTGAGTGCGAACAAGGTGTCGCCAGCGGTGAGCAGGCCAACTGTCGCGGTCCACGCATGGCCGGCATGCGTCTCTGTCTGCTTGGCGAGCGCGGCGTCCAGGTAATTGAACGACGTTCGATCGGCTTCGAACCTGACACTCAGGATCGGCGTGCCCAGCCACCGATATGACGTGGCATAACGCTCGCGGAAGCTGATATCAAACAGCTCTTCGGGATTGGCGGGCGCGCAGGCGGCGCTGCCAGTCGGCACCTTGCCGCTGGCGCGTTCGTACTTTTCGCACACCGCGATCGCCTGCGCGTTGCTGGGTGCCCCTGGCGTGGCGGCCTTGAATTGCGCATCCCAACTGAGCGTCCACTCCTCGTCCTTGGCAAACTTCGAGATGTCACATTCGGCCACGGGTGGCTCACCGCGGGTGCGGCGGAAGTCATTGCAGACCGCGAGCTGTTCCGCGGGCCCCCTGGCCACGGCAGCGCGGTCCGCAAAGCTGCGATCGATGATGGCTCCCCTGGCGGCGTGGTCCCGGACGGACGCCAATATGACGTCGTCGGTCGCCCGGCAGTCGATGCCGACCGGCGTCCCGGACAGGAACTGGCCGGGGGTCATGATGGCATAGACAAATCGGTCACACACTTCGCCGACATTCGAGTCGTCCGCCTTGACCGCTAGTTCTTCCGCGAAGGACGTCGTGGGCAACTCGCTTTGACGGCACTTGAAGTCGAACAGTCCCTTGCCCTCAGCCCACGCCGCCTGCCGGCAGATTTGTTCCTGCCGCTTGAGTAGCGCCTTGACGCGGTAGCGCTTCCAGGTGAGGGACGCCCAGACGCTCGAACCGGGGCTCAGGCTGCGCAGGCTCGTGAGCACCGAGCGGTCCTCGCTCTCGTCAAACGCTCCGGTGACGCCGAAGCCGCCGGTGAGCGAAGGCGACAGGTCGAAGCCGGCCTTGGCCGTCGCCGACTTCTTGTCCTTGCCGATCTCGGCGCTGAAGTCGATGGATGGCACCACCAGGCGAGTCCGGCTTGATGGATCCACCGTCGCCGTGGTGGCCCGCTCGCGCAAATCCCGCAGCGCGGTCGTCTCGCTGCCGGCGGACTGTGACCATGCCGGCTGCGCAACCGCGGCCCACAGCACCGCCGCCCACACGCAGCGGCCGGTCACGATTTCACCTTGATCCAGAACAGGCCGGCGTCCTTGCCGGTCTCATCGAGCGTGCCCTTGACCTCCGATTCGGCGGAGGCCGGCTTGGTGATGGTCATACCGAACGCATCGCCGGGGTTGCCCCTCGCAAACCAATGCACGGCGTAATGTCCGCTCTTGCAGTTGCGCCTGGCCTTTCCTGCCACGAACGACAGCTCGGACTCGTCGACAATGACGACACGCAGGGCGCCAGACTTCGAGAATTCACACACCGGCACAGTCACCTCCCGGCCATCCACCAACAGGCCTCACCCAATAGACGGGCAGTCCGCCCGATTTCTCCCGGTGAAATGTCTCGCGCGGTTTGGCTTGACGGGAATCGCTCGCTCCGGCTCCTCCCGCGGCGCCTACCGCAGTCCTTCTGCCACGGTGAGGAAGCGGTCGATGTCTGCCGAGGTGTTGAACAGCGCCGGCGAGACGCGAATCTGGGTGCCGTTCTCGCGGACGCTGACCAGGGTCTTTGTGTCCGCGAGGTGTTTCGTGATCGCGTCCTGTGGTTTCGTCACCTTGAAGGCGACGATCGATGACCGGTTGCCCTCTGGGGTGGTCACGTCGAAGCCCTGCGTCCGCAGGCCCTTCTGCAGGCGATTCGCCAGGGCAACGGTGTGGGTTTCGATCCGGTTCACGCCAACTCGCTTCAGGTACTCCAGGCCGGCGCCCAGCTGATAGACCGGGCCGAAGGCGAGCGTTGCGTAATCGAAGCGCCGCGCCGTCCGGTAGATCTCAAAGCTCGTGGGACCAAGCTGCCGTTCGACGTGCAGCGCGCCGTAGCGATCGAGACGCACCCGGTCGAGCAACTCGCGGCGCACATAGAAGGGGGCCACGCCGTAGGCGCCGAGCAGCCACTTGTAGGTGCCGACGCACATGGCGTCGACGCCGGCGGCCTTGACGTCGATCGGGAACATGCCCGCCGCCTGGATGCCGTCGGTATAGAAGAAGGCACCGTGGGCGTGCGCCAGGTCGGCGATCGGGCGCATGTCGTGGCGGAAGCCGTTCTGGTGAGACACCCAGGCCACCGAGACCAGCTTGGTGCGGCGGTTGACCAGCGGCTCGAGGTCGTTCGCGGTAACCGCGCCGCCACGCGCCTTCGCGACCCGCAACTCCACGCCGGTGGACTTGGCCATCTCGGAATAGAGCACGAACTCCGTCTCGTAATGCAGCTCGTCGATCACCACGTTGTCGCCGCGGGTGAAGTCCATTGAGCGCGCGACGATGTTCTCGCCCTCGCTGGTGGCGGCGAGGAACCCGATCTCGTCCGGCGAGGCGTTGATCAGGGCCGCGTACTGCGCGCGCACGTCGCCCGTCTTGCGCAGCATGTCGCCAAGCGAGATCGGCGCGACACCCTTCGCATCGGCGAACGCGCGGCCGGCAGCCATCACCGGCACCGGCGTTGGCGTGATGTAGGCCGAGTTCAGGAAGAGCGAGGTCGAGGCGACGGGGAACTCGCCACGGACCCCCAACGGATCGGTCGCGGGTTGCGCCGCCGCCACGCGGCTGGTGGGCAGTGACGAGAGCCCGGCAAATGCGGGCAGGGCCGACAGGAGCGCGCGTCTCGATAAGGTCATGGCGCGCTCATTATGCGTTAACCTTCGTGGCCATGAACGCCAGGGCCGTGACGCTTTTTCTCCTGCTGCTCGCCGCCGCGCTCGGCTTCGTGTACTTGCAGCGCCACGGCAACGGGACCGAGGCCGTGGTTCGCGCCTTGCCGCCCGCCGTGACCAGCGCGTTGGGGATTACCACCGCACCGCAGGTCAACACCTGCCCGGTGTGCCTGCAGACGCTGGCGTTCATTCCTTCTGGCACGCCGCCGCGGCCGCTCGCGTTGTGTCCCTACTGCGGGTCGCTGGAGCGGCATCGCCTGCTCTATCTCTACCTGCGGCAGAAGACCAACCTGTTCCGGGACCAGCTGTCGGTGCTCCACTTCTCGCCCGAGCGCGGGCTCGGCGGCGCACTGGCGTCGCAGCGAAACCTCAACTACGCCACCTCGTGGTACGAGCCGGATCGCGCGGCCGACTACCATCTCGACCTGACCAACCTCGCGCTGGCCGACAACAGCTGGGATGTGCTGATCGCCTATCACGTCCTCGAGCACATTCCCGACGACCGCAAGGCGATGCGCGAGATGTATCGCGTACTGAAGCCCGGAGGATGGGCGGCGGTGCAGGTGCCGATTCGAAATGAACCGGACACCTATGAGGACGCGAGCGTCGACACCGACGCGGAGCGGAACGAGAAGTTCGGCCAGTTCGACCACCTGCGCTTCTACGGCTGGCAGGACTTTGCCGATCGCCTGACGCAGGCCGGCTTCAACGTGACCATCGAACGCTTCGGTCACGAGCTGAGCGACAGCGCGATCCGCGAGTTCGCGCTCGATCGCAACGAGCGCATCTACCTGCTCCGCAAGCCGCTGAAATAGCGCCGGGATGACTCGACAAACCTAAAGGTTTGTCGCCACGGCGAAGGTTGGTCGCCACCGCCGCGCCGGCTGCTACCGAATCAGCGACTGGTAGACCAGCGGCGTAAACGCCGACGCCACGGTCGCACCCGGATACCGCTGCACCATCACGACCGCGACCAGCCGCTCCTTGGGATCGACCCAGAAATTGGTGCCGTAAATGCCGCTCCACCCAAAGCTGCCGGCCGAACCCAGCGTCTGCGTGGAGGCCACGTCGGTGACGACGCGGAAGCCGAGGCCGAACTGGGCGCCGCCGCCGATCAAACCCGAAGGCGGCAGATCGCCGGTGTGGCTCGCGGTCATCAGCTCAATGGTCTTGGGGCTCAGCAACCGCGCACCGTCGAGCGACCCGCCGTTCAACAGCATCTGCGCGAAGCGCGCGTAGTCGCGCGCGGTCGAAACCAGCCCGGCGCCACCCGAGAAGTAGGTCTTGCCTTCCTTGTAGGACGCGTTCGGGGACATCACCGTGTTGCCGAACGATTCGGGATCGGTCATCGGCCTGATGCCGCCGGCGGGATCGGGCGCATACACGGTGGCCATCCGCGCCTGCTTCGCATCGGGCACGACGAAGTCGGTGTCGGCCATGCGTAGCGGCTTGAAGATGCGCTCGCGCATGAACACCTGGAACGGCATGCCCGACGCCACCTCGACGACGCGGCCAAGCACGTCGGTCGAGAGGCTGTAATTCCACGCGGTACCCGGATGGGCAATCAGCGGCTCGGCCGCCAGCTTGTCGATGGCTTCCGCCAGGGTCATCGAGGTCACCGTCAAGCCGTCGGTGACGCCGTTCTTGCGGTAACCGCCGCCGACCGGTCCGCCGTTGATGAAGCCGTAGGTGATGCCGGATCGGTGCGAGAGCAGGTCCCGGAGATTGATGCCGCGGCGGGCCGGCACCGCCTCGGCGGCGCCCTCGATCACGCGCGAGCTCTTGAAGGCCGGGATGAACTTCGACACCGGGTCGGTGAGCAGCAGCTTGCCTTCTTCGTACAGCATCATCAGCGCGACGCTGGTGACCGGCTTGGTCATCGAGGCAATGCGGAACATCGTGTCGGTGCGCATCGGCGTCTTCGCAGCCACGTCCTGGAAACCGGACGCGTGCACGTCGACGACCTTGCCGTCGCGGGCGATCAGCGTGACGATGCCGCCGGCTTCCTTGCGATCGACGAAGCCCTGCATGCCGGCGTGGAGCCGTCCGAGCCGTTCGGCGGAGATGCCGACGGAGGCCGGCGTGGCCGCGGCCGGCGCCGCCGCCGGTTGCTGGGCCGTAACGGCATAGCCCGCCAGGGCCACCAGGACGAGCGCGCGAAATGCCGATCGAATCGCCTTCATCGAGCCTCCTTCTTCAGAAATTCGAGCAGTAGTGCCACCAGCGCCGCCGATTGTTCCTGCTGGACCCAGTGTCCGGCGCCG
>ERZ1292640.1966-Hain-H43-02um-R1-1966-length-16768-cov-7_pt1 | contig 16768 bp, 10 predicted proteins | sample MGYA00564404_ERZ1292640 | MGnify/ENA primary metagenome ERZ1292640 (study PRJEB36523, sample SAMEA6512636) | groundwater metagenome | collected 2019-01-08 | study: AquaDiva: Metagenomics assemblies of 32 groundwater samples
GCCGCCAGCCAAAACCCCCTGCTGAAAAACCTACCCGTTCTATGCAGAATCGGTACTCCGTTCCCCACCAGCAGATGCCGATCCCCAGACCGCCAATGATTTCGTTGCCCACTGGCACGTATTCGGGCATCGCGCCGGCCGCCTTGAGCGAAGCAATGCAATTGCTGTTGTAGTCATACATCCGTTGTTCGAGCTGCTCGAAGAACACCAGATGGGAGCAATCCGCGCCGGCCCTGAATCCTTCGGCGAAAGAGCCGCAAACGGCGAAGAGCGTCAGCAGGGCGGCTATGAAAGGAATCCAACGGCGGAGTGCCGGTCGAAACGACTCGCCCATGCAGGACCGGCGGGACCGAAGACTGGGCGCGCCGCCCGGACCGCGTGGCGTTTCCGCTGGCAAAAATGGCCTCGGTCTCTTGGTCATCAGTGCAACATTGCGCGAAGTTGCCGCCGCGCCAGCAATCCCGCAAGCTCACGGACATGCCGTTCGCCCCAACCCGGTCGCTCGCCACAGCTTCGGGTAGCACCCGCGTCGCGCGGGTCGTCCCAGGGCAAGCTGCATGCTTCCCAGCCCGGCGGTTCGCTAAGCCGTGACAATTCAGCAGCAACCACGGAAGACACGAACCACACGAAAGATACATGAAGGGAAACTTTGAGTAAGGCAGGCGGCTTTGCAGTCACTGTCGAGTGACTCGATCAACGGTATCGGGACTGCGGGCAGAGGCCCGTCTTTTCGTATCCTTTTGTGTGTTTCGTGGTTGCTGCATAGATACGGCTACGGCCCTGCCAGGCGGAAGTAACTGTTTCCGCTCGCCACAGTAAAGGTCATCGAACTCTGGCCGGATCGAAGCTCCCAATGGCCTCTTGAACTGCCATGTTCACTTGAAAGGTGACCGGGACCGCGGAGGCCACGATGGTTGAACCGAGCAACAGGCCAAGCCCCGCCCAAATCGCTGATCTTATTGTGCAGACTTTCATAGGAGATCTTTTGTTAACGTTTGCTTTTCGTCACGGCTTCCCGACAGGAATCACCGTCATCGTGCCTGAATTCCCGGATTTGCCCAGTCTCACAAATGTATGGCCTGAGTGGAACGGAACTTCAGCGCCGCTTCGGTGCGAGAGCGGACATGGAGCTTGTGATAGACGTGCCGGAGATGCCAGCGGACCGTTCCGTCGGTCAGCCCCAAACGATCGGCGATCTCTTTGTTGGGCAGGCCGTTGGCCAACAATTCAAGGATTTCGCGCTCGCGGGGCGAGAGGTCTTCCACTTCGGCCGTGGCCGTGAGCGGTTCCTGGAAGGAGGCGATGACTTTGCGCGCGATTTCCCGCGACATCGGCGCGCCGCCCTGCCGGACCTCGCGGATGGCGGCCAGGAGTTCCTCCGCTGTGCAGCGCTTGAGCAAGTAGCCGCACGCCCACACGCGTAGCGCCTTGAAAATCCGCTCCGTGTCCTCATACACGGTCACCATGATGATCTGGACCGACGGCAGCAATTGCTTGAGTTGGACCGTGCATTCGATGCCCGAGACCCCTGGCAACTGAATGTCCATCAGGACGATTTCGGGCAGGTGTTTGGGAATCACTTTCAGGGCTTCCTCCGCCGTCGCGCACGCGCACACGCAGCAACATTCCGGGTCAGCCTGGACAAATTCCATCAGGCTTTCACGGATGACTTTGTTGTCCTCAACGATGGCAATCCGGGTCATGCGTTCTGACACACCACGCTTTCAGGGATGTTATTCTCGCGCAATTCGAAAAGGTAACCATTCGGCCAAGTTCGTGGATTCCTCCAGCGTGAATTGGATGTCTGCCAGCACGGCCAGTTTCTCGTACGACACGATGATACTGATTGGTATTGTTGAACGAGACCAGTGTCGTCAACACCCCATTGGTCGTCACCTGGAACACCGTCCCAACATCGCTGGTGCCGCCGTATGTGGTCGTGCCGTAGAAGATTGCCATCACTGCCCTGGACCACGCTGCCGGAGGGAGTCCTCGGTCCCAGTTCAAACCCGTAAAGCACCTCCGGCTGCAACGCCTGCGCAGACGCGGTCGTGAACAACAACGAACTCGCAACGAAGGTTTTCAGGTCGGCGATTTTCATAGAGTCATGGCAGCTCGTAAAGAAAGGGAGCCAGTGCGTGAACAGCCTTACTTCGGTTAAGGAACGGAAAGCTGATAGAAACGCGACGGGTTGGTGAGCGCGCCCGCGTCCGTGTAGGAGAAGTTTCCGTTGCTGTCGAAGGACGCGCTCGTCAAGAGCGTCCAGGATGCGATCGGCAACGACAAATCTGCGCTGGCCCAAAGACGATAACCCTCACTGGCTGGCCCGGTTCCGGTGAGCAACAGGCTTCCCCCAGGTTGTCCGGCCACGTTGGAGGGCTGGCAGGTTCCAGTTAGCGCACTGGCCGCGTCGTGCGCTCTTGGAGCCAGCGCACGTCTGGATTGTTGGGCGTCTGAAACTTCATCGCCGGGTTCCACCAACCGCTGTGGGGAGCCATCAAGGGCGGCATCGTGCGCGGGTCCTTCCAACGCCGGAGTTCTGAATGACCATCCGCGAAGGATAACCCGGCCGCTCGGTGATGGTAGAACCCGGGCAGGTCATACCTGAATCCGTGCAACTGGGGCTGGTCCGGCCATCCCTCCATTTTAACTTCGAAGCTTGGATAGTTGATGCTGTCCTCCCGCATATCGAGGAAGACCCATGTGCCGCTCGGACCCGGATCGGTCAAGTCAGAGAACGTTTTGAAAAACCGCCAGGAGGTGAACAAACCGGGCGTGTTTCCTGTTTCGAATCCGCCGACATGCTGGTTTATGGTCATGGAGCGGACCCGCGGGAGTCTGCCGCGGCCAGGCACGTTTATCACCGACCGATCTGCTGGACACTTAAAGATGCCCAGCGCGTTGCCGCAGTAGGGGAAAAGAGGGCTTTTCTTGATGTCCTGCTCAACGTCCCAATTGGAACGGTTGTTTGGATCAAAATCCAAGTGGCCGTTCATCCACAGAGAGGTTTTCTCCGGATGATTTTGATTGATCAAACCCGCGAGAGGGAATCGGTCCTTGTTATCGTCGGCATACATCCGCCAGGCCAAGGCGAGACTGCGATGATTATTCATGCAATAGATACCGTGCGCCTTGAGCTTGGCCTTGTTCAAAGCCGGAAGAAGCATCGAAGCCAGGATCGCGAGGATGGCGATGACGACGAGAAGCTCAATCAGGGTGAACCCACGCAGGGAAGGCCGTCGGCCGGAGACGGTGTTCTGTGGCCTGAATTCAACCGCCGGGCTGATGATGCTTTTTGCTGTGCGCTTTCTCATATGTTTTCGCGTTGCCCTTTAAGGAACAGAAGGCTGATAGAAACGCGACGGGTTGGTGAGCACGCCCGAGTCGGTGTAGGAGAAGTTTCCGTTGCTGTCAAAGGAATTGCTCGTCAAGAGGGTCCAGGATTGCGAACGGCAACGACAAATCTGTGCTGGCCCAAAGACGATTGGCATTGTTGAACGAAACGAGTGTGGTCACCAGCGCAGTCCCGGCAAGAGCAAGCGTCAGGTGCAATGCTCTTCGGTGTGTGATGAGTGGCTTGTTGGAATTCATGAGTTGTTCAATGTAGAAAGCAGCTTAAGGGGATTTGTGGGGCGGCACGGGAGTCTCGCCCCACACTCATCACTTCCTCACTTCAGGACGGCGCGGTAAAACCGGCGGCTCGGAGGGGCGCCGTACGAGTCTTCTAAGAGTGCAGGGTGCTGGTCCCAGACGTCAGAAGGGTCTAGGCCTATGGTGGCCCAGGGCGTCCAGGTATTCAAATCTGCCGTGGTTTGAATCTCGTAGGTCGCGCCCGGCCGTCCCCAAAGGTTGATATAGAGATGCCCTGGATATCCTTTCGCCGCGCTTAGGAAAGGCAGTCTGGTGAAATTGATCTGCCACAGGTCCCAGCCACCTTGCCCGCCACTGCGCGCGAAAGAGCTATAGTAGAGCGTGGTTCCGTCGGCAGAGAGGGCGTGAGGTGTCGCGCGGAAGGTAGGCTCGGCGACCGCGCGGATCCGCACGGGCGTGCCGAAGGGCGACGTGGTGGTGGCCCGCTGGCTGACCCAGACGTTGTAGGTCCCGGCGTTCTGCCGGTCGGACATGAAGAAGAGCAACAGGCCGTCCGGAGAGAGCACGGGAATGCCTTCCTCGTTCGCGGTATTCAGCGGAGATCCGAGGTTGCGTGGCGGCTCCCACGGCGCCGCCGAATTGGTGCGCGTGCTGATCCAGAGATCGCCCAAACCGCCCGATCCTCCAGGTCGAGTTGACGCGAAGACCAAGGTGAGGCTGTCCGCCGAAAGAGCCGGCGTGTAGTCGTGATAGACGCTGTTCAGCGGCGGGCCTGGACTCACCGGCGGCTCGAACGGATCGGTGGTCTGTTGGCGGGTGACCACCCACAGGTCGATGCCACCGACGCCTCCGCCTCGCGCGCTATCGAAGTAGAGCGACAGGCCGTCCGCCGAGATTCTGGGATCGCCGTCCGCGGATGCGCTGTTGACTGGGGAGCCGAGATTGACCGGTGGTCCCCACGGCGAAGACGCTGTCGACCGGGTGGACGTCCAGATGTCGTAGGACCCCGAGCCACCGGGCCTGTTAGAGTCGAAGAACAGCGTGAGGCCGTCCGTACTGATGCTGGAAGCCTGTTCATCCGCCGTGGTGTTCAGCGCGGTCAAGTTTGTCGGCACGCCAAAGCGCAGTTCGAGATCGCCCAGGTTCACGACGTTCGTCGGCAGCACTGAAAGCCAGGCCGTTTCGCTGGTGACTGACCCGCCGTCGTTGCTCACGACCACCGAATACGGGCCGGCATTGGTGAATTGTGCGTTACCCAGGCTGAAGCTGCTGTTCGTTTTGTCGAGGAGGGCCGTGCCGTTGAAGCGCCACTGGTACGTCGGCGGGGGCGAGCCGGTGGCAATGACGCTGAAGGTCACCGTGCTGCCGACATAGGGCGTCTGGTTGGTCGGTTGCTTGGTGATGACTGGCTGGCCGAAGCCGTCTGTTAACGCTGACACGACCACGGCGATCATCGGCAAGATTGTCTTCATTTTCATATTCTCGTTTGCGTTTTCCTGGTTTGTTTCGCTGGACGGGCCTTGGCGCACACACAGATTTCGTTTAGCGCCAAGACCCGCCGCCCGCTCATCCGAGCGAAGCTTTCATCCTGTTCTTCAGGAAGAGCGGTGAATTCTTGCAGCAAATTTTGAAATCTTTGCCGCCTTGGACGGATCGATCCAGACCGAACAAACCCTCACCCCGGCCCTCTCCCTTTCCGAAAGGGAGAGGGAGAAGCTTCGTCCGTCTCGCGTGGTGTTACCGTTCAGTAACCGGTCGGCCGCCCGCGAATTCTTCTCCGTCCCGTCGGCCGGGGAGAGAATTCCCCGAATGATTCGCGCGTTGAACCCCTGAACCGTAGCAGCCGACGTGAGTCGGCTCTGCCTTTTCGGAAATCCAGATGGAGCGGACTCACGTCCGCTGCTACGAGGTTCATGGAAAGGGGCGCGTTCAACTGCATGCGGCGCTCGGATTCTCGGAGCGCGGAATTCATTCCGCTTCAACGTGGAAATATCCCGCCGTGCCCATTCCTGCAAAGCCACCGCCTCAACGTTAGAAGCCCGCTAAACAAGTAGCAGCCGAGGTAACGAGGCTCTGACTTTCTTCTTTTTCCCGAGGAGATTTGAGCCTCGTTACCTCGGCTGCTACAAGCGATCGAGTTGTGCCTTCCCCGCGTCGCGAGAAATGCGGGCTACGGCGGAGCAGCCTGGCCCTTCTCGTCAGCCTCGATTTCCGCAAGCGACGCGCCGCGCCACACGAAAACCGCGTCTTTGCTCACGGACACGATCGTGTTGCCATCCGGCCAAAACGCGACATCGGTGATTCTGAATTTGTGCCCGGTCAGCCCTGCCAATTCCCGCCCCGTGACGACGTCCCACACCTTGACCCTGTTCGGTTGAGTGATGTCTTCGCCCGCAGCCAGACGACGCTCGTCGGGCGACAGCGCGACGCACATCAAACCGGTGAGGTCAGCGTGCATCGTGACCAGAGGACGCTCGGGGGCACTCAGGTTCCAGACGCGCGCGGTCAGGTCCACATCGACCGTCGCTAGGCGCCGACCGTCGCTGAAGAAGGCGACATCCGATACCGGCTCGATGTCACTGACGTAGAGGGTCTGCTTGCGCAAACCCGGCAAGGCCCACAACTCCACCGTGCCATTTAACGGCGCGGTGGCAACGGTGCGCCCGTCCTTTGCGATCGGCAGGCCATGAAGCAAGTGGGTGCTTTCGCTGGTGAAGCGCGCGATTTCGCCGCCACTTGATGCGCTCCACGCAATAATCCTGTGATTCGTGGCGCGGCCAGCAAGTATGCTTCCGTCAGCGGAACAGTTCAAAGCAACCACTTCTGCGCCCTCGAAATTGCTGCCTACCGACTCGCCCTGCATGGTCGCGAGGTCAAAGATGAAAACACGCCCATTCGCGTCTCCCAATGCGACGCGGCGCCCACTTGGGAAGAGGGCCGTCGCCGTGATATTGGTCGAGCCGAGTGGTTGCCTCGCTGATTCCCCCCAGGTGGCCAGATCCCACACGCTAAAATTCTGGTCCGCGAAGATCAGGAAGAGCCACTGGCCATCGGGCGACAACGACCATTGGCGCACGTCGGCGGGAAGATTCTTGTGATCGTCCGCGCGCGCGCCTGGCGTGGCGCTCCAAAACCTGACCGTGCCATCGGCGCTGGCGCTGGCGATCCGTTTCCCGTCCGGCGAGAAAGCCACGCTGAAGATCACGTTCAAATGAGCGTGTAACTCCTTTGGTTCCTGCCAGTCAGCGGTGTCCCATAACTTGAGCGTTTGATCGTAGCTGGCGGTGACGAACAGCTTTCCATCCGGTGAAAAATCACCCCACTCAACAACGCTTCTGTGCGCGACAAAGTTGGTGATCATCCGATGCGACGGCGCATCCCATAGAAAGAGGGCGCCACTTTTACCGCCCGCCGCGAGCGTCCGACCGTCGCGAGAAAACGCAATCGGGTTGACCACTTCCTCGGAGGTGAGAAGGGGCTGTTTGATCATGGCTTTGGCGCCGATGTCCCAAAGCATCACGACGCCGTTCGAACTCGTGGCCACAATGCGTCCGTCCGGAGAGAAGATGGCCCACGCCTCCCAGTTGGGTTGGTGGCTGACGATTGGGAAACTCAGGAGCTCCCGGCCCGTGGTGCGATCCCATCGCCGGAGGAACTGGGGAGTCACCGCCGTGATGGTCTTTTCATCCAATCGAACGCCGCAGATTCTTCCGTTCGTCAAAGGTGATGCGTGGCTGGTCAGGTTCGGCGGGTTCCAATCCCAGAGCCGCAGGCCGCCTTCGCTCCAAGTGCCGGAAGCGAGGAGCCGCCCATCGGGAGAGAACTGTAGTGGAACTGCGCCGATCAATTGCGATTCGGCGTGCGCGACTGCCTGTGTCGTGGCCAGGTCCCAGATCGTGACCCGCCCGCGCCCCTCCCCCGTGGCGAGATATTTGCCGTCTGGAGAGAATGCGACACTCGTCATCTCATGTTTTGTTCCGGGGAGCGCGAAGAGTTCGTCGCTCTTGCTCTCGCGCCAGAGATAACGCCACTCCCAGCCGCGTAGATCGCGGTCGCGCAGATTTCTGGGCAGATGCCGTTCGAGCAGACGCAGCACCTGTCCACGGTTTTTCGCTTCGAGGGCTTTGAAGGCGAGATTCATGTCGGCGGCATAGAGGTTCTGCTCGGCCTGGTGTCGGGCGTGACTGATGCGGAACGCCGCGATGGGCGCGCCAATGGCAACGACTAACAATAGTAACAAAGCCGTCGCAAGTGCGCCTGCCAGGGCCGGCTTGCGCCGGCACCAGCGCCAGAGCTTTTCCGGCGCGCTGACGGGCCGCGCGTGAATCGGTTCGCCGCGCAGGAAACGGCCTAATTCATCAGCGAACTCCTGTGCGGTCGCGTAGCGCTTCTCCGGCTCCTTCTCCAGGCATTTCAGGCAAATCGTTTCCAGATCCCGTGGCACGGCTGGGTTCAGCAATCGCGGCGAGAGCGGTTCCCGGTTGAAGACCTGGTCCAGGGTTTCATTCAATGTCTCGCCCACAAACGGCGGCCGGTCCGTGAGCAAATGGTACAGCATGGCCCCGAGTGAATAGACATCACTACCTCGTCCGACTTTTCCGCGCGGCCCCGCCGCCTGCTCCGGCGGCATGTAGCCGGGCGAGCCGACCACTTGGCCGGTCACAGTCAGTTGAGAGTCTTGGGTTGAGAGTTGAGAGTCGGAACCAAAGCGTTTTGCCAGGCCGAAGTCCGTCACCAGCGGCTCGTCGTTCGAGCCGATGAGCACGTTCGACGGCTTCAGGTCGCGGTGGAGAATGCCGCGTTCATGGGCGTAGTGAATGGCCTCGGCAATCGTCTTCAGATGGCCGGCGGCGTGCCGCACCGGCAGCGGCTTCCCCTTGATGAACTTCGCCAGACTGGGGCCGGCGACATAGTCCATCACCAGGTAGTGCTCGTCCTGGTGCATGCCGACCTCGTGGATGGCGACGATGTTGGGATGCCGCAAACTGGCCGCGGCGGACGCTTCCGCGCGTAATCGCTTCACGGACTCCGGGCTGGCGTGCGCACTCAACAGGAGGGTTTTGACCGCGACGATGCGGTCGAGGCTCCGCTGCCTAGCTCTATAGACGATGCCCATTCCGCCGCGGGCGATCTCCTCCAGCAGTTCATAGTCGCCGAAGTTCCGGGGCAGGTCGCCGCGCGGTGGCCCGGGGCCAGGCGGAGCCAGTGCCGACACGATCTTCAGCCCCTGCACCATGAGGCATTGGGGGCAAAGGCCTTCCTTCGCTCCTTCCGGCAACTCGCCGTTGCATTCGGGACAAACCGGCATAATTCAGTGCGCGCCTTTCAATTCGTTCAATCTATTCTTCAGCAAAAGTGCAAAAATCTTGCGCGCCCACCGCAATTCAATCCCTTGTAGCAGCCGACGTAAGGAGGCTCTGTTCAATTTCGGATTTCGGATTTCAGATTTCGGATTTGAGGTTAGAGCCTCCTTACGTCGGCTGCTACAAGGAGGGTGCTTAGCGGCTCAACACCTGCACCAGATACCGCAACTCGTCCTCAATCTCGTCGGCGCTGTTCACCGTGTGGGCGATCTCCTCCCGCAGAATTTCACCATAACGCTTCCGCAGACGATGCACGGCGGAGTAAGCGGCCGATTCGGTCAGCCCCAGCCGCGCCGCGACCTCCGCGCCGGAAGGAGCTTGCTGCTCAGCCACCAAAAACAGCTTAAGCATGTCGAACCGCTCCCGGTCTCCGGCGCTTTCATATTCCTCCCGCAATCGCGACAACACGGCCTCCAACAGCGCCTCGACCCAGCGCCGTTCGTAGATCGTTTCGGGCGTCGCCGTGGCGGCGGGTTCGAATCGGTGACGGTCTTCGGCATTGAAATCATCCAAAGAAAGATGGACGCACCCGCCGCCGCGCTTCTGCGCCTGCCCGCGTTCCCGTTCATTGACCAGGAACCGTGTGAGCGCCGTGAGCAGGAACGTGCGGAATTTGCCCTTCGCTGCGTCCGCCGTCTCGATAGAATTCTTTTCCAACAACCGCGCGAAAAACTCCTGAGTCAAATCCTGGGCGTCAGCGGGGGCAAAGCCTCGCCGCTGAATGAAGGCGTAGATCGGGGGCCAATAGCGGCGACACAGAATTTCCAGCGCCTCGACCGAACCGGCCGCGGTCCTTTGTACCGCCGCCACCCCCACGCTCCAGCGGGTGGTGACGAACCACTGCGGGTGGACGGACGAGCGGCCGGGGTCGGCATCGGGAACTTGCACGATTGGCTTTTAGCGCAAACGGGCGCAGCTTGGCGAGGACAATCCCGGGCCTGCTCGGACCTTGCCAGTGGAGTTTGACGTGCCGGAGGGGTGAGCCTGTGTTTCCAGTTTTGGGAACGAAAAACTGATCGAAACATCACGGCGTTGGCACCCGGGCCTGCAGCCAAAGCAAATCTGTCAGATCGTCTCCAATGGCCCTGGCGCCGTACTCCTTCGGCTTCGGCGCCCGCCAGCGATGATATTCTGCATGCCCGTCCACGAAGGACAGATTTACGCCGCGGTTGTGGCGGTCGGCGGGCACGTCGTCCCACAGGTTCCCGCCGGCGAAACCAACGGGCAAGACGCCAAACACTCCGCTGTTGATCGTGTGCTCAGAGGAGTCGATGAACGCAAAGGCGTGGGCCGGGTTTGAGACGGCTGTGACCCGGTATTTGACGCCGGCATCGTATTCGGGAATCCCAACCTTCGGCCCGCCCAACCGGCCACTGAGCATGTAACTGCGGTACCGGAGCGACCCCGATGAACCCTGGACTTTCGACGGGTCGGCAGGACAGTGATAAACCGGCACCGACTTGATGTGGCGAAACAGCACCCCGCTTTGGAGGTTGGTCGGCGACAGATCGAGTCGCGCATTTCCGACCACCCATGATCCGGGCAGACTGCGGTCATTGAATCCTGTCACCGTGCTCAGGTTCGGACAGATGAGGTCGTGGTGATCGTCCGCGTAGAGTTGCCAGGCCAGTTGCAGTTGCTTGAGGTTATTCAGGCACGCCGTCGCCTGGCCTTTGGCTTTGGCTTTCGACAAAGCGGGCAAGAGCAAACCCGCCAGGATCGCGATGATGGCGATGACGACCAGCAGTTCGATCAACGTGAAGCCGCCCCCGGCCATGCGGGGGCGCTGGGGTCGGCGGCAGCCAACCCGGCGCGCACCGGGAGCCGGTTGAGGTCTGGCGGTCGTCTTCATGCTCGGCAGAGTGTCGCTCATTTCGGATTGTCCTGCAAAGTCACGGATAACACGGGGCCTTGGCACACACACGGAATTCTCCGCCAAGATCCGCCCTCCGCTCACACGAGCCGAAATGGTCCGCGCCGCCTCTTTGGCTCAAGGCGCGGTAGAAACGGTGGCCTGCCGGAGCCGATGCCGGGTCACTCAACATTACGGTGCCACTGGTGTTCGTGGTGAGCCAAGGCGTCCGGGCGCTACAGTTCGTTGAAACTCCGATCTCGTGAGTCGCGCCTTCGCGCCCGTGCAACTCGAACTGGAATTCGGCGTTCATGGAGTCGGCGGCACCCGCGAGACGGTGAGTCGGAAGAACTTCATTTGGTCGCCAGCCGCGAACAAAGCCTCCACGCGCTGCATTGAGGGATCGCGGCCAGAGGCAACCTGCTCCAGTGTCGGGCTGGTTGTCGTCCAATCGACTAGGTTCGCTGATGTCTGCCAGGACAACTGAATGTCCGACAACACCGCGAGCCGCTCGTATGACACCGCGACCCGTGGCATGGGGCCGGGCGCGCCTTGAATGATCTTGAGCGGACTGGCGTCGGCGCGGGTGAGTTCCAGACCAAAGGCATACTCGGCTAGGTTCGGAATGCCGTCGCCGTCCGGGTCGCCGCTTTCGCCACTGACCGCGACGTTGGCGAGGTCGTTGGTGGAGAATCTTAGCTTCCGCCACGTATCGAACATTGTGCCCTTCGTGCGCGTGATGCGGACGACATACGGGTCGTTATTGCCGCTGCGTGTGTCGATCCAGATGGCCACACCGGGCGCCTGGAAATTCAACGCCGGCACAATGCCTTGGTAATCACTCAGGAAGAATTTCGAACCCTCGGTCGGTGCTTTCCGCAAATCCGTCGAGAAGTCCGAAAGCCGAATGTTTGGCTCCCACGTGTCGCCGCCATCGAAGGACTCGGCCAGATAGAGATCGACGAAGTAGCCTTGGCCGGGGTCATTCCGCTTGTCATAGAACTCGATGGTTACATGTTGTCCGTCGGGCGAGACCGCGATGGCCGGAAGGAAGACGGACCGGCGCGCCGGTGTGTCATTCACCGTCACCGCTGTGCTCCAGGTTTTTCCCTTGTCGATGGATTTCGTGAACAAGATGCGCGGGGCCCGATTGGTACCCACGCCTGTCTGCGCCTGGATGACCAGATACATCACTCCCGCCTGACGGTCAGCGCACGCGGAGTGAAAAGGGGGGCTGGCCGCGATGGAGTCGGAATAGTAGATCCCGGCCAGATTCATGACCACGAGAGGAGGCTCGAAAGTCTCTCCGCCATCCCTCGACAAAACGAGTTCGATTCGATTGTTCGAAGTATTAAAGATGCCTCCATAATAAATGACAGCCAGAGTGCCGTCCGGAAGGTAAAACGCCTGCGCACCGAAGCCATCCAGAGCACCGATGGCTTTAGGCTGCGACCATGTTTCACCCGCATCATCGCTGTAGATGACGTAACACCCGAATAACTGGTAGCTGCCGTTTGCCAGGTTTACGCGGTGAAAGGCTAGAGCGAGCCGGTCGGCCGTGAGCGAGCCGGGAAAGGTATTGATCGCGATCCACTCCTTGTCCGAATAGTAGGCGGCATTCCCGGGCGCAGCGAAGCGTGGTGGCCCAAGCGTTTTGCTGGCGTCCACGGATTTGTTGATCGTCAATGCCGAGACGTAGCCACCGCCAGTTTTGTTTGAGAAAGTAAGCGAGGCCACGAAAAGATTCCCTTGCAGGTCAATCGCCGCCACGTTATCAGCCGCGAACGGATACTCTCCTCCATTGAGCTTCGTCAGCCCGGGTATCAAGGCGCGCGTCCAAGTCAGACCACCGTCAGCACTAACCGCATAGCCGCAAGCCAGCGGCTCAACGATGGTCCCATGTCCGTCCTGAAATGTCGCGATCAGCAGGTTGGGGTCTAGGTAGCTCCGCGCAATGTGTGGCTCGGCCTGGTGTGGGCGTGTGACGGGCAGTGCGGGCAGATCCTCGCCCACTCGAATGTTGGCGCTGAGCTTTGGGTCCAAGGGCACGGGTGGAATGACCGTGAGTGTGGCCACCCGGCTGGTAACTGAACCGACCGAATTGGTGACCACAAGAAAGTAACTTCCCGCGTTCACCGGCTGGGCATTGGTGATGCTAAGGACATTCGTGGTCGCCCACGGGATGGCATTTGACTGGAAGAACCATACGTAATTCAAAGGCGCTGTCCCTTGGGCCACCGCGCGAAAGGTGGCGCTGAATCCCTGATTGGCCGTTTGGTTCGCAGGTTGGACAGTAAGGCTCGGCTGACCGAGGCTGTTCAGCGTCGCCGCCATGAACACGGCACTGATCAGAAGTTTGGCGTTGGTTTTCATATTCGTAACTCTGCTTGTTGGGTGACTGAACTTTGTTCGAGGTTAAGGAACTGAAAGCTGATAGAAACGCGACGGGCTGGTGGCCGCGCCCGCGTCCGTGTAGGAGAAGTTTCCGTTGCTGTCGAAGGAAGCGCTCGTCAAGAGGGTCCAGGATGTGATCGGCAACGACAAATCTGTCCTGGCCCAAAGACGATAACTTCCATTGGCTGGCCCGGTGCCGGTGAGCAACACGCTTCCGCTTGGCTGTCTGGCCACGTTGGTGAACGCCGAGATGATCAGCCGAAAAATCGTGCCCCCGCCGCCAGGTCCGCCCTCTGAGGTCGTGCCGTAGAAATAGCCGTCACGGCCAAGCACCAGTCCGGCCCGCGGATACGCGCCATCGGCGCCGGTGAACGAGACCAGTGAGGTCAAGACCCCGTTGGTCGTCACTCGGAACACCGTCCCATATCCTGCTTCGTTCGTATTGACGTAGGTGCTTCCACCATGAGAGGTCGTGCCGTAGAAATTCCCATCGCTGCCCAACAGTAATTTCGCCTGCGGATACGCGCCGTTGGCGCCGTTGAACGAAACCAACGAGGTCAACAACCCGCTGGTGGTCACCTTGAACACCGTTCCCAAACCGCTGCTGCCGCCACCCACGGTTGTGCCGTAGAAATGGCCGTCATTGCCCACCACCAGTCCGGCCCAAGGATTCGCGCCATTGGTACCGTTGAACGGAACCAGCGAAGTCAACACTCCGTTGGTCGTCACCTGGAATACCGTCCCCAACTCGCTGCTGCCGCCCTCAGCAGTCGTGCCGTAAAAATGGCCGTCACGGCCCAACACCAGTCCGGCCCTCGGATACGCGCCATTGGTACCAGTGAATGAGAGCAGCGTGGTCAATACGCCGTTGGTGGTCACCTGGAACACCGTCCCACGAGGCAGCTGCTTCCAGTGGAAGAAGCCAGCGGTCGTACCGTAGAAATGGCCGTCACTGCCCAACACCAGTGCGGACGGATCCAGGCCATTGGCGAAGTTGAACGAGACCAGCGTGGTCAATACCCCGTTCGTGGTCACTTGGAACACCGTCGCCCCTTCATAATAGTATTTCCAGACCGAGTAGCCGGCGGTCGTGCCGTAGAAATTGCCGTCACGGCCCAACACCAGTCCGGCCTGCGGATAGGCCCCATCGGCACCGGGGAACGATACCAGCGAGGTCAACACCCCATTGGTTGTCACTTGGAACACCGTCCCATACTCGCCGCTGCCGCCACTCCTGGTCGTGCCGTAGAAGTGGCCATCACTGCCCAACACCAATTCATTCGGGCTCGCGCCATTGTCCACGTTGAACGAGACCAGCATGGTCAACACCCCGTTGCTCGTCACCTGGAATACCGTCCCCCAACCTTTGCTGCCGCCCTCGTAGGTCGTGCCGTAGAAATGGCCGTCATCGCCTAATACCAGTCCAGCCAGCGGAAGCGCGCCGTTGGTTCCGGCGAACGAGATCAGCGTGGTCAATACCCCGTTGGCCGTCACCTTGAACATCGTCCCCCTGTCGCTGCTGCCACCATACGCAGTCGTGCCGTAGAAATTTCCGTCATTGCCCAACGCCAGTTCGGCCTGCGGATACCTGCCATTCGTGCCGTTGAACGAGACCCGTGAGGTCAACACCCCGTTGGTCGTTACCCGGAACACCGTCCCATAACCGCTGCTGCCGCCACTCCCGGTCGTGCCGTACAAATTGCCGTCATTGCCCACCACCAGTCGCGCCTGCGGCCACGCGCCATTGGTACCGGTGAACGACACCAGCGTGGTCAACATCCCATTGGTGGTCACCTGGAACACCGTCCCATAACCGCTGCTGCCGCCACTCCCGGTCGTGCCGTAGAAATGGCCGTCTCTACCTTGGACCAGGCTGGCGGCTGGATTTCTCAGTCCCAGTTGAAACGCGTAAAGCACCTCCGGTTGCAATGCCTGCGCCGAGGCGGTCATGAACAGCAACGCACTGGCAATCAGTATTTTCAGTTTTGTAGTTTTCATAAAGTTTTTTGCAGACGCTCGAAGAGTTGTTCAGACCAACGCCTTCCATTCTCAAGTCACATAAATTCATCTGGAGGGCTGCCAGAGACGGAAGAAGCGGGTAGTGCCGACGGTGTTGGTGGCGCGGAGAAAGTTGCCGTCCGAGTAGGGAATGGAGTCGGCGACGGTCCAGCCATTGGTGTCGGCCACCTGGCTGGCCGTTTGGAGGACGAGGCCGGCGGCATCGGCGGGCCACGTGACAATAGCACGGTTATTGGGGCCACGGGCCACGTTCAGGGAAGTAGGCGGCGGAACGGCGATGCCTCGGACGGCGTCGTGGGCGAGAGCGGCCATGACGGCCGTGCCGCGTGTGTTGGGGTGCAGGGCATCTGGGAACCACTCCGCGTGACCGGCAAGTCCAATGTGGTAGTCGATCAATGCGAGGTTGAACTGCGCGGCGAGAGAGCGCACCGCGGGGGCGATGTTGGTGGCGACGCCGCCGGCTTCGGCTGGATACTCGCTGCCGTAAATCGGTGGAGGGGTGCAGAGGATCACGCGGGGTTGGCTGGGGAGCGTTTGGAAGCTGACGATGAACTCCTCATAATCGGACATGAAATTCGCTCCGTAAACCCAGTTATTCGTCAACGTGTCGTTGGTTCCGAGCTGGATGATGACGACATCCGGGCCCCAGTTGCGGCTCAGGGTGTATTCCGATGTAGTCCAGTAGGGGAAGTCGCCATTCTTGAGGAGTGTGCGGCCGCCGACGCCGTAGTTGCGCACGACAAAGTTGGTGCCGAGCAACCATTGCAGGCGGGCGGGATATTTTTCGAGGCTCGAGAGCTCGTAGCCAGCGGTAATGCTGTCGCCGACGCACGCGATCTTGAGCGGCGCAGCGGTCGCGGAGGCGGCCAGAATTGTCATCACGGCGAAAGCGAGAGCGAGGGCAACCCTCCTTCCCGGCATGGTCAGGCCCAACCTCACAGCCATCTTTCGGAACTGTGTTTTCATATTCATTTCTCTGCTTTTCTGTTTGCGGAAGTGAACGGGTCCCGGCGCACACACAGAGTTTCCGCCAAAACCGGGTGCTCGCTCTCCCGAGCGAAGCTTTCACTCCTTACTGGGAAAGAATTCCGGGAAAGTTGCGGAGAATCTTCACACCTCAGAGGTTCTTTCAAAACCCAACCAAACGCCGCGTGAGGACACGCGGCCTACAGGAATCCGGGCCAAAATCGCATTTGTAGGCCCGCTGCCCTCAGCGGGCGGGGGTTTTGAAAGAGCGTCCTCGGTTAAATCGCGTTTGGGCAGCTTGGACCATCGCAACTCTGTTTCCCGCTTCTTGGCCAATCAAAAGCGGTGTCAGCCCCATTCCCCGCCAGCCCCGTGAGATAGAGGTTTGTGACGGTCTTGGCGAAAGTCGGCTGTTATCTCACGGGGCCAGCCACCGCAGTCCAAGACGCTGGCGCGTTGACGGGCAGGCCTCGAACTACCGCGAGGTTTTGAACTGCGGTGGGTGAGGGGTGAGATTCCACGAGCCGCGAAGACTCGCGAATGGTGTCCCTGAACCGGCGGCGAGGGTAGGGCGCGTCACTCC
>ERZ1292640.1968-Hain-H43-02um-R1-1968-length-16765-cov-6_pt1 | contig 16765 bp, 15 predicted proteins | sample MGYA00564404_ERZ1292640 | MGnify/ENA primary metagenome ERZ1292640 (study PRJEB36523, sample SAMEA6512636) | groundwater metagenome | collected 2019-01-08 | study: AquaDiva: Metagenomics assemblies of 32 groundwater samples
CGGGAAACGTTACAGATTCCTGCAGCAAATCTTCGTAAATCATTTTAATTAGAATAAAGGAAGGATAATGAACCTTAAACTTACCGGCAACCATGTGGAAATTACTGATGCCATGCGCGAATATGTTATTTCAAAAATCAGTAAAATTACACGGCATTTTGATCATGTCATTGATGTCAGTGTCATTCTATCGGTAGAGAAACTTAAACAAAAGGCCGAGGCAAATGTTCATGTGCGTGGTAAAGATATTTTTGTCGAAACCGACAGTGAAGATATGTATGCTTCAATTGATAGTCTTATAGACAAGTTGGACCGGCAGATACTCAGACACAAAGAAAAGAATCTTGAGCGCCGGAATCATGGTGCATTGAAAGATCAGGATTTTGAGCAATAGCAGATAATTCAGTATGTTTCTGTTTCCAGGCAATAGAATGATGGTATTTCTTGAAATACTTTCTTAATTGTAATTAAGAAGTTTGCCACTTCATTAGCATTGATTTAAATAATCTTATTTTTTCATGAATTTAATTTCGCAATTATTACCGCAGTCCAATATTATTGTAAACCTAGATGTTGCCAGTAAAAAGCGTGTTTTTGAACAAGCTGGGTTGCTATTTGAAAATACGAATCAAGTCGCGCGCAGTCAGGTTTTTGACAGCTTATTTGCACGCGAGAAACTAGGCTCAACAGGCCTGGGGCAAGGTGTTGCTATTCCGCATGGTCGTATAAAAGGGTTGCGTGAGGCGGTTGCTGCTTTGGTGACCATGAAAGAAGCGATACCATTTGACGCGCCTGACGGCCAACCGGTCAATATTGCTTGTATTTTATTGGTGCCGGAAAAAGCTACCGACAAGCACTTACAGATTTTAAGTGAGCTGGCGCAGATGTTTAGCGATAAACAGTTCCGTGAAAGTATCTTGCAGTGTAAGGATGCAGCGGAGATTCATCAACTTATCGTTGACTGGAAACCGAATGTCACGAATTAGCATTGCTCAGCTATTTGAAGATAAAAAGGAGAAACTTGAGTTAACCTGGGTGGCGGGGCAGGGTGGCGGCAGTACTGAGCTCAGTGATGAGGCCATTGCCCAATCTGCTCAGGGCATGATTGGTCATTTGAATTTTATCCATCCAGACTGGATTCAGGTGCTCAGTAGTGATGAGATTCATTATTTAAATAATCTGGAAGCTACCTCACTTGAGAAAAAGATAAATCAGCTTACACAAAGTAACCTGGCATGTATCATTGTGGCGGATAATGCTGAAGTTCCTGCATCAATCTATAACATGGCCAATGCATTCAATATCCCCTTGCTGCGATCATCCTATCCTAGTCTGGAAGTTATCTGGTTGATACGTACTTATCTGGGAAGCGTTTTGGCGCCTTCCTGTTGTTTGCATGGCGTGCTTCTGGATGTATTGGGTATGGGTGTCATGATTACCGGTGAAAGTGGTGTAGGTAAAAGCGAATTGGCTCTGGAGTTAATCAGCCGGGGACATGGCCTGGTAGCTGATGACGTGGTGGAGTTACGTCGTATCGCACCTGAAACACTGGAAGGCCGCTGCCCGCCGATGTTGAGGGATTACCTTGAAGTACGGGGGCTAGGTATGTTGAATATCCGTACAATTTTTGGCGAAACAGCCGTACGGCGGCATAAGAATATGAAGCTGATTGTTCACTTGCAGAACAGTGGCGGGACTGATCCCAGCTTATTGGAACGACTGCCTATCAGCAATCTCAATGAAAACATTATGAATGTTGATATCCGTAAAGTTATTATCCCTGTAGCGGCGGGGCGGAATTTAGCAGTTCTGGTGGAGGCGGCGGTACGAAATTATGTTTTGCAATTACGTGGTATCGATAGCACCAAGGATTTTATTGAACGGCATGAACAGGCAATGGGCAGCGAGTCTGTAGATAAAAACGAAAGTTAGAATAAATTATTTGCCCAATTTCTTTATGTGATCATCATTGACAGCAGTCTCTCAGATCAATTCGGGCTAAGATGAAAAATCCTCAAACTGTTACGCTGGCACTGACCGGCGCATCTGGAATGCCTTATGGTATTCGTTTGCTGGAAATGTTGGTGGCTGAAGGTAAGCAGGTTTATCTTCTGTATTCACAGGTAGCGCAGATTGTGGCCCAGCAGGAAATGAATCTGGCCCTGCCTTCTCGCGCTAAGGAAGCCGAAGCGTTCTTTAATCACTTGTATGGCCTGCCTGAAGGGCAACTACGTGTATTTGGACGGGAAGAATGGTTTGCGCCCGTTGCTTCCGGTTCAAATCCGGCCGATTCGATGGTGGTTTGCCCTTGTACCATGGGAACCCTGGCGGCCATTGCGGCGGGTATGAATCAGAAACTGATAGAGCGGGCGGCGGATGTCATGTTAAAGGAAAACCGGCAGCTTATTCTGGTGCCACGGGAAATGCCGTTTTCTGCGATTCATCTGGAAAATATGCTTAAGCTGGCGCGTAGCGGAGCGGTCATTTTACCGGCTAATCCGGGTTTTTATCATCATCCGCAGACGATACAGGATATGGTCGATTTTGTTGTTGCCCGTATCCTTGATCATCTGGGGGTCCAGCATACCCTGATGCCTCGCTGGGGATCAGAAAGCTGATACGGAAGCCATTTTCAAGTGCTTATCCGTCACATTGCGGTGCGGAAATAGGTTTGAGTTTGTCGTTTCCAGTTTGGAAAATACCCGCTTCGGTCACGATATAATGCATTGCGATATCATGCGATTGAGGATAGACATTCGCTAATCGCTGTATTTCAAAAGCAATCCCGATGGTTAGCGGTTGTGTCTGATAAGTAGCCAGAGTGCGATCAAAATAACCACTGCCGTAGCCCAATCGATAGCCATGCTGATCAAAGCCGACCATTGGAATAATAACCGCATCAAGCCTGACTACTCGGGTCTCTACAGGGACAGGGATACCATAAGCGCTGTTTTTCATGGGTGTATCAGGCAACCATTCACGGAAACACAGCGGCTCATCCTTACCGGTAACTTCCGGTAGCGCGAGCGTTGCTCCTTGTTGTCCAAAGTACCGGGCAACTTGCCGTGGATCGTATTCGCCACGAAATGGCCAATAAATTCCAAGGGTCATTTTCTGAAGTTTGGGAAAACCTTGCTTAAGAAAATCAGAAATCGCCCGGCTCCATTGCTGATAAGTCTCCTCCGATAGGGCTTCGCGAGCGGCAATCAATCGCTTGCGTTGTTGTTTCTTCCACTCCAGTAAATTATCCATTGTTTTTAATTTGAACTCAGATATTGATGGGCACGGTCATCCGATAAGAAATTTTGTTTTAACAGCTTTCTGACAGGCGCCGGAATAGCTTGTTCAAGCGCGTCAGATGGTTTAATCCAGATAAATTGATTTTGCTGGACGTGGTTATTCGAAACAACTTTCAGCAACTGTGAATGAATGCGTAATTTGTAATGGGTAAATTGATGATCTATGGTTGGCAGCTCAATAGGTGATTGGACTTTCATGCCCAAATGATGTTGGCAATAAATCGCAGCATCTACTCCGGCTTCAATTTCAGGCGGACACCATAATGCTCCCCAGATACCCGATGGAGGTCTTTTCTCAAAAAGTAATTTTTGCTGGTGCATGAGTATTAAAAAGACTGTTTCTTTTTTGGGTAAAGGTTTACGGGGTTTAACAGCTGGAAATTGAGCCACACGATTTTCTTTGTACGCAACACAGTGTTGTTGCAGTGGGCAGGTTGTACAAAGGGGGGTGTGACGGCTGCAGACTGTAGCGCCCAGATCCATCAAGGCTTGTGTGTAAGTTTCAATTCGGCCTTCACGATAGTTAGCGGGTAACGATTCTTCGGCTTTTTCCCACAACAGGTTTTGTATCTTACTTTCTCCCGGGTAACCTGCAATACCGAAATAACGCGCAAGAACTCGCTTAACATTACCATCTAAAATGGCATCGCGTTTGCCATAAGCAAAAATTGTTATGGCAGCAGCTGTAGAGCGCCCGATTCCTGGTAGTCGCTGGATCAGTTCCCGGGTGTCTGGAAATTGACCTTGATAATCCTGCATAATGATGTGAGCAGATCGGTGTAAGTTCCGGGCGCGTGAGTAATAACCCAGACCGCTCCAAAGCGCCAGCATTGTATCAAGCGGAGCCTGTGCCAGACTGCTGATTGTAGGGAACTCCTGCATGAATCGCACATAATAAGGGATGACCGTATTGACTTGCGTTTGTTGCAACATGATTTCAGATAACCAGATCGCATAGGGATCCCGGTTGCCTTGCCAGGGGAGATGATGGCGGCCATGCTTCCTGTGCCAATGAATTAACTGGGTTGCGATCGATGACATCTTTATGCCGGTAGGTAAGATTAAGCTGTTTTCTGTAGAACTTAGGTCGGAATTGTTATTCTGGAATCAGAAGATTAACAGAGTGCCTATAGGATATTGATCAAGTACAAAGCTATTCTTTTGCAAGATCCTACGGGAAAACAACTTCATTAAATTTGGCATGGGGGGTGAGAACCTGCATTCTGGCAAGCTGAGTTAATTCGATTTGCTGTCTCGAATCATTATCAATCACCAGACATTCTCTTCTTTCAGGAGAATTAACAATATCAACGGCTTTACCTTCTATGATCTGATTGTTTTTTAAGATGAGTTTAAGCTGATAGCCGTACATACAGGCTACTTCCACAAAATCATGAAGTTCACACGAAATGGCATCTTGAGTCATGGTTATCGATTCCTTTGAGTGGTATTAAATAAGAATAATGGATACGATACCAGAAGCAAGATAACAAGGCAGTATTTAAACCTAAAAACCGCAGTTGACCGCTCGAATGGATATTCAAAGCATGGTTCTAATAAACTTATTAATAACTGATCATCTCGCCCAACTGCGGTTTTTAGGTTTAAATGGATTAGCTGACCGGTTCTGTTTTTGCAGTGTTATCAAAAAAGATATACAAACGGGCATGGATTTTTTTCTAAGATTGTTTCAAAACTAAATGATGGAAATTTTAAAAACATTGGGTTTGTTTGCTGTTACTGCGCTCGCTGAAATAATTGGCTGTTATCTGCCTTATCTTTGGTTAAAAGAGGGAAAGTCATTCTGGCTGCTCATTCCGGCCGCAATCAGTTTGGGAATGTTTGTCTGGCTGCTGACGCTCCATCCTCAAGCTGCGGGTCGTGTTTATGCCGCCTATGGTGGTGTTTATATCTTTACGGCTCTGATGTGGTTATGGGCAGTCGATGCTGTCCGTCCTACTGTCACGGATTGGGTCGGAGTAATGATTTGTTTAATCGGCGTGGTCGTTATTATGTATGGAAGGCAGCTTATCAATGATACATAAATAAATTATTCAGAATTAATACGATTATTGAGGGATAAAGTGATTTTGTATTTAATTGTGATGAACTATTGATGAATGTTACGACTTATACAATAAATATTTTATTAATCATAGAGTAATAACAAATTCCTGTAATCTGTAATAATTGTAGGAAAATAAGAAATTATATATAGGATATATTCCTTCTTTTTCAGAGAAAGTGTAAAATTGAAAATAAGTAGAATGATAATTAAGAATGTTAGGAGAAGATCATGGCCGCTGCAATAAATAAAGGTATTGTTACCTCATTTGGTAATACTCCTCATGCAAAGGATGATGTATTTTTAGGGTTGACAGAAGATTCTAATAGCTCAGTAATTTTAGATGTAATGGGTAATGATAATGGAGGTAATGCTAAGACTCTCTGGTCACTTGATAATGGTACGAGTGTTGGGGGTAAATCGCCGACCGATTTGTTAACACAAGATACTACTGGATCTACGGCAGATACAAGCGCAAACGGCGCCAAGATTTGGATTACCTCAGATGGGAAAGTGGGTTATGACATCTCAACTGCTTCTGAGTTGTTTAAAACAGCGCTTCAGAAGCTGAATGTGGGCGGATACTTGACAGATACCTTTACTTATGCAATCCGTCTTGGTAATGGAACGCTGAGCTGGGCTACGGCCAGGGTGCGCATTGATGGTGTTAATGATCCGGCAATTCTGGGTTCTGTGGGAATTGGTTTGTCAGAGACGAACGATGTATTGAGTACTGATGGAAAACTCACTATTACTGATGTGGATAATCCAGAGAAATTCATTGCGCAGACAGGGACTACGTTAACTGATGGCCATGGTTCCTTCTCAATCGATGAAGATGGTAACTGGAGTTATGTGGCTGATAGCGCTTTTGATGAGTTAAATGTGGATGACACGATTACTGATGAATTTGCTGTATTCAGCGTTGATGGAACAGAGACCAGTGTAACCGTTAGCATCACTGGTACGAATGATGCTGCTGAATTCAGTGGCGATTCTGAAAAGAATATACTTGAGAGCGATGGAGGCACTGAAGGAGTTCTTGCTATAACTGATATAGATAATTCCAGTACTTTTCAGTTGCAGCAAGATGCTGTGGGTTCTTATGGTTTATTTTCAATTGGTGAGAATGGAGTCTGGACTTATGACATCACCAGTGCAGATGAGGAGCTTGTGGCTGGTCAGATTTATACTGAGACATTTGAAGTATTTAGTGCTGATAACACAAAGACCAATGTGACCATTAATATCACTGGTACAACTGAATCAAGTACAGACCTGCCTCTTCCATCTCCTATTATTAACGAATCGACTTCATTCAATATTAATTATGGAAAGAATGTGGTAAATGGTATATATGAGATTAAGGGTTTTGATAGTAATGATACATTGCATCTTACAAGCCCTAAATTTGGCTTAGTGCCTGATGGAGTAACAATTAAGGATTATTTAAACGATGGAATTGATGATACTTCAATAGCTATTACCTATACTGATAAAGTGAAAATTGGAGAAGGTAAGAATGCTGAGTGGATTGATGTGGTTGAGGACTATACAATTATTCTTGTAGGATATACAGGAGATGCTGGTTTTAGTTAAAATTAATTTCTTATCAGAGTGTATAAATTAAGAGTATCCTGCAACAGATATAGTTAAACAAGAATAAATAAGAAAGCCCTTCTGATAGATTCAGAAGGGCTTTTTCTTTTACTCTGGATAATGAATTTACTCAATTGAATAAGTAGAAAGTCCTATAAGTCAGTAAGTGGTTGCTGGGCTTATCGACAGCTGCATTGATGGCTCTATTCCCACTCAATCGTCGCTGGCGGCTTGCCGGAAATATCATAGACCACGCGGTTGATGCCGCGAATTTCGTTGATGATCCGGTTAGAGACCTTACTCAACAGGGGGTAAGGAAGTTCAGCCCAGTTGGCGGTCATGAAATCCTGGGTTTGTATGGCTCTAAGGGCGATGACGTATTCATAGGTGCGTCCATCACCCATCACGCCGACTGATTTGACGGGCAGAAAGACCGCAAATGCCTGAGATGTCTTTTCATACCAGCCGGAACGTTGTAATTCTTCGATAAAGATTTGATCCGCCTGCCTTAATAGCTCGGCATATTCATATTTGACTTCACCCAGGATACGTACCCCTAAACCGGGTCCGGGGAATGGATGGCGGAATACCATTTCACGCGGCAAGCCGAGCGCCAGTCCTAATTCACGCACTTCATCCTTAAATAACTCACGTAATGGCTCGAGTAATTTAAGGTGCAGTGTTTCCGGCAAGCCACCCACATTATGATGGGATTTGATCATATGGGCTTTTTTGGTTTTTCCGCCGGCGGATTCAATGACATCGGGATAAATGGTGCCTTGAGCAAGCCATTTGGCGTCACTGATTTTTGCAGATTCACGTTGAAATACTTCAACAAATTCACGTCCAATAATGCGACGTTTGGCCTCGGGATCTGCAATGCCTTGCAGGTGCCGATAGAAATCACGGCTGGCATCAACATGGATCACTTTAACGGTCAGGTTGCTGGCAAAAGTTTCCATTACCTGTTTGGCTTCATTAGCGCGCAGCAGACCATTATCCACAAAGACACAAGTGAGCTGATCGCCAATGGCGCGGTGGATCAATGCAGCGGCTACTGAGGAATCCACGCCGCCGGATAATCCCAGAATCACACGGTCATTTCCAACGGTTGCGCGGATTCTGCCAATCGCTTCATCCACATAGCCGGGCATGTTCCAGTCATGCCCAATGCCGCAGATGTCATGTGCAAACCGGTCGATAATGGCTTTGCCTTGAAGCGTGTGCGTGACTTCAGGGTGAAATTGAATGCCATAAAATTGACGTTGATCATCAGCCATGGCGGCAATCGCTGTGGCCGCATTATGGGCCATCACTTGAAATCCGGCAGGCAAGGCGACGACTTTGTCTCCATGACTCATCCAGACATCCAGAACGTTGTCCCCGTCTGCGTTGGTGCGGTCTTTAATTTCCTGAAATAAGGCACCTTCTTGAGCCGTTTGTATCTCTGCATAGCCAAATTCGCGTACAACCGCATTCTCAACGGTGCCGCCCAATTGCGCCGCCATGGTTTGCATACCGTAACAGATACCCAGTACCGGTACCTTGAGTTCAAATACGATTTGCGGTGCGCGTGGCGTTTCATCTTCAGTGACCGAGGCGGGGCCGCCGGAAAGTATGATGCCTTTGGGAGCAAAGGTTTTGATGAATTCCGGACTGACATCATAAGGATGCAATTCGCAATAAACATTCGTTTCACGAATACGCCTGGCAATTAGTTGCGTGTACTGAGAGCCAAAATCCAGAATGAGAATTTTCTGATGCATTGAGGTTAAATCTTATTTGACGTGATAGTTGGGAGCTTCTTTGGTGATCTGGACATCATGCACGTGAGATTCACGGATACCGGCAGAAGTGATCTCAACAAACTCTGCTCTGTCGTGCATCGCTGCAATCGTTTCACAACCCAGATAACCCATGCTCGAACGCACGCCCCCCATGAGTTGGTGGATAACCGCAGAAACGTTGCCTTTAAAGGGAACACGGCCTTCCACCCCTTCAGGCACCAGCTTGTCATTATTTTTTTGCTCTTTATCCTGGAAATAACGATCGCTGGAGCCTTGCTGCATGGCTGAAAGCGAACCCATGCCACGATAACTTTTATAGGAGCGGCCTTGGTATAATTCAATTTCCCCAGGCGCCTCGGCTGTGCCAGCAAATAAACCGCCCAGCATAACAAGATCTGCACCCGCCGCTAAAGCTTTTGCAATATCGCCTGAGTAGCGAATGCCGCCATCGGCAATGGTCGGTATGCCGCTGCCTTTTAAGGCCTCGGATACGTTGTGAATGGCAGTGATTTGCGGGATACCCACACCGGCAACAATACGCGTGGTACAGATTGAACCAGGGCCGATGCCTATTTTGACGGCATCAACGCCATTATCCACCATGGCTCTGGCAGCCGCAGCAGTTGCCACATTGCCGCCAATCACCTGAACGGAAGGAAGATTCTTTTTGACCCATGCGATGCGATCCAGCACGCTCTGTGAATGACCATGCGCTGTATCGACCACAATGACATCGACACCGGCTTCAACCAGGGCAGCGGCACGTTCTTCGCTGCCTTCCCCGACGCCGATGGCTGCGCCAACGCGTAAACGCTCTTGTGCGTCTTTGCTGGCTAAAGGATGTTCAGAGGTTTTGGTGATATCTTTAACAGTGATCAGACCGCATAATTCAAATTGATCATTGACGACCAGCACCCGTTCTAATCGATGTTTATGTAATAGCGCCAATACGGCTTCGCGAGGAGTATCCTCTTTCACAGTTACCAGCCGGCTCTTGGGCGTCATAATGTGCTTGATAGTCTGGTCGAGATTGGTTTCAAAGCGAAGATCCCGGTTAGTCACAATACCGACCACTTTCTTGCCATTTACCACGGGCAATCCGGATATTTTGTGCCGGCGTATCAACTCAAGCACCTCGCGCACGGTCATGTTCTGGTGGATGGTAATGGGGTCTTTGACCACACCGCTTTCAAAGCGTTTGACCTGTGCCACGTGGGTTGCCTGAGCCTCTATTGACATGTTCTTATGAATAATGCCGATACCGCCTTCCTGAGCCAGGGCAATAGCCAGCGGCGCTTCAGTCACCGTGTCCATGGCAGCCGATACCAATGGAATATTGAGTGTAATAGTGCGGGTTAGTTTGGTGGCCAGACTGACATCACGCGGTAAAACCGTCGAATGAGCCGGAATTAAGAGGACATCATCAAAGGTGAGCGCTTTTTGAATCAACTGCATAATAACAATCCTTTGCAAAGCGACATTATAGCCAAATCAACGGCAAATTTCGCCTCAATTCATCCTGATGCAGCATATTTCTGATTATTATGGTGTAATGCGATTAATCTTCAAGTTGGGTAAATGAGATACCGATGTATTACAGATCATTTATTTTGTGGAGCGCGCAATGAGAAATTTTGTATTTGCCGGGTTAATAATATTGCTGTTGAGTGTCACTGCCCATGCTCAAATTTATAAATGGGTTGATGGAAATGGAAAAACACAATATACCGATCAGCCGCCTCCACCGGGTGCTACCAGGGAAGGACAGAGATTAAATATTAAATCGGCGCCTGTACCGGTGAATAATGAAACGGGCAGAGCCAATAATTTAGCTGAAGAAAGGCTTGAGTTTGACAAGCGTCAGCAGAAAAAGAAGGAAGAGGAAACCAAACAGCAAGCAAGGATGCAGGAAGACAAGCAGAAATGTATTAATGCCCAGGGCCAGCTTAGAATCTATACTGATTCTCCCCGTTTAACCGTTCCTGATGGCAGTGGTGGAATAGTTTATGTTGATGATGATATGCGCCAGAGAAAAATTGACGAAGCCAACAAGGCCATTGCGGCATTTTGTAAATAAGCCGGTGCTCCATAATTAGATGGGTGCATTCATCAGCAAATTAATTTTTGTTATGATCGTTTGTTTAGCAAATACTTCAGTTGCAACTGAAGTATTTGTCTCATTTCCAGCGCAAGATAGCATTGCACATACAAAAACGATTGCCGCCGCTGATAATGCAGTAACCGCAGGGATGCAATGGCAGATTCTGCCCGGTGAGGATATCTTGCAGATTGCCCGCCTGATGTTCCCTCAAGACTCTGCCGCACGTCATAAACTCATTCGTGCAATGATTGGAGCGAACCCAGGCCATTTTCCTGAAGGTGCTTATCGCTCATTGCCTGCCGGAACAATTATTCGTATTCCAGATTTAAGGACGATAGATGCTTATTCAAGATTATCAATTAAGCAACAGAAGCCAAGTAAGATAAATCACCTGGCCAGGAGCAAATCCACGGCAATCCCGGAAGCTGTTGAATCCGACTTGAATAGCCATGATTTGATAGCGCAATTGTTTACTAAACTCCAGCAGCTTGCTGAAAATGACTCACGTGAGTTCAGCATGCTGATAAAACGAATTGAGTCTCTGGAATTACAATTCGCTGAAATTAATGCCCAGTATTCATTAAAAATTCAGGAATCGCATCAACAACCAATCGATCGTCCAAGCGCCATACAGGAGCCAAGCATACAGAATCCAGAGAATCCGGTGATACCCGATGAAACCATTGAGACTGCGGCTGAAAATAATCCCATTTCTTTTATCATAGGGATTGCTGGAATTTTACTGACGGTTCTGATAGCCATCATAATAATGTGGAGCTACCGCAAGATTCAAAGGAAGTTTCCGGAATCCACTCATGCGCCGGATGAATTACCTTTGCCGCCTGATATTACTGATCATCATGATGCGTCTGTTTCAAATCAAAATAATAAAAAACTTGATGTGACAGGGAGCTTGGCTAATACCGGCAGCCAGGTGGCGTCTGATGCAGAATTGCTGGTGAAACAAGGTAATCCCGAAGCCGCAGTTCAATTCCTGCAGAAGCAATTATCGATCCACCGGTTTGATGTGCCAGGATGGATACTTTTATTCGAGCTGCTATACGCTTCAGGCAGTAAAGCAGATTTCAGAAAGAATGCCCGCCGTTTTAGAAGACTGGGAGAATTTCCTGATCTCTGGGCTCAAATTCAGAATTTGGGGCATCGGCTTGAACCCGATGAATCGCTTTATTTTGACGAGCAAAAGCGCAAGGAAAAGTTTTTCCCCGATTCATCTGATTTTGATTAACTTTATTGTTTTCTCTGATAACAGGGATGCGCTGGCTAATTTGTCTTTAGCTTACCTTTAACCAGCGCATTCAGCAGAGCCTTACTTCAACGAAAAACTCTCCAATGCTTTCTGATGATCCCACTTGCCATGAAACAGATGGCCTTTCTTTTCGGGTGTGCGGTCACTGGTCCAGGTCAGATAATTGCCATCGGGCGTAAATACCGGCAATCCATCAAAACCTTCTTTATCAGTAACTCGCACAGGCTCTTTTTTACCTTCCACATCGACGATATAAAGCTCAAAATTCCGGTGTCCCTGTACATTCGTTGAGAAAATGATGTATTTTCCGGAAGGATGATAAAAAGGCGCCCAGGACATCATATTGAGATGGGTCAGTTGCTTTTGGTCTGACCCATCAATGTTCATGGTAAATATTTCGGCTTCCCGGCCATTCTCCGAGAAACGGCGCCAGACGATCCTTTTTCCATCCGGGCTGAAGAATGGGCCGCCGTCATAGCTTTTCGTGTGCGTCAATCGTTTCACGTTGGAGCCATCGGCATCCATGATATAAATATCGATCAAAGCCGATGGATTGATTTTGAAAAGCGTGGCCTCTTCGCCGGACAATGCTTCGGTGTAGGCTCTGCGATTGGAAGCGAAAGCGATCAGTTTGCCATCGGGCGACCAGGAGGCTTCCGCATCATATCCCAGAGTATTCGTGAGATTCCTGATTTTTCTGCCTTCAAAATCAGTCTCGTAGATATCATAAAACTCATCGTAATCCCAAGCATAAGATTTCTGCTCACCGGATTTTCTGCGTTCAATCTCATCCGTCATCTTGGCTTTTGCATCCGGGTCTTCGTGCGTGGATGAAAACAGCACTTTTTCCTGGGAAGGGTGTACCCACGAACAAGTCGTTTTGCCAGTGCCTGGGGACACTTGCTGTACTTTCCCGCTGGCAAGGTTTTTCAGATAAATCTGATAAAAAGGATTCTCATCGGATACTTCCGCCTGATAAGCCATCCACTGCATATCCGCACGATAATAAGCTTCGCCGACCCTTTTTTCCTTATCGGAAAACTGATGTTCGCCGGTAATAAAACCTGCCGCGCTGGCAGGGGTCACCGCAAACAGAGCGGAAGCCAGTATGAATGCTAATTTATTGACTGAGAATGATAATTTCTTGGAGAAAGCTATTGATATAAAGTTTTTCATTGAATGTGCAAACCTGGTCGCTAAAGGGAAAACATTTAAACATAGCTCTAAAAGGAAAGTAAACACGTTGTGTTATAGAATGGGTCGAACAAATCAACTATCAAACCGGTTAAACAGAATGCCTAAATTAATAAAATTGAGTGTGACATGGAGCGTCATCATCGGCTGCATGCTCTATAGCCTGAGCGTATTTGGGAGCAACCAGATATTGCATCATCAGATGGAAATTACGCTATCGCCGGATACTTCTGAAATCCGCGTTAAAGATCACATCCGTGTTCCAGAACACTACCGGGATCAGAAAATATCAATCCAGCTTGATTTCAGCTTGCATGCCGGTTTAACAATTACGGGGGTTCAGGGCGCGCAGCTTACAATGCAGAAAAGTGATACTGTATCGCGTTCCAAGTCCGTCCCGCTCAAACATTACACCCTGATCTTGCCGCCGCAACAGGAAGAATTCACGTTGCATTTCAGTGGGGCAATCAATCACCCGGTGCAAGGCCCTGGAGAAGAATACGCGCGCAGCTTCAGTTATACCCCCGGCGTCATCTCGACCGATGGGATTTTTCTGGCCAATTCCAGCGCATGGTATCCGCAGTTTGATGATGATGCGATGGTGTCCTTCCGGCTGGATATTCAGGTTCCCGCTGGCTGGGATGTGGTCAGCCAGGGCACTCTGGTCAGCGAGCAGAAAACCCAGGCCGCGCACAGCATCATCTGGGAAGAAAAACAGCCGCAGGATGATATTTATATCGTCGCGGGGCGCTATCACCGTTACGCGCAATCAGCCGGTGCGGTCGATGCACTGGTTTATCTGCGTAGCGCCGACGAAGCGCTGGCGCAGAAATATCTGGATACCACGGCGCAATATATTGCGATGTACAACAAGCTGCTGGGCCCTTATCCATATACAAAATTCGCCCTGGTCGAGAATTTCTGGGAAACCGGCTACGGCATGCCTTCCTTTACCCTGCTGGGTTCCAAGGTGATCCGTTTCCCTTTCATTCTGCACTCCTCGTACCCACATGAAATTCTGCACAATTACTGGGGCAACGGCGTGTTCGTCGATTATGCCAAAGGAAACTGGGCGGAAGGATTGACTGCGTATCTCGCGGATCATCTGGTCAATGAACAAAGAGGCAAAGGCGAGGAATACCGCCGCGACGTGCTGCAAAAATACGCGGATTTTGTCCATAAAGAGAAGGATTTTCCGATCGCCCGTTTTGTATCGCGGCATAGCTCCAGCTCGGAAGCCGTCGGTTATGGCAAAACCATGATGTTTTTCCATATGCTGCGCCAGGAATTGGGCGACGAGGATTTTGTGCGTGCTTTACGGCAGTTTTACAAGCAGTTTAAATTCAGGCAAGCCACTTTCGCCGATTTGCAAACCACGTTCAGCACCGTGACCGGAAAGGATTTCTCCCGGCACTTTGAGCAATGGGTGCACCGCAGCGGCGCTCCCAATCTGGTGCTGAGCCATGCGGAAGCCGAGCCTGCGGCGCAAGGCTTTAAACTCAAGGCCCGCATCGAACAAACGCAGCCGGGCGAGCCGTACCATTTGACCGTGCCTGTTTCTGTCACTTAGGCAGGACAGGAATGGGCTGAGCAATCGCACATCAGCATCAACCGGAAATCGCAAGTGATTGAAATGGATTTTCATGCCCGCCCCGTGCGCATCGACATCGACCCGCAATTCGACCTGTTCCGGCGGCTGGATAGCCGCGAGATTCCCTCCGCGCTGTCGCAAGGCTTCGGTGCCGAGAAACCGTTGCTGGTGCTGCCCGCACAGGCTGACAAGCAAATATTGCAAGCATACCGCGCACTGGCGGCAAACTGGCACAAAACCCAATCGGCTCGGCTGGAAGTCGTCAGCGATGATCAATTAACCGCACTACCCGCTGACCGGACGGTCTGGATCATGGGCTGGCAGAACAAATTCAGCAACGCGCTCATCACGGCTTTACCGGAACACACTGTAACGTATCGTTACGGCGCATTGCAACTGGATCAGCAAAACTATCAGCAAGCTGAGCACGCCATTGTGCTGACGGCCAGACAGCCATCCAACCCGGATAAAACGCTGTTGTGGGTCGCTTCCGATAACCCGGAAGCCATTGCAGAATTAGCCAGCAAGCTGCCGCATTACCGCAAATACAGTTATCTGGTATTCAAGCAGGGTGATGAGCTGGCCAATGTGCATAAAGGCCAATGGCCAATTACCCAATCGCCACTGACGCAATGGATCAAACAAAAAGACAATGCGCCGGTATCTTCCATTCACGCCGGCAGCATGATGCCGCGCCGCGCGTTGGCAGAACTGCCGCCGGTATTTTCCGCAAGCCGCATGCTGAGTGATATCACGCACCTGGCCAGCGAAGCATTCAAAGGCCGCGAACTGGGCAGCCCGGAACTGGATACCGCCGCCGCGTTCATCGCGCGGAATTTTCAGCAAATCGGCCTGCTGCCGGGCGGTGACGGCAACAGTTATTTCCAGACCTGGCGGCAGGATGCCGGCGCGCCGAAAGGCAACATCGCCTTGCGCAATGTCATCGGCATCTTACCCGGCACCAACCCGCAACTTACCGGGCAAAGCCTGGTGATCGGCGCGCATTATGACCATCTCGGCATGGGCTGGCCGGACGTGCGCGCCGCGCATCAGGGGAAAATTCATTACGGCGCGGACGATAACGCCAGCGGCATCGCCGTGATGCTCGAGCTGGCGCGGCAGATCGCGCCGAAATGGCAACCGGAACGCACCATTATTTTTGTCGCATTCACCGGCGAAGAAGCCGGTCTGCTCGGCTCCAGGCATTACGTCAGCAACGCCAGGGACTATCCGGCGGAAAAAATAGCCGCCATGCTGAATCTCGATACCGTGGGCCGACTTGAAAATAATCCGGTAACGGTATTTGGCACCGGCACCGCGCGTGAACTGGTGCACGTGTTCCGTGGCGCAGGCTTTGTCACCGGCATCCCGGTCAATACCGTGCAGGACGATTTCGGCTCCAGCGACCAGGCCGCTTTCATCCAGGCCGGCATCCCCGCCGTGCAATTCTTCGCCAGCGCGCACGAGGACTACCACGCCCCGGGTGACACCGTGGATAAAATCGACTCCGCCGGACTGGTCAAAGTAGCCGCCATCCTCAAGGAAGCCACCGAGTATCTGGCCAACCGCATCGAACCCCTGACCGTCACTCTGAACACTGAAAATGCGCAACCTGAAGCAGCGACGGCAAAAGATAAACGCCGGGCCAGCCTCGGCACGGTACCGGATTTCTCCCATCAAGGCGAAGGCGTGCGCGTGGACAACGTCATCCACGGCTCCCCGGCACATCAGGCGCAGTTACAGGCGGGTGACATCCTGATTGAGCTGGCCGGGCAACTGATCAGCGATCTGGCATCGTATGCCAATATCCTGAGAACGCTTGAAGCGGGACAGAAAGCCGTGCTGCAATTCCTGCGTGATGG
>ERZ1292640.1969-Hain-H43-02um-R1-1969-length-16759-cov-13_pt1 | contig 16759 bp, 17 predicted proteins | sample MGYA00564404_ERZ1292640 | MGnify/ENA primary metagenome ERZ1292640 (study PRJEB36523, sample SAMEA6512636) | groundwater metagenome | collected 2019-01-08 | study: AquaDiva: Metagenomics assemblies of 32 groundwater samples
AGGTCCTGAAGCGCGAGCTCCGGGATCGCTACTGGGCCGGCAGGCAACGGAAGGTCTGAGACCCCTCACCTTAATCCTCTCCCCAGAGGGGAGAGGATTAAGGTGAGGGGCGAGGAGAGGCAAGATGAGAGCCGTCGCCATCATCGGTGTGGGGTCCACCCCCTTCGGCAAGCTCGAAGGGATGGGAATCCTGGACCTGGCCGTCTCGGCCTGCCGCGAGGCGCTGGCCGAATCTCGGGTGCCACGCGAGAAAATCCAGGCCCTCTACTTGGGGAATTTCGTCGGCGAGCGGCTCGCGAGCCAGGGGGCTTTGGCCGGCCTCGTCGCCAACCGCCTCGGGCTCACGGGCATCCCCGCCACGAAGGTGGAGGGCGCCTGCGCCTCGGGCGGCATCGCGCTCCGCCAGGGGTTCCTCGGGATCGCCCTCGGTCTCTACGACTTCGTCCTGGTCGCCGGTGTGGAAAAGATGACCTCGTCCCCCACCGCCGAGGTGACGGCCGCGCTCGCCACGGCGGGCGACGAGGAGGGCGAGATGCGGACGGGCCTCACCTTCCCCGGCGCCTTCGGCATCATCACGCGCGAGCACATGGCCCGCTACGGCACCACGCGCGAGCAGATCGGGCTGGTCTCGGTGAAGAACCACGGCCTCGGCGCGTCCAACCCCAAGGCCCAGTTCAGGAAGCGGGTCACCCTCGACGAGGTGCTCGCCTCGCGCCTCATCGCCGACCCGCTCCGGCTCTTCGACTGCCCACCCATCTCCGACGGCGGCGCGGCGGCGGTCCTCTGCCCGGCCGAGTGGGCGCGCGACTTTCACCCCAAGCCCGTCCGCGTGTTGGGGAGCGGCCACGCCACCGGGCCGGCTACGCTCTGGGAGATGGAGGACATCACGTCGTTCCCGGCCACGGTACGGGCCTCGCGCGAGGCCTATCAGATGGCCGGGGTCACCGCCGCCGATGTCCAGGTAGCGGAGGTCCACGACTGCTTCACAATGGCCGAGATCATCGCCACCGAAGACCTCGGCTTCTTCCCCAGGGGGAAGGGCGGGCCGGCGGTGGAGGAGGGGCAGACCGGCCTCGACGGCAAGGTGGCCGTCAATCCCTCCGGCGGCCTCATCGCCAAGGGGCATCCCGTCGGCGCCACCGGCTGCGCCCAGGTCTACGAGCTGGTGAAACAGCTTCGCGGCGAGGCGGCTAACCAGGTCCTGAACGCCGAGATCGGGCTCGCCCACAACCTCGGCGGCACGGGCGTCGTCAGCACCGTCACGATCCTGGGGAGGCTCTGATGCTGAAGGCGCGTCGCTGCGCCGAGTGCGGAAAGCTTTCCCTGGAGGCGGGCCATCCCTGCCCCTTCTGCGGGAGCGAGGGCGGAAGCGCCGTCGCCCTCTCAGGCCGCGGCCGCCTCCTCTCCTGGACGGTCATCCGCGTCGCCCCCGGCCGTTACGCCGCCGAGGCGCCCTACGCCGTCGGCCTCCTCGAACTCCCGGAAGGCCTTCGCCTCACCGCCCGCCTCGAGGCCGACCCCGAGCAGTTGGCCGCCGGTCAGGCCGTCGCCTTCGCGTCGCTCGACCCCGCCCGCGGCCCCATCTTCCGCCCCGCCTGAGCCATGCGTGCGGCGGTGTTTCACGGTCCTCGCGACATTCGTCTGTCCGAGGTGCCCGATCCCACCCCCAAGACCGGCGAGGTCCTCGTCAGGGTCCAGCGCGCCGGCATCTGCGGCAGTGACGTGAAGCGTTTTCTCTACGGTTCCTACCCCTGGCCGCCCGGTTTCATCATGGGGCATGAGTTTTGCGGCGAGATCGCCGAACTGGGTCCCGAGGTGGGGGGATGGCGCGTGGGGGAGCAGGTCGTCGTGGAGCCGACGCTCTATTGCGGGGCCTGTTTCTACTGCCGCCAGGGCCATCATAATCGGTGTGTGGATTTCATGCGGCGCGGGATCACCGGCTCCGGCACCGACGGCGCATTCGCCGAATACGTGCGCCTGCCGGCCTATCAGCTCCACCGGCGTCCGCCGGAGCTTTCCACGAGGCTGGCCGCCCTGGTCGAACCGACGGCCGTGAGCGTCCACGGCTGGCATCTGGCGGGCCTCAATCGCCCCGACAGCGTGGTCGTGATCGGTACGGGGAACATCGGGCTCCTGGCCATCCTGGTCGCGAGAGCCAAGGGCGCCCGCCAGATCATCGCCGTCGGGAAGTACCCGCCGCGGCAGGACCTGGCGCGGGCGTACGGCGCCCAGCTCGTGCTCGAGCCCGATGATGCGCGGCTCCAGGACCTGATCCTCGAGCGCACCGAGGGGCTGGGGGCCACATTGGTGCTGGAGGCCGCCGGCACGCCGTCGAGCCTTCGAACGGCCGTCGCGGCCGCCCGCAAGGGCGGCAAGATCGTCATCCTGGGCGTCTTCCAGGAAGAGGTGGCGCTCGACTACCGCACGATCCTCTTGCACGAAAAGCAGATCATCGGGTCGCTGATCTACCAGCGACAGGACTTTGCCGACGCGCTCCGCCTGCTGGCCCGCGGCGAGGTGGACACGCGGCGGCACGTCACCGGCGAGATCCCGCTGGAAGCCATCGTCTCACGAGGCTTCGTGCCGCTCACCGAAAAGAGGGCCGAGCACATCAAGGTCCAGGTGTGTCTCCCCGAGGAGTGAGCCAATGAAGGCCAAGGCCGCCGTGCTCTTCGAGGTAGGACAGCGACTCCAGATCCGCGACGTCGAGGTGCAGGCCCCCCGGGCCGGCGAGGTGCTGGTCCGCATGGCCGCCGCCGGCATCTGTCACAGCGACCTGCACGCGATGACCGGCCACCTGGTGGCCTCCCTGCCGGCGATCCTCGGTCACGAGGGCTCCGGGATCGTGGCCGACGTGGGGCCGGGCGTGACCTCCGTCAAGCCCGGCGACCACGTGATTCCCCTCTGGCGGCTCTCCTGCGGGACGTGCGAGTACTGCAGCGACGGCCGGCCCGCGCTCTGCCCCGAGGGTACGCACATCCGGATGACGGGACGGCTCCTCGACGGCACCACCCGGTTCACGCTCGACGGCCAGGAGATCAAGCACTTCGCGGGGGTGTCCAGCTTCTCGGAGTACTCCGTGATCCCGGCGCGCGCGGTCCTCAAGATCCCGGAGGACTTCCCCCTCGACCGCGCGGCCCTCCTCGGGTGCGCGGTGATCACCGGTGTCGGCGCCGTGTTCAACTGCGCGCGCGTCAGACCCGGCAGCAGCGTGGCGGTCTTCGGCGCGGGCGGCATCGGCCTCAACATCATCCAGGGCGCGGCCATCGCGGGCGCGGAGAAGATTATCGCGGTCGACGTCCTGCCGAACAAGCTCGAATTCGCCAGGCAGTTCGGCGCCACGCACACCGTCAACGGGTCGACGGCGAACGCGGTCGAGCAGATCAGGGCGCTCACCGACGGGAAGGGGGTGGAGTACGCCTTCGAGGCCATCGGCCTTCCGGCCACCATGCGCCAGGCGTACGATTCGCTCCGCAAGCGCGGGATGGCGGTCGTCGTCGGGGTCACGCCGATGACGGCGGAGGTCTCAGTGCCCGTGATGTCCCTCGTCTACGAGGAACGGATCCTGACGGGATCGGTGTACGGCTCCAGCCGGCCCTCGATCGACATTCCGAAGCTGATCGCGCTCTACCGGAGCGGCAAGCTGAAGCTCGACGAACTCCTGACGCGCCGCTACCCCTTCGCTCAGATCAACGAGGCCTACGACGCGCTGGAGCGTGGAGAGGTGGCCCGGAGCATCGTGACGTTCTGAGACGCGGCGCTAGCCGCCCAGGTAGCCCTCGATCACGCGCGGGTCGCGGCGGAGCTCGTCGGCGGGGCCGCTGAGAAAGACCTCGCCGGTGCGCATGACGTAGCCGCGGTGGGCGAGGACCAGCGCCTCGGCGGCGGCCTGCTCGACCAGCAGGAGCGTCACGCCCTGCCGGTTCAGCGCCTGGAGCGTCGTCATGATCTCGTCCACGACCTTGGGAGCGAGTCCGAGCGACGGCTCATCCATCATCACGAAGCGGGGGTCCATCATGAGCCCCCGGGCGATCGCCAGCATCTGCTGCTCCCCGCCCGAGAGGGACCCGGCGATCTGGCCGCGGCGCTCGCTGAGCTGCGGGAAGCGCTCGTACTCGCGGGCCAGGAACTCCCGCACCTTGGCGCGGGCCCGCGCGAGCCGGTACGCCCCGAGGAGGAGGTTGTCCTCGACGCTGAGGTCGGGGACGATCTGGCGGCCCTGGGGGATGTGGGCCACACCCAGGCGCGAGATCCGGTGGGGCGGCATCCGGTGGATCGGCCGCCCCTCCAGCATCACCTCGCCGGCGACGATGGGGGCGAGCCCGGAGACGGCGCGCAAAAGCGTGGTCTTCCCCGCGCCGTTGCTGCCGATCACGGTCACGATCTCGCCCGCCCGGACCTCCAGGCTCACGCCCTTGAGGACCTCGATCTTGCCGTAGTGGACGCGCAGGTTCTTAACGGCGAGCATCGGCGGCGCCCCAGTGCCCCAGGTAGGCCTCGATCACCTGGGGATTGGCGCGGACCTCCTCGGGGGTACCCTCAGCGATCTTCTCGCCGAAGTTCAGGACCGACACCCGGTCGGAGATCCGCATGACGAAGTCCATGTTGTGCTCGACGAGGAGGATGGTGATCCCCGCCGCCCGCAGCCGCCCGAGGATCTGAACGATGCGATCCACTTCGGTCCGGTTGGCCCCGGCGACAGGCTCGTCGAGGAGGATGATGTCGGGCTTGACGGCCAGCGCCCGCGCCAGCTCGCAGAGCTTCTGATGCCCGTACGCCAGCTCCGTCGCCCGGAGGCCGGCCAGCTCGCTGATCCCCACGAAGGAGAGGAGGGCCAGGGCCTGGCCGGTGTGCCGCGCGGTCTCCCGGCGCGCGCGGGGAAGGCCGAGGGCGTACTCGAGGAGGGTGGCCTCGCCGTGGCGGTGGAACCCGACGAGGACGTTCTCGAGGACCGTGAGGTCGGGGAAGAGCTGGAGGTTCTGGAAGGTCCGGGCAATCCCGAGGCGCGCCCGATCGGGCGTCGCGAGCCCGTCCAAATGGCGGCCGCGGTAGAAGACGCGCCCCCGGTCGGCGGGGATGCGGCCGGTGATCAGGTTGATGAAGGTCGTCTTGCCCGCGCCGTTGGGGCCGATGAGGGCGTGGATGGTCCCCGGCTCGATCGTGAGCGCCACTCGCTCCACCGCCGTGACGCCGGCGTAGTGCTTGGTGAGCTCCACCGTCTCGAGAAGCGCTCCCTCGTGCCCGTTCGCGGGGGCGGCAAGCACCCGGGCCAGGTCTACCTCGACCTCCGGCGGCGCCAGGCGCGTTTCGCGCCGGCGCTTGAGCCATTTCTCCAGTGTCCCCACGATCCCGTCGGGCAGGAAGACGAGGGTGAACAGGAGGAGGCCGCCCAGGAGGAAGAAGCGCTGCTCGTAGAGGCCCGCGGAAAAGTGCGTGATGAAGGCGAGGAAGACCGTCCCCACCACGGGACCGTAGTTGGAGCCGACTCCCCCGATGACCAGGGCCACGAGATAGTACAGCGACGCGCCGAACGTGAAGCTGTCGGAATTGATGTAGCCGCTCTGGTGGCCGAAGAACGCGCCGCCGATCCCGGCGTACACGGCGCTCACGCCGAAGGCCGCCACCTTCCAGCGGACCACGCGGATCCCCACGCTCTGCGCCGCCTCTTCGCTCCCCTTGAGGGCCAGGAGCGTCTTCCCCCAGAGCGAGCCTGTGAGATGGTTCATCGCGAGCTGGAGCGCCACCGCCACACCGGCCACGAGGTAGAAGTAGCCGACCGGGCCGAAGGGCTGGGGGATGGCGTAGATCCCCATGGTGCCGCCCGTCAGGTCCACCCAGCGCTGGGCGAGGATCTCCACCACGAAGCCGAAGCCCACCGTGATCATGGCCAGATAGAGCCCTTTGGTGCGGATGGCGGGGAGGGCCAGGAGGAATCCGGCGGCGCCGGCGAACGCCCCCGCAGCGGGAAGCGTCAGCCAGAGCGAGAGCCCGTACGACGTGGTCAGGAGGGAGGTCGTGTAGGCGCCGATGGCGAAGAAGCCGGCGTGGCCGAGCGAGATCTGCCCCGAGAACCCCACGAGGAGGTTCAGGCCGACGACCACGATGGTGTCATAGGCGGCCGTTTGGAGGAGCAGCGTGAAGTACTGCGTGGGCAGCGCGGAGGGGAGCACGTAGAGGACAACGACGACGGCGATCCACACGAGAGGGCGGAGAGGGCTCATCGGGCCGTGGGATCGCGGAAGAGGCCGGAGGGACGGAAGATCAGGACGAGGATGATGATGAGGAACGGATAGAGATCGCCGAACTGGGAAGAGATCAGATTCGAAAAGAGCTCGATGATCCCCAGGAGGATTCCGCCCACCCAGATCCCGACCGGGCTCATGAAGCCACCCATAATCCCGGCGGCGAACCCCTTGATGGCGAACTTCACCCCCATGAACGGGTGGAGGGAGGTGATGGGGCCGACCAGGATCCCGCTCACCGCCGCCAGGATCGCCGCAATCACGTAGACGAGGATCGCCATGCGCCTGACGTCAACGCCGAGGAGGGCCGCGGTGTCGCGGCTGAAGGCGACGGCGGCCAGGGCCTTGCCCGTCAGCGTCCGGTTCAGGAGGAAGAGGTACCCGCCCATGATCAGGATGGAGGCGATGATGATGAAGAGTTCCTCCACGACGATCCCGACGCCCGCGACCCGGATCACGTCCACGACCTTCCCGCCCACCAGCGAGGGAAACGACTGGGAAGACTTCCCCCAGAACGCCGTCGCCACGTTCTGGATGATGACACCGAAGCCCATCGTGGTGAGGACCCAGGAGAGGGTGAGGTGGCCGACCGGTCGGATTGCCACCCGTTCGAGGAGCACGCCCAGCGCCGCCAGAACTGCGACGACGATGAGCGCCGTGAAGAGGATCGGGACCCCGGCCTTGACGAGCGTGAGGCCGAGGAAGGCCCCCAACATGAGGAAGTCGCCCTGGCCGAAGTTGAGCGTCAGGGTCGTCCGGTGGGTGATATAGAAGCCCTGGGCGATGAGGGCATAAATGCTCCCCACCGCCACCCCGCCCACCAGGATCTGAATGAGGGACTCGGGGCTCACTTACTGCTTCAGCCTGACCACCTTGCCTTTCTCCCAGATCCCCAGGAAGACGTCCTTCTGGTCCACGCACTCGTGGTCGTCCTTGGCGTACGGCTTCTTCGGGACGCCGGTGGTGACGGCGTCGAAGTTGTCGATCCGCTCGAGCGCGTCCCGGATCTCGTCCGGGTTGGGCCCGGCCATGTCGAGGGCCTTGAGCACGAGGTTCGCCGCGTCGTAGCCGAAGGAGGCGATGACCGGCCAATGGTACTTGTTGCCATACTCCTTCCGCATCTTCTCATCCCACGCGCGCGCCTTGGGCTCGTTCAGATCGAGAGCCTGGCCCATCACCGCGTTCTTCAGGAGGTCGTCGCCCACGATGTCCCGGAGTTTGCCCGAGGACATCCCCCAGTTGCCGGCCATGATCGGGTTGTAGCCGATCTTGACCAGGTTCTTGAACTGGATGTCCCACTCCTCGGCGAACGTGAGGATGATCTCGATGTTCTTCTCCTTGAACTTGAGGAGCTGGGGCGTGAAGTCGGTGATGCCGGGGTTCGAGGACTCCACCACTACGGGTGGCACCTTCCGGGCCTCCAGGCCCTTCAGGATCTCGCCCTTGGCGAACAATCCGTAGCCCGTCGTGGAGTGGAGCAGGCCGATGGACCTGGTCTTCTTGGTCGCCCAGTCGAGGAGCGCGTTGACCTGGAACTCCTCCACCATGGAGCAGCGGAAGACGTAGTTCTTCGGCTGGTCGGCGAACTTCTTGGTGATCGGGGTGGCGATCGAGGGGCCCGCCATCAGCGGGATCTTGTACTGCTGGTTCAGGTGCATGACGGCAAGCACGTTGCCCGAGTTGGTGGTGCCGATGATGACGTTAACCTTGTCCTGGGTGAGGAGCCGGGTGAACACCTCCACGGCGCGCTTGGGGTTCCCCTCGTCGTCATAGATGACGAGCTGGACCGGCTTCCCCTTGTAGCCGCCGCGGGCGTTGTACTCCTTCACCGCGAGCTTGTTCCCCTGGAGGTAAGACTCCCCGAAATCCACGATGACGGGAATCCCGCTCAGGGGCTGGACGATCCCGATCTTGACCTCCTGGGCCTGGGCCGCCGGGCCCAGCCCGAACACAATGACGTGGAAGAGAAAGACGAAGACCCCGATCGCGGACATTCTGGAACTCATGGGCCCCTCCGGTGTCGGCAAAGTGGGATTGGCGGTTCGACGAGCCATTGTCGGAAAGTCTCGCCGACAGGTCAAGAGGAGATTTTCGCGGGGATCTAGCGGTCGAGCCAGGCGACCATGAGGCGGCGCCCGTAGCGGCTACCGACCGCGGCCGGGCCGCCGGTGGGGAGGGGGGGGGGCGCCGCGCCGCGGGCCACCGCGGGCGGAGAGCCGCTGCCGGCGTTCTTCCGCATAACGGCGGCGCTCCTCGGCGGTGGGCTTGATCTCGGGAAGAAAGAGGTCGTCCTCGGCCCACCCGACCGGGATCTTCTGGGTGATGAAGCGCTCGATCGGCTCGAGCAGGAGCGCCGTCGCTTCATCCACCAGGCTGATGGCCGTGCCGCTGGCCCCCATCCGCGCGGTTCGCCCGATCCGGTGGACGTAGTCCCAGGCGTCCTGAGGGAGGTCCCAGTTGATCACGTGGCTCACGCCCTCGATGTGGAGCCCGCGGGAGGCCACGTCGGTCGCCACCAGGACCGGCAGCTTCCCCTCCTTGAAGTCATTCAGAATGCGCAGCCGCTTCTTCTGGTCCACGTCGCCGGTCAGGGCGCGCGCCTCCCAGCCGTTCCGGCCGAGGCGGTCTTCGAGCCGCCGCGCCGCCTCGCGCGTGTTGGTGAAGATCAGGATCCGGCTCCCGCCCTCGCGCTTCAGGAGGCCCAGGAGGAGGTTGAACTTCTCCTCCCGGCTGACGTGGTAGAGCAGCTGGATCGCCGTCTCCACCGTCTTCTGCTGGGGGGCGATCGTGATCTGGGTGGGGTTGTTCATGAACTCCCACGTCAGCTCGAGGACCCGGAACGAGAGCGTCGCCGAGAAGAGGAAGGACTGCCGCCTCTCGTGGGGCGGGAGCCGTCGGAGAATGAAGCGCAGATCCGCGATGAAGCCCATGTCGAACATCCGGTCGGCCTCGTCAATGACCAGCACCTCCACCTTCCGGGGGGACCAGACATTCTGCTTGAGGTAGTCGATGAGCCGGCCCGGCGTGCCGACGAGCATGTCGCAGCCGGCCCGGAGCTCGTCCCGCTGCTTGGCGTAGTCGATGCCGCCGTAGACGGAGAGGATCCGAAGGCCCGTGTGCCGGCCCAGGAGCCGGGCGTCCGCCTCGATCTGGACGACCAGCTCCCGGGTCGGGGCGATGATGAGCATCCGGGGGCCCGGGCGCGGCTCCCGCGCCTGCAGAAGGCGCGTGAACCCGGCAATCAGGAAGGCGGCGGTCTTGCCCGTCCCGGTCTGAGACTGGCCGGCCACGTCTTTGCCCTTGAGGGCGACCGGCAGGGCGGCCTCCTGGATCGGCGTGCACTCGACGAAGCCGGCGCCGCGGATTCCGGCGAGGACCGGCTCGGGGAGGTTGAGGGTGGTGAAGGGAAGGGCCAGGACTAGCCCTCCTCGTCGATCAGCTTCGCCTTGACGAGCGCCGCCTCCAATGCCCCCATGGCTTTCTTGAGCTGGGGGAAGAGCGACACGCGGATCTCTTCATCCGCGTTCTTCTCAATGGTGGCAATCAGCTGATCCATCGTGCTCCCCTTCCCTGCGTGTCATGGCGCCACTTCCGGCGCCGGCGCGGGCGCCGGCTTGGGCCGCCGGCCGAAGATCCGGGCCGAAATGATCCCCAGCTCGTACAGGAGGATCATGGGGCCCGCCATGAGGGACTGGTTGAGGATATCCGGCGTGGGAGTCAGGATCGCCGCCACGACGAAGGTCAGGAGGATCGCATACTTCCGGTTCTTCGCGAGGAACTGCGGGGTGACCAGCCCCATGCGCGAGGCGAGCGTGATGGCGACGGGCAGCTCGAAGATCGCCCCGAACGCCAGGGTGAACTTCAGCACGAAGTCCACGTACGAGCCGACGGAGATCATCGGCGTCAGGTCCGGACCGGGGAACGACACGAGAAACCGCATCGCGAACGGGATCACCACCAGCTGGGCGAAGGCGGCGCCGATCAGGAAAAACAGCGAGCCGACGATCACGAAGGGCGCCGCGAACCGCTTCTCGTGCGTGTGGAGCCCCGGGGCGACGAACGCCCAGACCTGGTAGAGCACGACCGGAATCGCCAGGACGACGCCCGCGATCAGCGCCACCTTCATGTACACCCAGAACCCCTCGGTGGGGGTCAGGAACACGAGCTTCGCCCCGGGAATGGCCGCCTCGAACGGCCGCCGCACGAACTTCATGAGGCGCTCCGCGAAGCCGAGCGCGATGAGGAGCCCCACGAGGATGGCGACCACGCTCCAGACGATACGCTTGCGGAGCTCCCCCAGGTGCTCCAGGAACGACATCCTCTGATCGGGCGCGTCCGTCATGTCCTCGGAGGGGGGCTACCGCCCCCCTTCCGATACCTCCCCCCTGGGGTTGCGCGGGCGAAGCCCGCGCTCGAACACGCCTGTTCGAAGGTCGACGCTCATGCTACCAGTCGGCGATGAAGTGGCGAAGCACACCGACGCCCTTCCCGGGAGCGAACCCCTCGCGGATCGCCCGCGTCACGTAGGCCTTGGCGTCCCGGACCGCCTCGGGGAGCGGGCGGCCCCTGGCCAGCCCGGCGGCGATGGCCGCCGAAAAGGTGCAGCCGGTGCCGTGGATGTTGGCGGAGTCAATGCGCGGCGCGCTGAACGCCGTGAACTCGCGGCCGTTGAACAGGAGGTCCACCGCCTCCCCCGTGAGATGGCCGCCCTTGACGAGGACGTGCCGGGGCCCGAGCTTGGCGATCCGCCGGGCCGCCTCCTCCATGTCCTCGCGCGTAGCCACGGCCATCTCCGCCAGCGCGCCGGCCTCGTGGAGGTTCGGCGTGACGACCAGCGCCAGCGGCAGGAGCTCGCCGATCAGGACCTCCCGGGCGTCGGGCTGGAGGAGCGGGTCACCGGACGTGGCGATCATCAGCGGATCCACCACGAGCTTTTCGACCCGGTGCTCTTTGAGCTTCGCCGCGACGGCGCGGATGATGCCGGCCGTGGCGAGCATCCCGGCCTTGGCGGCGTCCGTCCCGAAGTCGGAGAGGACCGACTCGAGCTGCACCGCCACGAACGCCGGGGGCAGGGTCTCCACTCCCTGGACGCCGACGGAGTTCTGGGCGGTGACGGCGGTGAGGACCGACATCCCGAAGACCCGGTAGGCGGAGAAGGTCTTCAGGTCCGCCTGAATTCCCGCCCCGCCCCCGGAGTCAGAGCCGGCGACGGTCAGGGCTCTCGGAATCGTCATGCGCGCGCTCCCACGTCTTGCCGCAACCGGCTCAGTATACGCCGGGGGTGCCACCCGGACAACCCCGCGGGATGACCAGCGTGAACTCTCCCCGGACCCCGCGTTCCTTGAAATGAAGGAGCAGCTCTGCGGCGTTCGCGGCGACGATCTCCTCGAACTGCTTCGTCAGCTCCCGCGCCACGACCACTTCCGCGTCGCCGAAGACCTGGCCGATCGCCTCCAGGGTTCTGAGGAGCCGGTGTGGCGACTCGTAGAGCACCACCGTCATGTCGAGGTCACGGAGCGCCTTGAGCCGGTTGAGCCGCCGCCCGGCTTTGGCCGGAAGGAACCCTTCGAAGACGAACCGGTCGGCGGGAATCCCCGCCGCCGAGAGAGCGGCGATCACAGCCGACGGCCCGGGCACCGGCACCACCCTCGCGCCGGCGGCGCGCGCCTCCTTGACGAGGAGGAAGCCGGGGTCCGAGACGCTCGGCGTGCCGGCGTCGGTCACGAGCGCGATGGATTTGCCCTCCGCCAGGAGCCTCAGCAGCTGCCGCCCCTTCTGGAGCTTGTTGTGCTCGAAGTAGCTCGTCACCGGCGTGGCGACCCCGAAGCGCGCGAGCAGGGTCCTCGTGCGACGGGTGTCCTCGCAGGCGATCAGGTCCACCTCGCGGAGGGTGCGGAGCGCCCGCGGCCCGAGGTCCTCGAGGTTGCCGATCGGGGTAGCGACGACGTACAAAGTGCCCGTCATTGTGCGCGTTCGAGCGCGGGCGTCGCCCGCGCAATCTCAGGGGGGAGGCATAGGAAGGGGGGCGAAGCCCCCCACCCAGGATTAAGCAGACACGGCCCCGAATGGGGCGCCGTGGAATCCGAACGGCCGGCCGCGCGCTAGGCAGACTCGGCCTTCTGCTCCATGATCAGGATCGGGCGCTCGTGGTTCAGGATGACTTCCCGGGTGATGATGCACTCCTTGAGCCCCTGGATGGAGGGCAGCTCGTACATGACGTCCAGCATCACCTCTTCCAGGATCGCCCGGAGTCCCCGCGCCCCGGTCCCGCGCTTCAGGGCCTTCTTGGCGATGGCGACCACGGCGTCGTCGGTGTACTTGAGGCGCACCTTCTCCAGGTCGAAGTACTTCTGGTACTGCTTCATGATGGCGTTCTTGGGCTCCCGGAGGATCTTGATCAGTGCGGCTTCGTCAAGATCATCGAGCGTTGCAACAACAGGCAGGCGCCCGACGAACTCGGGGATGAGCCCGTACTTCAGGAGGTCTTCGGGCTGGCCCAGGGCCAGGAGATCGCCGATCTGGCGGTCGTCCCGGCTCCGCACCTCGGCCCCGAACCCCATCCCGCTCTTTCCCACCCGGCTCTCGATGATCTTGTCCAGCCCCACGAAGGCGCCGCCGCAGACGAAGAGCACGTCGGTCGTGTCCACCTGGATGAACTCCTGGTGGGGGTGCTTGCGCCCGCCCTGGGGCGGGACGTTGGCCACGGTCCCCTCCAGGATTTTCAGGAGCGCCTGCTGCACTCCCTCGCCCGACACGTCGCGGGTGATGGATGGGTTCTCGGATTTCCTCGCGATCTTGTCGATCTCGTCGATGTACACGATCCCCCGCTCGGCCCGCTCGACGTCGTAGTCGGCGGACTGGAGCAGGCGCAGGATGATGTTCTCCACATCCTCGCCGACGTAGCCCGCCTCGGTCAGCGTCGTGGCGTCGGCGATGGTGAAGGGTACGCGCAGCATCCTGGCCAGGGTCTGCGCGAGGAGCGTCTTCCCCACCCCGGTGGGGCCGATCAGCAGGATGTTCGACTTCTGGAGCTCGACCTCGCCGACCTCCCCGCCGGCCTCGATCCGCTTGTAGTGATTGTGGACGGCCACCGCCAGGATCTTCTTGGCGCGCTCCTGCCCCACGACGTACTGGTCGAGGACGCTCTTGATCTCGGCCGGCTTCGGGAGGCGCCGGATCTCCCGGCTCTTTTCCTCCTCCCACTCCTCCGCGATGATGTCGTTGCAGAGCTCGATGCACTCATCGCAGATGTACACGGTGGGGCCGGCGATGAGCTTCCGCACGTCGTTCTGGCTCTTGCCGCAGAACGAGCACTTCAGCACGCCGTTGGTCTCCCGCGTTCGGGCCATGGACGCGTCCTACCCTGCCGAGGCGCCCGCAAGCGCCCCCGCCGCCTCCGCGACGGCCCGCGGGGTCGGCTTGGAGGAGATGACCTCGTCCACGAGCCCGTAGGCCCGCGCCTGCTCCGGGGTCATGAAGAAGTCCCGGTCCGTGTCCCGCTGGATCCGCTCCAGGCTCTGCCCCGTGTGGTGGACGAAGATGAGGTTCAGCTCGTCGCGGACCCGGAGGATCTCCTTGGCCTGGATGTCGATGTCCGTGGCCTGCCCCTGCACCCCACCCAGCGGCTGGTGGATCATGATGCGCGCGTGGGGGAGCGCGAAGCGCTTGCCCTTGGTGCCGGCGGTCAGGAGCAGCGCGCCCATGGAGGCGGCCTGCCCCATGCAGATGGTGGAGATGGTGGGCTTCACGTACTGCATGGTGTCGTAGATCGCCATGCCGGCGGTCACCGAGCCGCCCGGCGAGTTGATGTAGAGGAAGATGTCCTTGTCCGGGTCCTCCGCCTCGAGGAAGAGCATCTGGGCGATGACCAGATTGGCCAGCTCGTCCTCGATGTAGGTGGGCAGGAAGATGATCCGCTCCTTGAGGAGCCGCGAAAAGATGTCGAAGGCCCGCTCGCCGCGGGGCGTCTGCTCGATCACGATGGGAACCAGCGCCATACGGACTCTCCTTACCTGCCCATAGTGTACATCAGGATTCGATCCGCGCCTGCTGAATCAGAAAGTCGACGGTCCGCGCCTCTCGGAGGGAATACCGGAGCCCCTCCAGGTCGCCGCTCTTCTCCATGAGCCGCCGGACCGCCGGCGCCGGCCGCTGGCTGGCCCGGGCGATCTTCTCCACCTCGGCCTCCACGTCGAGGTCGATCGGCTCCAAATCCTCTTTCTCGGCAATCGCTTCCAGCAGCAGCGCGCGCCGCACCGCGCGGAGCGCCCCCGGGCGGAGTTCCTCGGCCAGCTTCTCGTAGTCCCACTTGATCTGGTCCGGATCCACCCCTTGCCGCCGCATCCGCTCGCGGGCGTGCTCGATCAGGTGGGCGACCTGGCGGAGGACCATGGCCTCCGGCACCTGGAAGTCGTGCTGGGCCAGGAGCGTGTCCACCACCTTGTCCTCCAGCGCCCGGCGGCTCTCCCGTTCCCGCTGCGCCTCGAGCTCCTTCCGAATCGCCGTTGTGAGCTCTTCGAGATTCTGGTACTCGCCGAGCCCCTTGGCGAACTCGTCGTCCAGCGCCGGCAGCGCCTTCTCCTTCACCTCCACGACCCGCACGGTGGCAACGCCGCCCTTTCCCCGGAGGTCTTCCCGCCGGTGGTCGTCGGGAAAGCGGATCCGCGTCTCCCGCTCGCCGCCCGCGGCGAGGCCGATCACCGCCTCGTCGATCTCGGCGAGCACCGCCTGGGAGCCCACGAGGAACGCGTACCCCTGCTCGCGCCGCGGCTCCAATCCCTCGGGCGTCAGCGTGTAGTCCACGATGACCAGGTCCCCCGCGGCGGCGGGGCGCTCGACGCTCCTGAACTCCGCGTGTTGCTCGCGGAGGTGCTCCAGCGCCTTCTCGAGATCCTCATCCGTCACCGGGACCGGCGCATGCTGGACGGCCACGCCCGTGTAGGTCCCCAGCGCGATCGCGGGCTTGATCTCCACCACCGCCGTGAACTTCAGCGGAGCCCCCTCCTCCAGCGTCACGTCGCGGAAGTCCGGGTCCTCGACGGGGTGAAGCTTCGTCTCGGCCAGCGCCTGCCGGTACACCTCGGGAATGAGCCGCTGGGCCACCTCCCGGCGCACCTCGTCGGCGAAATGGAGCTTCAGGAGGTTACGGGGAACATGGCCCTTCCGGAACCCCGCCAGCTTCGCCTGCCCCCCGACCCGCCCGTAGGCCTCCTCCCATGCCTGGCGGACGAGGTCCTCCGGCGCCTCCACCTGGAGGCGGCGCTTGCAGGCCTCAAGCTCTTCGACGGCGACTTTCATCGGACTGGGGGCCTCACTTGGTCTGTCAGGCGAACGAGTGGGGGCAGCCGGAGAGTGATTCTCGGATAAAACCCGGACACCGTCAAGTCGGACCTTCGGAAGCCGGGGCGCTACGGTCTAGAGGAGAAGGATGAGATAGGCGCTGGCGACGCGGTCGAGAGCCTGTAGAGACCACGGCAGCCACGTTTCGCTCTTGGCGTAGACCAGGCCCGCGGACACTGCGGCGACGAGCAGCAAGAAGGCCCAATCCGGCAAGCCGAGCATACGACCGACCCGCCCGAGAGTCCCCGCCAGGACCACCCACACGAACAGGAGCAGAAACAGCGCCACAACGCCGACGATCGGCGTCAGCAGCAGCAACGAGACCAGGCCGAGGAGCCCCTCGGCGCGGGGGAGGCCGGGTTGCTGGCTCAGGATCTGCTTGATCGCTTCCTCGACCGGCCCCCACGAGAGTAGGCCGAAGTACGTGGCGAGGAACATGGGTCCGACCAGGAAGAGAAGCCAGTGGCTCCATCGCCGCGGGAACAGCGTGAACATGGTCGTCATCAGTCCTCTTGCCCAGTCAAATGATGCAGGGCCCATGCCGAGGCGGGATCGTTACAATAATCTGAAATCATTGATTATTGCGCCCCCCGAGGGTAGCAGAGGACGGTCAGCCTGACACGTGACGAACCAGAGTGGCACGGCCTGGAAATGGTGCGAGAGGGGGGACTTGAACCGCCCTCGAACGCTCTTACGTTTCTAGGGGAAACGCTCCATTTCCGGTGACTGACTCCCCGATACGCCTAGTGCCCGCTGTGGGCTCTCCTCGACGGACTCAACGGACCCGGACGGACCCGCGAACCCCTCGAGGAGGCTCGCCGAAGGGGGCCGGGAAGGTTCCAGAGTGCCCCTTTACGCTGTGGGGTGTAAGGGAACGCGGCCAGGCAAGGCGCGGCTCGGCAAGGCAAGGCCGGGGCGAGGCAGGGCATGGCAGGGCAAGGCACGGTGTGGTAAGGGAACCGGGGGGTGTTGAGCCCCCCGGTTCCATTTTGTCCAGACAGTTCTGAACAGTTCCCCGCCCTGGGCGGGGGACATCATCCTTACACGTCGGTGCAGATAGCCTTCCCCGCAAGGCCAGCGCTGACATCGGCCCCACGGAGAGAGATTTCATCCGCTTCAGGTTGTGGTCGGGTAGCTCAGCCATTCGGCTTTCGCCCCCACAGATCCGAGCGAGCGGC
>ERZ1292640.1972-Hain-H43-02um-R1-1972-length-16749-cov-6_pt1 | contig 16749 bp, 15 predicted proteins | sample MGYA00564404_ERZ1292640 | MGnify/ENA primary metagenome ERZ1292640 (study PRJEB36523, sample SAMEA6512636) | groundwater metagenome | collected 2019-01-08 | study: AquaDiva: Metagenomics assemblies of 32 groundwater samples
CTGAGGTTTATGCTAATGGGAATATGAAATGGCGGGCTGATTTAAGCGAAAGCCGCCGAAAAGAAATCCCGGAGATTCCAGTGCGGGCAATTTCGGAAGCAGTAGGCAATTCGCTTTGCCATCGGGATTATTTTAACCCTAAAGGTAATGAGGTGGCGATATTCAAGGATCGCATTGAAATCTACAATCCCGGGCTTTTCCCGGACAAAATTAATCCGGAGGATTTCTTTACCGGCCATGAGAAGTCTATTTTGCGCAATCCCTTGATTGCCGAAACGATGTATAAATCCAAGGACATCGAGCGCTGGGGAAGCGGCATCAAACGTATCCATGATGAATGTGCCGCGGCCGGTGTCAAGGTTGAATTCAAGCGGCTTAGGACCGGCTTTGTTGTGGTTTTTTACCGCCCGAAATGGGAAGAAGGCGAGGGGATAGGGAAGGGTGGTCAGACAGGTGGTCAGACAGGTGGTCAGACAGGTGGTCAGAGAAAGGGCATTCTTCTTAGCGATAAGCAAAAAAAGATACTTGAGATACTGAAAAAGAAACCTCATATATCAAGAAAAGAATTGGCGGAAGAGTTAAGTATTAATACTTCCGCGATTCAGAAGCACCTTATGAAATTAAAGGAAGCTGGATATATTAAGCGTATCGGCCCTGATTTCGGCGGGCATTGGGAAGTGTAGATGCCCGTCCAGAAATAAAGGGACACAATACTTAATGCATCATCGTCAGGAATGGAGTAATTAAGTAGCGTCTCCATAATTCTGGTGTTATCGTACTTATTCAATTGCGAACGCACTGCGTTCACAATTGAACAGGAGTTAATACCGACTTTTGTTGCGTATAGGAAATGAGTGTGCATGGACAGGTAGAAATAGTACATAACTGTCTGAAATTGGATAAGTTGGAAATATAATCCAGCATCAAACGTTTGCATAAAAAAAGAGCACAAAGACGTTTTACCTAACTGTCTGAACTTGGATGAGTTAGAAATATAATTATAGTGTCAAGCGTTTACAGAAAATGCGGCACGCGATGGGGATAAAATGAAAAAACTTCCTGAAGATTCAAAAATAACTATTTATGAGACTGAAGATGGCCAGGCAAGACTTCAGGTAACAATAGAAGATGAAACAGTTTGGCTTACGCAAGATCAGATGGCGGAACTGTTTGAAAAATCAAAATCTACCATTAATGAGCATATAAAGAATATCTATGGCGAAAAGGAGCTTTTGGAGGGCGAGACTATGAGAAAATTCGGAAATTCCGAATTTTCTACCAAACCGACAAATTGTTACAACCTCGATGTTATTATTTCAGTCGGATACCGAGTTAATTCACCGCGCGGGACGCAATTTCGCATCTGGGCTACCCAGAGGCTGAAAGAATATATTATTAAAGGCTTTGCGTTGGACGATGAACGGCTTAAGCAAGGCGGGCAGAAAGCACGGTATTTCCAAGAGTTATTACAGCGCATCCGCGATATACGCAGTAGTGAACGCAATTTTTATCAGAAAGTCACGGATATTTACGCTACTAGCATTGATTATCGTAAAGATGATAAATTGACTAAAGAATTCTTCGCGACTGTGCAGAATAAGATGCATTACGCGGTCCATGGTTATACTGCCGCGGAAATTATCGCGAAGCGCGCCGACGTCAAGAAGCCATTAATGGGGCTTACCAGCTTCAAGGGAAATTATATTACTGCGCAGGACGTTAAGGTCGCGAAAAATTATCTTGCCGAGAGCGAATTGAAACAGCTTAATTTGATCGTATCTTTGTATCTTGATTTCGCGGAATTACAGGCGACAAACGGCAGGTTGATGAAAATGGCGGACTGGATAGTAAAACTCGATGAATTTTTAAAATTAAGTGAACGCAAACTTTTGACTAACGCCGGAAGCATAAGCGCGGAGCAAGCTACTCAAAAGGCCGAAGAAGAATTTGAAAAATACAGGGCCAAGAAAGAGGCTATCCGGATTAGCGACTTTGATAGGTTGGTCAAAAAATCAAAGCGGTTAGAGAAAAAATAGCAAATCTGGGCAAAATTTGGGTTGCTTTAGCCGCAATTTGTGATAAAATTAGAGCTTCCGATGATAGACATAAATAAGGTAAAAACATACTCGGTTTTAAAGCGTCCAAGCAAGGTGGATAGGTCGAATTTTGCCCGGCCTTCAACGAAAGGTGAACCTTTCGTTGATTTCTTGAAGTCTTTGCCGGATATTTTAAAGGCAAAAGACCTGCGGACAGTAGTTGAGGCAATAGTCAAGGCGCATAAGAACGGCAAACCCGTTATCTTTATGGCGGGAGCGCATGTGATTAAATGCGGCTTAAATCCGCTTATCATTGACCTGATAAAGAAGAAAGTAATCACCTGTGTCTGTTTAAACGGAGCAGGGATAATCCATGATTTTGAAATAGCCTTTCAAGGCAAGACATCTGAAGATGTGGCTACATCTTTGAAAGACGGCTCATTCGGGATGGGCAGGGAAACCGCGGATTTTATTAACATTGCCGTGAAAGCCGGGGTTGGCGAAGGTTTAGGGCTAGGTTATTCGGTAGCGTCAAAAATAAACAGCGCAAAATTAAAGTATAAAGATTTAAGTATCCTATATAATGCCTACAAAAATAAAGTTCCTGTGTGTGTTTTTGTCGCTATAGGAACGGATATAATTCATCAGCATCCGTCTTTTGATGCGGGGCTGACTGCGCAAGGAAGCCAGAGGGATTTTTATCGTTTGGCAGATGTAATAAGCGGTTTAAATAACGGCGGGGTAGTTTTAAATTTTGGCTCGGCGGTCATCATGCCGGAAGTTTTTTTGAAGGCTTTAAATTTGGCGCGAAATATAAAAGGTAAGGTAAACAATTTTACCACTGCGAACTTCGACATGATCCATCATTACCGCCCACAGGCAAATATCGTATCCCGTCCGACGCAGGATTCGGGGAAGGGTTATTATATCGTCGGCCACCACGAGATAATGCTGCCGTTGTTGCATAGGGCGGTAGTAGAATATATTTGATTGTTGCGTATTTCTGTAGGGGTCGGATTTATCCGACCCATTTTATGGCGTGATAGCGCGTGTTTCGGGCGCCATAAATGGCGCCCCTACAGAGGTGTTGCGGTATGCCTGTAGGGGTTTGATTTATCAAACCCCTCTGTTCGGGCGCGATAAATCGCGCCCGAACAGAGGGAAAAACAAAAATTTGCTATGAAAACAAAATTAAGGTCTATAATTCAAAAATTCCATAAAGCCAAAGTGTTAGTTATCGGCGACCTTATTCTTGACGAGTTTATCTGGGGGAAGGTAGACAGGATTTCTCCGGAAGCCCCTGTTCCGGTTGTCTGGGTCAATTCCGAGTCCTTTATGCCCGGCGGCGCTTCTAATGTTGCCAGTAATATCGCGGCGTTAGGCGGCGCCGCTAAAATCACCGGCGTTATCGGCGACGACAAAAATGGCAAACTGCTTACAGATGAGCTTAAAAAAAGGAATGTGGATACGAATGGCATAGTTATAGACGCCGAAAGGCCGACTACTCTTAAGACCAGGATTATTGCCCACCATCAACAGGTGGTCAGGGTTGACCGCGAGAAAAACGGGCCGGTGGATGATAACATACTCGAGCAGGTCTTATCTTTTGTCCGCGAAAAAATCGAGGAAATCGACGCGATAATCATTGAGGATTACGGCAAGGGCGTGGTTATGCCGCGGCTTTTATCCGAAGTGGTTTCTTTAGCAAAACGCCATAAGAAGATTATCACGGTTGACCCTAAGGTGAGCCATTTTTCGTATTATCAGGGTGTTACCTGCATCACGCCTAATGAGAAAGAAGCAGAAGGCGGATCAGGGATTAAGATAAATAGTGACGCGGATATGGATAAGGCCGGAAAAAAGATGTTAAAGGATTTATCTTTGGAGTCAGTATTGATCACTTTGGGCGAAAACGGAATGCGTTTATTCGAGAAAAACGGAAAGGTTACGCATATACCTACTGTGGCGCAGGAGGTATATGATGTTTCCGGCGCCGGGGATACGGTAATTGCCACGTTTACTTTGGCCCTTGCCTGCGGCGCCGGGAATTTAGAGGCAGCGCATCTGGCGAACTTTGCCGCCGGCATTGTCGTCAGTAAAGTCGGCACAGCGGTTGTGACTAAGGATGAGTTGTTGGAGAGGATTGATAAGGGTTAAGCGGTAAGGGTAAAGGGTTAAGGAAAAAGAAAAGACAAAAAGAAAGAACAAAAAGAAAAGACAAAAAGGGAAAAAAGAATAGGTATCATTTAATGTTTTTATTTTTTCCTTATCACTTAACCCTTTACCCTTAACCCTCTAAATGCCCTTAACCCTACTTCGTATATATTGAGGATAGAGAGGTGACATGGACGCCATCGGAGTAATTCCCGCGAGGTTTGGCTCAACCCGTTTTGAAGGCAAGGTTTTAGCTGATATCAGGGGTAAGCCCATGATTCAATGGGTTTACGAGGCCGCTAAGAAAACCAAAATGCTCGACGACGTAATAGTTGCCTGTGACGACAAAAGGATAAAGGATACGGTTGAGGCATTCGGCGGGAAGGCTGTCCTGACTTCTAAAGACCATATTAGCGGCACTGACAGGATATGCGAAGCGGTAAGTTTTATCGACACAAAAATTGTGGTGAACATACAAGCGGATGAGCCGTTGATCGATCCGGTAATGATAGCCAGTGTTGTCCGGCCGTTTGCTGGCGCGCCTTCGTTGAGTATGGCGACTTTGAAAAAAAAGATTGAGGATTACCACGAGATAACTGACCCTAATGTGGTTAAGGTAGTAACGGACAAACAGGATTTCGCGTTATATTTTTCGCGCTCGATTATTCCTTATCAGAGGGATAAGTCTATAGGCATAAATTATTACAAGCATATCGGTTTGTACGCTTACACCAAAGATTTTCTTTTTGTTTTTAAGAACCTTCCCGAATCGCACCTGGAGAAGTTGGAAAAACTGGAACAGCTTAGGGTCCTTGAAGCGGGGTTTAAAATTAAAGTTTTAGAAACTAATGTTTCCACCATAGGGGTGGATACGTACGAAGATTTAGAGAAGGCGAGAAAAGCTATTGCACAGAAACAACATTCAGGATAAGAAATGCGATATTCAGGGACAGTCCCCAAAGATGAGCTGACGGGGGTCCGGGGACAGTCCCAACAATGGAAAAAGCAAGAAAGGCTATCGCGCAGAAACAGCAGGCGGGATAAAAATTCGGGCGCCATAAATGGCGCCCCTACGGATGTGTCGACGCATGCTTGCGGGCGCGATGAATCGCGCCCCTACAGAGGTGTTAACGCATGCTGTGCGTCTGTAGGGGTCGGATTTATCCGACCCGTCTGTGAAAACATAAAAAAATGACTAAAGAAATAAAAATAAATAATATAAAGATAGGCGGCAATAACCCTTTGGTTTTGATTGCCGGGCCGTGTGTGATAGAGAGTAAAGAGTTTACTCTTAGGATGGCAAAGTCATTAAAAGAAATTGCTTCCAGGCTTGATATCCCGTTTATATTTAAGTCCAGTTATGACAAGGCAAACAGGACTTCGTCGGATTCATTCCGCGGGCCGGGGCTAAAAAAGGGATTAGAGATTTTGAAGGCCGTAAAAGAAAAGTTCGGTTTAGTTATTCTTAGCGACGTCCACTGTAAAGAAGATTTAAGCGCCGCGGCAAAAGTTTTGGATATTATCCAGATTCCCGCGTTTTTATCCCGTCAGACGGATTTGCTGGTCAGCGCCGCGCGGACAGGAAGGATTGTCAATATTAAGAAAGGCCAGTTTCTCGCTCCTTGGGATATGTATCCGATCATCAAAAAAATCGAGGCCACCGGCAATAAAAAGATTTTGATTACCGAAAGAGGGGTGAGTTTCGGTTATAATAATCTGGTTTCGGATTTCCGGGCACTGGCGATTATGCGCGATTTTGGTTATCCGGTGATTTACGATGCTACCCATAGTGTGCAGCTGCCCGGAGGAAAGGGCAGTTGTTCCGCGGGAGAGCGAAAATTTGTCGCCGGATTATCAAGGGCGGCAGTGGCTTTTGGATGCGACGGCCTATTTCTGGAAGTGCACGAAACTCCGGATAAGGCGCTCTGCGACGGGCCGAACATGGTTTCATTGAAGGATTTAGAAGGTTTGTTGAAACAGGTAAAAAGAATTGAAAATGCGGTAAGTTAGTTAGCTGGTTAACCGGTTAGCCAGTTGAAAGATAAAAAACTTTTAACTGGTAAACCGGCCAACAGGGTAACTGGTGAACAGACAAACCGGCAAGGAGATATTAAAAAGCGGTAAGTTAGTTAGCTAGTTCACCGGTTAGCCGGTTAAAAAGAAAAAATGTTTTTTAAAAACCGGCCAACCGGGTAACTGGCAAACAAGCAAATAGCATGGATATCTTAAAACGCGCGAAAGAAGTTTTTAAATTAGAATCGCTCGCAGTATCCGAGCTTACAAAAAAGCTGGATGATAATTTTGTCAACAGCGTTGAGGCAATCTGCGCCTGTAAGGGCAGGGTTGTAGTTACCGGAATGGGTAAAGCCGGGATCATCGGACAGAAAATTTCCGCGACCCTGGCATCTTTAGGCACGCCAAGCGTCTGGCTGCATTCAGCCGAGGCCATACACGGAGATTTAGGAAGGGTTACCAAAGACGATATTGTAATCGCTTTGTCCAATAGCGGCGAGACCGAGGAGACAAAGAGCCTGCTCCCTTTGTTAAAAAAAATCGGCGCTAAAATTATCGCGGTAACGGGAAACAAAAAATCATCTTTAGCCAAATATGCCGACTGGGTTTTGGATGTCGCGGTGAAAAAAGAGGCCTGCACTTTAGGCCTTGCCCCGACGTCTTCAACTACCGCGATGCTGGCAATGGGCGACGCGCTCGCGGTTTGCCTAGTCGAGAAAAAAGGTTTTAAAGAAAAAGACTTTGCTATGTTTCATCCCGGCGGCGCGTTAGGCAGGCGGCTTCTCTTAAAGGTTGAAGATATTATGCGTAAAGGTAAGGATAATCCGATAGTTAATGAAGAGGAAAAGGTGAATGTTGTTTTGTGCGCGATCACCGAAGCCAGGGCAGGCGCTGCTTCCGTGGTGGATAAATATGGCAGGTTGACGGGAATATTTACCGACGGAGACCTGCGCCGGCACCTTGATTCGCGCGGCAATCTTTTGAATAAGCCGGTTAAGGATGTTATGACAAAATATCCCGTGACAATCACTCAAGAAAAGCTGGCTGTCGAGGCGTCGCGGATTTTGGAAGAGAAAAAAATAGACGAACTGCCGGTGGTGGATAAGGATAGAAAACCGGTAGGTATGTTGGATGTGCAGGATTTGTTGAGAGCAGGGTTGGTGTAGTTTGCCGGTTAACCGGTTTGCCAGTTAGCCGGTTGAAAAGAAAAAATATTATTTAAACTGGTAAACCGGCCAACCGGGTAACTGGTTAACAGACAAATAGCAGGGCTATATTAAAGAATGGATAATTTACAGTTGACAGAGAAAATAAAACAGGTAAAATTGCTTATTCTGGATGTCGATGGCGTGCTTACCGATGGCAGGATTATTTACGATTCTAAAGGCCGTGATTCCAAGTTTTTCGATGTGCACGACGGCATGGGTGTATACCTGCTTCACCGGGTGGGAATAAAAACTATACTTATTACAGCCAAAGGCTCCAAGACGATAAAGCACCGGGCTAAAGATATGAGGGTCGAGGAATTCTATGAGGATGTTTTTCCAAAAACAAAAGTATTGGAGCGTATTCTAAAAGAACACATCGTAAAAGCGGAAGAGATTTGTTTTATCGGCGATGACCTGGTAGACCTGTCGATGTTAAAAAGTGTCGGTTTTCCGGTAGCTGTGGCAAATGCCTGCCAGGAGATTAAAAATGCCGCCTGTTATGTAACCCAAAGATCCGGCGGCAGGGGCGCCGTGCGGGAAGTAGCGGAGTTGATTCTTAAAGCCCATGGGAAATGGGAAGAGGCGGTTGAAATATATCATTAGTTAGCCAGTTAACCAGTTAGCCGGTTAGCTAGTTGAAAAGATAAAAAATTTTTAACCGGCAAACTGGCCAACAGGGTAACTGGCAAACAAGCTAATGAATTAGATTGGCCGGTTAGAATAATAAAAAAACATGCTTAAAAAAATCTTAATTATATTTGCCTTGTTAAATTTCGTCAGTTTTGTTATAAGCGCCGCTTCTTCTAAACCCGATGAAAACACTACTGATGCAGAGGGCCCGTCTGACCAAAAGATGGTGGATTTTTCTCTTTCCGGATATAACCAAAGAGGCAAAAAATCCTGGGAGGTGAAGGGCAATTCAGCGGATATTTTTACGGATATCGTCAAGCTTACCGAAGTCAATGCCAATGTTTTCGGAGAGGAAGATAAAATAAACCTTGTTGCCGATAAAGGGGAATACGATAAAACAAACGGCAAGATGCATCTTCAGGATAACGTGGTTATTACTACTGAAACCGGCGGTAAGCTTACCACGGATTCTCTTGATTGGGACAGGGCTTCGCAAAAAGTTACCACTAATGATTTGGTTAATGTCGAAAAAGAGAATATGAAGATAAACGGCAAAGGGCTTGAAGGCCAGCCGAATTTAAAAAAAGTGGAATTTAAAGATAATGTGCAGGTTGAGATAAAAGAGGCGCAAGACCCAAAAAGCCCTGTCGGTGAAGTTAAGGGCCCGACAATAATTACCTGCGATGGGCCGCTCGAGATAGATTACGAGAAAGAAGTGGCTGTGTTTAACAAAAATGTCAAGGTCGACCAGAAAGAACAGATTCAGATGTATGCCGACAAGATGGAGGCGTATTTTGATTTTAAAAATAAGAAGATCCTGCGGGTCCAATCAAGCGGCAACGTAAAGATAGTTAAAGGCGATAACGTATCTTACAGCGACGAGGCGAATTATATGGCCAGCGATAAGAGGATGACTCTGACAGGCCGGCCGCGCCTTGTTATTTATTCCGAGGAGAAACTGGTAGATGCACCTGCTGGAAACTAAAGGTTTAGAGAAATCTTACGCTGGAAGAAAAGTGGTTTCCAGCGTCGATATCCTTGTTAAGCGCGGCGAGGTCGTGGGGCTTCTTGGGCCAAACGGCGCGGGCAAGACCACGACTTTTTATATGGTAGTGGGCATCGTCCCTCCGGATAAAGGCGAGATCATCTTTGATAATGAGGACATTACTCATCTGCCGATACATGAGCGCAGCCGTTTTGGTATAGGGTATCTGGCGCAGGAGACATCGGTTTTCAGAAAAATGACGGTTGAAGAAAATGTTATGGCGATATTGGAGATCCTGCCTTTAAGCCCTAAGGTCCGCCAGAAGCGCCTTAATGAGTTATTGGCAGAATTGAATATCACGCATCTGCGTAAAGCTAAGGCATACACACTTTCAGGCGGGGAAACCCGGCGCCTGGAAATTACCCGCGCGCTGGTTACAAGGCCGTCGTTTATCCTTTTGGATGAGCCGTTTTCGGGGATAGACCCGATAGTTGTATCGGAGGCGCAGGAAATAATAAGGGAACTCAAGGCGAAAGGTTTGGGAGTCCTGGTTACTGATCATAATGTCCGGGAGACGCTGTCTATTACCGACCGGGCATATTTGATTTCAGATGGAAAGATTTTGATTTCCGGGACAGCGCATGATTTGATAAATAATCCTCAAGCGCGCTCGATTTATTTGGGCGAGAAATTTAGAATGTGACCTGTAGGGACAGCACACTGTGCTGTCCCTACATTTGGGCTGGCACAGGAAAGTATAAAACACTTTCCCATACCACTTCGAAACTGGCTGAAAGTTTTGACCGAAGGCCAGTTTCTTGATTGCAAAAAAATAAGAAAGCGAGTGATAAATAAAGTGAAAGTAATAACTAAAAAACTAGAGCCAACCAGGGTGCAATTAGATATTGAAGTAGGCGAAGATATTGTAAAGAAAAAGTTCAATGATGTTTATGAGCAGATAGGCAAGGAAGCCAAGGTCCCGGGTTTTCGTCCCGGCACTGCCCCGCGGGATGTATTGGAAAAACATCATAAACGCTTAGCGGATGAAGAAGTCATCAAGCATCTTATACCCGATGTGTATAAGGATTCGGTGGATAAGGAGAAGATAAACGCGGTTGACCTGCCGGCAATAAGCGATGTCAGGTTAGAAAACAATACCTTGTCTTTTAAGGCTACCGTTGAGATTGTCCCTGATTTCGAAGTCAAGGACTATAAGAAATTAAAGCTTAAATATAAAAAAGTTTCAGTCGCGCAGGATGAAATAGAAAAGACTTTAAAAGAACTTAAAGGCCTGCACAGAATAGAAAATATAGACGATAAATTTGCCAGGGGATTAGGTTATTTGTCGGCTGAAGCCTTGCGTTCGGCAATCGAACGCCAGCTATTTCTGCAAAAAGAAAATGACCAGCGTTATAAGATGCAGGATGAATTGATAAAACAATTGACTGTTAAAGTCGATGTTGTGATACCGAGGGCGTTAATCAACCGCAGGCTTGAGGAATTGGCCAATAGCGCGAAACTTCAGATGTTAAGAGGCGGCGCGACTAAAGAACAGGTGCAGTTGAAGGAAGAAACATTGAAAAAAGAACTGTTTCCTGATGCCGAAGAGCAGGTAAAAACATTTTTGGTCATGCAGGAGATCGCGAAGAAGGAAAATATCCCGCATGATGATAATATGTCGCAAAGAGTGGTTGAATTATTGTTAAGAGAAGCAGACTGGGTTTACGAATAAGTTGTTAAGAAATAATTATAGTCATTGCGAGGAGCTGTCGTTAACACGAGGCGACGAAGTAATCCCGCTTTTAAAAAGAGATTGCTTCGTCACCGATATGCCAAGCGATGGTTCCTCGCAATGACTGATGTAATTCTGATAGTATTTTAACAAGCAACGTTTTATTCATTAAACAGGAGGTCGTTATGGGAATATATGGACAGACTTTAGTTCCGATGGTAGTTGAGCAGACATCACGGGGTTTTGAAAGGGCGTATGATATTTTCTCCCGCCTGCTTAAAGACAGGATTATATTTATAGGCACTCCGATTGACGACGGAATAGCTAATTTAATTATCGCCCAGATGCTTTTTTTACAGATGGAAGATTCCTCAAAAGATATCAGCATCTACGTGAATTCTCCCGGCGGCTCGGTAACGGCGGGCCTTGCCATATATGACACCATGCAGTTTGTCAAATGCGACGTGGCTACTTACTGCGTCGGGCAGGCCGCAAGCATGGGCGCTCTTCTTCTTACCGCCGGTACTAAAGGAAAACGTTTTTGCCTTCCGCACGCGAGAGTTTTAATACATCAGCCTTGGGGCGGGGTGCAGGGCCAGGCCTCGGATATCTCCATACAGGCAAAAGAAATCCTGCGCTTACGCGACAAGATAAATGAAATACTTGTATATCATACAGGCCAGTCCTTGGAAAAAATCCAAAAGGATACGGATAGGGATTATTTTATGTCAAGCGACGAAGCTAAGAACTATGGATTAGTTGATGAGGTTCTTGAGGGAAAGAAGAAAAAATAAGACACAGATGGGCACAGATGTTCGTGCAAAATGCGTATTACAAACATACACAGATACTCGTTTCAGAGATATTATGCACAGATAGAATGATATCTGTGTGATTGCAAGAAGGAGTTTTTAACTATGAAAAAGAACTACTTACTTACTCCGGGGCCGACGCCGGTTCCCGCGCAGGTGTTAGAGGCATTGGCAAAACCTATGATTCATCACCGCACGCCGGGTTTTCAGGCAATATTGAAAGAGGCGGTTGAGGGTTTAAAATACGTGTTTCAGACGAAATCTGACGTTTATATTTTTTCATCGTCAGGCACCGGCGCGATGGAAGCGGCTGTTGTAAACCTGCTTTCCCCCGGCGATACGGCAATAACCGTAGAAGGCGGAAAGTTTGGTGAAAGATGGACTGAGATTTGCCATGCGTATGGAATTAAGGCTGAAGTTATAAAAGTAGAATGGGGAAAAGCGGTTAAATCCGAAGAAATATTAGCTAAAGTAAAAGCGGCCAAGGCAAAAGCGGTTTTTACGACTCTTTGTGAAACCTCCACGGGCGTGACTACAGATATAAAGGCAATCGCGCAAAGCTTAAAAAACACCGATGCGGTTTTAGCGGTTGACGCCATAAGCGGATTAGGGGTTTTAGATTTAAAGACTGACGACTGGGGAGTGGATGTTGTGGTTAGCGGCTCGCAGAAAGGGCTGATGCTTCCTCCGGGGCTTGGTTTTATAAGTGTAAGCGAAAAAGCATGGAAGCTTATTAACGCCTCCAAAAGCCCGCGTTATTATTTTGACTTACGCGTTGCTAAAGCGGCTTGGGAAAAAACTGATACGCCATATACCACCTCTGTATCTTTGGTGGTTGCTTTAAATGAGGCATTGAAGATGATGAAGGCTGAAGGATTAGAAAATATCATTAATTACAGCTTGAAATTGGCTGATGGAATCAGGGCGGCTGCCAAGGCATTGGGTTTGAAATTATACGCCGATGAGCTTTGCGCCTCGGACGCGATAACCGCGATTTGCGCGCCCGCTGGTATCGACGGAGAAAAGCTGGTTAAAACAATGCGCGATACTTATGGCGTAACAATAGCCGGCGGACAGGCTGAACTCAAAGGCAAAGTTTTCCGCATAGCCACAATGGGTTATATCAACGAATTCGATATAATTTTAGGGCTGTCATGTTTAGAAAAAGTTTTGTCCCAAATGGGGTATAAGTTTGAATTAGGAGCAGGGGTTAAAGCAGCACAGGAAGTGTTTTTAAGGTAGGAGCTTAGAACTTAGAGCTTAGAGCTTAGATCTTAGAGTTTGGAACGTAGCGGGGCAGCTAAACCCCAAGCTCCAAGCTCTAAGTTCCAAGTTCCAAGTTCTTTATAGGAGTGTGCTATGAGAATTCTAATCAGCGATCCGTTAAGCGACGAAGGGATAAAGATTTTAAAAGAAGTCAAAGATTTCCACGTCGATATTAAAACAGAACTAAAAGCCGACCAGCTAAAGGCCATAATCAAAGATTATGACGCGCTTATTGTGCGCTCTGCTACTAAAGTTACGGCTGATATTATAGAGAGCGCTTCCAGCCTTAAAGTCATCGGCAGGGCAGGGGTGGGTTTGGATAATGTTGATTTGCCTGCGGCGACTAAAAGGGGAATCATCGTGATGAATTCTCCCGCGGGCAATACTGTTTCCACATGCGAGCATACGATGAGTATGATATTGGCTTTATCCCGCAACATCCCTTCGGCAGACGCTTCCTTGAAGTCAGGCGAATGGAAGCGCTCCAAGTTTATGGGGGTTGAGCTTTACGGTAAAACCTTGGGTATCGTCGGTTTAGGCCGCATCGGTGCGGAAGTCGCTAAAAGAGCCGCTTCTTTCGGGATGAAGATTATCGCGTTTGACCCTTTTTTGTCTAAAGAAGTCGCCGAAAGGCTGGGCATCGAAACGGTTGAACTGGCCAATTTATTTAAAAGGTCTGATTATATCTCAGTGCATACGCCTTTGACCGACGACACAAGGCATATTATTTCGGATAAGCAAATAGAGATGATGAAGACAGGCGTACGCCTTATTAACTGCGCCCGCGGCGGGATTATTGACGAAGCGGCATTGTTAAAAGCCCTTGAATCCGGCAAAGTCGCCGGAGCGGCTTTAGACGTTTTTGAAAAGGAGCCTCCTGATTTCACCGGCGCCTTAATAAAAAATAAAAATATGGTAGTTACCCCGCATTTAGGCGCTTCCACCGAAGAGGCGCAGGTCAATGTCGCTATCGAGGTTTGTTTAAGCGTCCGGGACGCCCTTTTAAACAAAGGGATACGTAACGCCGCGAATTTCCCCAGCCTGTCCGCGGAGGCGTTTAAAGTTTTAAGGCCGTATGTCCATCTCGGCGAGAAATTAGGGCTCCTGGCGGCTCAGCTTTTTGAAGGCAGGACTTCCGAGGCCAAAATAATTTATACCGGAGAGATTATTAAAAATGATTTAAGCTCTGTGACTATGGCGATATTAAAAGGCCTGCTCACTCCTATTTTACAGGAAACAGTCAATTATATAAATGCCAAAAGCCTAAGCAAAGAGCGCGGCATTAATGTATTTGAATCCAAAGCGGAAAAGGAAGAGGATTTCACTAATTTGATCTCTCTTGAGCTTGTGGTAGAAGGTAAAAAGCATAAGGTTGCCGGCACGCTTTTTACTAATAACGAGCCGAGGATCGTCAATGTAGATGGCCTTTATGTTGAGACAATACCTCAAGGCTATATGCTCTTTTTAGAGAATTGGGACAAGCCCGGAGTAATCGGAAATTTAGGCTCGCTTCTGGGAAAGAATAAAATCAATATTGCCGGAATGACTTTTGGCCGGGATAAGCCGGGCGGAAAAGCGGTTTCAGCTTTGAATATTGATAATGCCGTTTCGGAAAAGATGTTAAGCCAGATTAAGAAACTGGATAATATACTCTCTGTTAAGTTAGTCAAACTTTGAAACACAGATTAGCATAGATACTCAAGTCAGGCGACATAGACACAGATGAGCACAGATAAAGTACTTATATCTGTTTGAGAATGTTTTTAAAAATATTAGTTTTTCTTATATCATTTTTTCCTCTTCTAATTAGTTCTGCTAATGCTGCAGGAAAAATTTCTCTATCCTGCGGCGAAGAGGAGTATAATCTAGGGGCCCTTCAGGAAGGCCAGATTTATAACCGTTCTTTCATAATCAGTAATGAAGGCGACAGCGAATTGGCCATTAAGAAAATCAGCGCGTCCTGCGGTTGTACAACTATTGTGTTTCCTAAAAAGCAGGCCAGATTGCCTCCGTCAGCATCCATTGAGGTGAAGTTTATTTTCAACACCTCAGGCATGGAGGGCGCGGTTAAGCGTCACATTTATATAGCTTCAAACGATCCCGGCAGTCCGTCTTTAGACCTGAAGCTTATTACTGATGTGAAAAGGTTTGCCGCGGATACCAAAAAACGTTTCTTGTCTTTAGGGGCATTGACGGTGATAGGCGCCGGTTTAATCGACGGTATTAACCCTTGCGCGTTTACGGTCCTGGTTTTTTTCATTTCATTTTTGTCTTTTGTAGGTTACAAGAGAAAAGAGCTCTTGGTTTTAGGCACTGCCTTTATAACAGCGGTATTTGTTACCTATATATTATTGGGCGTCGGCCTGTTTAAGGCTATACGCACGCTTGAGCCGTTTTTGCTTCTATCTGATATAATATATCTTGTTGTGGCTTATCTGGCTTTTATCCTTGGGGCTTACAGCGTTTACGATTGGTACATATATAAGAAGACAAATGACACGGAAAAGATAAAATTAAGGCTCCCGGATTTTATTAAAAACAAGATACATAAGATAATTCAGGATTCCTCACGCGACAAAAACAGGGCTTTGATAGATTTGGTGGTTGCGGTTTTAATCAGCGGTTTTCTGGTGTCGCTTCTGGAGTCAGTATGCACCGGCCAGACGTATTTACCGACGGTTGTTTATGTCCTTAAAGACCCTGATTTAAGGCCTAAGGCCCTGGTATATCTTTTACTTTATAACTTTATGTTTATATTGCCGCTTGTCATTGTATTCCTGGCGGCGCTTGTAGGCGTAAAATCTGAAAGTTTTTCAAAACTTAGCCGGAAATACCTTGGGTTAGTCAAGCTTTTGACCGCGGCTTTGTTTTTCGGGTTGGGAATTTTGCTTATACTGATTAAAGGCAGGTAATCTTTTGAATAATACATGAGGAGCGTGTGATATGAAACAGCCAAAAATTTATATTATTGACGTTACCAATCGTGACGGCGTGCAGACATCAAGGATCTGTTTATCGAAGCTGGAAAAAACCATGATAAACTACTATTTGAATCAGATGGGAGTTTTCCAGTCGGAGTTTGGTTTTCCCGTTACCCGCCACGAAACTAATTATTTAAACGCGAACCTTGAGCTGGCTGAAAAGAGCGCGCTTTCTCCTATACGCTTAAGCGGCTGGCTTAGGGCGACGAGAGATGACGTAAAGGCTACCTTTAGGCTGGTCCCGAAACTAAAATTCGTAAACCTTTCCATCTCGACTTCTGATCAGATGATCGTCCATAAGTTTAAGGGTAAGCTTGACCACACATCGGTAGTTAAAGAAATGGCTGAAGCGGTAAAGCTGGCTAAAAAAGAAGGGGCGCAATCCATAGGAGTAAACGCCGAAGATGCTTCGAGGACGCGGATGGATTACCTGATTGAGTTTTCTCTTGCCGCGAGAGACGCGGGGGCTGATAGGATCCGCTATTGTGACACATTAGGGTATGACACGCCGTTTAGCATTTACGACCGGATTAAAACGCTGGCTAAAAGCGTGCGCTTGCCTATCGAACTGCATTGTCATAATGATCTTGGCGTGGTTGTGGCTAATTCTATCGCTGGGGCAAAAGCAGCTGTTGATGTCGGGGTTGACGCGTTTATAAATACCTGTGTCAACGGCATGGGCGAACGCGCCGGCAACGCCGATTTAGTCAGTGTAATTTTGGCGATAAAATACGGCAGCGGCATGGAAGGCAAGTATATGCTGGATGAAAAGATTGATTTAAAAGCGGCATGGAAAATTTGCAAATACGCCTCTTACGCTTTTGGAGTGCCGATACCTATAAATCAACCCGGCGTAGGCGCCAATGCCTTTGCCCATGAATCCGGCATACATGCCGACGGAGCTTTGAAAGATAGAAGGAATTACGAGTTGT
>ERZ1292640.1973-Hain-H43-02um-R1-1973-length-16747-cov-9_pt1 | contig 16747 bp, 13 predicted proteins | sample MGYA00564404_ERZ1292640 | MGnify/ENA primary metagenome ERZ1292640 (study PRJEB36523, sample SAMEA6512636) | groundwater metagenome | collected 2019-01-08 | study: AquaDiva: Metagenomics assemblies of 32 groundwater samples
AAAAGTCTTGCGGACCTGGACACGCTCGCTCGCAACGGACGCCAGAAAGAGAAAAGGCCGCCGGTGAGCGGTGGATTTTCCAGTGGTGCTGCGGCCTCAGCGGACAGCGAGCGCGTTCGTCGCCTCCTCTAGATTGGTCGTGTAGGCGCACCGTCGGACGCGCAATTGCTGTCCCAGCGATCATCCACAATTCTCTGTCCGGCGATTTTCTGCCAACACTTTCCGATCCTGATCTTGCGGGGACTGTCTCCTTGTTCAGCCTGCCGCGACTTGACAATCGCGTAGCCTATGAATGAACTTCGTTTTAATAGGCGAACAGAATTCATATACATGAACGACAATGTAAAATCCGCGGCCAGGGTGCTCGATATTCTCGAGCTGTTGTTCCGCAGCGAAGAGCCGATGGCCCTGAAGGACCTCGTCTCGATCCTGGCACTGCCCAAGAGCAGCGCCCACGCGTTGCTGCGGACGCTGCAGTCGCGCGGCTATGTCGAGCGCGACACCACCGATCGCTACGCGCTGAACGAGTCGCTGCGCCAATCGTCGGGCTGGATCGGCGGGCCCGAGGCGCATCTCGCGGCGGTGGCGCGGCCGGTGATGGAGCAGTTGCGCGACGACCTGGACGAAACCGTGTTCCTGGGAGTCCGCGCGGCGCGCGGTGACGTCAAGGTCCTCGCCAAGTCGGCCAGTCGCGCGCAGATCCGCTACGATTCCGACAATCCCGGCCTGCGCCCGGCCTACTGCACCGGGATGGGCAGAATTCTACTGGCATTCTGGGACAAGAAATCGACAGATGCCTATTTGATGCGCACACGGCTGCGCGCCCACACGCCGAGAACCGTCACCGACGCTGGCAAGCTGCGCACGATCCTCACCAAGGTGGCGGCCAACGGCTACGCCGTTCTCGAAGAGGAATATGTGCTCGGTGGATCGGCCACGGCGGCGCCGGTGTTCGGCGGCGATGGTACGGTCATTGCTGCGCTGAACGTGGGAACGGTGTCGGCACGGTATCCCGCCGCCAAGTCGCGAATCATCACGGGTGTCGTGCGCGCGGCCGCCACCATCAGCCAGCGTCTCGGCTACCGGCGCGCGGCATAGATTTTGCGGAGGGGGATCCAGCGGTGAGTTATCGGATCGGCGTGGACATCGGTGGCACCTTCGCGGACTTCTGCGCCCTGGACGAGGCGACCGGCCGCCTGGCGACGCTGAAGGTCTTGTCGACGCCGCAGGAACCGGGGCGCGAGGTCATCAGCGGGCTGGAGCAGCTCGGGACCCGCTTCGGGATCCAGCCGCAGGATATCGGCTACTTCACGCACGGCACGACGGTCGGCATCAACTCGGTGATCCAACGCAAGGGCATCCGCCTCTGCCTGTTCACGACCGAGAATTTCGTCGACGTGTTGGAACTCGCGCGGCTCAAGATGCCCGATCCGTATCACCTTATGTCGAGACGGGCCGAGCCGCTGGTCACGCGCGAGCGCGTGCTGCCGGTGCGTGAACGCATACTGGCCGACGGCACCGTGGACAGGCCGCTCGACCCCGCCAGCCTGCGCCGCGCGCTCGACCAGGCCATCGCGCTGGGTGCCGAAGGGATCGTTTTGGCGTTGCTCCATTCCTATCGCAATCCGGCCCATGAAAGAGAAGCGCAGCGGCTGATCGGCCAATGGGCGCCGCAGATGCCGGTGTTCTGCTCCAGCGACGTGTGGCCGATCATTCGCGAATATGAGCGCACCGCCACCGCCACGATCCACGGATACGTGCAACCCGTCGTGGCGCGTTACCTCGCGGCGCTGCAGACCGCCCTCAAGCAGGCCGGCGTTGCGGCCGAGGCCATGGTGACCAAGTCGAACGGCGGCGTCATGACGGCCGAGCTCGGCAAGTCGGCCTGCCTGCAGATGCTGCTCTCCGGCACGGCCGCCGGCGTCATCGGCGCGGGCTTCGTGGCTCGGCAGGCGGGGCTGCGCGAGGTCCTGAGCCTCGACATCGGCGGGACCTCGGCGGATGTGGCGATCATCGTCGACGGCACGCCGACCTACGGCTCGGGCGAAATGGTGGGCGACTTTCCCATCTACATTCCGACCGTTTCGGTGACGTCGATCGGCGACGGCGGCGGTTCGATCGCCGCAGTCAGCGAGTTCGGCATCCTGACGGTCGGGCCTAAGAGCGCGGGGTCCACACCCGGTCCGGCCTGCTATGGGCGCGGCGGCACGCGGCCCACCATGACCGACGCTTTCGCCACCTGTGGCATCATAGGCCACGGCAACATCGGCTATGACGCTGTTTCCGTCGATGTCGAGAAGGCGCGTACCGCCGTCGCTACGGTCGCCGCGAAGCTCGGACGCGGGCTCGAAGCGGGCGCGGAAGCGATCATCCAGGTGGCGGTCTCCGGCATGTACCGCGAGGTGGGCAAGCTCGCCTCGCGCCAGGGCATCGACCCGCGCGACTTTACGCTGCTGGCGTTCGGCGGCGCCGGACCGATGTTGGGCTGCTTCCTGGCGCGCGAACTGGGCATGCGCCAGGTGCTGATCCCCACCGCGCCGGGCGTGCTCTCGGCGCTGGGCGGCCTCGTGGCCGACGTCAAGAACGACTTCATCAGCACGGCCTACTATCCGTTATCGGCCGCCGAGCTGCCGCGCCTGAAGGCGGATTTCGACAATCTCGCGCGCCGCGCCACCGCCTGGATCACCGAGGAGCAGAAGTTCGCGGGTCCCTACGTGCTGCAGCCCGCCGCCGACATGCGTTACCAGGGCCAATCGTTCGAAATCGAGGTGCCACTGCAACTGAACTGGATCGCGGCGGGCGACTGGCAGCGTATCGCGGCGGCCTTCCACGCGCAGCACGATCGCCTCTATGGCCACAGCTCCGCCAACGCGCCGGTGTCCCTGGTCAGCCTGCGCATGGTCGTGGTGGGCACCTCGCCACAGCCGCAGTTCCCGGTGCAGCCGCGACACACCGGCTCACCGACGCCCGCCAAGCAGATCGAGGTGTACCTTGACGGCGCCTGGCGCACCGTGCCGCTGTACCGGCGTGCCGAACTGGAACACGGGCATCATCTTTGCACTCCTTGCGTTGTGGCGCAGGAGGATACGACGATCTGCGTTCCGGAAGGCTTCACCGGCGCGGTCGACGCGTACGGCAACATTCTCCTGTCGCTGGGATGAAGGGACACGCGATGCGCATCGACCCGGTCACGCTGCAGATCTTCGCCAATCACGCGCAAGCGGCCGCCGACAGCATGGCGTTCACGCTGTTCCGCACCGCCTACTCGACCTTCGTGAAGGAAACCGAGGACTTCACCACGGGCCTGGCCACGCCCGACGGCATGACCTTCGCCAGCCCGCGCGACCTCGGCGCCACCTGGTTCATCGGGCTCGACTACGCCAATGCCCTTCGCATGGTCGGCGACTACCGGCCGGGCGACATCTGCATCACCAACGATCCCTACAGCGGCTTCGTGTGTACCCACACACCCGACCTGCATATGTGGAAGCCGATCTTCTGGGAGGACGAGCTGGTCGCCTTCTCGGTCAGCCACATCCACAACACCGACGTGGGCGGCGCGGTGCCGGCATCGCTGTCGCGGCAATTGACCGAGGTTCACCAGGAAGGCATCCGCATCCCACCCAACAAGCTCTACGACCAGGGAAAGCTGAACGAGGCGTTGCTGCAAGTGATGCTGACCAACGTGCGCATGCCCGATCAGAACTACGGCGACCTGCAGGCGCAGATCGCGGCCATGAACACCGGCGAGCGCAAGGTGCACGATATGGTGCGCAAGTTCGGCGTGGAGGTGTTCCGCCAGGGCGTCAAGGATCTGCTCGACCTGGGCGAACGCCAGGCCCGCGCCCTGCTGAGCCGCATTCCGGACGGCGACTATTTCTTTGCCGACTACCTGGATGAAGACGCGCCGGGCGGGGTGCCCGTGCGGCTCGCCTTGACGCTCAAGATCCGTGGCGACGAGGCGATCCTCGACTTCTCCGGCTCCGACGCCCAGCTTCAGTCGTCGCTCAACGTGCCGACCGGCGGCGCCGAGCGCCACATCCTGCTGATGGTGGGCTACACCTATTGCCTCTACAGCATCGATCCGACGATTCTGCTGAACGGCGGCATCACGCGGCCGGCGCGCTGCGTCATCCCCGAAGGCACGATCCTTAACCCGCAGTTCCCGGCCGCCGTCGGCATGCGCAGCATGACGTGCGGGCGCCTGCAGGGCGTGACGATCGGCGCCTTCCAGGCGGCGGTGCCCGACCTCCTGCCGGCAGGTCCCGCCGGCAGCAGCGCCATCATGAACGTCAAGACGACCGACAACCGGAGCGGCCGCACCATCATGGCCTCGATCGACCCGATCACCGGCGGCGCCGGCGGCTGGTCGGGCGGCGACGGCGCCGACGGCTCGGGCGCCAATTCGAGCTTCCTCAAGAACACGCCGGTCGAGATCAACGAGACCGAAGTGCCGATCAAGGTGCTGCGCTACGGCCTGGTGCCCGACACCGGCGGCGCCGGCAAGCATCGCGGCGGACTGGGCACACTGCTCGAGTTCAAGGTCTTCTCGCCCAACACCGTGGTGACGGCACGCAACCGCGACCGCACGCGCTTTTCGGCCTGGGGCAGCAACGGCGGCCGGCCGGGCGCCACTTCCAGCTTCTGGCGCAATCCTGAGACCAACGGCGCCATCGACCTGGGCAATACCGATGTGGTGACCCTCGATCCCGGCGACGTGATCCTGACGACGGCGTGCGGCGGCGGCGGCTGGGGACCGGCCTGGGAGCGCGACGTGCAGGCGGTGCTGTTCGACGTGCAACAGGGCAAGGTCTCGATCGGGGCCGCAGCCGACGACTACGGCGTGGTCATCCGCGACGGCGCGATCGATGAGACGGCGACGGCGGCCCGCCGCGCGCGGCTGGCGGCAACCGCCAAGCCCAGCGTGTTCGCCTTCAACGCCCAGCGCGAGGCCTACGAGCGCGAATGGACCCGCGCCAACTACGACGTCCTGACAGAGGTGCTGGCCACCCTTCCCGTCCATTGGCGCCACTACATGAAGAAACGGATTTTCGCCGCCCTGGAAGAAGTCCCGGCGCATCAACGCCGCGGCGACGGCACCGAAGTGCGGCGCGCCTTCGAGCTGGTGGTGGCTGAGTTCCCGCAGCTGAGCCCGGCGCTAGCGGCGGAATGACCGGCTGATGGACATCCAATTCGACAACCAGGTCGTCATCGTCACTGGCGCCGCGCGCGGGATCGGCGGCGGCATCGTCGAGGGCTTCGTCGAACGTGGCGCCAAGGTGTGGGCCTGCGACATCCTGGAAAGCGAGCTGGCGGCGCTGAAGGCGCGGGCGAGGCCGCAGCGCGGCGGCACGCTGGAGACGCGCAAGGTCGACCTGACGCAGTCGGCCGAGGTCGACGGCTTCGTGGGCGAGGTCGAGCGGGCCTGCGGCGCAGTCGACGTGCTGGTGCACGTCGCGGGCGGCGTGCGCGGCCAGGCCCGGCGCCCGGTCGAGGAGGTCAGCGACGACGATTGGCGCGCGATCCAGGCCGTCAATGTCGACGGCGCGTTCTTCGCCAGCCGCGCGGTGGCGCCGCGCATGAAGAAGAGGGCCAAGGGCCGCATTATCGTGATTGCCAGCCGCGCGGGCCTGGGCGTCAGCCTGACCGGAATCCAGTCCTACGCCACGGCCAAGGCAGCGCAGCTCGGCCTGGTGCGCCAACTCGCCCACGAACTTGGGCCGAGCGGCATCACGGTCAACGCCGTGGCGCCGGGTTTCCTGCGCACCAGTCCGGACTACGAGCGGCAATGGGCGTCCTACGGGCCGGAAGGTCAGAAGGCGATGATCGAGCGCGTCGCCATGCGCCGCCTGGGCGAGCCGCAGGACATCGCTCATGCCGTGATGTTCCTGGCCTCGCCCTACGCATCGTGGATCACGGGCCAGGTGCTGCCGGTGACCGGCAGTCCGCTTGTCTGAGGAGGAAGCCATGTCCCCTGCACGCCCAACCATCGTCCCCAAATCCGAGGAGCAGGAGCAGCCCTGGCAATGGTCCGAGCAGCGCTGGCGCGGCATTGTCGAGCGTGTACGCGCCGGCAGGACGCTGCGGCCCGACGTGTGGCCGGACGGCACGCATTGCGCCGTGGCGATCTCGTTCGACTCCGACCACGAGACCGGCGAGTTGCGCGAAGGTGGCGAGTCGATCGGCCGGCTGAGCCAGGGCCAATACGGCACGCGCGCCGGCGTTCCGCGTATCCTGGCGCTCCTGCAGAAGTACACGATCCCCGCGACCTTCTACGTGCCGGCCGTCTCGGCCATGCTGCATCCCGACGAGCAGCGCCATGTCGCCGCCGATGGTCATGAGATCGGCATCCACGGCTGGATCCACGAGCGCAACTCGATCCTGCCCGAGGAGGCGGAGCGCGACCTGCAGATGCGCTCGGCCGACATGCTGGAGAGGGTCTCGGGCCAGCGCCCGGTCGGCATCCGCACGCCGTCGTGGGATTTCTCGCCGCATACGCTGGCCATCACGCGCGACATGGGCCTGCTCTACGACTCCTCGCTGATGGCCGACGACGACTGCTACGAGCTGCTGCTCGACGGCAAGCCGACCGGCGTCGTCGAGCTGCCGGTCGAGTGGATCCGCGACGACGCGGTCTACTTCAACATGGACCGCTTCGCGTCGCTGCGTCCCTACACGCCGCCCTCGGCAGTGTTGGAGATCTTCCGGCGCGAGTTCGACGTGGCCTATGCCGAGGGCGGGCTCTTCCAGCTCACCATGCATCCGCACATCATCGGCCACCGCTCGCGCATGATGATCCTTGAGGAACTGATCCGGCATATCCGCGCGCATGCCGGCATCTGGTTCGCGACGCACGCTGACGTCGCGCGCTACGTCAAGCAAAAGGGCTGAACGACAGAGAAACGGCAGAGGAGGCAGGGAATGAAACGGACAATTCTGGCAGTGCTGGCGGCGATCGCTGCAGCAACAGCGCCCGTCGTTGCAGGCGAGGCCTGGGCACAGGGCAAGTACGTCCACGCCAACAACAGCGGCTACGACAATCTCGATCCCCATGCCATCTACGACGTCGGCCGCGCCGCGTCGCGCATCAACTTCTACGACGGACTGTACCGCTGGGTCGACAATCCGCCGAAGATGATCCCGTGGCTGGCGGAAAGCTACACGTCCTCGCCCGACGGCAAGACCTGGACCTTCAACCTGCGCAAGGGCGTGAAGTTCCACGACGGCAGCGAGTTTACCGCCGACGACGTGATCTACAGCATCGAGCGGATGCTGGCGATGAAGAAGGGCGCTGCATCGCTGTTCCTGCCTATCATCGCGCCGGGTAGCACCAAGGCGCCTGACAAGCACACGGTTGTGTTCACCCTGAACGAACCGTCCGCCATCTTCCTGGCCACCGTGCCGGAAATCCTGATGGTCAATTCCAAGCTGGTGAAGAAGAATGAGAAGGACGGCGACTGGGGCGCGGCCTGGCTTGCAAAGAACGTGGCCAGCAGCGGTTCTTACAAGCTCAAGCGCTACGATCCGGCGATCGGCTTCGTGGGCGAGCGCTTCAAGGAGCATTTTGCCGGCTGGGGGCCGAAGGCCTTCGACGAGATCGAATTCCGCACCGTGCTGGAGACGAACACCCGCGTGCAGGGGATGATCAAGGGCGACTTCCAGGGCACCGACGGATACCTGCCCTACGACCAGATCCTGCGGTTGAAGGAGTCGAAGAACGTGCAGATTCTCGAGGCGGAATCGATGCGCGTCTTCTACTTCTCCATGCATAACGGCCGTTCGCTGATGAACGACGTGCACTTTCGCAAGGCGCTGGCTTATGCCTTCGACTATGACGGTTTCATCAAGGACATCCTGAAGGGTGCGGTTGCCCGCAACCCCAGCCCGAACCCGAACAATCTGTGGGGCGCGCCCAAGGACCTCAAAGGCTTCACCTACGACCTGGAAAAGGCCAAGGCCGAGCTTGCCCAGGTCAAGGAGCCGTTGCGGCCGATCACGATCGGCACATTGGCCGGTTTCAGCGAGACCGAGCAGGCCGCCGCCCTGCTGCAAAATGGCGCCAAGAAGATCGGCATCGAGATCAAGATCGAGTCGGCGCCCTGGCCGGTCGTGCAAAGCCGCATGCAGGATCGCGACAAGAACTACGACATGGTGCCCTTGTGGAAGAGCACCTATTACGTCGACCCCAACAACTGGGTCGGCGAACTCTACGGCTCGCGCTACATCGGAACGCGCAACTCCTCGTACACAAAGGATGCCGAGCTGGACAAATGGATCGACGAGGCGCTCGCGACCAACGACCAGGAAAAGCGCCGCGTGCTGTACGAGAAGGCGGCGACAAAGGTGACCGAGCAGGCGATGGGCATCTTCGTCTACAACACCAAGTGGTACGGCCCCTATGCCGCCAATGTCGCCGGCATCCGCTTCAGCCCGATCGGCAGCGGACAGGACATGCGTTGGGCTTATTACAAGTAAGCCGTTCATGATCTTTCGGACCGCGGCGGCGCCGCGCACTCATAGGCTCCTCTCCCTCTAGCGGGGGAGAGGAATTGAATCAGAGGGCCGTTCGATGCGCCGTCTAGAGATGATCCTGTCGCGACTGGCGTGGTTCGTGCCCACGCTGGCCGGGCTCGTCATCATCGTCTTCCTGATCTCCAACGTCATTCCCACCGATCCGGTGCGCGTTCTCCTGGGCGAGAACGCCACGTCAACGCAGATCGAGGCGATGCGCATCAAGCTCGGCTACGACCAGCCGGTCTGGGTCCAGCTCGCGCGCCACTTTCGCGACATCGTGTCGGGCAATCTCGGCATCAGCATCTACAGCCAGCGCCCGATATCGGAGGACCTGATATCGCGCCTGCCGGCCACCCTGGAACTCACCCTGACGGCCATTACGCTGTCGGTCGCTCTTGGCATTCCGCTCGGCGTGATATCGGCGCTGAAGCGCAATTCGCTGTTGGACCACGTCCTGCGGGTGATCAGCGTCTCCGGACTGGCCCTGGCCGCGTTCTGGCTGGCGTTGCTGCTGCAGTTCTTCTTCTCGATGAAGCTCGGCGTGGCGCCGCTCAACAGCCGGATCGACGGATTTGGCCCTACCCCCGTGACCGGGTTCATGATCATCGATTCGCTGCTCGACTGGAACATGGAATCCCTGCACAGCGCGCTCTCCCACATTGCCTTGCCGGCGCTCACGCTGGCGTTGCCGGCGGCCGCGACGATTGTCCGCTTCACCCGGGCCGGCGTGCTGGACGTCATCAACAGCAACTATGTGCTCTACCAGCGTGCCATGGGCCTGCCGCCGGGCGTGATCGTCTGGAAATATGTGCTGCGCAACGCCATGATTTCGACCGTCACCCAGATCGGCCTGATCTTTGGCGTGCTGGTGACCAACGCGGTGATCGTCGAGACGGTGTTCGACTGGCCCGGGATGGGCACGTTTGCCGTGCAGTCGATCCTGCAGTCCGACCACAAGGCGATCATCGGCTTCACGATCTGGATCGGCGCCCTGATCGTGATCGTCAACCTGCTGGTCGACATCACCCATTCGTTCATCGACCCCCGAGGATCACGATGAGGGGGATCACGATGAGGGGAACACGATGACGATGCCGGGGTGGCGGCGGGGATTGGGCCGGTTCGCGCGGGACCGTGCCTCGGCATTGGGTCTGGCGCTGCTGCTTCTGCTGGTCGTGGCGGCAATCTTCGCGCCGTTCCTGGCGCCGTTTCCTGGTGACGTCGCCGATTTCCACACCGCCAATCGCCTGCGCCCGCCCGACGCCGTGAACTGGCTGGGCACCGACCGGATGGGCAGCGATCTGTTCAGCCGTGTCCTGTTCGGCGCCCGCATCACAATCGCCATCGCCGTTGTCGCCGTCGGATCCGCCGTCGTGGTGGGCGTGCCGATCGGACTCGTCGCAGGCTACTACGGCGGCTGGCCGAGCAATCTGCTGATGCGCGTCTCCGATGTATTTTTAGCAGTGCCGCAGATCGTGCTGGCGATCGCCATCGCCCAGACGCTGGGTCCGTCGATCGAAAACGTCATCCTGGCGCTCAGCATCACCTATTGGCCGTTCTGGGCCCGCCTGGTGTTTGCCGAAACGCGCTCGCTGAAGAACGAGGTGTTCATCGAATCGGCGATCGCGCTCGGGGCCTCGCCGTTGCGCGTGATGACGCTGCACGTGCTGCCCAACATCGCTTCGGCCATCATCGTGCGCACGTCGATCGGCATGGGCGGCACCATCCTGACCGCAGCGGCGCTCGGCTTCCTGGGCCTGGGCGCCCCGCCGCCGACGCCCGAATGGGGCCGCATGATCGCCGAATCGCGCGAGTTCCTGCCCGAGGCGTGGTGGTATGCGACCGTGCCTGGCGTCGCCATCTTCATGGTGGTCATGGGCTTCAACCTGCTGGGTGACGGCCTGCGCGATTTCCTCGACCCACGCATACGGCGGGGAGCCGGCGTAAAGTGACGGCGCTGCTGGCGGTCGAAGACCTGTCGCTGGGATTTGCGACAGAGGCCGGCTTCGCCTCGGTGCTCGACCGCGTCAGCCTGTCGATCGAACGCGGCCGAGTCCTGGGCCTGGTCGGCGAAAGCGGCTGCGGTAAGACGACGCTGGCGCGCGCCATCCTGGGTGTCCTGCCGGCCGAGACGGCGCGGATCACCGGCGGCCGGGTCTGGTTCCGCGGGACCGATCTGCTGACGGCCGACCCTGCGGTCGTCAACCAGACAGTGCGCGGCCGCGCGATCACCTTCGTGCCCCAGGATCCGTTCACCAGCTTCAACCCGGTCTTCACGGTCGGCGAGCAGATCATGGAAATCCTGAAATGGAAGTCGCCGCGCGCCGCCACGCCAGCCGGGCGCGGATGGCTACCGGCCGTCGCGTCGCGCTATCCCTCCGAGCGCAAGCGCGCGGATGTCGACGCGGTCCTGGAGCTGCTCGATGCCGTGCAGTTGCCGCGGCCCGACCAGATGCTGCGCAAGTATCCGCACGAACTCTCCGGCGGCCAGCGCCAGCGGCTGATGATTGCGATGGCGCTGCTGCCCGGTCCTGACCTGGTGATCGCCGACGAACCCACCACGGCGCTCGACGTCACCATTCAGGCGCAGATTCTCGGCCTGATCCGCCGCCTGGCGACCGAACGCAACGTCGCCGTGCTGCTGACGACGCACGACCTGGGCGCGGCCTATGAAATCTGCGACGCCGTCAACGTCATGTATGCCGGCCAGGACGTCGAGTCCGCGCCGGTCGACCGCTTCTTTGCCGCGCCGGCCCATCCCTACACGACAAAGTTGCTGGCCAGCCTGCCGCGCGCGGACGGCATCGCCAGCGGCATTCCCGGCGAAGTGCCCGCGCTGATCTCGCCGCCCGGCGGATGCCGTTTCCACCCACGGTGCGAGCGGGCGGCCGGGCCCTGCCGCGAAGCGCGCCCGCCCGTCGACCAGCTCGGCGCCGGGCACTGGGTGCGCTGCTACCATCCGCATCGCGAAGCCACATGACCCAAGCGATCCTGAGTCTGGGTGACCTGCAGGTCCATTTCCCCGTGCGCGGCCCATTCAACCGGCGCATCGGCTCGATCAAGGCGGTCGACGGCGTCTCGTTCGACCTGATGGCTGGTGAAGTCTTCGGGCTGGTGGGCGAATCCGGTTGCGGCAAGTCCACGCTCGGCAAGGCCATCATGGGGGTTCACAAACCGACGGCAGGCGAGATCTGGTTCGAGGGCCAGCGCATCGACCGATTGGCGCCCACCGCCCGACGCGCCGTGCGCCGCAGCCTGCAATACGCCTACCAGGACCCGGGGGCGTCGCTGGATCCGCGCTGGAAGATCGGCAGTTCGCTCCACGAGCCGTTGATGATCCACACCGATCTCGACGCGGCGGCGCGCAACGCACGCATTCGCAGCATCCTCGAAGCGGTCGGACTGCCCGACACGCACCTCGATCTCTACCCGCACGAAATTTCCGGTGGCCAGCAGCGGCGGGTCGGGCTCGCTCGCATCCTTACCCTGCATCCCAAGGTCGTCATCCTCGATGAGCCGACGTCGGGCCTCGACGTGTCGGTGCAGGCGACGGTGCTCTCGCTGTTCCGCGGCCTGCGCGAGACCTTCGACCTCACCTATATGCTGATAAGCCACGACCTCGCCGTCATCCGCACGATGTGCAGCCGTGTCGCGGTGATGTATCTCGGCCGCATCGTCGAGAGTGGGCCGACCGAGGCGATCTTCGATCGGCCGCGGCATCCCTATACCCGCTCGCTGGTCGCGGCCATTCCCAAGATCGGCGGCGTGCGCGTGACCAAGGATTTCTGGCTGCAGGGAGAGCCGCCCGACCCGGGAAACCTGCCCACCGGCTGCCGCTTTCGCACACGCTGCCCCAAGGCTGCCGATTTGTGTGCGCGCGAGGAACCGGCATTGTCGACGCCGGCGCAGGGTTCGGTCGCCTGTCATTTCCCGGACTGAAGTGGAGACGGTGGTGATGGCGGAAGCGACAGGGAAATTCGAGATCGGCGTCGATATCGGTGGCACTTTCACCGACGTCGTTTGTCGCGACGACACGGGGACGATGCGTCTCGTCAAAATCCCGACAACGCGGCGCGATCCGAGCGCCGGTGTAAAGGCTGCGATGGATTACATGCAGCGGGAATGGAGAGTGTCGCCGGACGAGATCGTCCGCTTCGTGCACGGCACCACGGTCGCCACCAACGCCGTGATCGAAAGGAAGGGAGCAAAGATCGGCCTTCTCACGACCGTGGGATTCAAGGATGTGCTCGAGATCGGCCGCCAGATGCGGCACAAAGTGTATGACCTCCTCCTCAAGCCCGAGACGCCAGTGTTCCTGGCGCCGGGTGCGTTGCGCAAGGAGGTGCGCGAACGCGTTACGGCCGCGGGTGATGTTCTTGTCGCATTGGACGAGAGCTCGGTCGTACACGCAGTCAATGAGCTGGTCGCCGAGGGCGTTGAATCGATCGCGATCAGCTACCTGTTCTCTTTCCTCAATCCGGTGCATGAGCGGCGGACACGCGAGATCATTGCCGATCGCCACCCGCAAATCATGGTCTCCTTGTCCTGCGAGGTCGATCCTGCCTTCCGCGAGTACGAGCGCACCTGCGTGACGGCGTTCGACGCCTATATCAAACCGGTGGTCGGACGTTATCTCGAGAGGATGGAGCAGGATCTGGCGGGGGACGGCGTTCAGACACCGCTTCAGATCATGCAGTCCCGGGGCGGTATCAGCTCCTCCACCATCGCCCGACAGCGTCCGGTGCGGCTCTTCCTTTCGGGCCCCGCGGCCGGTGTCATCGGTGGTTTGGAGGTCGGCCGTGCGGCACAGATCGAAGATCTGATCACCGTCGATATCGGCGGGACGAGCTGCGACATCGCCTTGATCAGCCATGGGCAACCGCTCATCCGCGCAGAGGGCGAGATCAGCGGATATTCGGTACGCGTGCCCATGGTCGATGTGAACGCGATTGGTTCGGGTGGCGGGTCGATCGCGTGGATAGATGGCGCCGGCTCGCTGCGGGTTGGTCCTCAGTCGGCGGGCTCAGAGCCTGGTCCCGCTTGCTACGATCGCGGAGGCGAGCGGGCGACGGTAACCGATGCATCGGTCATCCTTGGCTACATCAATCCGGATTATTTCGCGGCCGGCTCGCTCAAGCTCTCGCCCGACCTCGCCCGCCAGACGATCGAAACGACGATCGCGCGTCCGCTTGGCGTCAGTGTCGAACATGCAGCGCTGGGCATCCATCGGGTCCTCAACGCGCAGATGGCGGAAGCGATCCGGCTCGTCTCGATTGGCCGCGGTATCGATCCCCGTGGTTACACGCTCTTGCCACTGGGCGGTGGCGGGCCACTCCATGCGATCGCGCTCGCGCGCGAACTGGGCATTCGACGGATCGCCGTGCCGCCGCATCCAGGCGTGTTGTCGGCGATTGGCTTGCTCTTTGCACCAATCGAACATGAGAGTTCCGTGGCCTTTCCGCGACTGCTCTCAGGCCTCGAGTGGTCGGAGATGGAACGGGCACTCAGCAACCGCGACCAGGCTTGCGCCAGCCTGATGCGGAGCGAGGGCGTGCCCGCCGCACATACGCAGATCTTCTACTTCGCCGACATCTGCTACGTCGGGCAGTCCTACCATCTCGAGATTCCGCTTCAAACCGATGCCGCCAACCCACTCGAGACGCTCTACCGGGATTTCCTCGCGGCGCATGACCGCATCTACGGCCACAGTACCGAGGGCGCGGCCCGCATCGTCAATCTCCGCAGCATCCACCGCAGCATTGTCGGCCGACCTGCGACGGCAGCACCTGCGCGCCCGGAAGGCGACAAGGCGCTCAAGGGCAAGCGCTCAATTCTCACCGCCGAAAGCGGCCGATTTATCCCGGCCGACGTCTACGATCGGTCGACGATCGCGACTGGCCGCCAGATTCGAGGTCCGGCCGTTGTCGAGCAACCCGACACGACGACTCTGATCGAGCCCGGTTGGCGCGCCACTGTCGTCGCCGACGGCACCCTTATCATCACCGCCGACTGAGGCAACGACCATGACATCCCAGGGAAAGACCGAATCCCTCGACCCCATTACAGTCGAGGTCGTTCGCTACAAGCTCGACGGCATCGCGAACGAGATGCAGTCGACGCTGCTTCGCAGTTCCTTTTCGCCCATCGTCAAGGAAGGTCTCGACGCTTCCGCAAGCCTGTTTACCCCCGACGGCACACCGCTCTCTCAATCCTGCTCGATCCCGATCCACCTGGCGACCCTCATCCCGGCGGTCGCGAAGGTTCTTGAGACCTATCCCATCGACGGGATGCGCGAAGGCGATATCTACATCCTCAACGACCCCTACACGGGCGGCACGCATCTGCCCGATATCGCCGTCATTGCGCCGGTCTTTCACCGCGGGAAGGCCATCGCTCTGAGTGGAGCCATGACACATCATCAGGATGTCGGCGGAATGTCGGCGGGATCGGTGCCGACCAACGCGACGGAGATCTACCAGGAGGGGCTGCGGATTCCGCCCTTGAAGCTGCGCGACGGTGGCATCTTCAACGACACGCTGGTCAAAATGATCCGCCAGAATGTGCGCATACCCGATACGGTGATGGGCGACCTCAATGCCCAGGTCGCGGCCTGCACGGTGGCGGCGCGCCGGCTGGCGGAGCTCGCCGACGGCTACGGCCACAATCAACTTGCCTCGATCTTCGACGAGCTCCTGCAACGTTCGGAGATAATGACTCGCAAGGCGCTGCGCGCCATCCCCGAGGGAACCTATCGGTTTGTCGATTACCTCGACAATGACGGTATCGAACTCGACAAGCCGATCCGCATCGAGGTCGCCGTCACGGTAAAAGGCGGCGACATCGAGTTCGACTTCGAAGGCACGAGTCCGCAAGTGAAGGGGCCGCTCAATTGCGTGCCGTCCGGTTCGCTGGCAGCGGCATGCTTCGCCGTGCGCGCGCTCACCGACTCCACCATCCCGACCAACGGCGGCTGCTTCCGGCCGATCAAATTGCGCCTGCCCAAAGGCACAATCGTCAATCCGGAAGAGCCTGCCGCCGTCAACGCACGGACATCCACCATCAAGCGCATTACCGGCTGCATGATCGGCGCGCTCGCTCAAATCCTGCCAGAGCGCGTGCCGGCAGCGTCCGCGGGGGAACTCCTGGTAATCGCGTTCGGTGGAAACAATCCAGGTGGCCGTTACGTCGTCGGTGAGTTGATCGCCGGCGGCAGCGGTGCGAGCGCCGGTCTGGATGGCGTCGATGTCATCGAAACAGACGCCACGAATTGCATGAACCTGCCGGCCGAAGCCATGGAGATGGAGGCGCCGATCCGCATCCACCGGGTCGCGCTCAGGAAAGATTCCGGCGGCGCAGGCACATTCCGCGGCGGTCTCGGCGTGGTTCGCGAATACGAAATCCTCGACGGCGAGGTATCGCTCTCACATCGCGGCGAGCGCCACTTCTTCAGCGCCCCCGGTCTCAACGGCGGGTCGGAAGGCGCCAAGGCCCAATCGTTCATCCGGCGGGCCGGCGGCAGCGAGGAGGTCATCCCGTCGAAGATGGTCACGACGCTGTGCAAGGGCGACCGTCTCGTCATCGAGACCGCAGGCGGTGGCGGATATGGTGATCCGCGTGGCCGGCCCGAAGAGCGTGTGCGCGAGGATGTGCGCAACGGAAAGGTCAGCGAGGAAGTGGCGCGTGCCGTCTATGGTCAGGCAAGACAGCGGTGACCGTCCGCGTTAGTCCAAAGCGGCCGTAAGCGTTAGTCGGAGAATTTCGCGCAAATAGAGCAAGACCCCAATAAAACGGCGGCCCGATTGACTAAAGCGATGGTGCCCCGGTCAAACTCGAACCAACACTTCCGTGAGGAAACCTGATTTTGAGAGACCGTAGATGGCCTATCCTAATTTCAGCCGGCAGCACGCCACAGTACGATAGCCGGTCACCATGAAGAGGGTCCCGAGCGATTCCGGCAGCGGAATCCCAGCGCTGCGCAGATCGTTGTAGACGCCGTCGATCAGCTGATCGTCGCGCGTGGCGAGGACCGCCCTGAGCTGGCTTACGAGCGGCCCTTTCATCGAGAAGCTCTCGATGTTCTGCTGAACCTGCTCCAACATGTGTCGCTTGCCCTCGCGCGGCCGGGCCTGCGACGGCGACGGCGACGCCGGGCTTTCCTTGGGACGCCCCAGACCGATAGTACCCCTCCGCCGAGGGCCGCCTGTACGATTGAGGTCTGAAGTCCGAGATTAGG
>ERZ1292640.1974-Hain-H43-02um-R1-1974-length-16746-cov-15_pt1 | contig 16746 bp, 20 predicted proteins | sample MGYA00564404_ERZ1292640 | MGnify/ENA primary metagenome ERZ1292640 (study PRJEB36523, sample SAMEA6512636) | groundwater metagenome | collected 2019-01-08 | study: AquaDiva: Metagenomics assemblies of 32 groundwater samples
AACGCCGGCGAGTTTGCCGCTTACCGCAAGCAGACTTAAAGTTTTTCCTTCGCTGACAAGTTTATCAAGCGTTTCTCTGGCGCCCTCAACGTTCACTCCGTTATCCTCCAACAGCCTCTCTTTGCCCGCCAAAACAATTTCTCCTTTGATAACCGCCTTAAGGCCCTGACCGGCAATGGATTGGAATTGTTCAATCGGTTCCAACGGCAAGGCGTTTTGCCGTTCCGTTTCTTCAATTATCGCTTTCGCCAAAGGATGATTTGAACCGGCTTCCAGGCTCGCTTCATACCGCAAGACTTCGTGCTCCGTGAACCCGTTGAATGCCGCCACATCCACAACCTTCGGCTTGCCCTCGGTAAGCGTTCCCGTCTTATCAAGGACTATCGCGTTGAGCCGCGAGGTATTCTCAAGAGTCGCCGCATCCTTAATGAGAATGTTGTGCTTGGCGCCAATTCCCGTGCCTACGGCAACTGCGGTGGGAGTCGCGAGCCCCAATGCGTCCGGACAAGCAATTACAACCGCTGAAACCGCAAAGGTAAGGGCGATAAAAAGTCCGGCGCCCGCACCGAAGTACCAGCCCAGAAAAGCGGCCAGCCCCGAACCGATGGCAACAATAACCAGCCATCCTGCCGCTTTGTCGGCAATACGCTGGCCGGGGGCCTTGGAGTTTTGCGCCGTTTCCACCATTTTGATAATCTGCGCGAGAACCGTCTCCGAACCGACTTGAGTCGCTTTGAACTTGACCGTACCGGTCTGATTTACCGAACCGCCAACCACTTTATCGCCAACTTTTTTCGCGACTGGAATTGACTCTCCGGTAACAAGAGATTCGTCAATTGAGGATTCTCCTTCAGTAATAATGCCGTCCACCGGCACCTTATCGCCCGGCCGCAGTACCACAATGTCATTATGTATAATTTCGGCGCTTGGAATGGCAATTTCTTTGCTGTCACGGATGACTTTTGCTTGCGGCGGGACGAGATCAAAAAGCGCGCGCAAAGCGTCCGACGTACCGCGCCGAGATTTCATTTCCATCCAATGGCCAAAAAGCACAAAAGTAACAAGAAGCGCGGCGGCCTCGTAAAATGTTTCCGACCCCGGCCGCATTATGGTCAGCAAAACACTGAACAAATATGCCGCAAGCACGCCGGTGGCAATCAGCACCGACATATTTAGTTTGCGCGCCTTGAGAGAAAAATAGGTGCCGGTTATGAAAATTGAGCCGGTCCAAAATACGATTGGGGTGGTAAGGATTAGGAGCAACCAGTTGATAGGAATGGGGGTTGGGAGGTTAAGTTTGAAAAAATTAATGCCGACCGGCGAGTACAGAAAAATGGGGATTGAAAGCAAAAATGAAATCCAAAACCGCCGCCGCATATCAGCTTCCATTTTTTTCGCCATCTGCGGATTCGTCATTGCGGCCTCGTGGTCTTTATGGCTTAATTCCGAAATGTCGTATTCCCCGGGTTTTTCCTCTTTGGGAATAAGTGCCATGCCGCATCCCGGGCAAAGCCCCGGTTCGTCCCGAATTACTTCAGGATGCATCGGGCAGGTGTAAATGACTTTCACGCCCTTTTTTGGTTCCGCTTTTTGCATATGTTTATGTTCAGTATGGCAACACTTCTCGTCCATTTGATATTCGTATTGTTTTGCTTCCATGCCGCAACCGCAAGAGACGCTTAGTTTCTCCGCGTTCCAGCATAAACATTCCTTGTCGCAAGCACAGCTTGCTTTTTGCTTCGACCATCTTTCTTGTGTTGTATATTGATTGCGATTCATAATTTATTTTCAAAATAGAGATTACCTAACGGGCACATATCCGCCAGGAACCCCCTTCTTAGACAAAACAATCTGCCACAATTGATTTTTTCTGGCCCGAAATGACCCGGCGCAGGACAGCAGATAATATCTCCATATGCGATGGAATCTCTCGCCGTAGTTTGATTTTATCTTACTCCAGCTATCCTCAAAATTCTTATACCAAGCCATAAGTGTTTTATCATAGTCCGCCCCAAAATTGTGCCAATCTTCCATTACAAACAGTCCTTCTATTGATTCCCCAATCTGTTTTATGAAAGGAATCATGCCAACGGGAAAAATATATTTTTTTATCCAGGGGTCTGTTTCTCTTACGGAACGATTGCCGCCAATCGTATGCAAAAGAAATAACCCGTCGTCTTTAAGGGCGTTATACACAGCCTTCATAAAGGTACGGTAGTTTTTGCATCCTACATGCTCAAACATTCCCAAAGATACAATGTGGTCAAATTTTTCATTTATATCGCGATAATCCTGAAGTCTAGTTTCTGCAGAAAGATGTCCGTAAAATTTATCCGCTGACTCTTTCTGCTCTTTTGAAACAGTAATCCCTACGGCATTTACACCATATTTCTCGGCGGCATATCCTATAAAACTTCCCCAACCGGAACCGATGTCAAGTATCTTTTGTCCGCGCTGAAGTCCGATTTTTCTACAGACAAGATCCAATTTTGCTTCTTGCGCCTCATCAAGATTTTCAGCGCTTTTCCAATATCCGCAGGTGTAGGTCATACGTTTATCAAGCATTGCGCGGTACAGATTATTGCCAATATCATAGTGGCGTTTGCCTATCTCAAAAGCCTTTGATTTTCTTCCTGGATTTAGAATATAGTTCCAGGCAAGTCTCAAAATTATATTCCAACTAGTCTTTACTTGCTTATCAAGATCGACAGCAAGCAATTTATGGAAAAACTGGTCTAATTTTTCGCAATCCCACCAACCATCCATATAGGACTCGCCAAGTCCCAATGACCCTTCGCGCAGCACGCGCCTGTAAAAATCATCATTATGTATATGGGGATCGCGTGCACTACTTCCGTTTATGGTAATGCCCGCGCCGTCCAATAAGGATTTAATAATTTGTTTTTCTTTTTTTATGCCCATGGCCAATTGTCTATTTTTTTACTCCTCGTTCGCTTTTCCACCAAGGAATGAATGCGGGCGTTTGATTAGCATATGCATCCCATACCTCGCCAAATTCTCGCTTCGCATCCCGTTCTTCGCTGCGGGCCAGTCGTACATACATCCATACCAAAATTGGGAACATAACAACAGTGAGGAGGGTTGGCCACTGAAGCAGAAATCCAAACATAATGATGACGAATGCCACATATTGCGGATGGCGGATGCGAGCGTAAGGGCCCGACTTCGCAAGTTGGCGGTCGCGCTGCGCTACATAGAGCGCTTTCCAGGCGTTAGCGAGAAGCATAAAGCCGTAAAAGATTAAAATGTAGCTTACAATGTGGAACGGCCCGAAATGCGGATTACCGCCCCATCCGAATAGATCTTCAAGGATATGGCCGGAATTGTGAGCCAACGGATCAATCCCGGGCGCGCGCTTCATAAGCCACCCCGATACAAGGTAGATGGTAAGCGGAAATCCATACATCTCCGTGAACAGGGCGACAATGAATGCCGAAAACGCGCCAAGAGACCGCCAATCCCGCGATGTTTTAGGTCGAACAAAGCTTGCCGCGAAAGCAATGAGCACCGATGAGCTTATAATGACGAGCGGCCAAAGGCCGTAAGAGTTTTCCATGGCAAAAAATTAGTGGCAACATTTATGACTCTTATTTTGTTCCTGTGCTTGCTTTTTGCGGTATTCTTCGGCGTGCTCTTCGGAACAAAAATGCTTGCCAAAACGGACTATCGCTTTTCCTTCTTTTACTTCTTGGGCCATATCCTTTTTACAAACGGAACATTTTTTTCTAAATAATCCGAACATGGTAGTTTTGTTAAAACTCTATTTTAACCATCGGCAATTAACCATTATTAATTAATTTGCCTTGCAGAATTTATTATGCAGCCGGGCAACGAGCCAAGCGACGATGTAAGAATAAATGACTACCTGGACCAAGCCTGCTAAGAATCCGCCGAATGTTATTGCCACATCGCCGGCGAATTTATCAATATTAACCAGATGAACTAGCCAACCGAAAAGCTGCAGGGCAAAATCGGGCCAGAGGGCAATAAAAACGGCACAAATAATATAAACCAAGCCCATGATGCCGGCCGCCGCTTTGGCAAATCCGCCGGTATTAATCTTGCAAAAATGATTTCCGTTTTCCATAAAGACACCCCCTTTCTACTTACTAATTGATTTGTTTCTTTTTATTTCCGCTTGGATAATTTGTAAATTAACAAAATCTCGTCAATCGCCTTTGAACTCTTGCCGGATTTCATCTGCTCAATCGCGTGAGTAGAAAGATGATTTTTCAAAATAAAATCCTCAAAGCTTGACAAGGCTTCTTTAACGGCGAGAGATTGGTGGATAATATCAATACAGTATTTGTCATTTTCCACCATTTTCTCCAGCCCTTTAATCTGGCCCGCAGCTAATCGTAATCGGCGAACGGCTCGCCTCTTGTGTATAGCATCGCGATTCATACTTCCATTATACCCCCGTGGGGTATACGAGTCAAGGCTGGATTGTCCACAGGAATTTTCGCTCCGGTACGCCGCCTATCCGGCTTATTTTCAAAGTGATTGTTTTTGGCTGCGGACTTATGGGTTTGAATTTTAGAATTCCCTCGCGGTGATGGCCTCCCGGCGGATCGCCTTCCCAGCGTAGAGGCTTATATTCTTTGCCATTTTCGTCTATAAGCATCGCCGCTTGGGTTAGGTTGGCATTTAATTCTTCGGAGTGAGTATCAAGCGTTATCTCAAAGGCAATTTCCGAAGAAAACTTCGGGGTTGCTTTTAAGGTTACCGGTCCATCGCTATTGGTCTGCGTTTCTAATGCAGAAATTGGCGACGTAGAAGGTTGGAGCGTTTGCGCCGGTCTTTCATTTGATTGCTTGCCTTCACGCGTGTACGTATAGACGAAAAACGCGGCGCCGGCGAGAATAAAAATGGTAGCCAGATATGTTCTTTTCATTTTATATTTCTACGAAATGTAATTACTTTTCTGGCTATATACGCAATGCCTCCAAAGTTAAAAGCCAAACCAACCCAAAAAAACTTCACCTGATATTGGCCGACAAATGCTGCTACGCCCGTAGCGGCAACAATTGGCAAAATGTTGGTAAGATAATGCGCGCAACACGAAATCATTGCGGCAGTGGAAGTAGTACCGGTAACGGCCACTATTTTCCTTGACGAGTCGTTACGATGGAACAGTCCCTTGAGATAGACATACAATCCGACTTGCACTCCAAAGCCAATGGCAAGCGTAACAATAAAATACCAATACTGGCCAAACTGGCCTTGCGCAAAGCTCCAACCAGACACCAAGGAAACGATCCCGAAATAAATCCCGAGGAGAAGAAAAATTGCAGCGGCCCCAGCAACTAATGGTTTCTGCATATAATTATACCCCGCAACCGCCGCCGCTTTTCGGCTTAACCGGTTCAACCTCGGAACGAATTTGGGCATAACCGGAACCGCTGGAAAAGTCAAAGCCAAGGATTTTTTGAGCGCCGACCTTATCCCAACTCATGCCTTTTTTATTGAGATATTTGCCGATAGTCAGATAAGTATCCGGGAACCAATAGGCGTTCACGGCCAAGGCGGCATTGTACATTTCTTTTTCGGAAACTCCCTGCGAGGCCATCAATTCAAGAAGCCCGAGCATCGCCATGCCGTGATTGCAATCCGGAAAATAAGTTGAATTGCCACAGCACGGCCGATAAATATTTTGAGAGATCTGCTCCACAAGCGCCTGCTGTTCTTTGGTCAAAACTATGAAGGGATGCATGCTGTAATGATCCATCGCTTTGCCGAGGGCCAGCGTCCATCCGCCGGTTGAAGCAAAATTTCCCGCGCCTTTAAATTTCGGGTCCATCATCGGCCCTTTCTCCAAGATATCGTTTTTAGTGCCCAGTCCCAGCGCCCATAAAAGATTAAGCAGGGTTTGCGAGTTCTCCGACGTTATTTTTATTTTGCCGTTATCCGTACCATAGAGCAATTTTTTATTTTCATCACTTAGGCCTCCCCTTGCGGCATAAAGCTGTTCAAATTTCTGCGAATCTATAACGCCTGATTTGATCAGCTGGTCGCCCAAATCATTCCAGCTGACCGGCAAAACCACGCCCTGCGGCGGAATGATCTTCTGCTCCAGCTTAGCCATGGCGGCTTTATCCAAATCGGCCGGCAAGGCCGCTGTTTTCAACTTTGCCGCATAAACCCATGCTCCGCCGATGATAAGCGCCGCAATCAAAACGCTTGCCGGTAAAAATTTGTCTTTCAGGCCCGTCAAACTTGCTTTTGAAATCATCTGTCTGATTTCCTTTATTATTTTATTTTTTATGTTTTTAATTTCCTCCATATTGTTTTGTTTATGATTAACGTCCCGCTTTCGGGATTATAAGAATTAAAAGAAGAAGATGATAATACCGAGAACGACCATCACGACGCCTCCCCAGAATCTCATGTTCCGCGTTTCGGATTTTCTCCATTCCTGCACTTTGGCGAGGAGCGCGCTGTTGCTCGCGATCAGCAGTATCACGACAAGCGGCAGGATGAAAATGAGATTGTAGAGCATAAGATAACCGAATCCGGCGGCTACCGTCGCGCGGTCATGGAGTAAACCAAGCACCATCAGATACGGCCCGCCCGTGCACGGAAACTCGCAAAGCCCCACAAGCGCGCCAAGAGCCAGCGCTGTCGGCACCGATGCCTTTTCCATAAGCACAGCCATCTTGCCGTGAGCCGCCTGCGGTATTCTTAATTTTATCGGGAATGCCGGAAAGAATTCGTTTATAAGATTGATGCCCCCGAGCAAAACGAGCAACACCGCCCCGACTTTTGCCATAAAGTGCGGGGTATTGAAGAGATGGAGCGCTTGAAGAATTCCCAGGCCTATCAATACATAGACCAGAAAAATTCCGAAAATATATGCTCCTCCGAGCTTCAGAATCCCCGACCGCAATTTGCCAAGACTCATAAGGAACGCGATCGTAAGTATCAGGATGGAGAACGCGCAGGGGTTGATGCTGTCCGCCAACGCCGCGATGATAAGGAGCGGCGTAAACCAGGCGCCTTTGTTTGAGATCTTCCAAAGCAGGGGCGCGCTTGAAACCGACCCGAAAAACAGCGCCAAAGCGATTACGACCAGCGCGGCGAAAACCAGCCAGGCAAGTTTGTTTTTGAATAAGTTCATTATGGCGTTACCTCGGCTCGGAACTGCATCGTGAGCGGGCCTCGGCCGGAAGAAAGCGTTACGACACGCTCAATTTTTCCGATGCCCGCTGGACCGTGAGCCGCGGGGTTAAATATAACTCTTACGAAGATGACCTCTCCCGGTTTTATGACGGCGCCCACCGAACGACTGAAACTGGAGCCGTGTCCGGGCATGCCGTAGGGCCCCATTTCTTTGCCGTCGGGGAGTTTTAACAGCACCTCGGTGCACATGCAGGACGTTTCGGCCTGATTAATGGTGATATCGGAATCGGTCGTATTGGTAATCGCAAAATCATGTTCAACGTTTCCCTTGGCCATGGAGACGGGGCCGAAATCATACGCGGGAATCGGCTCGGTAATTGACGCCTGCGTTGTGTCGCCCTGAAGGGTCGCCAGGACCGTCCCGTTGGTAGATGATTTATTTCCCTTCCAAAAGAAGAGACCGACTATCAGAACCGCTATTATTAAGATGAGTATGATTAGATTTTTCATCCCGTTAGAAGCAGTAACAGCGGCACATAAGTTGGACTTACTGTCGCCGTATTACTTTTGATTATATATTAACTTTGATTCGTGAACCCGTTAGGGCTACTTCTAACGGGATTCATTTGGGAAGAGTGTTAGAAAGACAAAAATCCCTTTCTGCAGGGATTAAAGCGCCGCAAACACGGGCTTCGACGGGCCCTTGAGCCGGCGCCTTATGCGAAACTCGGGCTGTTTTCGTGAAGCGAGAGCCAATGGTTGAGCTGGATACCGAAAGTCGAGCGCGGCGGTTCAAAACAATGCCTGGTACGAAAATCGCCGCTGATAAATAAAGGGGTAAGATGACTGCCGAAAAGCGCAAAAAGAAGCAAGGATAAGAAGATATTAAACGCCGAGATCAGAGACAGAATATTTTGTCCGAAAACGGCCGAGGAAAACATATTAAAAGCGTTGAGGTGAAGCATTACCATATCAAAAGCCGAGGGGCAAGCCGTTGCTCCTTGGGCCATCGCGGCGATACAGCCCATATGGCCGTCATCCGGACCCATCATCGCAAATCCAAACACGGCAACGGCGACAAAACTGATAAGCAGGGTTAAAACTAAATAAAACCTCATAATATTTACATTATACCATAATCGGGTAAATAGTGAAATCCCGACCCGAAGATTCGTCTACGAACTTTTTTCTCTGTAAAATCTTCTTTCTTCTTTATTGAATCCTAATTCGGTTTTTTGACCTTTGTACCTTAATTCTAAAACAGCATCCTGCTCTTGTTCAGACTTTCTTATGCCCATACTCATAACTTCGCCATAATTTGGCCCAGTACTATTTTTAGTTCCCAAACTATACCCTTCTTCAAGTAAGTCTCTGAAAATTTCTTCGTGGCCAATACAAATAAAATGCAATTTTTTGTCTTCTGCGGGAGCGGTACTTCTAGCGATTCTTTCCAAATAAGTTATTACTCTTTCAATTCGTTTTTTAACCTCTTCTGGTTTTTCTGTGCCTTCAGACAAATCAGCCTCGGCCCAATATTCCATCCATCTTCCAATCGCGCCACTTTTTAATAAATCTTCAAGAAAATCTGGGCTTATCTTTACGTCCGACAATGACCGGATAGTTTTCAGATCCCTAATAACCGGGATGCCCTGCTCTTGAAAAATATCATAAATAATTTCTGCTGTTTGTCGCGCTCTCGTTCTCGGGCTCACCCAAAAGACAACCAATTCTTTATCTTTATCAATTCGTCCTGCCAATTTCAATGCTTCGCCCCTAATTTGATTAATGCCTTCCTCTGTTAAATTGCCTTCAAATTTTGCCGATTTTCTTTCTTTGTCGGTATACTCGGGCTTTCCGTGCCTGATGAAATCTACTTTCAAGTCTGCCTCAAAAGGTATTTTATCTTCTTTTCTTTCAATTTTGGACTCTTTTAATTCCATGGGTTTTCATTCTGTCTTTAAAATCTTTATGACCCCCTTGTCGGCGTCCACCTCAACCATATCGCCGGTTTTTAATAATCGGGTAGCGATTTTAGCCGCAATGACACAAGGAATTTTTAATTCTCTTGAAACTATCGCCGCATGGCTGGTAATGCCGCCTTCATCCGTTATTATAGCCGCCGCTTTTTTGCAGGCCAAAACGGTGTCGGGCCTGGTCATTTCCGTAACTAAAATTTCGCCTTTCTTGAAATTCGCCACTTCTTTTACGATATTTCTCTTGTTATGTAAAATTACCCGCACTCTGCCCCTTGCCTTTCCCGTCATTGCCACTCGGCCCTCCAAATGGTCTGTTTTTGGTTTAGTTAAAACAATATTTTTGTACAATACATTAAATTTCCCGCCGGTTAATAATATTCTATTATTTTTAAGACATATCAGGGCGTATCCCCTTTTTCTTTTTCCTATGATGCCTCGCCTAACCTTTTGCCCGTTAAAAAGTTTGACTAATTCGTCAAATTTGTAAAAAAACAGGTCTGCCACTTTCAAATTGAATCTTTTTGCGGTCTCTTTCAAGAACACTCCGAATAGATTATAAAAAAGCGGTTCCCCTTCTTTTCTCAACGCAAATCGCATTTTACCCAGCTCTTTTATCAGTTTTTTGTGCTTTTTCTCGTCAGCTTCTATCTTGGATAAAGCGATAGGTTCCGTTTTGGTGTAAGTGTTGCTGTAGGAATCCAAAAAACCGATTAATTCAAAAACTTTTTCCTTTAATCCATCGGCAGTCAGTTTATTGACCTTTAGTTTTGCGTAACCAGTTGTTACTTTCTTTATTAAATTTCTTATTTTCTCAACCTGTCCCTTGTAATTCTTTACGTTTAGTTTGTCGAAAAAGAATTTATATTCTCTCTCGCTGAGCTTGGCCTCTATGCCGTCTAAATGATAAATGTGAATGACGTTATTTTTATAAAAAACTAAAACGCCCTCCTTAAAAATATCGTGATTCGGGTCCGTCATCCAAAAAAGGGGCAATCTTAATTCCCGCGCCCAGAAATCGGCTTTTTTGAAATATTTCGTCTTCATAATTTTGACAATGTCGTAATCGGACGGCTTTGGACTATATAAAACTTCCCCTTTTCAAATGCCCATTCTACGTCGCAGGGAAAACCGTAATGTTTTTCAATTTTAATCACGAGTTCCGACAATTCCAGTATTTTTTCGTCTGATAATTTTTGAATATTGCGCCTCTCTTTATCAATCATAACCCAGTTATTATCTTTACCAGCTTTGACAATGGCTTTCTTTTGCTCAGAAATGTTTTTGTCAATAATTTTTCTCGGCTCTTTTTCTACAACATAACTATCGGGTGTAATTGAGCCGGAGACGACGGTCTCTCCTAAGCCAAACCCGGCTTCAATAATAAGCTGATTTTGGTCTTCAGTTATGGGGTGGACGGAGAATGCAATGCCGGAGATTTCCGATTGCACCATTTTTTGAACTACAACCGCCACGGATATTTTAGCCCCGTGAAGGCCCCTTTCAAAGCGATAAAATATGGCTCTCGGAGTAAAAAGCGAGGACCAACATTTTCTGACATTTTCCAAAAGACTTTCTTCCGTCGTATTCAAATAACTTTCAAGTTGTCCCGCCCAAGCGTGTTCAGAGCCGTCTTCGGCGGTAGCGGAAGAGCGAACTACGACAAATTCGGAATTTAAGGACTTGAATCTGTCTCTTATTTCTCTGGAAGTATCTTCCGGTATTTCTTTGCTCTCAATAAACCCTCGTATTTTTTCGGAGGCGTCTTCTACCGTGTGTATCGCTTCATGGTCAATTTTTTCAAATATCGCGTCAATTTCTTGGGTCAAGTCGGCTTCGTGGAGAAAATCATCAAAAGCGGTTGAAAGGATTACAAACCCATCCGGCACGGGAATGCCCGCTTGAGTCATTTCGCCAAGTGAAGCGCCTTTGCCGCCGGCTAGATCCGAGTCATTTCTTGATATTTTTTCAAAATCTCGGATTGTCTCCATGTTAAAATATTATACCATAACCAGGCGAATAGTAAAATCCCGGCTGCTCAATAGGAAATTTCAAACACAGCCGGCACGCCGGTTTAAAAATCTACCCGGTCAAAATCCATTTGCTCTTTTGGGATACCTTTTGAAACCCCGTAATCTACCGCTTTCTTTATTTCGTTTTTATCATTCCGTTCAAACTGAAAAATCCTACCCTCTTCTCCATCATCCGCCCCAAATGCAACGATAATCTGGTTTTTATCATCAACTTGATATCTATCCATATACCATGGCACGTTCGGATCATTATAATGCTTAACCATTAATTTCTACATTTCTTTGATTTGGTCTATATCGGCAATAACCTCGTCAATGCTAACCCACTCATCTCCACCGAGATTTTCCAGCGTTTTGGCGCCAAGTTTATCCAGTATGCCCACATCAACAAACGCGCCCCGCACAATCCGCATTTTGTATTTTATTTCATTCATAATTTTTTGTTGGCCATTATGGCCGTGCATTCTATTGGTGTGTTTTTGTTAAGAATCCTTGGCATGGTTGTTGCTGGACTAAATCAAACTAAATGCATTCGAAATAATTCCTTTCAGAGAATTGATATTATCTATATTGATTTCAAAAGTAGAAAACACAAAATGCCCCCTTCCATAGGGCATGGCTATATACGGACTGAAATTAGAGTCCTCAACTGGGATTATTGAACTATAAAAATTATTTGCGCCCTCAGTAAGGGAAATTATCCTTTTGGTGCCGTTGTTCATTTTTTCTGAATTGAGAACAAAGACACGCAGCTTTTTTGTCAACAAAGAGTAAAGGAAAGGCCTATTAACCGAAAAGTTCCCCGCAAGTGGGGTTGTATCGACTTTTCTATTCAAATTCCTGTCGTAGGCATAATAGAAAGGAACATCTGCGATATTAATGAAAGTGCCTCCAGTTTTCACATATTCAAAGATTTTATTGACAGTCTCCAGTTCGCTTACGTCGTTTTCCGGGTAACCCCCGCCGAATGGATTCATAATAACCCCAAATTTTCTGAACGTATTATCATCGCTAAGTAACTTGTAGGGAGTTCTGTTCTTATCCAAACAGCTTTGAATCTGGCGCCTCGATACATTGACCCATGACGATGTATTGGCATCTATTTCGTAGGGAGAAAAAATGCCCATTCTCTTTTTTCTGTCATTTCTCCATCTTGCAACGTTAAAATAGGTGATTCGCAACAGCCCCCACCCGCCGCTACCAATAAAAATGAGCACTACGGTAGATATAAGTACCAAGTACCAAATCGGTTCTATTTCTTGGGCGAATAACGTTGCGAGTAATCCAATAAAACCACCGGCAACCAATAGGCAAATCTCCTTAAATCTATTATAGATCATGCCTTCATCTCCCCGCTCATTAATTTTGGTAAAAGCAAATCGCGAAGATTTAATTTATACCGCAAATTCTACCATATCGCCTTGAAATCTCAAGCTGTTTTAATTGTGGATAACTTTCGGTTTATTTTCGGGTATAATTACAGTAATGCTTACAAGGCGGCAAAAACAAATCCTGGATTTTGTCAGGAAGTTTATCGCCAAAAACGACTATTCCCCCACTCTTGGAGAAATAAAGGGCCATTTTGGTCTTTCTTCGGTTGCAACAATTCATGAGCACCTGCAAAAATTAAAAGACGGCGGCTATCTTGATAGGCCCGAAAACCAGCCCCGCTCCATAAACGTTGTGGGTCGCGAAACAATGGTCAGAATCCCGCTACTCGGTACCATTGCCGCCGGCCAGCCAATTGAGGCGATAGAAATTCCAGAAACAATAACTATCCCTGCTGGTGAATTTGGGGGTCATAGCAATTATTACGCATTAAGAGTTGAGGGCAATAGTATGATTGACGATGGAATATATGATGGGGATGTTGTTGTAATTAGAAAACAACCAGCGGCAGAAAATGGCCAAACGGTGGTGGCAATCGTTAATGATAATGAGGCGACACTCAAGAAAATATACAGAGAAAAAGATAGTTTTAGATTGCAACCGGCCAATCCCGCTCTCTTTCCAATTTACACAAAAGAGCTAGAAATAAGGGGCGTTGTTGTAAGAATTATTAGGAATCTTGAGAGGCAAACCGAGAGAGAAAAAATAGCAGATTCCAAATTGCAAAGACGGGTTGATTTTTCGTGGGATTTTAATGGGGCCAAAACGAAGCCATATACGCACGGACTTCATACTTATCCAGCCATGTTTATCCCCCAAGTCGCGAGACGTCTCCTCTTAACCTATAGTAAAAAGGGTGATACTATTTGCGATATATTTTGCGGTTCTGGAACTGCCCTGGTTGAAAGTAGGCTACTCGGCCGCAATTCTTACGGGATAGACCTTAATCCACTGGCCATCTTTTTAGCCAAGACCAAAATCGAGCCAATTAACCCTAAAATTCTTTCGAGAGAATACTTAAAACTCCTAAATAGGGTTAAAGAAATAAAAAATAGCGAAATAGAGAAACCGCATTTTAAAAATCTCGAATTTTGGTTCAAAAATAAAATCATTACAGAACTGGCTAAGATAAAAAGGGCCATTAAGGAAGTAAAAAATAAAGATGCTCAAAATTTCTTTTTGGTCGCCTTCAGTGAAATAGCAAGAAAGGCGTCAAACACAAAAAACGGAGAATTTAAATTAGTTAGAATGAGAAGTGACGATCTAGAAAAACATAATCCGAATGTCCTGGAAATTTTTAAAAAAAGGGTTGAAACGAGTATCGGGGGAATGGAGGAATACTACAAAGATGTTGATAAAAATAGATGGGCCAAAGTTATCTACGGGGATTCATCTAAAGACAACGGCATTAAAGAAAATTCTATTGACTGCATTGTGACTTCGCCGCCTTACGGAGATAGCCGGACAACCGTTGCATACGGACAATTCTCTCGCCTCTCGGCCCAGTGGATTGATATTTTTGACAATCCCGATAACGCTTCCGGGGTTGATAATGAATTGCTTGGTGGCAAAGCGTCCGGGACGCTAGCCCATTCTTTGTCGTCAGAGTATCTGAACGAAGCGCTAGAACAAATCGCAAAGAAAGACGAGGCGCGCGCAAAAGATGTTCTTAGCTTTTATATCGGGCTTAATGCTTGTTTAAGACAGGCCCATAGAATACTCAAACCCGGAAAATATTTCTGTCTAGTCATAGGCAACCGCCTGGTAAAACAAGTCCGCATCCCAACCGACTTTATAATCGCTGAACTGGGAGAAAAAATCGGTTTCACCTGCGAAGATATTTTTGTTCGTAATATCCCAGGCAAAAGAATGCCAATCAAAACTTCGCCTACAAATATTGCCGGTGAATTAGAAGATACGATGACAAAAGAGAGCGTTGTGGTTCTTAGGAAAAACTAAACGAGTTTTCTATATATCCTAAAAATACTTGGTAAGTCAGTTTTTTTGGCCCTAAAAGCAGAGCCATGATCATGTGGCCGACCATCTGGATATCTGCCAATTCGAATATCGTAGAATAACTTTCTAAGAAATCTGTTAAAATTGCCGCCTTTTAGAATATAAGCCTCTTGATAATGAAACGATTCTTTGCCTTTTGAATTTTTGTGTGAAACTGCCAAGACAAGGATTATCCCTTTTCCGAATTTGTTATCGAAAAGGGATCCGAGCTTTTTCTTATTGTAAGAAAAAACGTACTCTCTATTTTTTAGTATTTTCAGCTTTTCGGCTGAATCTTGGAGTTTGAATCCTTGTTTGTTTTTACGCTGGGCGATTACTGTTTGATGCAGAACTCTCAAGCCATCCTTTTCTCGCGGGTAACCGAATTTTTCCAACAAACGAGAATTTAATGCGTCATCGGGTTTTTTCGTGAATAATGTTATGAGAGAGGCGCTTTCGCGTCTTTGTGATTTGAGCTCTAATTTTCCTAGATCGGGGATTGAGATATTATTTTCAGAAAGTCCTAAAAATTGCTCAAGAGTGTGGCCAACGCCAGTATTATGAGAACGCAGACTAGAAACGAATCCTCGTTTCTTTAACAGGCGGAGGCGCTTCCTCAATTCGGCAATAGTAAAATTATTTATCATAAACAACGGTTAAAAATTCAATATCCCCACCCTACCACTTATTTCTTCCGCCGACAATCATCCCACCCTCCTTCGCTTGAGTCAAGCTACGGACGGGCAGGCCTCTTCGGGTAAAAATCAATCCGGACGGAAAAACAAAATAGTTCCTCTCTACTCCAACCAAAAACTGCCCGCGCGGGCAGTTTTTGGCAGTTTCCTGAAAAAATCAGTTTCCGTCGTAAAAAATAATTGTTCTCGGCTCGCCACGAGATGAGCGAGCCTGCGAGCGAATTTTTCGCGGCTGCGGGGCCTGGACTTGAACCAGGATCTTCAGGTTCAGAGCCTGACGAGGCTACCATTGCTCCACCCCGCAAATATTTTTAATTTCTTAATCCTACAACAAAAAACGGCATTTTTCAATGCCGCCTGACAAAACCCGAGCTTACTCCCGTCTTCATTCTCAAATTCTTGAGAATTTGAGAATGAAAATTTCATCACTAAACTCTCGACGTGTCTAAATCCTCAAATGTTTCCTTATCGCGATAAAACTTGAGACCACGCCCAAGAGAATCCCCAAGACGACAACCAGCAAAAATACCTGGGCGATGCCGTGCACGAAATAGCCGAACAGATTGATCTCCGGCGCGAAGGACGAAATTTTGCCGGAAGCAAAATATGAAATTGGATAGAATATTCCCAAAGCGGCGGCGGCCGCGAACAATCCGTAAAATCCCCCCTCCACAAGATACGGCCCGCGGATGTGCCAATTTGAAGCGCCGACCAGACGCATTATTTCAATCTCCTGCTTTTGGTTGAAAATCGTCAGACGGACGGTATTAAAAGTTACAAGCACGGCGATGATAGCCAGAACAAAAGTCGCCGCCAAGCCCCAATTCCTGATGCCGCCGGAAATGTTCTGAACCCGTTCTATGACCCCCTTGTTCTCATAAAAATCTATTTTATCAATAACGCTTCTGAACTTGGTATTCTCCAAAAACTGGGCTATGGAAGCATATTGGGAAGAATCTTTAGCTTTAATGTTCAGTGACGCCGCCAGCGGATTTTCGTCAAGCTGGCTTAAAGAGTCCTGTATCAGCTGGTCTTGGGCGTGACGCGCTTTAAAATCCTCAAGCGCTTGGTCGCGGGAAGTATATGTTATGTTGGAAATATCCGGCAGGGATTCAAGGTCTGATTTTACCTGCAATATCTGGTCCTCGGTGGCATCGGCGGTGAAATATGCGCTGACGTCAATTTTGTCCTGAATTGACGTTACGACTTGGGAGGTTAGAAATTGAAGCGACAAGAGGCCGAGGAATAAAATCAGGGTCAGCGCCATTATGCCCGTTGCCCCGAAACTAAGATAGCCGTTTCTTTGGAAATTGGTCCAAGCGCTTCTGATTATTTTTTTGAAATTCGTCATCGCTGTCATTAAATTACATACCTGCCATGATGGGTCTGGTCCCTGACAATTTTCCCCTTGTCCATGCTTATTACCCTCCGGCCTATCGTATTTACCAGATTGGTATCGTGGGAAGCCAGAACCACCGTCGTTCCCAGCTCGTTTATCTTCAAAAGCAATTTTAGCACATC
>ERZ1292640.1975-Hain-H43-02um-R1-1975-length-16744-cov-8_pt1 | contig 16744 bp, 19 predicted proteins | sample MGYA00564404_ERZ1292640 | MGnify/ENA primary metagenome ERZ1292640 (study PRJEB36523, sample SAMEA6512636) | groundwater metagenome | collected 2019-01-08 | study: AquaDiva: Metagenomics assemblies of 32 groundwater samples
CGCGCAGCGCCTGCAGGTTCCGCCAGGTCACGAACTCCTCGAGCAGCGAGCGGCGCCTGGGATCGAGGTCGGTGAACATGCAGGCCAGCTCGAAGGGAGCATCGGCCTTCTTCGGCCCGGCCGGCTCGCACCGCACCACGATGCCCTCGCACTTGACGAGCTCCTTCGACGTCCGCGAGCCCGGCAGGCGCGGCAGCACGATGGTGAGTCCGACCCTGGAGAGCGGCGCCAGGTAGTGCGACGACATGCAGTAGACCCCGCTCGCCGAGATGTTCTGGCTCTCGGTCACGACCAGGGCGTGCTCGCCGCCCTCGCGCGCGCCTTCGATCCGCATGCTCAGGCGTGCGTCGGCCCGTGCCGTGCGCCGGCGCTCGCTCCGTCGCGTGTTGCGCTTCTGCGGCATCAACCCCTCCCGTGTCGGCGGCGAGCGTGTCGCCGCCGGGGCTCATCCAGCGCGAAGTCGGCCTGGCGCGCCGGAACGTCCACCCGGGCGACGGTGATCCGGACCGCGTCGCCCAGCGAGAAGCGACGGCGCGTGCGCCGGCCCACCATGCGGACCCCGGAAGCATCGAGCACGAAGTGATCGTCGAGCTCGGACGCGCGCACGAAGCCGTCCACCGGGATGTCGTCGAGCTCGACGAAGAAACCCTGGGGCACCAGGCCGGTGATGATACCCGATAGCCGGTCGCCGAGTCGCCCCTCGAGATGACGGAGCGCCTTGACCCTGACCGCCTCGCGTTCCGCGTCGGTCGCGTTCTGTTCGGTGGCGCTGCACTGCGCGGCGAGGGCGGCGACTTCGACCGGATCCCAGGCACGGCCCGCGCCCGGGGCCCCCGCGCTCTTCGCGGGTCGGGGCGCCCCGGGCCGGCCGAGGATCCACTCGCGTACGCGCCGGTGGTTGTGGAGGTCCGGGTAGCGCCGGATCGGGGAGGTGAAGTGGCAGTACTCCCGGGTGGCGAGGCCGAAGTGGCCGAGGTCGCGCTCCAGGTAGCGGGCGCGCGCCAGCGAGCGCAGCACCAGCCGGTGGAGCAACCGCCGCCGCGGCGGATCGAGCGGCACCGCCAGCAGGGCCTGCAGCGCCCGCGCCGGCTCGGCCACCGCCGGCGCCGGGCGCGGCAGCCCGAGCGCCTTGAGCATCGCCTCGAGTTCGGCGAGCTTGCGGCCCGACGGGGGCTCGTGGACGCGGTAGAGCATCCCGGCCGCGCGGCGCGCGCCCTCCTCCCCCACGCAGCGGTTCGCGACCAGCATGAACTCCTCGACCAGCTCGTGGCTCTCGAGGTGCGGCCGGCGCTCGAGGCGGTACGGCACCCCGTGGGCGTCCACCCAGGCCTTGACCTCGGGCACGTCGAGGTCGAGCGCCCCGGCCGTGAGGCGCAGGTGGCGCAGCGCGCGCGCCAGCGCCATCAGGCCCTCGAGCGCATGCTGGAGCGGTGCGTCCTTCCGGGCGGTCCCGTCCAGCGCCTGCTGCACCTCGCCGTAGTGGAGCCGGTGGCGGCTGCGGATCACGCTCTCGGCGAAGCGCCAGCCGTGGAGGCGGCCCTCGCGGTCGAGGTCCACGATCACCGAGAGCGCGAGCCGGTCACGGTCGGGCTGGAGCGAGCACAGCTCGCCCGACAGCCGCTCGGGGAGCATCGGGACGACGCCCCCCGGCAGGTAGCAGCTGGTGCCGCGCAGCCGTGCCTCGCGGTCGAGCGCCGAGCCGTCCGGGACGTAGTGCGAGACGTCGGCGATGTGGATGCCGACCTCGTGGCGGCCGTGCCCGAGCGCGCGCACCGAGAGCGCGTCGTCGTGGTCGCGCGCGTCCTCGGGGTCGATGGTGAACGCCAGCTCGCCGCGCAGGTCGAGGCGCCCCGCGCGCTCGCGCACGGTAGGGCCCCGCGCCGCCTCGGCCTCCTCCACCGCCCGCGCCGGGAAGCGCTGGGGCAGGCGGTATTGCGAGACGACCGCCTGGTCGTCCCACTGCGGGCGGTCGTCGGCGCCCAGCACCTCGAGCAGGAACGCGGGGCCTTCGTCCGGGACCTCGGCGATGCACCAGTCGCCGTCGAGCGGGGCGTGCTGGCCCTTCCAGGTGAGCTCGCGCCGGCCGCCGCGCCAGCGGCGCGCGGGATCGAAGGTCCAGCGGCCGCGCGAGTGGTACGCGCGGCCGATGAGACGCGGAGCGGGCGGTTCCGGCTCGGTGCTGTGGTGCGGCCTAGCGGATGCGCTTCTTATGGCGATTCTTCCGGAGGCGCTTCTTACGCTTGTGGGTGGCGATCTTCTTGCGCTTCCGCTTCTTCCCAGAACCCATTCCATCTCCTCTCGGGCTGCCGACGTCGTTGCCGGATCCGTCAGCTCGCGACGGGCTCCGGCGTCTCCACCTGGGTCTCCCCCAGGATCAGGGTCTTGAGCTCCTTGCTCGGCTTGAACACCGGCACGAGCTTGGCCGGGACCATGACCTCCGTGCCGCTGCGGGGATTGCGGGCCCGCCGCGCACGCCGCTCCCGCACCTTGAAGGTGCCGAAGCCCCTGATCTCGAGGTGCTTGCCCTCACTGAGCGCGTGGCACACCGCCTCGAGCAGGTGATCCACGATGAGCGCCGAGTGATTCCTGGAGATCCCGGTCTTCACCGAGACTTCCTCGACCAGCTCCGCCTTGGTCATGGGTATCCCTCCTGACGGGTTCCCGCCGCCAGCGGGCGCGGCACGGCCGACCCGGGTTGCGCGGGTGCCCGGTCGCGACGCGCGGCTACGGCCTGCGGCAGGCGCACTCCGACGAGCCGCACGGCCCCGGCGGGGCGGTCTCGCGCGGCTTCGTCACGGCGAACGCCGAATGCATCTTCTCGACCCGCGCGCCGCCGCACTTCGGACAGCTTGGCGGCGGCTCGTCGAATCGGCTCATCAACATCTCGAAGCGCTCCGCGCACGAAGCGCAGCGGTATTCGTAGATCGGCACGGCAGACCTCCCGGACGCGACCGGCACAATCTAGCACGACCGGCGGCCGGATGGGATGACTCTCGCGCGGGACGGCCGGCCGCCGGTGAAACGCGGGCCGGCGGCGCCGCGCGTGGCTCACCCCCGGCCGTGCGATTCCTCCACGATCTCGTCCACCACGCCCACCACCACGGTCCGCACCGCGCCGCGCCCGCGGCGCAGCACCTGGGCCGCGCTGTTGCCCTCGTCCACGACGAGGACCAGGTCGCCGGGCCCGGCATCCACGGTGTCGAGCGCGATGGCGGTCCTCCCGGCCGGTCGGTCCCGGGGCGTGACGGGCTGGACCAGCAGCAGCTTGTGCCCGGCGAGCTCCGGGTGCTTGACGGTGGCGACCACCTCGCCCACCACGCGCGCCACGAACATCAGGCCCTGCCGCCGGGCCCGGTCCACGGGCTCTCGCGCACGTCGTCCACGATGCCGACGATCGCGGCGTCGGCCGGGTTGTCGTGGTCGGGCAGCGCGTTCGCGGCCTCGCGGCCACGGACGTAGAACACCTGCTGCCCGGGTGCGGCGGAGACCAGGTCCACCGCCACGATGGTCTTCCCGTGCGGCGCGCCCTGCGAGTCGGTGGGCTGGATGAGCAGGGTGCGGTGCGAGCGCCAGGCCGGCACCTTGACCGTGCATACCACCGTCCCCACCACGCGGGCGAAGTGCATCAGAACATCCGCGCCTTCATCTGGGCGTGGAGCCGCGGGATCACCACCGAGCGCGCCAGCAGCCCCTTCCCGAGCGCCTCGGCGCGGCCGGCCTCGACCGCGGCCTGGACGTCGGAGACCGCGCCGGTGAGGTAGAGCACGCCCTTGCCGCCCAGCCCGTTCGCCAGTCTCAGGTCGCGCAGCACCACGTCGGCCGCCTTGGCGGCCTGATCGGCAGCCACGATCGCGGAGGCGGCGGTCATGGTCTCGATGACCCCGAGCGCGTCGTGGTCCCAGGCCCCCGCGGTGCCGCGCAGCGCGGGCACCACCTGCTCGTGGAGCTGCGGGATGAAGAGCGAGTCGAGCAGCGTCTCGGCCGCCACCTCGACGCCGCGCCGGAACGAGGCGCGCACCGTGGCCACCTCGCCGCCGATCAGCACCCAGAACTTGCCGGGCGAGAGCGTCCCCAGCTCGAGCAGCTCCACCTCGGCGGTCTTCACCATCGCGTCCGCCACCACCGCACCCTGGGCGATGCTGCTGGTCTCGACGGCCCCGATCGCGACGTGCATCAGATGATCCGGAAGTGATCGACGAGGGTGCAGCGGCGGAGCCTCGTGAAGCTCCGCGCCGTGGTCATCCCCTCGCCGGTCGGGCTGGCGATGGTGAAGCTGGTGGGGCCCTCGCCGCCGTAACCGAGTCCGGCGTAGTTGGGGCCGTTCTTCACGAAGATCGAGCAGTTGCAGGCGCGCGCCATCTTCGAGAGCTTGTCGATGTTGCGCGAGTGCATCGAGGCGGTGTGGCGGTAGCCCTGCTCGACCTCGATGGCGAAGGCGATGGCGTCGTCCACGGTGCGCGCGCGGGTCATGGGCAGCACCGGCATCATCATCTCGGTCCACAGGAACGGGTGGTCGGCCTCCACCTCGCACAGCGCGATGCGCTTGCTGCCGTCGCACGGGATCCCGGCATCGCGCAGGATCAGGTCCACGTTCTTGCCCACGTACCTGCGGTTGACGACCGCGTGCCTGCGGGGTCCCAGGTCCTTCGCGAGCACCAGGTTCCTGAGCTTCTCGACTTGATGGGGCGGCAGCACCACCGCCGCGGCGCGCGCGAAGGCCTCCTTGAGCCGGTCGGCGATCAGGGCGACCGCGACGACCTCCTTCTCGTCGGTGCAGATGATGTTGTTGTCGAGCGAGGCCCCGGCCACCAGGTCGCGCGCCGCCTTCTCGAGGTCGGCTGTCTCGTCCACCACCGCGGGCGGGTTGCCCGGGCCGGCGGTGATCGCCTTCTTGCCGGCGGCGAGCGCCTCCTGCACGACCCCGGGGCCGCCGGTCACGACGTTGAGCCGGATCCCCGGGTAGTTCAGCAGCTTCTGCGCCACCTCGATGCCGGGCTGCTCCACCGCGTGGAAGAGCGGCTGCGGCGCGCCCGCCCGGAGCGCCGCGCGGTTCATGATGTCCACGCAGGCGTTCGAGACCCGGCGCGCGCCCGGGTGCGGGCAGAACACCACGGTGTTGCCGCCCGCGATCATCGAGATGCCGTTGTTGATGATGGTCTCGGTGGGATTGGTGACCGGCGTGATGGCCGCGATCACCCCGTAGGGCGCGCGCTCCGCCAGCGTGAGCCCGTGGTCCCCGGTCCAGGTGACGGGCTCGAGGTCCTCGGTGCCGGGGGTCTTCTCGGTGACCAGGCGGTTCTTGAGGATCTTGTCCTCGACCCGTCCGAGCCCGGTCTCCTCGACCGCCAGCTCCGAGATCGCCCGGAGGCTCGCGGTGAGGTCGTCGCGGATGGCCGCGATGATCTTCCGCCGCGTGTCGAGGGGCGTGAGATCGTAGGCCTCGAACGCCGCGCGCGCCGCCCTGACCGCGGCGTCGAGGTCGGCGTGCACCCCGCGCGGCGTCCCGCCCCCGCCGGCGTCGGGCCGGCCGCTCTCGAGGCGCTCCAGCACCTGGTGGACGATGCTGCCGATCTGCCGTTCGTCGAGCGCCATGGGTCCTGGATCAGCTCACGGCGCCGGAGCGTTTGAGGTAGACGTCCTTTCCGGCCATCTCGATCACGTCCACGATGCCGACGATGACCGCGTCCACGGGCTTCTCGCGCGACACCTCGGTCATGCGCGCCGAGGAGCCCTGCGCCACCATCACGAGCTCGTCCGAGCCCGCGCCGACGGCGTCCGCGGCCACGACGTAGTTGCCGGCGGGCTTGAACGCGCCGTCCACCTCGCGCACCAGCAGGAGCTTGAGTCCGACGAGCCCCGTGTCCTTGCGCGTGGAGACGACCGTGCCCACCACCTGGGCCAGGATCATCGGCTACTTCTTGCCGCCCGCGACCTCGGGGCGCCGGATCGGGAGCACGTCCTCGAGCATCGCGTGCGGGCGCGGGATGACGTGGACGGACACGACCTCGCCCACCTTGGCGGCCGCCGCGGAGCCCGCCTCGGTCGCGGCACGCACCGCGGCGACGTCGCCGCGCACGATCGTGGTGACGTAGCCGCCGCCGATCTTCTCGTAGTGGACGAGGGTGACCCGCGCCGCCTTGACCATGGCGTCGGACGCTTCGACCATGGCGACGAATCCACGCGTCTCGATCAGGCCCAGTGCCTCTTCCTGCATGGGACTCTCCTTTATGGTTCGCGTCGCTGTCGCTGCGCCGGGCGGGCCGGCGCAGCGATGGGGTCTTCCAGTTGAGGCTCCGGGGCCGGGATCACGTGCCGGGCGAGCACCGGTCCGAGCCGCATCGCGGCGGCCGCCCCGGCCGCGACCGCGGCCTCGACCTCGCCCAGAGCGCCGCGCACCAGCATGGTCACCAGTCCCGCGCGGGTGACCTCGTAGCGGACCAGCCGCACGTGCGCGGCCTTGCACATGGCGTCGGCGGCTTCCGCGGCCGCGACCCAGCCCTGCGTCTCGACCAGCCCCAAGGCTTCCTGTGCCACGGTGCGCGATCACCCTCCGAGCGGTCGCTAGCCTCGCGTGGCCGGACCGGTCACCCGACGTCTTGAAGGGCGCACGGTAGCAATCCCGGCCGGTCGGGTCAACGCATACGCCGGCACGGTCGGGGGCCACCCTCGCGTGGCGGGGCCGGCTCGGCCCGTCTCAGCGCCGCCGGGAAGCGTGCACGCCGGGCATGGCAGGCGGGCGGTGCGGCCCTCGAGGCCGAACCACGCGGTCCGGCCGGCAGCCCCGCACGAAGCCGAGCGCCCGGGGGTCGTGGCTGCCGCGGATGATGCGCCGCCACCGCTGCCGGCAGGTGGAGGACAGGACGCCGGCAGGCCAGGAGCAGGGTGGCAGGGCTTCAACGAGAATGATGGGCCCCGGGAAGCGCGGTCGGGATGGAGGTGCGCTGAGGTAGTTACCGCGTGGCCCGGGGCCCGTAAGAAGGTTCCCCGTATCGACCGTGTACCGGTCCGTTGGACTCCTTCGCTCGCGATAGGGGGATCAGCCCACAGCCGGCCAATCACGAGTCGAACAGGGAACACACCGTATTCGGTTGTCGGCTCGCGCCGCCGGCGGTCCTCACGGGGCCTGGCGCCCCGCGCCGCCTGCTGCGCGGCCTCACTCCCTTCCCATCGCAAGCGCGGTGCCGGGCGGCGCGCGGGGCGACGCCGGTGCGGAGGCGCCGTGCCGGGAGGCGGCGGAGCAAGCGCTTACGGGGTTGGGTGCGGGTGCGGGCACGCGCCGCGGCGGAGGGCCCGCGGCGCGGATGGCAGGGCGGGGGCGGGGGCTCTGGCCCGGCTCACCCAGCGGGGTGGGGGATTCCCCGCGGAGGGCCGGGGCGCGCCCCGCTCAGGCGCGCGTGGGGTCCGCGCCGTCCGCGGAGCCGGCCAGCGCGCCGGCCGGGATCACGCCCGGGTCGGCGAGCCGCTCGGCGAAGTGACAGGCGGTCCGGTGGCCGGGCCCGACCTCGCGCAGCGGCGGCTCCTCGCGCGCGCACACCTCCTGCGCGAGGAAGCAGCGCGGGTGGAAGTGGCACCCCGCTGGTGGGTGCGCGGGGCTCGGCACGTCGCCCTTCAGGACGATGCGGGCGCGGCGGCGCGCCGGATCGAGCGCCGGGATGGCCGAGAGCAGCGAGACGGTGTAGGGGTGGCGCGGGGCGCGGTAGAGCATCTCGCTCCCGGCCAGCTCGACGATCTTCCCCAGGTACATGACCGCCACGCGGTCGCTGATGTGCTCGACCACCGAAAGGTCGTGGGCCACGAACAGGTAGGTGAGCCCCATGCGCTGCTGGAGGTCGCGCAGCAGGTTGACGATCTGCGCCTGGATCGAGACGTCGAGCGCCGAGACCGGCTCGTCGGCCACGATCAGGCGCGGACTCACCGCCAGCGCGCGCGCCACGCCGATCCTCTGGCGCTGTCCGCCCGAGAACTCGTGCGGGTAGCGCCGCGCGTGGTCCGGCGCCAGGCCCACGAGCTGGAGCAGCTCGGCGACCCGCTGGCGCGCCGCCGCCCCGCGCGCGATGCGATGGATCGCCAGCGCTTCCATGAGCATGCTCCCCACCGTGAGGCGCGGGTTCAGGCTCGAGTAGGGGTCCTGGAAGACGACCTGCATCTCGCGCCTGAGCGCCCGCAGCTCGCGGCGCGGGAGATGCGTGACGTCGCGTCCGGCGAAGTGGATGCTCCCCGCGGTGGGCTCAACCAGTCGCAGGATGCAGCGCCCGGTCGTGGTCTTGCCGCAGCCGCTCTCCCCCACCAGCCCCAGCACCTCGCCGGCGTGGACCTCGAAGGACACCCCGTCCACCGCGCGCACCTGGCCGACGATGCGCGAGAGCAGGCCGCGCCGGATCGGGAAGTGCTTGCGGAGCCCGCGCACCTCCAGCAGCGGCTCAGGCACCGGAGGCCTCCTTCCCCGCCACCGGGTCGAGCGTGCCCGCGGCGATCTCGCCGGCGCGCCAGCAGCGCGCCAGGTGCCCGCCGTCGAAGTCGGCGAGCGGCGGGTCCGCGGTGCGGCAGCGCTCCTCGGCCACCGGGCAGCGCGGGTGGAAGCGGCACGCCAGCGGGAACCGCGCCGGGTTCGGCACGCTGCCGGGGATGACGCGCAGCGGCTCGCGGCGCGCGCCGAGCCGCGGGAGCGAGGCGAGCAGCCCGGCGGTGTAGGGATGGCGCGTGCGCCGGAACGCGTCCGCCGCGTCGCACGCCTCCACCACCTGGCCGGCGTACATCACCGCCACGCGGTCGGCGGTCTCGGCCACCACGCCCAGGTCGTGGGTGATGAGCAGCACGGCCATGCCGAGCTCCTGCTGGAGGCGCTTCAGGAGCTCGAGGATCTGCGCCTGGATCGTGACGTCGAGCGCGGTGGTGGGCTCGTCGGCGATGAGCAGCGATGGCCGGCACGCCAGCGCCATCGCGATCATGACGCGCTGGCGCATGCCGCCCGACATCTGGTGCGGGTACTCGTCCACGCGCTGTTCGGGCGACGGGATGCCGACGCGCCCCAGCATCTCGACGGCGCGGCGGCGCGCCTCGCGGCGGTCCACGCGATCGTGGAGCACGATGGCCTCCATGATCTGCTCGCCGCAGCTGAACACCGGGTTCAGCGAGGTCATCGGCTCCTGGAAGACCATCGAGATCTCCTTGCCGCGCACGCGCCGTATCCCGGCGGGCGGGAGCTTCAGCAGGTCGCGACCCTTGAAGATCACCTCCCCGCCCACGATGCGACCCGGCGGCTCGGGCACCAGCCGCAGGATGGAGAGCGAGGTCACGCTCTTGCCGCTCCCGGACTCGCCCACCAGGGCCAGGGTCTCGCCCGCGCGCACGCTGAAGGACACGCCGTCCACCGCGCGCACCACGCCGTCGTCGGTGAAGAAGTGTGTCCTGAGGTCGCGCACCTCGAGCAGCGGCTCGCTCATCCCGCCCTCCCTCCCTGGACCCGGCGGGGATCGAGCGCGTCGCGCAACCCGTCCCCGAGGAAGTTGAACGCCATCACGGTGAGGAAGATGGCCGTGGCCGGAGCGTACAGCAGCCACGGGAAGGACGTGAGCGCGCGCAGGCTCCTTGCCTGCGCCAGCATGTTCCCCCACGAGGCGCTCGGCTCCTGCACGCCCATGCCCAGGAACGACAGGAACACCTCGCCCAGGATGTAGCCCGGGATCGCGATGGTGGCGGCGACGATCACGAACGACAGGGTGTTGGGCAGGATGTGGCGCGCGATGATGCGCAGCCGCCCCATGCCCAGGGCCTCGGCCGCCGCCACGAAGTCCTGCTGGCGGATCGAGAGCACCATGCCGCGGATGATGCGCGCGAGGGCGGCCCAGCCGATCAGGGCCAGGATGGCGACGATCGCCAGGTAGACCTGCTGGCTCGGCAGATCGGACGGGAACGCCGCGCGCAGCGCGATGATCAGGTAGAGCCCGGGGATGCTCAGCAGCAGCTCGGTGACGCGCATGATGAGGGTGTCCACCCAGCCGCCGAAGTAGCCCGAGATGCCCCCCAGCAGCAGCCCGAGCGTGAACGAGATCGCGATCCCCACCAGTCCCACGGTGAGCGAGACCTGCGCGCCGAACAGCAGCCGCGAGAGCTCGTCGCGGCCGAAGGCGTCGGCGCCCATCAGGTACACGCGCTCGGGCGGAGCGACGCCGTACAGGTGGCGGTCACTGCGAAGCACGCCGAGCAGGCGGTAGGGCGCGCCGCGCACGAGGAAGCGCAGCGGCACGATCCGGCTGCGCTCCACGCGGTACTCGAGGCTCGCCTCGCCCGGCACGGTGGCGTACACGAACGGCCTGAGGTGGAAGCGCCCCGTGCCGTCGCGCCAGTGGAGCGGCTGCGGCGGATGGAAGAAGCGCATGCGGTCCATCTCGTCCTGGGGGTAGGGCGCCACGAAGGGCGCGAGCAGCGCGGCCGCGTAGAAGGCCGCCAGCAGCACCGCGCCCGCCACCGCGGGCCGGCTGCGGCGGAACGCGCGCCAGAAGAGCCGCGCCGGGGACTGCGGCGGGAGCGCCGCGCCGGCCTCCTCGAGCGGCGCCGGCAGCGCCCCCGACGGGGTGCGCTCAGTCACGGGAGATCCGCGGGTCGGCGACCGCGAGCAGCAGGTCGGCCGCGAGGTTGCCGAGCACGAGCACCACCGAAGCCATCAGCACCGAGCCCATCACCAGGTACTGGTCCTGGGCCTGGATGGCCTCGTAGGTGATGCGCCCCAGTCCCGGCCACGAGAAGATGATCTCGGCCACCAGCGAGCCCGACACCAGCGAGCCCAGGGTGTAGCCGAACAGGGTGATGAGCGGGTTGATGGCGTTGCGCAGCGCGTGCTTGAACACCACCGTGCGCTCGTCGAGGCCCTTGGCGCGCGCGGCGGTGATGTAGTCGAGCTGCAGCACGTCGAGCAGGTTGCCGCGCATCTGACGCATGCGCCCGGCGAGCGGCGTGAGCCCCGCGACCAGCGCGGGCAGGGCGAGGTGGCGCAGCAGGTCGAGCGCCCTGGCTCCCGCGTCCAGCTCGGACCACGCGAGCGAGCGCATCCCGCCCACCGGGAACCACCCGGTGCGCGCCGCGAGCATGAGCAGCAGGAGCCCGGAGAGCACCTCGGGCACCGAGAGCCACACGAATGCCAGCACCGAGAGGCCGCGGTCCACCGCGCTGTTGTGCCGCATCCCGGCCCACACTCCGAGCGGGATGGCGAGTCCCCAGGTCACCACCGCCGCGGCGGCGGCGAGCAGCAGGGTGTTGAGCAGCCCCTCGCGCAGCACGGTGAACACCGGCTGGTGGCGCGAGAAGGACTCGCCGAAATCCAGGTGGAGGAACAGGTTCTTGAGGTAGAGCGCGTACTGCACGTACCACGGGCGGTCGAGGCCGAAGCGGTGGCGCATGGCCTCGAGCGTCTGGGTGGAGACCTGCGGGTTCTCCGCCACGGTGTTCAGGAAGTCCCCCGGCGCCAGCTGCAGCAGCAGGAAGCTCAGCGCCGAGATGCCGACCAGGAGCGGGAGGACCTGCAGCAGGCGCCGGAGGACGTAGGTGCGCATCGGCGCGGATTCAGGTCTTGCGGGCGCCCGGTTTCACGAAGATGCGATCGCTGTTCCAGAGCAGCCGGTGCGGGATGACGCTCGGCTGGATGTTGCCGAACCCGTTCCGCACCGGGAGCTTCACGCGGATGGTGGGCAGCATGATGGACCAGCACTGCTCGCCCAGGATGCGCTCGATCTCCGCGAACGCCGCGCGGCGTCTCTCCATGTCGGTGGTTGAGACGAGCTGATCGAACAGCGAGTCCACGCGCGCCTCTTCGGGGGTCCCGGGCGCCGGCTGCCGCATGTGCCAGTAGTGCGTGGCGCCGCTGGAGCGGAAGAAATTCGGACCCATGCCCGGGTCCGGGGGGATCGCCGCTCCCAGCCCCCCGAGGACGGCATCGTACTGGAAGTCCTCGCGGATGTTGCTGATGAGGGTGTTGAAGTCCACGCCGGCGGGGATGCAGCGGATCCCGATCCTGGCGAGGTCGTCCTTGATGAAGTTCGCGACCGCGATGCGGATCACGTTGTCGCTGTTGGTCTTGAGCGTGAAGCTCACGGCGTGCCCGCCGGCGTCCTCGAGTACGCCGTCGCCATCGCGGTCGCGGAAGCCGAGCTCCGCGAGCAGCCGCTTCGCGCGTGCGGGATCGTGGTCGTAGGGCGAGACGTAGCCGGTGTAGAACTGCTTGTAGCCCGGCGTCATGATGGACCAGTTGTTCACCGCTTCGCCGAAGAACACGCTGCGGATGATGGCGTCGCGGTCCACCGCCATCGAGACCGCGCGGCGGAAGTCCGGGTTCGAGAACCACGCGTACTTGACCGGGCCCACCACCGGGCTCCCCGCCTTCTTCCCGCGCTTGGTCTCCCGCACCGTGTTGAGGTTGAACCAGAAGAAGTTGCTGGTGAGCCCGGGGCCGAGGTCGTAGAGCGTGTAGTCGCCCTTCTGCTGGTTCTCGGCGTAACGCTTGTAGTCCTCGGGCTTCACGTTGTCGAGCCCGTCCACGTCGCCGGACTCGAACTTGAGCACCGCGGTGTTCTGGTCCGGCACCACCACCCACACCAGCTCGTCCAGGTAGGGCAGCCGCCGGCCCTTCGAATCCACGCCGAACCAGAACGGGTTGCGCACGAGGACGGTCTTCTCCTTGGCCACGAACTGCCCGACCCGCCACGGCCCGCTGGTCACGATGCTGTCGGGCGGCGTGCTCACGCTGTAAGCCGAGGCGAAGCGGCCCTCGCGGTACGCGGGCTCGAGCACGTGCCGCGGCATGACGCGCAGCGAGCCCAGGGCCGGGATCACGAGCGCGTAGGGCTTCGGGATCCTGGTCACCACGGTGTAGGAGTCGGGCGCCGAGACCTCGATCCTCTTCCCGTCGATGGTGAGAAGGTCCTGCACCGAGGGATGAAGCGTCGAGTCGTAGGCCACCTCGAACGAGAACAGCACGTCCGCGGAAGTGATGGGGCGGCCGTCCGAGAACGCCGCGCCGCGCCTGAGGTGCCAGGTCCAGGTGAGCCCGTCCGGGCTCACCTCCCAGCGCTTCGCCAGCATCGGCGTGATGCTCTGGGTGGCGTTGTCGAACTCGGTCAGGCTCGTGAACATGCGGTCGTCCACGTCGGTGGACGAGGTCTCGTTCGCGAGCATCACGTTGAAGGTCTTGGGATCGGTGGTCTGCCCCAGCACGAAGCGGCCGCCGTAGCGGCCTGCTTCAGGCATCGCGAACGTCATGGTGTCGGGGGGCAGGGGGTGGGTGTCGCGGAAGGCTCCCGCGGGGCCGGACCGGCCGCCGCAGCCCGCCGCGGCGAGGCCCAGGCCCAGCGCGGCACAGGTCAGGTACACGGCCCTTCGATTCATGTGTCTCCCCCGTTCATGGGTGGCGCCCGAAGTCCGGGACGGTGCGGCGAGTATAGGAACCGCTTTCTCGCAGGGTCAACCCTCGCGCCGGGGCCGCGGCGTGTCAGCGACCGCCGCGCTGTCCGATGCCGCGACCGCGTCCCCGAGCAGGACGAGCCCCGCTGGGCCCGCGAGCCGCCGCGTCCCGGGCGGGAGCTCGGCGGCCAGCGCGTCGGCCCAGCGCTCGAGCGGGGTGGCGGCACCGAGCCACGCGCCGGCGTGCGCCGAGGCCAGCCGCAGCTCCTCGCGCACCCCGGCGCGCGCGCCGTCGGCGAGCGCCAGGTAGTCGGCGATCCTGAGGTGCCCCTCGCCCAGCAGCACGCTCCCCTGCTGGAGCAGCGCGCGGCCGGTGCGGCATTGCGCGCTCCCCACCAGCTTGCGGCCGGCCAGCACGATCTCGTGTCGGGCGGTCGAGGCGAAGCAGGGCGCCGCCGCCCCGGCGCGCATGCGCGGGGCGAGGCTGCCGCGGGCGCCGCCGGCGCGGGCCAGCCCGACGGGCACGCCCAGCCGCAGCAGCGACGCCACCAGCAGGCGCGAGGCCCGGTCGTAGGCCTCGGCCAGGCTGCCGCCCCACGCCGCGTGGTCGAGCGGCGCGGCGAGCGCGCAGGTCCATTCCTCGGCGTGGAAGATGGCGCGGCCGCCGGTGGGACGCACCGCCCACGGCACGCCGTCGCGGCGGCAGCGCTCGAGATTGAGCTCGCGGGCCGGCCGCTGGGCGTGGCCCAGCGTGATGCCGTGCGGCGCGAAGCGGAACAGGCGGAGCACCGGCTCGCCGGCGGTGGCGCCCGTGCCCACTGCGGCCACCAGCGCCGCGTCGCGCCGCATGTTCTCGCCCGGGTCGTGCGCCCCGTCACACCAGAGGATCAACGGCTTCTCCCGCGCGCGGGGCGCCGGGTCAGCGGATGCCGAGCCAGTCCCCGATCAGGTACTGGAAGCGCCCAATCAGGAGCGAGACGCGCGACATCACGGTGTAGCCGTAGCCGGCGCCGAAGGAGACCATGAGGAACACGATGCCGACCCTGGAGACCGCGCCGAGCGCGCCCTTGTGCTCGCGGCTGAAGAAGAAGAACAGCATCGAGGAGATGAGCCCCACCGTGAACACGACGGCGCTCAGGTCCGCGGCCAGGCCGCGGCCCCACAACGGCTGGAGGCTGCCCTGCAGCTGGGCCACGAAGTCGCCCTGCGCGAACCCGGTGGTCTTGAGCCCGGCGTAGACACCGATGATGAGCGCCAGCGACCAGCGCGACAGCCAGCCGATCCTGCCGAACAGGCGGGTGAACAGCAGCAGCCCGAGCAGGCCCGGCAGCAGCAGCCAGCCGCGGTAGTCACCGAGCGACGCCGCGAACGGCGCGCCGGCCCTGCCGCTGAAGACCTGCAGCAGCGGGTCCCACAGGTTCGGCACCACCACGGTCCAGAAGTTCAGGATGATGTAGTAGCCCGCCGACACGCCCACGAACAGGTGCTCGGCGAACTTGTAGAACGGGTTGTCCTTGTAGAGGAAGCTGAAGATGAAGAGCGTGAGCAGCGCGGCCACCCACACGCCGAAGTCGTGGCTCAGGTGGAGGCTCACGCCGCGTCCCTCCGGCGCCGCGTCCACTGGACCACGTTGCCGAGCACGATGCACAGGGCGATGAACACATGGGCCATGGACTGCGCGTCCATGCCCTGCGTGGCCGTGCCCTTCTCGCGGCGCAGCTTCTCGTACTCGGCGGCGCCCGCCATGCCGCCCAGCATCCCGCGCAGCTGCCCGGTTTGCAGGTACGGGTAGAACTCCGGCGCGCTCACCGCGGTCACGCCCGCCACCATCGGGATGTGGAAGCGGCCCTGGACCTGCTGCACGTATTCCTTGGTGCCCGGGTAGCCGGCCGAGATGCTGACCAGCAGCGGGAAGCTCGAGTAGTCGCGCACCTCGCGCATGATCGGGAAGCCGCGCGTGGGGAGCCCGCTGTTGTCGCGCGGGAAGGCGCTCGCGATGCCCTGTCCCATCAGCACCATGACCGCCTCGTTGCCCGCCTTGTAGCCCAGGTTGATGTAGTCCACTCCGTAGACCCGCTGCTTCTCCTCTCCCACGCCGCGCAGCACCTGGTCCACCAGCCCGGCCCCGCCGTTCCACAGCACGGTCGCCACCACCTTGCAGCGCTTGTCGAACAGCTGGCGCAGCGTGGTCTCGGTCATCGGCACCAGCTCGGGGCGCGAGGCCGGGTCGTAGTCGCACGACACCAGCACGGTGCAGCCGTCCGGCAGCTCGGCGATGGCGTCGTGGTACGCCTGCACCGGCGGCGAGACGTAGAGCGGCAGGTCGAGCGGCCACAGCAGCGGGAAGAGCACGAGCAACCCGACCACCAGGAAGATCCAGCGGCGGTCCAGCTTCTCGAGCGACCGGAGCGCGCCCACCGCCTAGTCCTCCCCGCTCAGGTAGGAGCGCTCGATGCCGAGGATGACGCGCAGCCCGGTGGCCATCACCCCGAGCGCGGCCCCGATCAGGATGGCGCGCTTCGCCGCGTTCTGCGGGATGTCCATGATCCACTCCTGGATCCCCTGCAGGCGTACCGGCTCGGGCAGCCACTGGGTCCACGCGTTGCCGATCGGGACGCGGCCCAGCATCACGAGCATCGCCGCGAGCGCCAGCAGCCCGGCCTCGAGGGTGCGGATGCGGAAGGCGCGGAACGCGGCCGAGGCGATGAAGAACGCCAGCAGCGCGAACATGGTGGCCGACATCGGCGAGTAGACCTGGTCGTAGATCCACATGAAGCGCGTGCCCTCGGACTGGAAGCCGCGCCCCTCGATGGCGCCGATGGCCAGGGTCGCGAGCAGGCTCCCCGCCAGCACGAGCTTGTAGGGCCAGTCGGGCCGGCGCCGGTAGATGCCGTCGAAGTTCACGCGCAGCACGTTCGCGCCGCCCAGCACGTAGCCGAACGCCACCACGATCACGGCGCTCTGCTGCAGGAAGTCGGCGGGCACGCTGACGGCCTGGTGCGGCACGAAGAACGACAGGATCATGAACAGGCCGACCGCGGCGGTGACGAACAGCGGGAACTCGCGCTTCACCGGCATCCTCCCGTCATTGCGTGATCATCCAGCGCGTGAGCTCGTGGATCCCGAGGGACTCGAGCACGCAGCCCGCGATGATGATGGCGACCAGGACGATCTTCATCAGGTCCGCGCCCTTGAGGCTGCCGACCAGCTTGGGCTCGCCGGAGAGGTAGGCGCTCGCGGCGTAGAGCTCCTCGCCGATCAGCGTGTAGTCGCATGCCACCACGAAGAACGGGAGCTGGTGCACGTTGGCCGTGCCCGCCACCTGGATGGCGCCGGTCGCGAACCCGGTCTC
>ERZ1292640.1976-Hain-H43-02um-R1-1976-length-16742-cov-4_pt1 | contig 16742 bp, 16 predicted proteins | sample MGYA00564404_ERZ1292640 | MGnify/ENA primary metagenome ERZ1292640 (study PRJEB36523, sample SAMEA6512636) | groundwater metagenome | collected 2019-01-08 | study: AquaDiva: Metagenomics assemblies of 32 groundwater samples
CATCGGCGCGGCAATCAACCTGGGCGCGGTCACAGTAGCCGCCTCCTTCGTCGAACCGAAGGTCGAGCGGGCGACGGAGCCTACGTGGGCGCAACAGCTCCGCCAGGGCCTGCGGATCGTGCGGCGACGCGAGGGGATCGCCCTCCTCATCGGGATCGAGGTCTTCCTCGGCGTCAGCCTGTACGCGATGGCGATCTTCCGGCCGATCTACCTGCAGTTCCTCGGCCTCTCGGACCTGGAGATCGCGACGTGGATATCCGGGTTCCTGTTCGTCGCCGCGATCGTGTCCGCCTTCGCAGGAAGGATCTCCGCGTACCTGGGGGAGTTCGGCACCCTCGCCCTGCTCGTGGCCCTCGGCACGGGGCCCTTCCTCGGCCTGTGGTTCCTGGGCCGGACCCCCGCCGCGGTCCTTCTCCAGGTGCCCATCTACGTGTCCTGGAGCCTGCAGTCGCCCATGGTCACGGCGTTCATGACCCGCCGCCTCGAGCCGGGGCAGCGGGCCCCCGTGCTCTCCATGGGGGCCTTCGCGTACACCCTCGGCCTCGTGATCGCCCTGCCCCTGGCGGGCCTCCTGACCACGACGACGGGCAACCTGCTCAACCTGGGCCTCTTCCTGGGGATCGCGACCCTGATCCCGTGCGCGTACGTCCTCGTGCGGTGGCGGGCGACCGTGGCGCCGTGGCCCGCCCTCACCCCGTTGCCCACGCGGCTCGTGCCCGGGACGCGGCCGACGAGGTTCTCCCGCCTCCTCGAGCGGCTGAGCCGTCTGCGGCCGTAGAATGTCGGAGGTCTCACGCCTGTGCGAGTGCGGGCTCCGCGGGGACCTCGGGGGTCTCCCCGGGCGGCGCGCTCTGGCTGCGCTGCGTCCGGACCCGCGCCGACCGCCCGGCACGCCTGAACGGAAGAGGCGGCTGCTGTCTCAGCCCCCGTACTCGGACTGGCTCTGCTCGTGCATGAACTGCGGCAGGTAGTAGTGCCCGCCCGCGGCCGTGCCCGAGATCCCGGACAGCTTCCACCCGCCGAAGGGCTGCACGCCCACGACCGCGCCGGTCGTCGAGCCGGCCGCGCGGTTCGCGTACATCACGCCCGCCTGCATCTCGCGGAAGAAGCGTTCGAGGTCCTCGTGGTCTCCCGAGAAGATGCCTGCGGTCAGGCCGTAGTCTACATCGTTGGCGACCTTCAGGCCATCCTCCAGGCCGTCCACCTCGATCACGGAGAGGAGGGGCACGAAGAGTTCCTCCTTGTTGATGCGGTGGTTCCGGGACAGCCCGTCCACGACCGTCGGCTCGACGAAGTGGCCGTCCCCCTTGAGGACCTGCCCGCCGATGAGGATCTTGCCCTTCGAGCGGCGCACCGCCTTGACCGCCTTGGCGTACGTGGCCACCGCGGCCTCGTTGATGACCGGCCCGAGGTACACGTCCCGCTTCGTCGGGTCTCCGATCTTGACCTTCTGCGTCTCCGCGAGCAGCTTCTCGAGGAAGACCTTCTTCACGCGCTTGTCCACGAGCACGCGCGAGCAGGCGGAGCACTTCTGTCCTCCGTAGCCGAAGGCCGCGCGCATCGTGCCGGCGGCGGCCTTGTCCAGGTCCGCGCTCGCCGTCACGATCGTCGGGTTCTTCCCGCCCAGTTCCGTGATGATGGGTTTCGGGAAGGTCTCGCTGAAGGACCGGAAGGCGCGAAGGCCGACCTCGCGGGAGCCCGTGAAGACGAACCCGTCCACGCCCTTGTTCTCGATGAGCTCCTGGCCCACCGTGGACCCCGGACCGGTGACGTAGTTGAAGACCCCCGGCGGGAGGCCGACCTCCCGGAACAGCTCCGCGAGCTTGAGGCCCATGTACGGCGTGTCGGAGGCGGGCTTGAAGACCGCCGTGTTCCCCGTGATCATCGCGCCCGAGGACATCCCGCCCGCGATCGCGAAGGGGAAGTTGAAGGGCGCGACCACGGCCCAGACCCCGTAGGGCTTGAGGACCGCCTTCGTCTTCTCCCCGGGCACGTACTGCCCCATCTCGTGCTGGTACCCCTTGTTCTCCAGCATCTCGTGGACGTACCAGCGGATCAGGTCCGCCGTCTCGTCCACGTCGGCCATGGCCTCGTAGCGGTTCTTCCCGTTCTCGAAGCTCATCAGCGCGGCGTAGGTGAACTTCCTCTGGGAGATCAGGTCCGCGGCGCGCTCGAAGAACTTCACGCGCTCGCCGTAGCCCATGCGGGACCACGCGGGATGCGCCTTCCGAGCGGCCTCGACCGCCTTCTTCGCGTGGGCCCGGGTGCCCTTCTGGAAGGTGCCGAGGACGAGCTTCGTGTCGAAGGGGCTGACGTCCTTGAACGTGGACCGCGTCCATACGTCCTCGCCGCCGATGACGATGGGATGCTTCGCGCCGAACTCCTTCTGGACCTGCTCCACCGCGGCCTCGTAGACCTGGTGGAACTCCTCCGTCTTGCCTGCCTCCACCGCGTTCTGCCATGTCCTCTCGTTCTTGAAAACCACGGAGCGTCACCTCGGGTACGGCGCGGAAGGCCGATGCTTGAGAATAAGGTTTCGGATTATACTGGAAAGGTCACGCGATGTAGGAATCCGTCGAGCCCTCGTAGGTGTCGTACTGGGCCAGCGCGCCGATGTGGGCCAGCAGCTCCCGCGCCCACTCCCGCGCGTAGGAGTTCGGCGGGATGTCCGTCGTGGTCCCGAGCCACTCGAAGATCTCGTTGAAGGCCTCCTTCGTCTCCGCGGTCGTGAGGCGCTGCCCGAGCGTGGCCACGGACGCTTCGAGGCGGGTCATCGAGAGCACGAACTCCTTCCCCTGGGCCACGAACTTCGCCTTCTCCTCGCGCGTCATCGGACCGACCGCCGCGTCCATGCGGGCAGACCGCGATAAACCTACCGCAAAACTTCATTGCCCCGCAGGGGTTCGGAACGCTCCCATGGATGCCTTCGTCCCCGTCGCCAAGCTCTCCGAGGTCCCGCCCGGGTCCTCCAAGGTCGTCGTGCTCCAGGGCCACCCCGTGGCCCTGTTCAACGTCGCCGGGACGTTCTACGCGGTGTCCAACGTCTGCCTTCACCGCGGCGGCCCGGTCGGGGAGGGCGCGCTCGATGGCGCCGTGGTCACGTGCCCCCTCCACGGTTGGGAGTACGACGTGCGGACGGGGAAGAACGTGGCGAATCCCGCGGCCCGCCTGCGGACCTTCTCGGTGAAAGTCGTCGGGGACGACGTCCTCGTGAGCCCGTGAGGACCAAGGTTTAACATGGCCTCGGCAGTTCGCCGGAGCGCGTGGACTTCCTCTGGCTCTTCCTCACGGCCCTCGGGACCCTCGCGGTCCTCGCGAACCTACTGAGCCTCGCCCAGGGGGTCGCCCTGCGTGACCATGTGCGGAAGGGCCTCCGGATGGCCTTCGGCGCGTACCTCCCGCAGGCGGCGGTCCTCCTGCCGGTCCGGGGACTCGACGAGGGATTCGACGAGAACCTGCAGGCGATCCTCACCCAGGCCTACCCGAAGTACCGACTCGTCGTCATCTCGGACCACGAGGACGATCCCGCGGTCGGGAAGGTGAGGGCGCTCGCCGCGGACCATCCGCGGATTCCGGTGGAGTTCCTCGTCTCGGATCCCGGTGGCATGGGCGGGAAGGTGAACGCCCTCCGAACCGCCCTGTACGATCTGCGGCCGCAGGACGAGGCCATCGTCTTCGCGGACGCGGACATCTACCCCTCCCCCGATTGGTTGCGACAGCTCGTGCAGCCCCTCGCCGACGTGACCGTGGGCGCGTCCACCGGGTTCCGCTGGTACGTACCACCGCGGCCAACGTTCTGGTCCCTCGTGCGGTCCGAGTGGAACGCGGTCAGCGCGAACGTCCTCTTCGACCCCCGGCGGAACTACACCTGGGGCGGCTCCTCCGCGGTGCGGGTGGAGCATCTCCCGAAGCTCCGCCTCGAGGAACGATGGCGGGAGGTCCTGAGCGACGACCTCGTCGTCACGGCCGCGGTGCGGGAAGCGGGGCTCCGGGTCGCATATGCGCCCGGGGCCCTCGTGGCCACGCTGGAGGGTTGCAATCGCGAGGATTGCGTCGAGTGGTGTCTGAGGCAGATGACCATGGCGGTCCTCTACCAGCCGAACCTGCGGCGCTACGCCGCGACGGCCTTCGCGGTGTTCGACGGAGCGGTCCTCTTCGGATTCCTCTCCTTGATTCTCTCCCCGCTCGTCTCCTGGGCCTACCTCGTCCCCGCGGGCCTCTTCCTCTTCACGCTCCCCGCGACGGTCGCGAAGGCCTCGCTGAGGCGGCGGGCCTACTTCTCCGCGTCGCCCCACGTCGCAGGGCTATGGCGGGCCCCATCCCTTCGGACCACCGCTGCGGCTCTTGCGGTCCCCTGGCTCATGCTGTGGGGCCTCAGGCGGACCCGCAGGCCGGAGACCGTGCGGTGGCGGGGCCGCACCTACGATGTGCGCGATCCGATGCACGTGCGCCTCATCGAGACGGCGCCCGTCCCCGCAGGCTCTCCTGGAACTTCGACAACTCGCTGAGAAGCTCGTTCCTGCGCTCGCTCCTTCGGAGGGTCGCGAACATGGAGGCCGCCGGAGGCACGAGGGCCACGGCGACCGCTAGGAGGATGAGGGGTCCGGACGGGAGCGCACCGAGGTACGACGCGAGCAAGAAGGTTAGGCCCACGATGGTCGGCGGGAGGAAGAAGGCGAGGAACACGCTGCTGATCGACACGAGGGGCTCGCGGGCCCGCGCCTGCATCGCGAGGACCTCCGGGTCCGTGAAGGTCTTCGCCGTCGTGACCATGGGCTGCCCGTGCCGGGCGAAGCGGTCCCGGATCACGCTCATGGCCTCCACATAGCCCTGGGACTCCGCGCGGAAGGCGCGGATCATGCCCGGGGTGAAGCGCACGAGCCGCCGCCGGCCGTCCTTCGTCTCGATCCCGATACCCATGTGGACGAGCGTGCCCGCGCTCGAAGCGAAAGGAGACATGAACGAACCGCTCACCTCGTAGCTGGCCGGGAAGATGTCGCGGATCTCGTCCCAGCGGAAGTCCCCTTGGTCTCCGAGGACGCGGCGCCAGAGCGGGAGCGTGATGTGGATTCCCTCCTCGTAGACGTAGGTCGGGCTCGGCTTGAACAGGAGGATCGCGAGGAGCAGGACCCCGAGCGGGAGGAAGCAGATTCCATTCAGCGGCCACAATCCTTCCGGGGCGGCCGCGATGGGGCCCAGGACGAAGGTGACGACGAGCAGGAGGATGAGGAGGGCCATGGACATGGGGTTCGCCGGGATCGGTTTGTACGCGTACAGGAGCGGGCCCGGGTCCTGCGTGTCCATGGTGGCGCGGGCAAGGCGGCAGTTCCTATTAGGTCTCACCGTTGGTCGGGGAGGAGATCTCCGGGGCACGCTGGCTCGCGGCCCGGACGACACATCCGGTGACGGCAAACCCTTTTCTCCCGCGCCCCTTACGTCCTCCGATGCTCGCCCTAGGCATCGAAGGCACGGCCCACACGGTCGGCGTGGGCATCGTCGACGACCACTGCAGGGTCCTCGCGAACGTCTACGACATGGTCAAGCCGGAGAAGGGGGGCATCCATCCGCGGGAAGCGGCGAACCACCACGCGGAGATGGTCGTGCCGTTGATCGCCAAGGCGGTGGAAACCGCGGGGGTGGGCTTCGACGACCTCGATGTGGTCGCGTTCTCCCAGGGGCCGGGGCTGGGCCCGTGCCTGCGCACCGTGGCCACAGCAGCGCGGGCCCTCGCCCTCTCCCTGAGAACCCCCATCGTCGGCGTGAACCATTGCGTCGCCCATCTGGAGATCGGCCGCGGGCTCACGGGCTGTCGGGACCCCGGCCTCCTGTACGTGAGCGGCGGCAACACGCAGGTCATCGCCTTCGCTCGCGGTCGGTACCGCGTCTTCGGCGAGACCTTGGACATCGGCATCGGGAACATGCTCGACAAGTTCGGGCGGGAAGTTGGCCTGTCGTTCCCCAGCGGGCCTCGTCTCGAGAAGCTCGCCCTCGAGGGGAAGAAGCTGCTTCCGCTCCCGTACAGCGTGAAGGGCATGGACGTGGCCTTCAGCGGCATGCTGACCGCGGCCCTCGCGTTGCGGCGTGGCGGCAAGTCCCTCGAAGACGTCGCCTTCTCGATCCAGGAGACGGCCTTCGCGATGCTCACAGAGGTCACGGAGCGCGCCATGGCCCACGTGGGCAAGGACGAGGTCCTCCTCGGCGGGGGCGTCGCCCGGAACAAGCGTCTCCAGGAGATGGTGGGGCGCATGGCCGCGGACCGCGGGGCGAAGATGTTCGTGCCGCCTGGCGACCTTTGTATCGACAACGGCGCGATGATCGCGTGGACGGGCCTGCTCATGCACCGCGCCGGCGTGCGGATGTCCCTCCGGGAGACCGAGGTGGACCAGCGCTTCCGCACGGACGAGGTCGCGGTGACTTGGCGGTGACCTAGCCGCGGCCCGGTCCCACTTGTGGACGGTTCAACAACTCCTGAGCCGGTGGGCGCCCGCGTGGCCCCCGATAAGCGAACCCTCGTCGCGGTGGGAGCGACCGTCGTTGCGGTAGTCGTCATCCTGGGCGTTGCCGCCTGATGGTTCTTCCTCCGTCCGCAGGATCGGGTCGAGATCGTCGTGCAGGATGTGATCATGCTCGCCAACCGGCCCATGCCGAACGAGACGGAACTCCATGTGTACCTCGTGATCCGGAACCCGCGGGCCACCCCGCTCACGTTCACCTTGGTCTCCCTGTGGGCCTGGGACCCGGACACAGGGACCCTCTACGATACGTAGGCCCACGAGAACGTCGTCGTGGAAGGTCGCCAGACTTGGACGTTCTCCGGGGTCTCGGCCCTCGCCGGCCTCTGGTCCGTGGTGGCGTTCCAGGTGAAGGTCTTCACGTCCGGGGGTTCGTGGGAGTCGAACCTGGCCCCGGGCCAGCCCATCGTCTATCCGTGCGCATGAGGTTCACGCGCGCCGGGCGATCTCCGCGACCGCCGCCCCGAGCTCGAACCTGTGCCCCATCGCGGAGAGGGTGCCCTCGATCCCGGTGAAGCAGGCGGCGAGGTCCGTGAAGGAGGCGATGCCCATGTGGCCGATCCGGAAGATCTTGCCCTTGAGCTGGCTCTGGCCTCCCGCCAGGATCACGCGGTATTGCTCGCGCAGGATCGTGCGGAACTTCGCGTCGTCGATTCCAGGGGGATACTTCGTCGCGGTGACCGTGTTGGACGCGAAACGGGCATCCGGATACAGGTCCACATCGATAGCCGCGTACGCTGCCCGGGCCGCCTCCGCGAGCTTCTTCGTGCGCGCGATGCGCGCCTCGAGCGTTTCCTCCTTGAGCATCCGAAGCGCCTCGCGGAAGGCGAGGAAGAGCGGGACCGCGGGCGTGTACGGCGTGTCCTGCTTCGCGAGGCCGTCTACATGGGCCTTCAGGTTCGTGTAGAAGGACGTCTCGGAATGAAGGGACTCATAGGCGCGCTTCGAGAGGGCCACGGCGGCCAACCCGGCCGGCGCGGCCAGGCACTTCTGGGAGCCCATGACGAGCGCGTCGATTCCCCACTCGTCGAAGTGGTTCTCGAGCCCGCCCACGGCGGTGATGCCGTCCACAAGGAGGAGCTTGTCGTGCTTCTTCACGATCCTCGCGATTTCTGCTATGGGGTTCGTGAGGCCCGTGGACGTCTCGTTCCAGCACACCGTCACGGCCTTGTAGTCGTCCTCGTCCAACGCGGCCTCGACCTTCGCGGGCTCCACGGACTTTCCCCATTCGAAGGTCAGCGGCGTGGCCGTCGCGAAGACCCCACAGAGGTCGTTGAACCGCTCGCTGAACTTGCCGTTGACCAGGTTGAGGACCTTGTCGTTCTTCCTCAGGAGCCCGGACACGGCGCCCTCGAGTCCGGCCGTCCCGGACCCGGAGAGAATCGCCACCTCGCCCTTCGTGCCGAAGAGGTACTGCACGAGCTCCCGCAACTCCGTCAGGATCTCCTTGAACTCGGGCCCGCGGTGGTTGAGCGCGGGCGTTGCCATGGCCCGGAGCACGCGGGGATGCATCATCACGGGGCCCGGCAACATGAAGACGGTGTCTTCGGCGTCGGTCATCGGACGCGCGCTAGGGGCGGACGGAGGATAAACGATTCGTCGATTCTGTTTGCGCGAGTGCCTTCTGGTCGCGGGCATGCCGCCCTCGCGGACCTCCACGTCCGTGCGGAGACGCGCGTTCCACAAGAAAGAGGGTTCCTTCCCGTGATAAAATTCCAGCAACGCTTATATATTTACAGAGTTATCCGCCGGACAGGCGTCGGTCAAACGAGGTCGCTTTGACCTACGCAGGCGGACGGCTGCCATGAAGGATGACACGGAGAAGATCACGCTGCGCCTGCCCGCGCGGTACCTGAAGGCCCTCGACTTCCTCGTCGAGGTCGACGACTTCCCGAGCCGCTCCGAGGCCGTGCGCGCCGCGATCCGCGACTTCGTGTACGCCCGCGTAGAGCTCGTCACGGACAAGCTCAAGAAGATCCAGGAAGCCGAGAAGTCGCTCGCCGAGATGGAATCGTTCAAGCGCGAGTTCATGCAGAAATAGGGACGGGTCAGAAGGGATGGATGCCGCCGGAGGATCGACGGAGCGCCCCGCGTCGTCGTAACGTCACGATTACCTCCCCCCCAACTGGGTGGCCTCGGAGCCACCCATTTTTCTTTTCCTCGTGGCGGAACGCACCGCGCCTCGTGGAATCGTTCTCGATAGTCGAACTTGATAGCCGTCTCGCCACGGTAATGACATCAGGCCTGCGTCGGCGCGGTCGATGGCGACCCAAGCGGCCACCCCGACCGTCGAGGAGGCGGGCGAGACCTTCGTGGGCCACTTCCGCGAGTTCCTCTGGCTCGCGAGCGGCATGTTCAGTGCCGCCGCCCTGTTCCTCTCCTTCCTGGGCTACTTCTCCTTCGGCGCCGTGGAGGACGCCGCGCGGAACTTCACCGCCGCGGTCGTGTCGAGCGTCCTCTTCGGGCTCTGCACCCTCCTGAAGCTCGGGCCCGACAGCCTCTGAGCCGCGCACCCGCGCATCGACTTCTGCCGAACGTTTATCTCGCTCCTCCCTCTTTCCGCGCTCGTGGAGCGAGAGATCTGGGTTCGGGCGGGCATGTTCGCCACGATCATGGTCCTCGTGGCCCTCGTGCTGATCACCCCGAGCCTCCTCGGTCACCCCTCCGAGCTCGCCTCCCTGCCGATCCTCATCGTCGCGATGACGCACGACCAGACGAGCCTCCTCATCGACGTCACGTCCTGGTCCCAGCCCTACCTCTACGACAACATCGCCCTGGACGTCGGCTACGAGACCCTCGCCAACGTCACGGTCCCCTATGCGAACCAGACCCTGAGCGATGCGTACAGCGACTCCCTGTACGTCCCGACCCGCGTGAACAACACGTACGATTTGTATCGCAACTCCCTGGACGTGCACACGAAGCTCGTGGACCGCCAGGGGAACTACTTCGAGATCAACGTGACCGTGCGGCTCTCCCTCGATGCGAGTTCGAAGCCCGTGATGGTCTTCCACTTCCCGGACGACAAGAACTCTACGGCGACGGTCACGATCACGCCGCCGGACGACTTCCGATGGCCCGTGCCGCGCAAAGGGGTGATGCCATGAGGATTTCCCGCTGGACCCTCCTGTGGCTCCTGATCGTGGGCGTGCTCGTCGTGATTTGGATCTCGATCCTCACGGGCGTGATCACGCCGGGCAACCTCGTGGGCTCCTTCCTGAACTTGATCTTAGCCCTCGCCTTCATCGCGATCCTCGCGATCATCGGCGCCGTGTTCCTCGGCATGTTTGTGAGCCACCGCATCATGTCCACCCAGGGATTCACGCCCTTCGAGCAGGAGATGCTCAAGATGCGGCAGGAGGTCCGCGAGCTCCAGGACCGCGTCGAGGCCGTCGCCGACAAGCTCGGGGTCACGGGCGATCGGAAGGGCAAGGACCGCTAGGCAAGGCGCTCCGGGCACACGGCACGGCGGGAGCAGTGCACGCACTTGCCCGGGCGGTTGTGATTCCGGTGGGCATCGTTCCGCGCCAGGCAGGCGCGCATCTCCCCCAGCTTGCCGATCACGAGCTTCTTCACGTCCTCGTTGTACTCGATCTCGTGGCTGACGTCCCCGTATCGGATGATCCCGTAGGGCGGCGGCTTCCCGTACTCCTCCTCGAGGAGGAGGCAGTAGGCGGTCACCTGGAGGATGTGGGAGAAGAGGGGCCCGCGCGGGGTCCGCCCCGTCTTCACTTCCACGGGGATGTGCTGGTCCCCTTCCAGGACGACCGCATCGGGTCGGCCGGAGAGGCCGTAGCGCTTAGAGACGAAGAGCTTGGGCCTCTCCCGCTCGGAGTCCACGTAGACGAGGTGGCCCGCGACCTGGTACCTCTCCCGCGTGGAGCGGGCGACGGCCATGGCCCCCATCGAGCGATACAGGTATGAGCTCGCGCCGATGAGCCAGACGAGGGCGAGGGCCACGAAGATCTGCGCGAGGAGGGAGTTCTGGACGCCGGGGAAGGAGACGCTCGCGATGGCGATGACCACGGCGGCCATCGCGAACACCGTGAGCACGCGTTCGGAGAGGAAGCGTTCCTGGTCCGTGGACAGGGTCTCCGCGCGGTACAGGAAGTACACGGAGGCGAGGAGCCAGATCAGGGACACCGCGCCGAGGAGGCGGGCGATCTCGATCCCGGGCGGGGAGAGGAACGTGAGGGCGAACGTGGCGACGATCGTGGCCGCGATCGCGAAGTACATCACGCCGGCCTCGGCCTCGCGGGCGCGGGCCTCGTGGGTCTCAATCCCCTTCAGGTCCTCCGAGATTGCCTCGTGCTTCTTCTCCCCTTCCGCCAGCTCCGGGCCCTCCTCCGGGGCCATGCCGCGGCTCAGCCACCAGCTCAGCGGGCAGTACCCGAACTTCTCCAGGTCCGCGGCGGAGATGAGCTCGGCGGGAGCCACGCCTTTCCAACCGTTGCCGGAGCTTTAGACCTTTGTTTCCCCGTCTCAGTTTACGGAGCGAGAGGGCGGACGCGCCGGCGAGGAAGGCGTAGAATCCGGCGAGGGTGAGCGGGTCGTCCACGAGCACGGAATCGAACGGTGCGGTGGACCGGCCGTCCCAGTCCGCGTCGAAGACGGCCTCGAAGCGCGACGCGACCGCGGAATCGTCGAGGAGGATGCCGATTTCCCGGTTCTCCGTGGCGGACCCCCGGGCCCAGTTCATGCTGGACACGAGGGCCGCGCGGCCGTCGACCACCGCGCCCTTGTTGTGGACCCGCTCGATGGGGCCCCCGGGCTCCAGGAGGCGGACCTCCAGGGGGATCCCTTCCGCGTGGGCGCGCGCGTTGACCCTCGCGGCGACGTCCTCGTTGCCGTCCGCCTGGTCCTCCGTGAACCATCCGCCGCCGTCCAGGAGGATGCGCACGTCGACGCCGCGACGGGCCGCCGCGAAGGCCCGTTCCAGGAGGGGATTCGGTCCGTCTCCCCAGGCATCCTCGAGGTAGAAGGCCTCGACTCGGAGCCGCTCGCGGGCGGAATCCAGGAGGGCCAGGAGCCCATCCTCCGCCAGGGTGGTGTCGGGACCGATCACGAGCCTCGCGCTTCGGCAGCAGGAGCCCGGGCCCCAGGACCAGGGTCCGACGTCGGGAGGCGGCCCGAGCGCCATGGCGGGATCTCCCCTCGCGGGGACGGAGTCGCGCCGCCTCGGGTCGAAGTCCTCGTCGAACACGTCGCGGAGCGCTCGCGCGAGCTCCGGGTCCCGCACGAGGACGGACCATCCCCGGTTCCCGCTCCGATCGCCGCTCGGAAACCCGGACTCCCCGAAGTTCTCCGAGCCAACGAGGATTCCCTCGCCGTCCACGACAGCGTACTTCGCATGGAGGTAGCGGTAGCGCTTGACCACGTCCGCGCCGCCGGAGAGCCAGCGCACATCCGCACCCGCGTCGACGAGGCCCGCGGCGAGGCGGGTCTCGGAGTCCTCCACCCCGCCCACGGGGGACGCCTCCAGGAGGATCTGCACCCGCACGCCCCGGCGCGCCCGGTCGGCGAGGGTCGCCGCGAGAGCCTCGCTCGTGAGCGTGTAGACCGCGAGGTGGATGGAGGTCCGGGCCGCCGCGAGGAAGGCGAGGACGCGGTCCACCCCGTCGTCGGGGGAGACGATCGGGACGACGGCTCCATCGAGGGTCACGGGGGGCGCATCGAAGTCCGACTGCCCGAGGCGGTGGGGTCGCGAGTCCATCCAATCCTCCGCGCGGTCGTGGTCCGCGGGGAAATCCGCGCCCGCGCGCACGGCGACCCCACCGCGGCCGAGGGCGGGTGCCGCCGGGCCCGTCCATCCTGGGCCTGCGTAGTCGGAGCTGCCGTACACGTACGCGTCGACGACCGCGTCGCTGGCATTGAGGAGGAGCACCTCGGCGCCCGCGTCCGCGAGGCGCAAGATCCCTCCGAGGAGGTGGGGCGCGTCTCCCTGGTCCCAGGTGAAGTCGGCCGCCTGGAGGACGTCTTCGGCGTAGCTCGTGGCGTTCCTCGCGACGACGGCTCTCCGGCCGGCGTCCAGGACCGTGCCCGCCGGGAATCGGGCGACCGCCTCGCGGTCCGTGAGGGCCCACCCGCTCACGTCGACCGCGGCGGGTCCCGCGTTGGCCACCTCGACGAATTCGTCGTCCCGTGCCGCGTTCGCATAGACGCGGGTGAGGAGCACGTCGCTCCCCAAGGCCTCCGCAGAAAAAGGAGGGACCGCGGGAGCCAGGGAAAGGCCCGGCTCGGCGGTCCCGCGGCCCGGGAGGAGGGGGCCGGACGCGAGGAGGACCGCGACGAGCAGTGCCGCCGCGAGATGCGCCCCCGCATCCGTCACGTCCGGGAGAGGGACCGCGGCGAGGATAAGCGGGCCGCGTACAGGCACGCTACATCCAAGTCCACGCGTCGCACGTTCGATCCTCGTCCGTAATTTATCAGGAGAGATAACCGAGGCGGTGAAGTCATCTAGCCTCTCGCGGACAGAACGTCCTGAGGCGCACGAGTGGAACGACTGAATCGGGGGCTCGCCCTAGCGATCGTCCTCGTCCTGACCTTGGGCGGCCTCTTCCTCCCCTTCCTCCCGCAGGGCGACGCCCCCTCGGTCCCGCGAGTCCCGGCGTCCTTGGCCGCGCCCGCCGGGCCCCAGCCCATGGACGCGGTGCTGAGCGCCTCGATGACCGCGACCCCCACGAGCGCGTCTCCCAAGGACACGGTCGTGTTCACGCTCACCTTCGTCAACGGCGGGGACCAGGCGGCCCCGCGGGTCTGGATCAACGACACGCTCCCGAGCCGCTTCGTCTACGTCTCCGACACCGCCGCGTCCGCGGGCTCGACCACGCCCTTCCCGCGGTACACCTTCAGCTCCGTGGGCGTGGGCTCCCACTCCTTCCAGATCTCCGTCCGCGTGGCCATCGGCGTGCCTCCGGGCACGTGGTCGACGAACGTCGCCAGCGTGACGTACACGAACACGACGAACGCGGTGCGCCCTCCCCTTTCCATCTCTGCGACCGTGGTGATCGGCCTGGCCGCGAAGCAGCTGCACCTGACGACCACCTTCGGCCTCACCCCGACCGCGCCGACGAGCAACCTCGTCCTTCCGGGCGTCCTCCTGAAGAAGGGCGACCCGCCCCTCAGCTGGGACCTGAGCCCGGTCCTCGCGCTGTCCTTCCAGGCCGTGAACCTGAACGCGGTGCTGTACCTCGACTCGCTCGGGGGTTCGACCGAGACCTATCTGATCAATGCGACGGTGTGGGACCGGAACGGCGCCTCCTTCGTGTTCGTCGCGTCCACGCAGCAGTCCATCCAGTCGGACAGCATCAGCGGGTACCAGGGGTTCGCGATCCCGGTCGCCCTGGCTGCCAACTACACGTTCCTCGCGGGCCACCAGGTGCGGTTGTCCCTCCAGGTTCTCAACAGTGGGAGCACGAACGACGCGTTGCTGGCGATGAACGCGACGAGCGTGGACTCCCACCTCGAGGTCCTCACGTCGACCTACGTGGACGTGACGACCCTCTCGCTCCAGGACGCCAAGGGCACCCCGTCCGTGTGGTCCCCCAAGGACAGCCTCGTGGTCCGGGCGACGGTCCAGGACCCCTTCGGAAGCTACGACATCGCCGAGGCGCGGATCAACATCACCGCGCCGTCCGGGAGCGTCGTCGTGGGCTATGTGAACATGACGCTGCTCCAGACGGACGGCGCGAACCCCTCCGGGTGGAAGCTGTACGAGACCACGCTCTCCGCGCCCCTCGACAACGGCACGTACGCGGTCGAGGTCGTCGGGATCGAGGGGAACGGCGTCGTCGACGTCGCATCGGGGACCGCGACGGTCCGCGCGCCGCGCTTCACCCTCGAGAAGACCGCGAGCGTGGCCCAGGCCAAGCAGAACACCCGCTTCACCTACACGATCTGGTTCAACAACACCGGGACCGGGCCGGCGGGGCGCGTGTGGATCAACGACACGATGCCCTCCCAGGTCAACTGGCAGAGCAGCCCGAACGCGACGGTCGTCCCGGGCACCCCGATCTGGGCCTTCACCAACGTGGCCGTGGGCTCGCACTGGGTCAGCTTCGACGTGCGCGTCTCCGGCAGCGTGGTCGGCGTGGCCTTCATCCTGAACACGGTCAGCCTGAACTACTCCGACGAGAAAGGGTACCTCTGGCCCATGCGCATCGCGACGCGGGACGTCATCCTGAACGGGCCCGTCATCTCCGTGACCATGTCCAGCAACCCCACCGCGTCCGTGCATTCGAACGAAACCGTGGTCTACACGATCGGCCTCACGAACACGGGGGACGCCGCCCAGACGATCTGGTTCAACCTCACGCTGTCCGTCGGCCTGTCGTACGTCTCGGACACGCACAACCCCGCGTGGGGGTCCGTGTCCTCCACGGGCGGGGCGGTCGACTTCACCTTCTTCAACATGCCCTCCGGCTCGCCGACGCCGGTCACGTGGACCTTCACCCTGAGCGCCCGCGCCGGAGCCGGGCTGGTCCGCGGCTCGGTCCTGACCCTGACGGCGGGTCTGAACGACACGAGCGCGAACGGCATCCTCATGCCCTCGCGCATCGCCACGCTAGCCCTGACCGTGGTGTCCCCCTGGATTTCCGCGGCCACCCTGTCGTCCTCGTCCGCCACCGCCGTCCCCGGGGACCTCCTCACGATCTACGTGAACGAGACCAACGTCGGGAACGAGGTGGCGCAGACCGCGTGGATCAACCTCACCCTGGATGCCGATCTCACCTTCGTCGGCGCAAGCGTCCCCGCGACCGCGACCAATGGGATCGTTCGCCTGACGATCGCCAACCTGAGGATCGGCGCGTGGACCGCGTACGTGAACGTGAGCGTGAACCTCTCCTCTCCGGACCGGCAACTCCTCACGGTCAACGGATCCCTGGAGTATGTGGACGGCGTCGGGAACGCGTTGCCGGCCCTCGTCCTCGCGCCGGCCTCCTCGAGCGTCACCCTCCCGCGGCTGGCTCTTGGCGTCTCCCCGTCCATCGCCACCCCGGAGGCGGGGACTCCCACCGCGCTGATCGTCACCCTCACGAACACGGGCAGCGGGAGCGCGGGGGACCTCTGGCTGAACCTCTCCCTCCCGGGCGGCCTCCAGTACCTCTCCGACACCTCCGGCGGCACCCGGACCGTCGTCGGGTCCTCCTACCTCTGGCATTGGCAGGCCTTCGCCCCCGGGACGCACGCCTTCACGCTCAACCTGCTCGCGGCCCCCTCCGTCCAGGACCGGACGAACGCAGACCTGGTCTTCCATGTGGATGACACTGATGGAAACGGGAATCCGCAGGCGCCGCTCACGTCCAACGTCCGTCTGTCCTTCGTCGCGCCGACAATCGTCCTGACCCTGTCCCAGGACGTGGAGCAGGCCCTGCCCGGCGGGACGTTCTCCTACCGGATCCAGGTGCGGAACCTGGGTTCCACGACCGCGCGGTACGTGAACGTCTCCGACCCCGTGGACGCGCGTCTGGAGGTCGTGTCCTCCGATGCGAGCGTGCCCGCGACAGGCTCCCTGCGGCTGAGCTGGAACTTCACCGATCTGCAGCCGGGCGGTACCGAGAACATCACCCTCGTCGTGCGCGTGCCCGAGGGCACCGCGGCCCGGTCCCTGATCGCGAACACGGTCGAGGTGCGCTACTCGAACAGCGTGGGCACGCCGATCGGGTACCGCTCCCAGGCCGTCTTCCTGACCGTCGCGGTGGACCTCATGCCCATCGCGTACATCTTGCTCGGCGGCGCGGCCCTCGGCTTTGTCGTCGTGTACCTCGTGTACCGCCGGAACCGGGTGCGGATCGAAGAGGTCTTCCTCGTGTACCGGGACGGCATCCTGATCTCCCACCTCTCCCGGACCATGGTGGAGGAGAAGGACCGCGACGTGCTCAGCGGCATGCTCACCGTGGTGCAGGATTTCGTGAAGGACGCCTTCCAGTACGGCGAGCACCGGGAGCTGCACCAGATGGAGTTCGGGGACTACCGCATCCTCATCGAGCGCTGGAAGCACGTCTACCTGGCCGTGGTGTACCGCGGCCGCGACTCCTCGATGATCCGCAAGAAGGTCCGCAGCGTGCTCGACTCCGTCGAGGACACCTACGGCAAGGTGCTCCAGTCCTGGGACGGCAGCATGGAGTCCGTCGTGGGGACGAGGGACATCCTGCGGGACCGCCTCCTGGTCGGACGCCTCTCCCTGTTCCGCTCGAAGGACGCGTCAACTACCTCCCGCTAAAGCGGGGG
>ERZ1292640.1977-Hain-H43-02um-R1-1977-length-16737-cov-5_pt1 | contig 16737 bp, 14 predicted proteins | sample MGYA00564404_ERZ1292640 | MGnify/ENA primary metagenome ERZ1292640 (study PRJEB36523, sample SAMEA6512636) | groundwater metagenome | collected 2019-01-08 | study: AquaDiva: Metagenomics assemblies of 32 groundwater samples
CTTATCGACAGCCTTATTTTCTTTTTTATTGTCCAAACTAACTAAACAGCACATCATATTCCCCATCATCCATTCCCCCCGGCAGAATAAACCAAAGAAGAATTAATCAAAGTTCCAACTTTGTAAGTTTCAACTTTCAAAGCAGAATTTCCAACATTAAAAGCTCCAACAAAACCATCGTCCAGTCTTTTAAGCTTCAAAACAATATCCACTTCAATTTTAATCTCTCTAATTTCGCTAGACTCTGTAGAATCTATTTTCATGTAATATCTTCCAGGCTCCAAATTAATACCTTTATCATTAATAAAGATAGTTGTAGGCGAATCAAATTTTAAATTATTGTCAAGAAGCAAATAATCTATTTTAGGCAAAACAAATATTAAACTATCCCCATCATTTAAAGGAGCAATAGCAAAAGGTTGGGTATATCCTACAATAAAGAATATGGAAATCAAACTCCCAAGTATTAAAATCAAATCTATTATCAAAAAAACCTTGCTTTTGGTTTTTTGGATGCAAGAAACTTCTTCCAAAAGAGAAGTTTCTGCACAGAAGTTTGTCTTTGTCAACAAACTTCTTGTGTTCAAAGTTTTCTTTTTGACAAACTTTGACATCGGCAAATATTTTTTATCCATCTCCACCCACATAAGTATCTCCAGTTCCTAATGTAATTGTAAATGTAATAGTAGATGTTCTTGCTCCAGGACCTTCGGTGGAAGGAACGGTAACATTAATATCAATTTCAGCACTATCTGTAGCATCTGTGTAATTCAAGTTGATAATCTGTTTAATACCTTCAACCAAAGAAATATTGAAATAATTTGTTTGAGAACTGCTCCATAAGAAAGAGCCGTTTTCTGAAATACCGTTAGTCGTAACATTAGCAATTTTAGCCTGATAATAACTAGATGGATTAGCTACACTCTGCCAAAGACTCGTGGCATAAATAGAAATATCATTCAAAACATTACCATTATTAACTATTATAAACGGCTTAGGAGAATTGTCAACAGTATCATTATTCCCTAAATATCCAAGACTTCCAAATTCTATAAGGCTTATATTCATAGAATTGCTCAAAAGTGCCTGCACACTGATATTAAATGGTGCAGAATAAGGTCCATAAGAAGTCCCATCAGAAGTGCTAACACTCCACTTATAGTAGTCGTTATTATCGCTTAAACAATTAAAACCTTGAGATTGTGTAATGCTATAAAAGGGTGATGCAGGAGGTATTGGTCCTAAATCAATAGATATGGGGTTAGCACCATTATGTTGACTATCTAAGCAAACGCTAGAGGCCATAAGAGTAAAGTTTAGTCTATGAAGTGTAAATACATCTCCATCATCGTCGCTAGATTCCCAAGTAAATGTCTGACTAGTGCGATTAAGAGTTATAGAACCATTTATAGGAGAAACTAAAGTAACATTTGGAGGAGCGTTCAAAATAGTAATATTACTAGAATTAACTGTAAAACTGCTTTGACCATCATTAATAGTCAACCCAGCAGTCCAATTTTGTCCTTTGGTTGTATTTCCATGACCGAGAGTAGCAATAAAAGTAGTTCCGTTAGCGTAACTAGAATTATATTCAACAACTAAATGTTGAATTGTTCTATTATACCAGCGGACAGTAACATTCATAGTATTATTATTTAAATCAAGCAAAGTTGTTCTAACATTTATGTTCTCAAGAGTTCTATTCAGTCCAAGAGTTGAATTCATAATCAAAGCGGTTCCATTGTAAGGCACACCGTTAACGGTAAATGTTCTTGTAACACTATTTCCTCTATTTCCTGCATCATCTAAACAAGATACATTCCAATAATGAGTTGTAGCAGAAAGCCCAACAACAGTTCCATTAATCATAGTGTTATTAGCAGAAGCTATATTAGTTTGATTAACATTACTTCCTATAGTAAGATTACAAAACATAGAAGCATCAATAGAATCTATAGCAGTCCAATTAAAGGAGATGTTAATTCCTGATGCGAAAGATGAAGCATTAGCAGGGTCATTAAGAGTAACATTGGGACCAGTCGCATCAATATAAAAAGTGTATATAGGAGAACTATTAGTAGAATTAGCCCCTCCAGCCGGGTCAGTCACATTAGCACGTAAATAATAAGTGCCTTCCTTTAAACGATAAACATCTAAAATTTCAGTAGAGTTCAAAGTACGATTATAAATAGCAACATCATCAACAAGTCCAGGAAAATAACTATTAGCATTTGCACCTCCAATAGTTAAACTAGCTGAAGTATCTATAAGAGTATTTTTAGCAGTAAGATTTTGCGATTTATCAACAACTCCGTTAATATAAAAAGTGGTGTTTCCAGAGTCCCTATTGTAAGTAAGGGCAACATGATACCAGCTGATATTTGGGTAAATTATAGTATTTGTAGTCATAAATACAGCAGCAGTGCTTCCAGTGCCGTTCCCAGTAGAGAAAGTCATTTTTTTAGAAGAGTTAGAAAAGTCAAACAAATAATCTCTATTAACCCCACTATTTTGTTTACTAACCAACGCAAACCATTGATTTGGATCAGCTGTAACATTTGTAGACATATTTATCCAAGCCATAATTGTAATTTCTCCAGTTACATTAGGTGAGTCAAGTAATGCATTGTCACTTAACGAGATTCTTTCATTAGAATCAACTTCAAAAGCTAATCCAAGGCCAGCTAAACTATTTTCACGGTCTCCATTTACATTTGTATAAGTACCATTAAAATTAGCTGTCGCAAAATCAGTAACTCTTGTTAGATTCTCGCCATAATGAGTATTATTATCAAAATGGTAAAGTAAAAACATACCAGTACTATATTCTAAAGGAGTAATACTATAATTGAAGTAAATACTACTTCCAAATGCAAATCTATCTTTTCTTAAAACAAGATGTTCATTTGTAAAAGGCAAAGCATTATCAATGTAAATTAAAGATAAATTAGCCACACCACCATTACTAGAATCAGTATCATTAACAAACAAAGTCACATTAACACTTCTTGCTGAAGTTGAAGAGCCATTAACAGGAGAAGTCAAATTAAATACACCAGGAGGAATATTTTCAAGATAAGTTACATTAAACATTAATAAATCGTTCCTAAGAATCTCATCTCCACCACCCTCAATATCGTTTAGAACTTCCGTTCTTACATATGCTCTTGTTCCACTGCCTCCAAAGAAATTTTCACATTTCCAACTCTCTAAAGTCGTAACATTAACACATGTTCTCCCAGGGTTCGCAACGTTTGATGGACACGTAGCACCGATACTACTTTCACTTGCCCCATCATTAGAATCGACATAAATAGGGCACGTTGTATATGGTCCAAAAGAGCGAGTCCACCACTCATAACAAAGAGTTACCCCAGTGATAGCACCACAGTTTGCTATTGTACTATTAAAACTAGTTATCTTTATCCCACTATACATATTCAGAAGAAAAGACTGATCCTCGAAAGAGCCATCATTACAACTAACCAAATCAGTTGGACATTGAGCAGGATAAGTTCCAGTACAAGAACCAACATAATTATTAGACGATTCGCTATCTGCCATAGCCACGCAAGTCTGTGCTCTCAGCTGTTTTGTACCATTAGGTTCCGCCTGAGGGTCAACAATATGGTCAAATTCAACACCACCATTCAAAATATGTAAATCAAATGTATCTTGCTCTCCTGTTAAATTAGTTAAATAAACTTTATTGTAAGTATTTTCCACAATATCATTAAACCGAGCAATAACCTCACTTCCATTATTTTCAAAAACATCAATAATAACATCAGAAATGTTTGTGCCATTAGTTGCTCTCGGATAAATTGTAATGTCGTTAAGAGAAGTTAAGTTAATCTCAAAGGTAACTCTTACATAATGTCCGGAGGGAATAGACTCACTCCAAACATCATCAAGAGCACGAGTTTCATTATAAATATTTGAAATAAATTCGCGAGTCTCATTCAAATGTAGAGCATTAATGATAACTATAATATTAAAAGTCTGATTACTTAAATGAGGAGCAACCCAAGAAACATAATCATAATACCCGTCTCCACTTAAATCGCTTATAGAATAAACGTCCAATATCCGCGAATCATTTTCAACCCATTCAATCTCAATTTGTGAAGGAGAAGTCAGTTTTAGACCATCAGAAATATTTGTGAAAACAAGAACATTTTCATAATGCACATCATCAGGGCTTGAAACAAACACGGTCTTAAAAGTATCACTATAAACGGATTCAACAGCAACAGGAGCACCAGTATAATATTCAACTTCAACACCAAAATCATCTTTAGTTAGATTAATAGAAATATCTTGTGTGTTGCTCAAATTTTCTATAACTGCATCAGTAACTCTCCCAGTAATCCCAAACAATCTCTTGAAAAAGCGAGACAATAAAGATTCTCTCTCCAAATTAATATCTGCACTAACTTGCCCAGATATAACCTGTCCAGTTAATCCTATAGTTATCTCCCCTTTAACAGATTCATTAGAAGAAGAATTTATTTCAGTTTCAGTAATTGTCTCTTGTGCAGATTCATTAGACTCATTAAAAACCTGTTCAATAGTAGTTTGATGCTTATTAATAGAAGAAATCAAAGAAGCAATTTCTTCTTCGGATAAAGATTCAATTTCAATATATTCAGTCAGGTTAATTTTATCTAAAGTAATATTTTCAGCGCTAGCGGGAATTTGAACAATTAAATTGATAGTATCATTCACATCAAAGGCTACTCTCTTAATCCAGTGAACGGGTTGCCCAATTACCGCTGTAAACTGAGTAATATTAACGGCAATAGCACTTTCATTAAGAACAACTCCAGTAACATTAGTCATATTCTCTGCAACAGTTTGATTAAATTCAGTCAAATTGCTAATAGTCTGATTAGTCAAAGTAATATTGCTTAATGTCTCATTTACATCAGTCAAGTTTCCAATAATTGTATCATTTACATCAACAACTGTTTCAGTTTCATTTTCTTCCCCAATAGTTTCATTCACATCAGAAACAGAATCATTTACATCGACAACCTCTTCTATTTCATTAACATTAGAATCAACTACGGAGATTATTTCAGAAACCTCCACAATCTTCTCACCATTATAATCTAAAACAACCAAAATTTCAGAATCGTTCAAAGCAACAAAATCAAAAACACTTAAGTCAATAGATATTTTTATCTTTCCATTGCCAATATAATCCTCTCCATAACCTTCCTTCTCAATAAAATAATCTGTAGAAACAGTTAATTCATTTTTCTTAATCTTTAAATCAATTTCTTTATCCTCTAAAGAGTTTCCTTCATGAGAAACGCTTCCTTCAACAAGAGAACCAGTCTGACCATCAGCAAGCTCATAAATGAAAGGCTCATCTTTAGAAGTCTTACCAGAAACAAAACCAGAATCAGAAATAGCAGAACCAGTTATTCCAGAAGACTCTGATTGAGATTCAGAACTTTCAGATTGACTTTCTTGACTAACTTCACTTGATTCAGAAACAGGCTCCGAAGTAGAAACAGACTCATCAAGCACAGAAGGTTCAGATTCAGCACCAATAGTTTCACCAGATGATTCAGAAGAACCAACAGAATCATCTTCATTTAATTCAATTTTAAAATCAATCAAAGGATGCTCTTTTATCTTACCAGCTAATCCAAAACCCAAACCCTCTCCAATTAAAGAAAGTCCTTCAGCATAAAACTCTCCACGAGTAGGAGAATCAGCAATAAGCGATGAAAGAAGAAATTCTTTAGACTCTCCAGCATAACTTACAATAACCTTTGAATCGGCAGGAACAAACTCACCTTCAACTAAATTAAGATTTAACTTTCCTTCAATTAGTTCTCCTACATTATATTTAGTCTTAATATCTAAAGAAACATGACCTGTAATGCTAAATGAAACAAAAACAACAGCAAGAGAAAAGAATAATAATGAAAATAAAATAAGCAACTTATATTTATGCAAAAAGTTATTGTAGGGTGCATGAGTTCCTAAATAAGTTGTAACAACTTCGCCATTAACGCGCTTAGTCTCATAGTAATACGGACCAAATCGCTTACCATCTTTATACGTATATTTTTTATGCACCACTTTTTAATAAAAAAGAGTTCTCTTACATCAAAAAAACCTTGCTAGTTAGGGTTTTTTAGATGCTCAGAGTGATTTCAAGCACTCTTACACCTCTTTTTATGATTAAAATTAGCAATTAATCTTTATAAACATTGCTTCAACAATAATATAGTAAACGCATTTAATTTTCGTATAGGTTTGTGCGTTTACTATTACGCAGACGCATACGATTATTTAGTGCGTCTGCTATAGTTTCTCTGACTCCTAGAACTATCTTTTCTAAAGACAATTTGTTCTTTTGACTCCAGTTCTCTTACAATTTTTAGAAGGATAATTTACCAAAAGAACGTAAATGTCTATGCAACTTTTCTATATTTTCATCACAAACAAAATCATGTTGGCGAAAGCCACCACCAAATGTCTTTGGAATGTGCAACAACTCATGAATAATTACTTTATCTTGATCTGAAAAAGAAAGTTTATCAAACTTTTCCAAAAATTCAATAGTATAAAACGCACCAGTTTTCATTCCTTTCTGCATTACTTTTCCAATTGTATGACAACGAGCAAGAGTCCTTTTAGTACTGCTTCCAAAGGAACGCAAACATTCAACCCTATTAACATCAACATGATTCATCTGTAACTTATTAACTATATCTGCAAGTCTTGTCTTCAAATCCGGAGCATAATCGTATTTCATGTCATCACCAAATAAAACAAAGAAAGAGGCATTTTTAAAAGCTATTACGCTACAGTATCTATCTCGACAATCTTCTTCCCACTTATAGGATTTTTAATGCGAATATTTTTAAAAGAAACTTCAAACTCTTTAGCAAGCATTTTAACAACAGCAATATTAGCCTTCCAATCCTCGACCCTTTCAGTAATATAAATCAAATAACTCCCGTCAATTAACTTTTCAATCTTATCCTCAGAAGCAGAAGGCTTAACTTTAACATGAATAATCATCTTAATTCCAATTTCTTACAGTTTTCTATCAATTCTTTAGAAATAATGTGGAGCTCATCTACTTCATCAAGCAACTCATTATGAACTGAAGAAGGATGATAAAATAAATGGACTATTGCTCCATAGTCTTTAGCTTTTTTTATTGCAGGAACAAAATCAGCATCTCCAGCAATCAAAATAACCTGAGCAATTTGTTTATCGAAACACATAGAAGTAATATCTAAAGACATTAACACATCAATCATTTTTTGCTTAAATTGTCCCCCGATAAGCTGTAATCTTCCTAATTTTACTTCAAATCTCGAAAGTCTTTTAAGATTAGAAATAAATTTCCACATATTAGAGTGTCTACGTTCATCTCTTTACTATTTGGTCTAACAACTGGAAGACTATGATAATAATAAGTCCTTAATCTACTAACCCCCACTTCCTTACATATTAATTCAGAAAATTTAAGGTAATCAATATCTGATTCCTTAAAATAATGCTTCAATATTTTATTAAGATATCCCCCATCAATAAAAACAGCAGATTTTTCCATTTAATTGAGTATTAAACCCGCTACTCAATCTTTTAAATTGACCAGCGGGGAAGATTATAATACATACAAATCAAACATCTATTTAAAACTATCTGGTCATAATCTCAAGACCATCTAAATTCTTAATAACATAATCTTTACCAACTGCCTGTTTAGTCTTTAAATTAATAGCCTTAACAAATTTATTTCCTATATCTGTATGAAGCTTGTATGCAAAATCCAAAGCAGTAGAGCCAGGAGGCATTAAAAAGCAATCAGGCAAAACATTTCCCTTACTGTCCTCCATCTTAGCCCCAGCAGGAAAAACAGCAATATACTTAAGCAAATCAAAAACAACGGAATTCAAAACAGTCTGAACTCCAGTACTTCCGAATTCTTTCATAACTTTACGAATAAGTTCAAGAGCATTCTTTTGTGAATCACTTAATTTTCCAACAACAGTAAAATCATTCTCGCCTGGAATATATTTAATCATTCCAGCCTTATCTGCCTGACGTAAACTTAACTCCCCATCAGCAAAACAAGCAATAGTAGGATAAGAAAAACCAGATTTAACACGATTAAAATTAATTTTACTATTAGGTCTATCAACTTTATTTGCAGCAATAATCATTGGTTTAGTATAAACCCTTAAAGCTCTAGCAAACTTAAATAAAACATCCTCGCTCCAAATAGCAGGCCTAGTAATATCTAATTTCTCATGTAATACGACGTGATTAACATCATCTTCAGTAACTTTCAGTCCAGAAAATTGTTTAGCAACAGTCTTAGCAAACTGAGTCTTCTGCATCTCCATACTTTTCATAAGAGTAACCCACACTTTCTTCATAATACCTAAATACCACAAATCAAGCTCTCTTTCAATTATACCAACATCTTTTACAGGATCATAATCGCTAGTCTGTTTTCCTTCAGAATCAGTTTCTCCAGACATATCAACTACATGAATAAAAGCATCAACTCCAGCCAAGTCGTCAAGAAATTGATTTCCCAAACCCCTTCCCAAAGAAGCACCTTCAACTAAACCAGCAACGTCAAATAAATCTATTGGAACAAATCTGTGACCCTCACGAACATAACCTTGTCTGGGATTAGAAACTTTCCCAAAGTCGGCAGCTAAATCATGAATCTTAACATAACCCATCCCGTGATTCGGCTTTATTGTAGTAAAAGGATAAGAAGCAATAGCTACATCTTGTAAAGTCGCTGCCTTAAAGAAAGTTGATTTTCCGCATGAAGGTTTTCCCACCAAACCTATAATCATTTAAACACCATATAACTAATTGAGCTTTGAATCATTAACAACCTTAATTTCGCCTTGCTTAAAAAGATTATGGATATGAAAGTTTTCCTTGAAAGAAGGAAAAGTTTAGATAAAAGTTTCCTTCTATAGATGGAAAGATTCATGAATAGTTTCCTTCTAAATGATTGAATCATAATGCAATAATCTGTAAACTATTTTGTATTATAATACAAATAATAGATATAAATGGTTTTATAATAAAACCATAGTAAAAATAATCATCTAATAAAGATACATATTTTGTAGCCCAAATATATTAGGAAAATGAGATCATGGTGAATTTACAGTTTCTTACCTGGAAGATGTTTATCTAAATTACTAATATCAGACATAAAATCAGAGGGTCTGTCTTTCCAATGCTTCTTAACCAAAGCAAATATTTTATCTTTGATGGGAAAAGCTATTTTACTATAATCTTCCAATTTGCATATATTTTCATATAACCAGAAAAACCATTTTTTATCTTTACTTTGATTTAACATTTCACCATATAAAATATCATAATTTATTCCTCTTCTCATTATTCTATCACAATCAATTATATCTCCTGGTCTAGAAGCCATGCTTTTGAAAAGAAAAATATCTTCTAAAGAAACAAGATAAATGCTCAATTTATCATAATTTCTAAAAAGTTCCGCTCTCTTTATCATATCTTCGCTTAACCAAAGCATTTTACCAACTTGTTTAAGGAATACATCTATACGAAAGTCATCACCCTTTGTATAAACTGCTAAAGCCGTTAAATAAAACTCATTTTCTAAATCAATTTTACGTTTAAATCCTGCACTGCTAATCGCATTGTCAAGAATAGTAAAGTCTTTTTTAGAATCAACAATAATATCTACATCCTTTGTTTTTTCTTTTAAATTCTTAAATGAAAGAGCACATCCTCCAATCATGTAAACCTTAACAGGTTCCTTTGCTTTGGAGCCTACCTTAGTAAGCCATTCATTAAGTTCTTCTTTAGTAAACATGTTTTACTCCATACATACCCGCTATTCTTATAAAATCTTTGTGATCAAATGTAGGTAATGTATCGAGATTAAGAATATCTTCTTTTGTGTCTAAAAGTCTAACAAAATTCTCAAACATAGTGTATTTGCTGTATTTCATTGCTATTGGAAGAGTTTTATTATAGTTTAATTTATTTTTTAGGTAAAATGTAAGTGCAAGATTTAGGGTTCGGGGATCATCTACCTCAAATAAAGAATGGATAAAAATCTCTTCCTTAGAAAGTTCTTTTTTGGGCAAATAACATAAAACTGAAATTACTCCGATATTTATCCCATATTTCTTGTAAGCATATAAACCTGTAATTGCTCCTTGTAATAACTTTTCATTATGTACTTCAAGAATTATTTCTTCGTTATATTTCCATTTAATCTCTCCAATATTAGAGTAGTTTTTATACATTAGAACAAATTCTTTCAAAAGCATCCATCCTTCTTGATTCAACCTATATAATCCATTTTTATAGATTATAACTCCCCTGTTTTTTAGTTTGGGTCTATACCTGTCTATAATGTATGATGAAACTCCACTCAATTCTTTTATTATAGAAATATTCATCCAATCTTCACATATTGCTGCTAAAAATAATATCCTGCTATCTGCGAGTATTTCCTCAAAATTTATACCAGTATAGGTAAAAAGTAGCTCTCTTAACTTGATTGCATGAGGTGTTTGAGCAATCTCAATTAAAACCCTACTTTTTAAAAGAGAATGACTTCTAATTTTAGTGATAAAAGCTTCTTTTTCTAAATTCTGAAGTACACGAGAAGTCCAATAAATAGACTTATTCAAAGCCTTTGCTAACTGCGTTATGGTGTTCTCTCCTTGAATGATATGGCTAAATGCTTTCAACATAGGCTTTGTTAATCTCATATTGTAATAATAAGCAATTAGTATTTAAATGTTTGCGTCATATTACAATATGAGTGTGTTTAACATACTGCTACTTTATAGCATTTTTTGAAATGATAATATTGTTGATAACAGGTAACTTATAATTGATAGCTTCTAAAATTTTTATTTTGCACTTTGAGAAGAAAAAGGCTCTTTTTCTCATGTCGAAGTGTTTGGAAACCTTTAGAGTGTGGAACACTTCGAGCATGTCAAGAATCACCTGATTCTTGAGCACTGTCAAAAATATCAATTTTTGAAGCAAGAAATTTGTTCACAATCAAAAAGTCCTTCTTATAATTTCGTGAGGACTTTTGGATGTTCAAAGTGCTCGTACGCACTTTGACATGACAAATTTCTGTGCAGAAACTTCTCTTCAGGAAGAAGTTTCTTGCTGAGAAATTCACCTGAATTTCGAGGTGCTCAAAAACAGAAGTTTTTGACACATCCAAATCTCGCAATGCACCGACATTGCGATGACCTTCAAAAACAGAAGTTTTTGAGGAATCGAGCACCAATCAAACCACGCACTTTAGATGGTGCATCGATTTTTTGATAATAAGATTATTTGTTTTCATAATAAAAAAATGATGAAAGTTTTCCTTCTATAGAGGGAAAGATTCATGAATAGTTTTATCTTACAAAATACTAGGATTAACCAGTTTTAGAAATCTTAGTCTTAATCTCTTTTAATTTCTGTTCCATATCTTCTTCATCACCAAAACTTAAAATATTAAATCCTTTTTCACTTAAAATTTTAGCAACCTCGGTTTTACCAGCACATCTAGGACCAATCAACCCAATTATCATAAAACAAACTTAAAACCAATCTTTAAATACATTATCTAAATGAGATATATAGAAGGAGCCCATAGCTCAGTCCGGTCAGAGCACTGCTCTTATAAGAGCATGTTTCAATAGAAACATGTGTTTAAGCTAAACAGCTAAGAACAGCAGGGGTCCCAGGTTCGAATCCTGGTGGGCTCATTAAATGAACTGAAAGTTCATTAATCATTCCATGATTTGCACCAGTGTTCAGGTTTAAATCACTTCAAAATATACTTGTTTTGAAGTTGCAGATGACATCAGTCAGCTAGCACTGGTGGGCTCATAAAGGTTATAATACGGGAAACCCACAAATTAAAATCAAAAAATCGATGCACCACCACACCTTAAAAGGTGTGGTTTGATTGGTGCTCGATTTTTGGATGCTCGAAGTGTTCCACACACTAAAGTGTGTGGTTTCCAAACACTTCGACATGAAAAAGTTAATCTTTGATCTACATTCAAAAGAGATTTCTCCAGTTGAAACTAAAGAGTCTTCATGTTTATTATGTGGAAACAAAGAAGGGAAAGAAGTAAATCGTTTCAAATTCAATGATAAAATCTTTAAAACAGTAATCTGCAAAAAAGACGGAATGATGTATTTACAACCACAATTAACTGAAGAACTATATCGAAAAATTTATGAAAAAGAATATCATCTAAATAAGGATCCATCTCTTATAGACCAATTAACTGCTGAAGTAGCAGATGATTATGTAAGGCGTGAAAATGATGCTAAAAAACGCGTTAATGAAATAGAAAGTTTTAAACCAGCAGGAAATTTACTTGAGATCGGATGTGGACCTAGATTTGTCTTAAAAGAAGCAAAGAAAAGAGGATGGAATGTAGAAGGTGTTGAATTATCTAATCATTTTAAAGAAGATTTAGAAAAAGAAAATATTAGGGTGCATGTTGGAGATTTTCTTGAAATGAATCTTAAACCAGAAAACTACGATGCAATAGCAATGTATAGTCTTTTAGAGCACCTACCAGATCCAAAAGCATATTTAACAAAAATAAAAAAGCTACTTAAGAAAGATGGAATAATCGTCTTAAGAATACCAAATACTCTTAAAGAAGGTCCGAGACTTCATTTATTGGTTCATTTATATCACTTCAACTTAGAAACAATAATAGAATTCTTAAAACAAAATAAGTTTTCACCACAAAAAATAAATCTAAACTCTGGAGCTTATAAAAGCAAAAAATATAATTTTGAGGCTCCAAATATGCATATAGTTGCAACAGTAGAATGAATTATTTCTTACAAACAACTAAAGCATAACCATTATCTTTATCTGTAAATATCTTCGAATCTGTAAAATACATCTTGCAGAATTTATCAAATTCATCTGCATAATACTTGTAAAGAACAGCCACAACAAATTCATCTCCTGGTTTGAAAGTAACTGTTTTACCATCTAATTTTTCAACTTTCTCTTTCTTCAGACGATAAAGAAACTCCACACGAGAATTGCCAAAACGAGCATCAAATTCAATTTCATCCTCGGTAAATCCGAGACCCAACATAACATGCTTAAACCAATTATGAAAAAATTCAACTTTATACTTATCAATTTCAACAAGCCTTTCACCAACTCTAACACCATTGCCCATAATTAAAACATCTCCTTGTTGCATATCTCTATTCAATTCAAATAAATATTCATTAACTTCAAAACAAGCAATAACTCCTCCTAAAAGAGCAACTACATTTTTTTTGAATTCTCCGGACTTCAAATTATTAGCAATAAGACGAAGAGAACGCCCATCTCCAGCAGACAAAAAAGGCTTATAGTTAACAACATTTGAAATTCCTGCCTTCTTGACATTTGATATTGCAAGGTCTATAAGATATTGAGAAGCATTAAAAGGACAATAACAAATCTTAACCTGTCCGTCAGTTTTAGAATTAATTTCTTTAATAAGTTCAACAGATTTAAGACCATCCCCACAATAAATATCTATTAAATTAAAATTATATCCACCTATCTCTTTAGAAATAACATTGGCATACTGACGAATCATTTCAATCTCGAGTTCAAAAAACTGTTTATGATACTTAGGAGCATGAGAAAATGAAAGAAACCCCTTAGCAAAATCATCCGTTAAACTAAGATATTGTAATTCAGTTATCTCCCAAGACTTATTCCCATTAGTATTGGCAAAACCATTTTTAAGAAATGCGCGCAATAGCAAATCATGTAACCAAATCTTCTGACCGGATTCCGCAATAGTCATAAAAATCTTCAGTATATAGACTTTTTATGTTTTGTGTATGAAGTTTTACTATCACTCAATGAAAAAGCAAAAACATTTAAAATTGCATTCGAGAATAAAGTTTTAAGCCCATTAACCTTAGCTAATAATGTTTAAAAGGCATCAAACTCACAGTTAATACAGAAGTCATAAGACCTAAAATAATTCTTTTGACTCCTACAACTCGCAAGAGTTGTGGCACAGATGATAAACATCTAGCACCTAGAACTTTTCTTTCAAAGAAAGGTTGTAGAAGCCCTTGTAGTCTAGTGGTCAAGGACGCGGCCCTTTCGCGGCCGAAACCCGGGTTCAAATCCCGGCAGGGGCATTTCTTCTGCTGAACAAAGAGAAGCAGAAAGCCACTGACGGCACTAAAAAATCATCAGAGTTTTTTCAGCCGGCAGGGGCATGTGACCATTGGGGTATTTTAATCATCAAAAAAACGTATGTCACTTCTAAGTGGATAAATTAATAAAGGCTCAATCTCCTAACTCTTACATGGATATTAAAGATATTGAAGGTCTCAGATGGCCAAGATCTGAAAAATTAAGAAAGGCTGCTACTAATAGAACTCTAACTCCAAATGACTTGCTTGCATTAAAATCCAGAAGTTTTTACCTTCCCATTTGGATGCTTCAACTGACAAGAGGAAATGATGAAACTAATAAAAGACCCATAATAACAAATTTATATAATATTTTAAGAGAACAGGATACGATAGAAGATGCAAATCCTCAAAAAATAGACTCACAAACAAAAATAAATACAATTGACAATTTCGTTTATATAATCAACCAACTTTCTAGAAGAAATCCATCCGAATCTATAGATGACCTTGTAAAAAATGAATTAGCAAAATTGACTAAACTTCTAAAGACAGGAGTCATGGATGAAGATGAACGAGTCTTTGTTGAACATTTTGGCAGAGGAGGAGTATTAGAAAGTATAAGAGCAGATGCAACCAGACCTGTGAAAGAAGCTATTTTCATGTGCACTACGTCAATGGCGACAGGAATGAAACGCTTCCTTGAAAATGGAAAAATAGACACAATGCAGAAGCTAGATGAGTACTGTAGTTATGTGGCTGGAGATGTAGGAACTGCCTTAAACAGAATAATAGAACATTCAGATAAAATCAAGCTGGATGATAATGGCGCAAAAATATTTGGGTTGTCGCTACAGAAAACAAATGTATTAAAAAACATACATGAAGATTGGACAAAGCGAGGAGTTCTTTATCTGCCTAAAGAGCTTCTTAGTGATGTAGCTAATGAAAAATTATTTGATATGGAAAATAGTTGCGGTAGGTCCACTAGAGAATCAGCTTTAAAAGAAATGATATTGAATACCAGAAAAGATTTAAGAACATCTTTAGATTATATAGTATCTATTCCAGAATCTTTAACAGGATATCAGGGTTTTGCAATGATACCATTCCTCGCAGCAATTGAAACTTTACGAGCAATGGAAAGCGGAGGAGCAGAAGCAGTATTCAGTGGAAAAGAAGATGCAATCAAAATGAGCCAAGAATCTTTTCACAATATATCAAGATTCACATATTCACTTATGAGCTTAGAAAATGGAAAAAGATCAAAAGATTTCATGACTTTATACAGGGAAGACCAAGATGCAAAAGAACACAATAAATATTGCTTCGACAACAAGAGATTTGAAAAATGGACTAAAGAATTATTTAAATAATTAGTTATGGACAATTAAGTTGATTTGGTTATATAGTTTTCCTAATTGTCTATTATAGATTTAGGAACAAAAAGTAACTTAATTATCCTAAATCTATATCAAAAAATCGATGCACCACCACACACTAAACAGGCTGTCCCATAATTAATCTAAAACAGGGGGTTCATCCTCTCTATAGTATATATAGTAAACGCATTTAATTTTCGTATAGGTTTGTGCGTTTACTATTACGCAGACGCATACGGTTATTTAGTGCGTCTGCTATATCTTAAACTCAGTTAAATGTTCATTGTTAAATAAATCTGTATAGGGTAATGATTTCTTATTAGCTAAAATTAATGAAACTTTATATCTTATTTATTCAATCCAATTTTGAATTGTGACACAGCCTGTAAAGGTCGTGGTTTCAGCAAGCACGTTGACATCATAATGTCTATCTTCATTCAGTCGATAATTAAAATCACCCATAAATCAAACAACTTTCAAGAAGATATAAACTTTTTGCAAAAACATAAATTTATAAACTCTCCAAAACATCAAAACTCATGAATACACAAACTCCGAGGTTTGTTCATCAGCTCAACTGAACGAGCATTTTCTAGTTTTAACTTCAAAGCACAAAACACCCCATACTCAAAGTCTTTATATATCAAAGATAAAGATAAAGAATTAAATATATGGCGGATGTTGTGTAATGGTAGCATATCGGCTTGTGGCGCCGCTGGAGTGAGTTCGATTCTCACCTTCCGCTTTGAGGAATCGAACAAAAGTGGGTTCGATTCACTTCAACTCGAAAGAGTTGGAGTCACCGGAGCGTCGTCAGACGCTACGAGTGCCACCTTCCGCTTTTTCGCTCCAGGTGCGAATCTGAAGTATACGAAGATAGCCGGACAAGAAAGCATGAAAATAAGATTAAAAGAGAATTGGAGGCAAAGACAAAATGACTGCTGATTCTATTCACTGTAAGAGAATATAATGAAAGAGATTTTAGTAACTTAGTCAGAGTTTACAAGTCTGCTTTCGCAGAGCCTCCATGGGATGAGTTTACAAAATGTATTTTATGTGGTGTAAATTATGGAATCGGAGAGACCGCAAGTCCTCCAAAACAATGTAAAAAATGTTCAAGAACATTCAAGTATGAGAAGAGCTTTACCAAACA
>ERZ1292640.1978-Hain-H43-02um-R1-1978-length-16735-cov-5_pt1 | contig 16735 bp, 13 predicted proteins | sample MGYA00564404_ERZ1292640 | MGnify/ENA primary metagenome ERZ1292640 (study PRJEB36523, sample SAMEA6512636) | groundwater metagenome | collected 2019-01-08 | study: AquaDiva: Metagenomics assemblies of 32 groundwater samples
CTCGAATCGATGCCTTCCAGTCTATTGTTCGGGCGTCATCACTTGTCAAGTATTGCCGAAAGCCTGTAAACTCGAAACCCCTTCCTTTAAAGACTGACCTGTACTCTCCTGATGATTCGCCGAATAGCCCTCGCCTTGACGTTGCTTCAAGGCGTTTTATCATCGGCTTGAAGTCGACTTTTATTTCTTTCATCGAAGAAACCTATGGAACTGGTACCTTCCCAAGTATTTCTTGTATTACTTGGTCTTGGTTAACTCCTTCGCTCTGGCCTTCATAATTGATTATGATACGGTGCCTTAAGACGTCCGCCGCAATTCTTTTGACATTATTTGGTGTCACAAAAGTTTTGCCTTCGATAAGTGCATCTGCTTTCGCGGAGATATAAAGTGCGATCGATGCACGAGGCGATGCTCCCCACTCAACGAACTTTCCAAGCTTAATATTGAATTTGTGTGGGTATCTTGTTGCAGATACTAACTGCACTATGTATTTCTTGATTTTTTTGTCAGCATAAACGTTCTTTACGTCTTCCTGCATTTCGAGAATCTGCTGTGTTGTTGAAACACGTTTTAGCTGGATAGTCTCGAATTTTCGGGTAGTCATGTTCTGGTCAAGGACAAGCTCTTCTTCATCATCTGTAGGATAGCCAATTGTCAGCTTGTAAATGAAACGGTCAATTTGAGCTTCAGGCAGAGGGTATGTTCCAAGCGATTCTATAGGGTTTTGAGTTGCAAGAACGAAAAATGGCGGGGAGATCGGGAAAGTTTCCCTTCCAATCGTTGCCTGTTTTTCCTGCATTGCTTCCAGGAGCGCAGACTGCACTTTAGGAGGTGCCCTGTTGATTTCATCTGCAAGAACTATGTTTGAAAAAATGGGTCCCTTAAGAACATAGAACCCTCTTTCCTTCTCGTAGGCAGTTACTCCAAGAATATCGGATGGCAGCAGGTCTGGTGTGAACTGGATTCTTGAGAAAGCGCAGCCCATTACCTGAGACACAGTCCTCATAAGTAGGGTTTTGGCAGTTCCTGGCACACCTTCTAGCAATACCGAGCCATTTGCCAGAATAGCTCTTATTACTCCGTCAACTACTACTCTTTGCCCTATGACTGCCTTCCCTATCTCAGTTCTAATCTCAGAAATGTGCGCGGCATCCTTTTTAACTCGCTCGTCAAATTCAGGCATGGTTTTTAACTTAATGGAGACTATAAATTAATTTTCCACTATTGCAGAGTGAATAAAGTATTTAAAAGATTAATGCTTAAATCAATTCATGAGTTTTCTGGCTAAAAAAAAGAAGCCGCCAGTCCACCACTCGGAACCCAAGCGGAAGCTTAGCGTTTATGAGAAAACACTGGGCAAAATTGGCGAATGTGTCGGCAAGGTTGGGGCAAACAGGTTTGATGAGGCCATTCCGCAATTTCTAATTGTTGTCCGAAGCTTCTTTTCTGATTTCATCCCAATCCACTACAAGTTCACATATGAAGAGCTGCGGGCAGACATAGAAAAAAAGCAGATGACATTGGAACTGAAGAAAAAAATTTCAGTCCTGCTTACAGCCATGAGCGAAGCAGAATACCATCCTGATGGAATGAGCAAGGAACAAATGTACAAGATGCTTTTGGATTTTGGAGAAATAGTTGAGCTTTTGAAGGATGAACTTGCCGAGATTCCTGCTGGTGAAGCCGCAAAAGCCAAATGGGCTACCCCATTAGATAAACTTTTCCTTGCACCAACGAAGAATTTAGAAGCAGAATCTCACATCAAGCACCTTCTGACACACGGTCAGAAACAAGCTGATAAAAAAGATGTTGCTGGAAGCAGGCAAACTTATGAGGAAATAAACACGCTCTTCGAAACACTTGCCGAAGAGCAGAAGAAAGCGATTTATCTAAAAGTCATGGATTTCTATCACAAGCTTGTTGCGCTTAGCTGATTATTTTCTTCTGTGATGTGATATTAAATAGTAATTTATATTCAAAGTCGCAACAGCAAGAATTCCCTTTAGCTTACCACAATCGTTACTTTCTCTTAATCCCAAGTATTGCAGCAATTTCTTCTTCTTCAGGCGAAAGCTTTCTTTTTGGAAGAGGCCCTTTGGACATAACTCTGTAAAAGGTGAATCCTATAACTCCCAGAAGTGTCAATACAGTAATTGCCATTACTACAGGTTTGCGAACGAACCGTAAAATCCTTTCAAAAGTCAGCTGTTGGCCCGGTCGCTCTATCGTATCATCTTTTAGCGAGATCATGAGGCGGCAATCCTCAATAACCTGCGTCAATATTTGCTCTGCTGAATTGTAGTCTTTTTCCTTTAGGAATCCCTGCGCCTTCGTTAGCTGCTCAGTCAGTTCCAAACATTCCGGATTCTCTGTGAGAAGGTCTCTAGCAAAAGTTATTCTGGTGTTGAATTGCGACTCATTTGCAGACCCGAGCTCTATTGAACTGACAAAGAAGCTTGCTGTCGCAAGATATTCCGGGTCTGAAACATTAGCTTTAACAATTATTTCGTAAGTGCCTAAGGATTTGAAGGAACGTATTACAAGCGTTGTATTCACTCTTGTATCTTTTTCGAGCTTTTCAAAATAATCAATTGTAAACAGTGACTCCATCGTGCCATTTGGAACTTCAGCATAGAGATGTATGTCTTTAAGAGTAAAGTTTTCACTGTTAACGAGCTCTATAGGCACCGACATGCTCTCGTTTTGATAAATAACAAGAGGTTTGGGAACAATTATATTGAGAGCTATTGGTTTTGTGACATTCTTGTTTTTAATAATCGTTTGGACTGTAGACGATGATGCCCCACCGCTTCCGCCGCCTCCAGATGAAGAAGTAGTAGTCGAGGAAATTGAACCACCTGGATTCGGAACGACTGTGAAAAGTATTTCTTCGCTTAGAGTTGTGTTGTAAGAATCATTACCTGTGAATTGGACTGCATCCTGCCCTTCAAATGTTGTGTGTTCAAGAAGGGTAATTACTGATCCCGAAAATCTCATCATTATACTGTCGTTCCCAGTTACCGATAATGACAAGTTATCCCTATTTGCCCCTGTACACTCAGTTGCATCTGGATCGCTGAAGTAGTCAGCTAGGTCTATTATGTTAGTGTATCTGGTATTTTGGCTAATAGTAATATCATTCATTGTATAATTAATCCGCACTTCTTCAAGTATTGGACTTAAGGTCAGCAAGGAGTTTGAATAGAAATATCCTTTGTATTGTACATATCTAACTGAGGGGGCAGCGAAAGAAAAGTTAGTGACTGAAAAATTGTTAGACCAGTTTGTGAAGCTTGAGCCATCTAGACTGGTTCGGTATTGTAATAGGAAAGATGTGTTAGAAGGCAAAGTTACGTCCCATTCCATATTATTCAGGTGCGTAATATTAATGTCGCTGCTGAATGCATACTTTGAACCGAAATCAAACAATGGTGAGGTAAAAGTGCCGAAATCCGCGTAATGTGTTGAATTTATTTTGAAAAGAGTAACATTTCCCGAAGAGTTAGTTGCCGACGTATTGAAAAAAGTGCCATTCGAGAAATCTATCTGTCGCGTTTGCCTTTTTATCCCAAATTCAGGCACTCTATCGACATTTGTTACTGTCAAACTCCAATAACTCCTGTTTTGGGACAGATTGTTATCATAAACAATAGCTGTTATATTGTGTATGCCCGCATCGCAGAAATATGGTGCATAAGTTAATGTTGATGTGAGATTTGTTCCGTTAAAATACGTTGAGATACCACTTGTCTGGTTATTTCCATCAAGATACCAAGCTATGCTCAATGTTTCGTTAAAGAAAACATCTGGGTCTGTTGCGTTTATTGAAAAAATAATAGTCGAATTTTCTAACACTGAAGGTGTTGAGGTTGAAGGGGTTGATAAGATTATCCTTGGAGGATCATTGACATTCCTGACCTCGAGCCAAAATACCCGTGAAGTGTTTGAATTCCCATCTGATACCGTTATATTTATGCTAAAGTTTCCAATTTCAGAAGCGGCAGGTGTAAAATTAATAATCTTGGAAGTTGCGTTGTTTCCTGCCGTGAAATTGAATAAAGTGGTATTTTGATAGAATGTTAAGTTCAAAACAGATCCAAAGAGTATAATTTCTTCATCATAAGCAGTTACGTTTAGCAGGAAATTGCTGTTTTCATTTGTTGTCTGGTTTGAAATGGATTGCAAGATAGGAGTGTCATCAACAAATGTAATATTAATCCAGAATATGCCTGAAACAAGATTGCCACTGCCATCAGACACATTGATTTCAAAAGAATGGTTTCCAAGATCATATTGGTCTGGAATCCCGCTGAAGTTTGCGTTTCCGAAGCTAGAGTCAAAATTAAAAGTAAAGTTTGTAACATTAAGAAAAGTGGAGTTAATAGTGAATACGAGAGGGTCGCCATCGCTGTCAGTGGCATTTATTGCAATTCTGAAAAAAGTGTTTTCTGGAACAGAATAATTTCCTATAGGATCAAGGATTGGAGCAGTTGAATTTGTAACGACTAGTTGGAATGTTGCTGCTGCGGTGAGGCCATTTGAGTCGTTCACATGTACACTAATGCTGTAGTTTCCTACTTCAGTAACATTCGGTGTATAGTTAATCTGCCCCCAAGTTGAGTTAATTGTTGATATATTAAAAAGTGAAGAATTGTCTCCAAAAATCAACAAATCCCCCCACCTCAAATCCGAATCTGCAGCTGTGACATTTACTGTAAGCGTGTTATTTACTTTAATATATTGAGGAGAAATTATTGAAAATATCGATGGCGCATCATTAACATTATCAATCCTAAACATTATTATTTCATTCGCTGTTGAGCCTTTTGCATCAATTGCAGTGAATAAAATTGAATAATTACCAACTTGATCATTTGTTGGGGAAAAACTTATGTTTCCCATCGTTTCATTATGTGCGGTTACATTAAAAAAAGTTGAATTAGAGCTGAAAATTATTGTGTCATTATCTTCGTCATAACCTGAGACGTTTATTTTGAAGAGTATGTCTTGTGTAGCGTTTTGATTTCCAATGAAGTTTAAAACTGGTGCCATATTGTCTTGAATAATCAGGAAAAATATATGAGAGTCGGTGAGATTATAAGTATCGTTCACGGAAACTATGATACTGTAGTTCCCCACTTGAGATATAATTGCTGTGAAGTTAATCATAGCATGTGTTGAATTTATTTTTGTCATGTTGAAAAATGATGAGTTTGACCACCAAGTCAAGTTGTCTCCATAAATCAAATCCGGATCACTTGCATTTATCAGATAAGAGAAAGAAACATTCACTGTTCCTGTTTGGTTAGAAAGATTCATCATCACAGGTGCATCGGGCACATTTATTACGCTAATTGTAAATGGATTGCTGCTTGCATTTGAGTTTGAATCGTTAGCGATAAAAATGAGTGTAATATTACCGACATAATCAGGGTCAGGATAAAAACTTGCATTGGAGGAATTTATGTCTATCGAAATATTTACACCCGAATTTGATCCATATGTAAGATTAGTCCTAAAAGTGAGGTTGTCCCGATTTATGCCTGTACATTCTTGAGCATCAGGATCATAGTAATATTCAATTAATGTAAGATTATTCAACAGATTAGTATCTTCATTCCAGACAATGTTTTCGAAGGTTCCATTCAACACTGGAGGCCTGTTGCTATTGTTAATTGTAAAGTTCCAATATTGTTGAACAAAAAGTCCTCCTAAATCTGTAACTTTTGTTGTCACGTTGAACGTGCTGGCATTGCAGAAACCCGCTGTGAAATTATAGGTAATATTGACTGTTGCATTGCTTAATTCGGTTTGAAGCAATCCTCCGTCTATATACCAACTTACATTTATCGAATCACCGAATACAATATCCTCGTCGGTTGCAGTTATGTTGAAAAGTGTGGTTGCAGTTTCGTTCATGAAAACTTGAGTCGAATTCGGTTGGTAAAATGTGATGTTTGGAGGATCATTGACGTTGCTTACGTTGAAGATGATTATTGCCGCTACATAATCAACTATTGGATTGGTTCGGTTTTTTGAGATGAAGAACACGCCGGACGCATGGTAACCTACATCGCTTGCTGGAGGGGTATAGTTTATCATACCAGTTTCGTTGTGTAGGTCAAGATTGCTGAGATTTGTGGCTTCTCTTGAGTACTGAACTAATGTTTCTGTTACTGATACGTTCATGTCCCACAAGAAAGTGGTTTTTTCAGTTATGTTGAATACCCAAGCAGACGGGTCTGGGTTAAAAGAAAAACTGGCAGCAAGGACTGTTGGAATGGCAATTAGTGCGAGAATTAGGAGGATTATTTTTTTCATTGTCGTCCTCCTTTTTGCATTCTTTTCTTGCCGATGTTGTACATTGTCCAGATTGTCCTTCCGTCCCGGTGGAGAAGTTGTGCTATTTCAGAGAGCCTTAGTTTATGCTCATCAGCCAAAGTTATAACGAGCATTTGGGATGGTGAAAGGACCTCATGTGAAAAAAGTTTGAGCGGGATCCTGATTGCCGAAGGGTCGATTGGCAGTGATGCCGCATGTTTTTTGCTGGCAAGCTTGAAGCTTCCCCAGATGCTTCGGGGCGAGCGCTCTAGAATTCTCGCTATATCAGCAAGCTTCATTCCTTTTTGCTCATGGAGGAATTTGGTAACAGATTCGAGAACTGTCAGTTCCTGCACAAAAATAGAGATTGGTATTCTTAACTCATCGTTTTTGCTTATGAGTTTGATAGCGTTTTCTGGGAGTATATTGTGATTTTTCTGTAAGTCATCAAGAACCAGCTTTAGTATTTGGAGGGAATGCGAGGAATCAATCATTTCGTTAAAACGCCCCAGTAATAAGGGCTGTTCATTCCCTAAGCTTCATGCGACTTTTTGTTTATAAATGTTTCTTATTTTAATGATTTATTATAGAAATTTAGAGTATTATTCATTTCCAAGCTCTAATTGATTAAAGTAAGAAGTAATATAGATAATAATAAGATAATAAACTTAAATTTTTCCCTTATTTTAACAGTTTATCTCATAAATGTTAACGATATTAAAACTTACAAAAATACATAATTAGTGTAATACACAATAATAAGATAAATTCGACAATAAAACGGATAATTTACTTATAAAAATAACTAAAATTACTTATTCTTACCATAAGTTAATTTAACTTTTTCATTAACAGAATTAATCAATCCCTCAATATTCTTTTGCTCTTCAAGAGGCAAGACGTCGAACAATTTTTTCACTCTTCCCATTGCCCTGTTTGCTGATTGAACATTCTTTTCTTCTAGCAGTGTCTTTGCTTTGCTTACCAGCTCTTTTATTACCATAATATTCTGTGATATTATTATAGGCAAAGCCGCCTTTGCACATTCATTTACAAGTATTTCAGAGTCTTTAAGCGAAGTAAATGCATCCTCTTGCTTAACTTCAGCTTCGTATTGTATTTCCATCATGTGTTTGGAGTATGCAAGGAGGGCTTTTTGCAGTTTTGGCGGTTGAGGATGCTGTTCAGTCATCAACCCCATTAAATTAAATGAAAATGGAGTTTCCATGTCAAAATAGTGATAGAAAAAAGTTTTAATAAGATCTGAAACGTCGTCAACAATTTCTTTCGGAGGCACATTGCTTGTTCTTTTCTTAATAGTGGCAAGTTCCTGGAGAGTCTGGGCAATGACTTCTGAAAGTGTGATTCTATCCTTAATTCGTTTTTTTGCTAATAATGGAGCCAGACGCGGCCAGACATACTTGTATCCTAATGTTGAAAGCAGTAAAAGCAGAAGTAACAGGAACATTATCAGTCCAAACAGGCGTATATTTGCAAACGGATCTGGTTTCTCTAGTGTAATGCAAACTGTTTTACATTGTCCGCCGCAGTCAACTCCGAGCTCTCCCTGATTCTGTATTCCATCACTGCAGCTTGCGCATGGAGCGCAAGGGCCGCCACAGTCAAGACCAAGCTCACCCTCATTCTGGATGTTATCATAGCAAGAAGCGCATGCTGAGCAGGGTCCTCCACAGTCAACCCCAAGCTCACCTTGATTCTGTATTTTATCTTCACAGGTTGGGCATGCCTGGCATGGACCGCCACAGTCAACCCCAAGTTCTGCTTGGTTTCTGATGCTGTCATTACAAGTTGGGCGGTAGTTGCATGATATTGAGTCGTTCGGCCTTTGATAGCTGGTGTCGCACAATGCCAAGTCAATACATGCTCTCACTCTAAGGGCTGTTGGCAGACAAGGCCCGTATGGCCCGCATTCCCAATTTTCACTGCAAACATCACCAAGAGAGACACCGCCTCCTCCACCTCCACCTCCGCTACTTGTACTGCTACCTGCACTTGATATTTGGGGCTGTACAAAAAGCACGCTAAGATAGACTGGCTCAGTTCTAGCTTCTCCCCCATACCCGTCAGAGGCAGTAAATATTACTGTTCTATTTCCATAGAAGTTTGTTGCCGGTACAAATTTGACTACACCTGTCAAATTGTCTACCGTTATGTTGATGCTGCTCACTGTTGGATGTGTGAATGAGATTCTGTCGCCGTCTGTATCAATGAAGTAATCGTAAAGGCTTTCGCCAAATAGCACTGTATTCGCGTTCCATGACTGATTTGGATAATCGGCAATTTTTATTGGAGGGTTGTTTGTTATTGTCAAAATATCTGTTGCATTTCTGGATGGGAATAGCAAATTTGTCGAGTTACAAAAAACCTGCCAGGTGAAGTTACCGTTCGCATTGGTAGTATAATTAGTGATGTAGACTCCATATGTGTTATTGAATGTCATGTTGATGAAATCCGTGTAGCCTGAGGTAACGTTGACCCGGAAATAGCATTTTGCATCTCCGTCCATGATAATGCTTCCATTGCTTTTGGAATAATTGGCAAAGAAAAGAACTTTGTCTATTGCATGCCTAGTCTTGTTTCCCCCTTTCGAGTCTGTTTCATCCCATATTTGAAGCGAGGAAAGACCATAAATATTAAATGATACAAACGCGGATATAACCTGATCTAAGCATAATGTATTTGTTTCTGATAAAGTAATTATTACATTTCGAATCCCAACCCACATTACACTAGGAGTGAAAGATATTTCACCAGTAGTTGAATTTATAATGAATAGATCTGTATCATCTGAAAATGAAATAGTTGCGTTGTTTGGGTTTGTAAAGTTTGCTTCAGTATAGAATGGAACTCCTTCAGTCAGGTCGAATGACGAATTGATGGTAAGTGTTGGGAATCTTTTTATGCAAACCTGTGCTTCTCCAATATAGGCCTTTCCAGTAATTAATTGACTGTTGGTTATCTGAAGGGCTACAAAAACGTTAATCAGTGATATCAGAAAAAATATTATAGCTAGGGCAAGCAAGTTGCGCGAGGATAACAGTCCTGGCATGTAGTCGCTCTTATAAATATGCTTTATATATTCTTCGAGAACTGGATAATGATTTTTCCTTCATAACGCTTAATGAGTGCTTTTTTAGTGAATGTAAGGTAAGTATTGATTTTTTCTGTGCTATTTGGCTGAAGGATAAAATCATGTTTTGAAAATGAGATATAGGGTGAAATATCGCCGACTATCCTGATTTTTACTCTTACGGGATAATTTTTATCGTATGAAACAAAGAAGGCTCTGTCAGCAAGTACTCCAGTTGGTGTTGAGCCAAAAGATATTTGGCCAGGATCAAGGTTAAATCCCAACATTGACGCGTTCGTATGGCTAGCTGAAACATTAATTTCCTTTATTTCTTCGACAACATAAAAAGAATACAGCACTGTTGTAAAGGCGATAGAAATAATTACAAAACCAGCGAGCATTAACCAATGAAGTGGCTTAACTTTCTTTCTGATTGGCATTTTGATAGTTCTGTTTTTTTCTAAAAAAGAGCATGTATAAATTCATGCTTATTAATATTATTATGAATATTGAAGATCCGAATATGATTAGAGTGATCATTCCGTTATTATTTTTGGGTGTGGGGTTTTCAATTACAGGGGCACCTGTTATCATGAGTTCAGTAGTATACTTTGAGCTCTTCTTTCCATAATGCAGTGTAATTTCTGCGTCATAAGCGCCAGGTTCAAGATTAGTAGTATCTAGGAATCCCTCTAAAGTTCCTTTTCCCCATGGTTCAAGGGTGTCTAAAAATGGAGTTTTTGTTGACTCTTTTTTTTGTTCTCCCTTCAAAATTTTTATATCAGCATAAACATCCCTTAAGGGATTATTCCATTTGCTCTCAACAGTAATATGATATTTTTGTATCGAGCCTGAAGGAAGTGTTTGTGTCATATTCAGCAACTTTAAATCTTCCGAACCGATTCTGAAAAGTGCTTCAGCGGTTTTGTTTTGGCCATCGAATTCAAGCGTTGCCTTGACTGTATATTCGCCTGCAGGAAGTTTTTTAGGCTCGATATCCCATTGGAGGGTTTGGCCGTCAAGAGGAGCCACATTTTCTTTGTATTGTACTGGCAGTCTAAGGATTGGGTTGTTTTCAGAAAATATCTCCAAATTAACTGTTGAAAGTTTAATTGCACCTGTGCCTCTGTTCATGAATGTTACTTTAATGGGAAGTGTTTGCCCGAATTCAATATCATGAACATCTACTCCGAATCCTTCAATATATATTCCAGGATATGGCACCCTGAGCACTATTACTGCAAAGAGGCTAGTGATAACGTCCATTGACGAGCCACCGATTCCTGGCTGCTCAGAGACTCCTAAATGGATATTATGTTTGCCTGGTGTAATATCGGTGCCTAAATTGGCAGGAATTTTCACAATCACGTTAAATGATCCTGAACCTCCGTTAGGCACATTTACTTCCAGGCTTTGGTTTGGGCCTTTTCCTTCGAAATAAACGTAATTTGAAATTGGGTCTTCTGAGTATTTTTTGTTAGCAACTACTATTGAATCGGAATTTCTTTCTGGATTGCTTACAGAATATTGGATAATGTCTTCTTTTCCAGGGCTGACTTCCAGATAATAAATAGCAGGGCTTAGCCTTACTGCTTCAGCCTGGTAAATCATCAATATTAAGACTAATAATAATAACTGTGCTTGTAGTTTCATATGAAAATAAAAAAAAATGTTTTGTTTAAGTCAGTACTTCTGCTGTGAAGTTAAGTATGACTTTTCGATCCTGACCTGCAGGTATAAGGTCGAATGGTATTCCTATTTGGAGCCAAACACTCACGTTTCTATTGGCGTTGTTTCCAAAAGTTAGGTTATCACAGACCTTGTAATCAATGTTAGGAGATATTTTTTGCCATTGCTTTGTCATGGTACAGTTGCCTGATCCTGAGCTGTTTAGTATTTCGTCACACCAATCATAACCCATTCCCGCAGCGGTCATGTTGTTGACATTTTTTGTGCAACCGCCCCAAGAAGCAGTATATGACTCATTGTCTGATTTAAACGCCCAGAATGCCGCGCTTGTGCCTGATGAGCCGAGGAATTCTTGTGTTGTGTTTGGAGATCTGAGTTTTACAAGCAAATTGACATTTCCATCATTTCTAATCGTTAGGTTATCTGGAAAATTGTCGATATCTCCTGAACCATCAGTGCAAAATCCTCCTGAATTGGTGGAATTACTTGATACATTGCTCCTACCTAATTGAGGAATTGTGCATGTTTGAAAATCAATAAGATTTTCGTTGTTAGGGTCCTGGTGGATTGACATTGCAATAACATTTGAAATGCTTACATTAGATCTGCCTTGGGAGAAGTTGGATACTGCAAACCCTGTGAATCCGGATCCACCGAGTTGCTGAATTCTTCCGAGCCTGTCAAGGCTAATAAATAGCCCACCAAGCGAGACTACGATCGCAGCTACCAATAGTAGCGCCAGAGTTTTATTTGATATGTCAGCCATTCTGTTCCTCCGAAGGATTTTTTATGGTTAATGAAGCGTATCCGACCGCTTTAGCTTGTTTTTTTTCGAATGGGCCCTCTCCAGGTCTTACAATTGATAAGACTGCTTGGCCCATGTTATTATTTGAAACTGTATCTTCTTGTGGTGGTTGGAATGCAGGGTACTGGATATTATCAGTCGCCCTCAGCACGATCCATGTCCCAGCTGCTGAAACAAATATTGTGAGCACTAATAGCATGAGTATCGCATTCTTAGAGATATCTTCTTGCGGTTCAGGTTCGATAAGATTAGGAGGAATACTTCCAGAACTCAGGTCTTCGAGTGGGTCTCTTTCGGTCTCCATGTTTCTTGAAGAGTTCTTTGTAAATCCAATATATAAAGTTTGCTATATATAAGTATCAATAGTTAGTAATTGGTTCGTGACAAGTTTCGAATGTATTTTGTTTAAAATCTTTGAGCTAAATGAAAGATTCACCTAATCCTTCCATCAGTTTGATCGCATTCTGAATATTTCCTAATGGAAGCTTTTCAATAGAAAAGACTCCTTTAAACGAGTCTTTGAAATTTTCGCTTTTAAAATGAGCTAATAGGTTCTTGATGTTTATTTTGATTTCCTCCTGGTTTCCACTATTCATGAATTTTCCTACGCTCTTAAAATCAATATTTTCGCTTAAAGCAGCAATATCCCTGGCATCGGTCAGCCTTGCTGCATGTATCTTCATAGCTATCAAAAGCTCTTTTATTGGGATTCTTGCTTCTGTTTCCTTTTCTATTCCAATAATTTTTTTTATGATTGAATTTTCATACAAAGTTTTAAAGCTTATTGAGGCATTAGTCTGTCTGCTTGCGACACTTCCTATCATCAAATCGACAGATACTGGCAGTTTAGTTTTCTTTGCATAGCTCTCGAATTCACCCTTGTAAATATCTTCCAAGTCCCTTCTTTTTGTCAGCTTGAAATTTTTTGATTTCAAAAGATTCCTGAAAGAATCTAAATCAGCCAGATCTATGCAAATGTCAGCATCAACAGAGAATCTGCGCATATATGCAGAAACTGCATAACCGCCCACAAGGACATATTTCATGCCGGATTTATTGATTGCATCGATTATGCCTATTATTTCATTTTCCCGCTCGATAAATGAGTTTAGCATTTAATCCGCATATTTCGCATTAATTTTCAAATCATACATTTGGTCCAGCATTTCCAATGCCGGCTCGAAATTAAATACGTATTTTTTTGCCCACTCCACAGTTTTTGCCAAAGGCATTACAGGATTGCCTTCGCAATATTGCTTTTCAATGGACTTAACTGCTGAAATAATGAAGTAGATTCCTCTTTTTCTCTCATTTTTGAAAGTATATACTATGCCGAAGCGCCCAAAAAAATTTTGCCATTCTTCCTTGTTTTCTTTTAAAATTTCTATGAATATGGGATAAGACTCTTTGCTTCTGCCTATGTTATATCCTCCTTGCGTCCAGACAAAAACAGCATCTGTTTTGGCAAATATGTAATCCAATCCAGACAAATTCGGCAACAAGTAGGCATCACTTAAGCTCAAATTATTTTTTAACAAGTATTCTGACATATTAGCAAATAATTTGAACAATTCATGCGACTTGTTGACAACAATCTCTTGTTTATTCCTTTTTATTACTCCTGTTTTTTCCAAGTCTATTGCCCATTTGTAAGTCCAGCCATAAGACTCTTTTATCTTGACAGAGATTTGCCTAATCGAATCACTGTCTCTTGCCGCAATCAAGATTTTGGCTGTGTAAGGGTTTATCAAGTCTAACATAGTTATCAGTATAATGATAAGTAATATATAAATTCTTTGTTTTATTAGGTGTAAGTTTCAATAGAAAAAACTACTCAAAACGGTTTCTCCAGAGTCATCAATCAATCGTGTTATTTCTTCAATTGCCCTATTGTCCGCCTTAAATAAATGAATAACCCTATATTGATTGCCACTAAAATTCCAACAACAAGGAAGATTATTGATATCATGGAAGCGGTGCTTGCAGTTGTTGAGCCTGCTTTTTCTTCAATTGCCTTGCCTGAAAAAAGCTCTGATTCTATTCTGTCTGGCATGACATTCAGCTTGTAAGTTTTTTCAGTTCTTTTGTCAGCATAGACAACCGCTATATTCGCTGAATAAGTTCCTGAAGGCAGCCCTTGTGTATCCCAGTAAACGTTAAGTGTGTCTGTGGATTGCCCCTTCATGTCAATTGGCGCACTTTTTGATTCTGACACTATTGTTCCTTTGTCATTGTAAACAGTGATTGACGCGTATACGTTTTCTATGTTAGAATTCCACTTGTTCTTGACTGTGAGGATGATTTTAGCAATTCCTCCAAGCTTGAAGTCCTTGACATTCAATGATAACAGCTCTATCAATAGGTTTCCAACTGAAAATGTTTTTTTGATGTCGAATGTTTTTTCATCATAAGTTACTGTTGCATCTGCTTGATACACTCCAGGTCCAACATTTGCCTGCCAGCTCGTTATCAACTCCTCTGACGATTTTGCCTTTACTGGCTTTTTCGGGGTTTGCACAGTTGCTATATTGTCATAAGTCGGGCTTTGAATATCAATAATTCCTTGTGCTGAATTAATGTCAATCGATCCTAAATTGGATACCGGTAGTATGAATGTCACTGATTCGTTGACATTTGCTTCCGTGACATCAAGCCTGCCTTCGGCATATAATCCAGGGTAAGGCACCATTACCCTTATTTTTGTTGCAAGTGTAATAGAAGTCCCAACATACGTCCCTAGGTCAACATTCTGCTGGGGCACTCCGACCACGACTATTTCGCCTTCATGGGTTCCGGGCTTGTCAAATGATGAGGGCAGCTGTATTGTGTAACTGAATTCTTTTTCTGATTCTTTTTCTGACAAGTCCACAACAAAATCTTTTAGCTTGATATAATCGGCAAGCTCTCCTCTTGCTGAAATAGCAAGCTTCATCCCTTGGTTTTCCCCTTTTATTACTGTGAATGAGCCTTCAATTGCTTTTCCTGGTTCAAAATCAAAGATTTTTCTTGTAGGAGTTATCTCTAATGCGTATGCTGACCCAGCCAGCATTAATAACATGGCTGCAATAATTATTACCCTAGCCTTCATGCTCTTTTGCCTCGACTTTTTCAGGGAATATTTTTGGTAAAAGCCTATTTTTTCCAACAGGAACTATTATTGCAGAGGTTACTCCTTGCACTGATTTTGCTGCGTCAATTATGACGTTGAGGTCGACATTGCCAGTATTTTTCAGAAGCGTCCCTATGTCTGATTTTTCAACATCAAGCGCTGCCTTTCCTTGAATTGTGAACTGCCAAGGGCCATACTCATTTTTTCCAGAAAGCTTCCAATAATAAGTTCTAAGCTTTAGCTGCTCATCCATAATTATGGTGTTGGTTTTTGAAACGTACAATCTAGTTGGGCTTGTAAATGATGGATTGTCATCAATTACAAATTCTTCCGCGACTCCGGTCCATCTGAATATAGGCTTTATTTCAAATATTGTCGAATTGATTTGCGGGGATATAGGAAGGACAGGCACAGAATTCCTCGGAAAGATTAGGATAAATGCAAAAAATATTGCAATGATTGCCATGCCAATTTTTATTGCTCCGTTCATCTTGTTCTTTCCGCCAGGAAGTTCACTATAGTTTCCTTGTTACCATCAATCTCCGAGATTGGCACTTCAATCTTCAAGTCTACTTCAGCCCAATCATGATAATCATTGTACTGAAAGTCCCGAAGCGACATGGAGCCGCTCAATAAGGGCATGAATTGGAATGAAGTATTAGACAATGAGAAATTGAATGAATCATTTCGTGTTGATGCATTCGCTACCCTGTATTGATAATAAGAAGAGTTATAATTTATCAATGCCCATAATTGTGTGGCGTTGATTGTTATATTTACATAAACGTTGCCTGAATTTTCAAGCACGAATGGATAAGGTTTTTTGTCAGTCGTGTCGTTAATGTCTCCACCCGTCATGGTGCCAAATTGTATCGTATCATTGACGACGATAATGCCCATGAGGCCGACAACAGAGACATTATAGAAATCTGACCATCCACTATAGAAATCGCCATCAAAAGCCCTGACAGACCAATTGTAGTAATAATTTTCGTCCCTCAGGCATTGAAGCTCATAAGTTTCATTGAGCACAAAATAATTGTTAGTTATGTTCGTTATGTTGGAGTATTGCTGTGTTGTGCACTCTCCGCCAAGCCCGCCGAATTTCGTGAAGTTCATCTCATACCTAAGCACATCAGAGTCAGGATCGTGATAAGTCCAGTTGAACATGGGCGTCCTGTTGAATGAGAAATTCCTGTTTTCAGGATAATTGGGCGAAGGTATTTGCGGCGGCGTGCTTTTCATGGTAAACCAGAAAATTTCTGATTGGTTCTTATTGCCAGATGTATCATTGAAGAAGACCATCCATCCTATTTTTGCCCTGTTGGTTGCATTGACTGTTTTGTTAACCATTAACAGGTAAGAGGTTCCTGATATGCTTCCGTTCGTGCTGTTCTCCCATGCTCCCGAATGATTCCATGAGAAGATGTACCATGACAGCCCTATGCCATCTGTCATAGTAATATTCATATGTATGCTATCATTTATTTTTGGCCAAGTTGCAGTTTCATTTGTTCCGTTGTTAGCAGAATTCGGCGCTGTGAAATCTTTTGTCAACGGAAGATAATCTATGTTATTTGCTGAAAGTGTGAAGCTCGAATCACATATTCCGTCGCCACCGCCATCTGTGCACGTCTGTGAGAACCCACCCCCTGACTTGTTTACATAATAATTTCCTCCAAGATTAACTCCACCAATGATATTGGTGCTCGATTGGAAA
>ERZ1292640.1981-Hain-H43-02um-R1-1981-length-16713-cov-10_pt1 | contig 16713 bp, 16 predicted proteins | sample MGYA00564404_ERZ1292640 | MGnify/ENA primary metagenome ERZ1292640 (study PRJEB36523, sample SAMEA6512636) | groundwater metagenome | collected 2019-01-08 | study: AquaDiva: Metagenomics assemblies of 32 groundwater samples
TCATCACCACGCTGCTGGCGCACACCAGCCTGGAGAATTCGGCGCCGATCAACCTCACCATGGTGGGCCTGGACGGCCGGCCGACGCAGAAGTCGCTGCGCCAGATGCTGGAGGAGTGGATTGCCTTTCGCCAGACCACCATCGAGCGCCGCTCGCGCCACCGCCTCGACAAGGTGCTGGATCGCATCCACATCCTCGAAGGCCGGCAGCTGGTGCTGCTCAACATCGACGAGGTGATTGCCATCATCCGCCAGTCGGACGAGCCGAAGGTGGCGTTGATCGAACGCTTCCGCCTGTCCGAGCGGCAGGCCGAGGACATCCTGGAAATCCGGCTGCGCCAACTGGCGCGGCTGGAAGCGATCAAGATCGAGCAGGAACTCAAGGCCTTGCGCGAGGAGCAGCAGAAGCTGGAAGAAATCCTCGGCAGCCCGGCAGCGCTGCGCCGCCTCATGATCAAGGAGATCGAGACCGATGCCAAACAGTTCGCCGATGCGCGCCGCACCCTGATCCAGACCGAGAAAAAGGCCGTGGCCGAGGTCAAGGTGGTGGACGAGCCGGTGACCGTGGTGGTGTCGCAAAAGGGCTGGGTGCGCGCCCGCCAGGGCCATGGCCATGAGGCGGCGAGTTTTGCTTTCAAGGCCGGTGACGGCCTGTACGGCACCTTCGAGTGCCGTACGGTCGATACCCTGCTGGCGTTCGGCTCCAACGGCCGCGTCTACTCGGTGCCGGTGGCCAGCCTGCCGGGTGCGCGCGGCGACGGCCAGCCGGTGACCACCTTGATCGAACTGGAAGCCGGCACGCAGCTGATGCACTATTTCGCCGGTCCGGCCAATGCCTGGCTGCTGCTGTCCACCTCGGCCGGCTACGGTTTCCTGGCCACGGTGGAGAACATGGTCTCGCGCCAGAAGGGCGGCAAGACCTTCATCAGCTGCAACGAGGGCGACACGGTGTGCAGTCCTTCCCCCGCGAATGTGGCGCCACCCGCCGGCGGTGCACCAACGTCCGCGCTGTACACGCCGGCCACCCATGTGGCTTGCGCCTCGACGGGGGGCCGCATCCTGACTTTCGAGATCAGCGAACTCAAACCCATGGCCAATGGCGGCCGCGGTCTGATGCTGATCGACCTCGAGCCCAAGGACGCGCTGGCCGGCGCTGCTGCCTACACGCGCAGCGTGAAAATCGAAGGCATTGGCCGTGGGGCGAAGGAGCGCGAAGAAACGCTGGAAATCCGCAGCCTCAACAACGCCCGCGCGGCGCGCGGCCGCAAGGGCAAGGCCGCGGACCTGGGCTTCAAACCGACCGCCATCACGCGCATCGAGTAGCGCCCGGATCCGACAGGCCAGGGGTGCGGCAGAATCACGCCTCATGACCCTACAGGCTTCAAAACAGGTATTGATTGCGGGCGGCGGCATTGGCGGTCTGGCCGCCGCACTGGCGAGTTCGCGTGCCGGCTGGCAAGTCCGCTTGTATGAGCGGGCGCCAGCCTTCAGCGAGGTCGGTGCCGGCATCCAGATGGGGCCCAATGTCGTGCGTGTGCTGCACGGCTGGGGTCTGGCCAGTGCCTTGGCCGAGGTGGCAGCCTTCCCGGAACGCCTGCAGGTGCGTCATGCGCTTTCAGGAAGCGAGCTTGGCGTGTTGCGCCTGGGGCCAACCGCGGTGCAACGCTACGGGGCCCCTTATGCCACCATCCACCGTGCCGATCTGCTCCAGCTGTTGCTGCGTGCCGTGCAGGCGCGTGAGACGGTCAGGCTCAACCTCAACCAGACGCTGGCGGGCTATGCGGAGACGCCCGAAGCTGTCATGCTGCAGACCCAGGATGGCCTGGCGGTCGAGGGCGACGCCCTGATCGGTGCCGACGGCCTGTGGAGCCGGGTGCGTGCCCAGTTGCTGGGCGACAGCCCGCCGCGTGTCACCGGCCATCTGGCCTACCGGGCCATGTTGCCGCAGGCCAGCCTGCCACAGGCCTTGCGCAGCCAGCAGGTGACCGCCTGGCTCGGTCCGAAGCTGCATGTGGTGCAGTACCCGGTGCGCCGCGGCGAATGGCTCAATGTGGTGGCCATCGTGCACGGCAGTGTCGCGGGCGATCTGCAGGACTGGGACCACAGCACCAATGCGGCCGATTTGCGCATGGCGCTGGCGGGCACCTGCAGCCCCTTGCGGACACTGATCGATGCCGTTCCCGAATGGCGACTGTGGGCCTTGTGCGACCGCGAGCCCATGTGTGGCGACCATGAGCAGGCGCGCGGCCGTGTGGCCCTGCTGGGTGATGCGGCCCACCCGATGCGACCCTACCTCGCGCAGGGCGCGGGCATGGCGATCGAAGACGCGGCGGAACTGGGGCGCAATCTGGCACAGGTCGATGCCGTCCTGGACGTGCCGACCATGCTGCGCCGCTACGCCCTCAACCGCTGGCAGCGCAACGCGCGCGTGCAGGCACGCTCAATCCGCAACGGCGAGATTTTTCACCTGGATGGCCTGCTCGGCTGGGGTCGGGATGCGTCGCTCAAACTGCTGGGCGAGCGACTGCTCGACGTGCCCTGGCTGTACCGCGGGGCTTGACCTAGAACACGCTGCCGTCCAGTGCCGGCAAGTTGTGGCGCGCACGGGCCTTGTTGCAGGCGTAGTCGCCTTCCTGAAACTCCCGGCAGGGGGAAGAGCGCCATTCATAGATGCCGCACGCCACCTGTTCTCCCACCGTGCCGGTCAAGGCGGCGCAACGGATCGGCACATGGTCGGTGCCCCGCATGCGGCAGGTGCTGCCATTGACGTCCACGGCCAGTCCGTCCGGCACCGTGCCGCCCATGCTTTGAAGCTCATAGACGGCGAAATCGACGCGGAAGCTGGCGCAGCAGGCGCCGCAGCTGGTGCAGGCAGACATGGGGCTGTGGGGCTTAGAACTGGCCGAGGAGCAGGTATGGGCTGCGGCCGCTGCACTTAACTTCGCTGCGCGAAGTTAGCCTGTGCCGATATCTTTTACACATCATTGCGGAGTGCCCAGCAAAAGATATTCCATCAGAGCCTTCTGCACGTGCAGGCGATTTTCGGCTTCGTCCCACACGACCGACTGCGGCCCGTCGATGACCTCGGCTTCGACTTCCTCGCCGCGGTGCGCCGGCAGGCAGTGCATGAAGAGGGCATCGGACTTGGCGGCGCGCATCATGTCGGCATCGACACACCAGTCGGCAAAGGCTTTTTTGCGGGCCTCGTTCTCGGCCTCATAGCCCATGCTGGTCCAGACGTCGGTGGTCACCAGATCGGCGCCGGTACAGGCCTGCATCGGGTCCTGGAAAACCTTGTAGCAGTCGCTCTGGACCCCGGCCACGGCCTGGTTGACTTCGTAGCCGCCGGGCGTGCTGACATGCACGGTGAAGCCCAGTAGCTCGGCGGCCTGCAGCCAGGTGTTGGCCATGTTGTTGCCATCGCCGACCCAAGCCACCGTCTTGCCCTTGATCGAGCCGCGGTGCTCGATGAAGGTGAAGATGTCGGCCAGGATCTGGCACGGGTGGTACTCGTTGGTCAGGCCGTTGATGACCGGCACGCGCGAGTACTCGGCAAAGCGCTCAATCTTGGTCTGCTCGTAGGTGCGGATCATCACCAGATCGACCATGCGGCTGATCACGCGCGCACTGTCCTCGATCGGTTCGGCGCGGCCGAGCTGACTGTCGCCGGTGGTCAGGTGCACCACACTGCCGCCGAGCTGGTACATGCCGGCCTCGAAACTCACGCGCGTGCGGGTGGAGGCCTTTTCGAAGATCATGGCCAAGGTGCGGTCGACCAGTGGCTGGTGCTTTTCGTAGGCCTTGAATTTTTTCTTGATCAGGGCCGCACGCTCGAACAGGTAGGCGTACTCGGCGGCCGTCAGGTCGGTGAACTGCAGGTAATGCTTGAGGCTCATGACAGGTTCTCGCAACAGGGACGGGGCTTTCAGGCTTCAGCCAGGAACTGCCGCACCAGCGGCACCAGCAGACTGACCACTTCATCAGCCTCCGCTTCGGTCATGATGAGTGCCGGCACCAGCCGGATCACGCTGTCGGCCGTGACACTGATCAGCAGGCCGGCTTCGGCCGCGCGGTTGACCAGCACGCCACAGGGCTTGGTCAGCTCCACGCCGATCATCAGGCCCTGGCCGCGGATTTCCTTGAGGCCAGGGTTGCCGGCCAGCTCGCGCTCCAGGGCGCCCTTGAGGTGCGCGCCGACCTTGGCCGCATTCGCCAGCAGGCCGTCTTCTTCCATGATGCGGATGGTTTCCACGCCCGCCCGCATGGCCAGCGGGTTGCCGCCGAAGGTCGTGCCGTGGTTGCCCGGCTGGAAAATGTGGGCGGCTCTCGGGCCGGCCACCACCGCGCCGATCGGCACGCCCGAGCCCAGGCCCTTGGCCAGCGGCATGACATCGGGCTTGATGTCGGCCCACTGGTGCGCGAACCATTTGCCGGTGCGTCCCATGCCGCACTGGACCTCGTCGATCATCATCAGCCAGTCGTGCTCGTCGCACAGCTGGCGCACCTGGCGCAGGTATTCGGCGCGCATGGCGTTGATGCCGCCTTCGCCCTGGATGGTCTCGAAGAACACGGCCACCACGTTCGGGTTGCCCTCGGTCGCCTGCTTGAGGGCCTCAATGTCGTTGAGCGGCACGCGGATGAAACCCTCCACCAGGGGACCGAAGCCCTTTTGTACCTTCTCGTTGCCGGTGGCGCTCAATGTGGCAATGGAGCGGCCATGGAAGGCCTTCTCGTAGACCACGATCTCGGGTCTCTCGATGCCCTTGTCATGGCCGAACTTGCGTGCCAGTTTCAGGGCGGCTTCGTTGGCTTCCAGACCGGTGGAGCAGAAGAACACATTGGTCATGCCTGAGCGCTCCACCAGCTTGGTGGCCAGTCGCTCCTGGCCGGGGACGTGGTAGTAGTTGCAGCTGTGGATGATCTTGGTGATCTGGTCCTGCAGTGCCGGCACCAGTTTCGGGTGGTTGTGGCCCAGGGTGTTGACGGCAATGCCGGCCAGTGCATCGAGGTACTCTTTGCCGTTGATGTCCCAGACGCGGCAGCCCTGACCGTGCGACAGCGCAATCGGAACCCGGCCGTAGGTGTTCATCACGTGCGGCGACGAGGCTTCGATGAGTTGCGGGGCGGCGGCGTTCATGTCTTCACACTCCGGAGTTGGCACAAAATGAGTCGGCCCAACGCAGGTTGGGCCGTTGAGCCGTGATTTTAGACTCAGAGTTCCGGCTTGTGGCGTCTGGACGATGTGAGAGGGCGCGGCATGCGAGCGCGTTTCGCTTGGAGGCTGGCCGCAAGTCTTATATAAGATACAATACTGCAACCCCTGTCGATGCCGGGTCAGTTGCTGTATCCAGCCCGTACCCGGTGAACGAGTGTCTATCCGATGGTCTCCAACACCGCTAAAGAAGTCTTCATCCTGGGATTGACCCGTTCGGGGAAGACTTTTCGCCCTAGCGACTGGGCGGAGCGACTGGCGGGCGTGATGAGCCAGTTTCGTCCCGGCGGGCCGCAGCCTGGCAGCCACCTGGGCTATTCCCCCTGGTGTGTTCCGTCGACCACCATGGATGGCGTCAAATGCGTGGTGGTGCACCGCGATCTGCGCGATGCCGAGCCCATGGCCTGGGACTTCTGCATGAACTTTGCCCGTGACAACGAACTTCAGGTCCGTGAGGGTGATGGGTCGGGGCTGCCGCCGGCCTGAACGTAACACCAGATTCCGGCAACAAAAAAGCCGTCTTTCGACGGCTTTTTGCTTTGCTGACAGCGCACCCGTTACAAACGGCAGAAGGGCGAGCCCTTCCGTGCGATTTGCCTGAATCTCAGGCGGTGGCCAGGGCCTTGACCTTGGAGGACAGGCGGCTCTTGTCGCGAGCGGCCTTGTTCTTGTGGAAGATGCCCTTGTCGGCCACGGTGTCCACCACGGCTTGCATCTTGGCAAACAGCTCGGTGGCCTTGGCCTTGTCGCCGCTCAGAACAGCCTTCTCGACGTTCTTCACAGCGGTGCGGTATTTGGAGCGCAGGGACGTGTTGGCTGCATTGAGCTTGACGTCCTGACGTGCGCGTTTACGGCCCGACGCCAGGCGCGGGTTCTTTTTCTTTGGCTTTCCAGATGCCATATCAGTAGTTCCTTGTGTCTGTGGATGTTGTCAGCAAAGCCTGCGATTGTACCAGTTTGTAGCAATGGGGGTGAGTAGGCGCTCAGCGCCCGGCTGGCCGGGCTACACTAGGGCCACTTTTGAGTGAGAACAGGATTCAGTCGCCGTGAGCCTCTTCAAAGCCGCCTCGACGGTTTCCCTCCTGACCCTGGTTTCGCGCATCACCGGGCTGGCGCGCGAACTGCTGATTGCCACCACCTTCGGCGCCAGCGCCCTGACGGATGCGTTCAACGTCGCCTTCCGTATTCCCAACCTGTTCCGCCGCCTGTTTGCCGAAGGGGCCTTCAGCCAGGCGTTCGTGCCGGTGCTGGCCGCCACCAAGGCGCAGGAAGGCGAGGCGGCGACCCGCCTGCTGATCGATCGCGTGGCCACCGTGCTGGTCTGGGTTCTGTTGCTGGTCAGTGTGCTGGGGGTGCTGGCGGCGCCGCTGCTGGTCTGGGCCATGGCCAGCGGATTGCGGCAAATGGAGGCGGGCAATGCTTTCGAGGCGGCCGTCGTCATGACACGCTGGATGTTTCCCTACATCGCCTTCATGTCGCTGGTCGCGCTGGCCGCGGGCGTGCTCAATACCTGGAAGCGTTTTGCCGTGCCGGCCGCCACGCCGGTGCTGTTGAACCTGGCCATGATTGCCGCCGCCTGGTTTGGGTCGCCCTGGCTCAAGCAGCTGGGCATCGAGCCGATCTATGCGCTGGCCATGGGTGTGATGGCGGGCGGCGTGCTGCAGCTGGCCGTGCAGCTCTTGGCGCTCCGCCGCCTGGGTCTGCTGCCGGCCCTCGGATGGAGCCTGACCAAGCTGCGTGCGGCCTGGCGCGACCCGCACACCCAGCGTGTTGCCAAGCTGATGGTGCCGGCCCTGCTGGGGGTGAGCGTGGCGCAGATCTCGCTGCTGATCAACACGCAGATTGCCTCGCACCTGGCGCCCGGCAGCGTGAGCTGGCTCAGCTACGCCGACCGCCTGATGGAATTTCCTACCGCCTTGCTGGGGGTGGCCCTGGGCGTGGTGCTGATGCCGCAGCTGGCGGCGGCCAAGGCCTCCAACGACGTGGCGCGCTATTCCGCCATGCTCGACTGGGGCCTGCGCCTGGTGGTGCTGCTGGCCGTGCCCTGCGCGTTGGCGCTGCTCACCTTTGCCAAACCGCTGGTGGCCGTGCTCTACCACTACGGCGCCTTCAGCGAACGCGATGTGCAGCAGACGACGGTGGCGCTGATGGGCTGGGGTGTCGGGCTGCTGGGGGTGATCGCCATCAAGGTGCTGGCGCCCGGCTACTACGCCAGCCAGGACATCCGCACGCCGGTGCGCATTGCGATCGTGGTGCTGCTGATCACGCAATTGCTCAACATCGGCCTGGTGCCGCTGTTCCAGCATGCGGCGCTGTCGCTGTCCATCGGCCTCGGGGCGCTGATCAATGCGCTGTGGCTGCTGCTGGGTCTGCTCAAGCGCGGCAGCTACAAGCCCTCGCCCGGCTGGGGCCTGTTTGTGTTGCAGGTGCTGGCCGCCAGTGCCTTGCTTACGGTGTTCCTGATGTGGGCCGCCGGCGCCTTCCACTGGACCCAGTTGCAGGCACAGGCCTGGATGCGCATCGGCCTGCTGGCACTGGTGCTGGCGGGGGCGGGCTTGATCTACTTCGGGGCTGCCTGGGCTGCCGGTCTGAGGCTGATGCAGTTCATCCGGCGTTGACGTCCGGTTGCTCCTGCTGGCCGTGTCTTGGCTGGAGACGGCAATCAGGGGCACAATGCACTCGTCTGTGACTGCAAGACCTCGCTGATGAATCTTTCTCTGGTTGCGCCCACACCGCTTGAATATTTCGACGCACTGGTTCAGAGCGATGCCCAGTTCCCGTTGCTGGAGGCGGCCATCAGCCTGGCGCAGGACGAATACCCGCATCTGGATGTGCAACAGGTGCTCGGCGAGGTCGACCAACTGCTGGAACGCATCCGGCAGCGTATTCCCGCCGATGCGCCGGCCGCGTACAAGTTGCGCATGCTCAACCAGTTTTTCTTCCGCGAGCTCCACTTCCGCGGCAACGTCAACGATTACTACGATCCCGACAACAGCTACGTGAGCGTGGTGCTGCACAGCCGGCGCGGCATCCCCATCTCGCTGGCCGTGCTCTGGCTCGAACTGGCGCAAGGGCTTGGGCTGGCCGCACGCGGCGTGGGATTCCCGGGGCATTTCATGGTCAAGGTCAACCTGCCGCACGGCCAGGTGGTGATCGATCCGTTCACCGGCCAGTCGCTCAGCCGGGAAGCATTGGCCGAGCGGCTGGAACCTTACCGTCGTCGCCATGGACTGCTGGATGAGATGGACGTGCCGCTGGGGCTGTACCTGCAGGTGGCGCCGTCGCGCGAAATCATTGCGCGCATGCTGCGAAATCTCAAGGAAATCCATGTGACACGCGAGGACTGGCAGCGTGTGGTGGCGGTGCAGAATCGCTTGCTGGTGCTGCTGCCGCAGGCCTGGGAAGAGTACCGTGATCGCGGTCTGGCCCACGCGGAATTGGGCCATGTGCCATTGGCCGTACGGGATCTGGAGACCTACCTGTCCCGAGCCGAGGATGTGCTGGACACCGATGTCATTGCCGCCCAGCTGTCCGAGTTGCGTCGCTCACTGATGTGAACAAGTGTAAGGTGCGTTGAAGTCATGTAAGGCGCGTTGACGCTGGCGCAGCGGCATCGCTAAAGTGCCGGCATGACAAACTTCAAACGCTGCATTGCTTCTGCTCTGATCATCGCCACTTCCCTGTCCGGCCTGCCTCTCACGGCGCAAGCCGGCATCGTGACAACAGGCGAATTTATTTCCTCCAGTCGTGCCCCCACGGCCCACCCCGACCGCGAGCGGGTCAGTCGTTTTCTCGTGCGCGATGATGTGCGCCAGGCGCTCCAGGCCCAGGGCGTCAGCCCGCAGGCCGCAGTCGAGCGCGTGCAGGCGATGTCGGATGCCGAAGTCGAGCAGCTGGCGGGTCGCATCGACCAGGCACCTGCTGGCGGCGACGTGCTGGGCGTGTTGTTCACGGTGTTCATCGTGCTGCTGGTGACTGACATCATGGGCCTGACCAAGGTCTTTCCCTTTACCCGCTCGGTTCGATGAGTCGCTGTTCTCCTGCGGCTGTCCGAGCCCCCGCACTGGCGGGGGTTTTGCTTTGGGTGGCACTCCTGCTCAGTGCCTGTGCCACGCCACCGCAACTGAGCCAGCTGGAACAGCGCTGGCCAGCCGATGTGCCGGCGCATGTCGAACTGAAGCAGGTACCGTTCTATCCACAGGAGGACTATGAATGCGGCCCGGCCGCGCTGGCCATGGCGGCAACGGCTGCCGGCCTCAGCGTGCGGCCCGAACAGCTGGTGGAACAGGCCTACCTGCCGGGGCGCAAAGGCTCGCTGCAGCAGGAGATGCTGGCCGCCGGCCGCCGCCAGGGCCTGCTGAGCTATGTGCTGGCGCCCCGGCTGGAGGCCGTGCTGCGAGAGGTGGCGGCCGGGCACCCGGTGATCGTGTTCCAGAACCTGTCGCTGCCGCTCTATCCGGTATGGCACTACGCAGTGGTCGTCGGCTATGACCGTGACGAGGGCCTGCTGCGCCTGCACTCGGGGCGCAGTGAGCGCACGGCGATGTCGCTGGCCACGTTCGAGCGCACCTGGGCGCGCGGTGAGCACTGGGCCATGGTGGCACTGTCACCGAAGCGCTTGCCGGCTACGGCCGAGCCGGATGTCCATGCCGCTGCCGTGGCCGCCCTGGAGCGTGTCCAGCCGCAAGCAGCGCTGACGGCTTACACGCGTGGCCTGCAGGCTTGGCCGGCGCACCGTGCCAGCTTGCTGGGCGTGGGCAATGCGGCTTATGCGCTGGGCCAGCGTGAGCGCGCTGCGACGGCCTACCGTCATGCTGTCCGGTCGGACCCGGATTTTGCCGATGCCTGGAACAATCTGGCGCAGGTGCTGCTGGAGCTGGGACGCCGGCGCGAGGCAAGCCAGGCCGTTGCCAAGGCAGTGGCCCTGGGCGGACCGCGTCTGCCACGTTACCTGGAACTGCAGGCCGTCATGCGACCAGAAAAATAAAAGGCGTTCAGCCTGTCTGCCGCAGAAAAGCCGGGATTTGCTGCCGCTGCTGCAGGACACCCGGCCGGCTTGCGCTGAAGGCATTGGCCGCCAGCTTGGCGGTTTCTGAGCGGCGGTCGATTTGCGCGCCGGCAATGCGACCGCCGGGAACCATCGACTCTTGGGCTGGCATCAGGCTGTCGGGGCGGGAGCTTCCGACCCGGCTCGGGGTCGGGGCGGGTGGCACTGCGGGTGCTTGGCTGACGGCCGGCGCCGGATGCAGGATGGGCGAGAGCCAGTCCAGGATGGGTTGCCATTGCGTGACATCGGTGGCAGTCCGCTGTCCGGGCAGATCGAAGATCGTCATGCCGCGCTCCAGGCACTGCACATACAACTGGGTTTCGCGCAACACACCGAGAAATGGCAGATCCAGACCTGCTGCCCAATCCCCCAGCGCCTGGGCGGCATGGGTACGCGCATCAATGCGCATACCGAGGGCGGCAAGCTTGCAGCGTCCGCTGGCGACACGCGGCAGTGCCATGAGTTCAGCATGGCAAGCGGCGGCAGCTTCGCGGTCGAAGGCGGAATTGCAGACCGGCATCAGGATCGCATCGGCGAACATCACCATGCGTGCCAGGTCGAAACCGTGCAGACCGCCGGGTGTGTCCAGCACCACATGCGTGATGCCGGAAGGCACGCGCAGTACGTTCTTTTGGTCAATGGTCCAGGGGGCGATGGCCGGCAGCGCCGCATTACGCCGGCGCAACCAGGCGCGCGTCGACTGCTGACGGTCCACGTCACCGAGCATGACAGCACATTCCTGATGGGCCAACCAGGCTGCAAGATGAGCCGCGACGGTGCTTTTGCCGCTCCCTCCCTTGCGATTGACAACTGCAATCACCGGCATGAAAACTCCAGAAACCGAGCGAAAGATACAGTTTGATACAAAAGGTGAAGGCAGTCCATAGCCGGTGGATCAACGGGACTATTGTTTTTGTAGCAAAACAACGCGGCCTGCATACCCTTGCCGGGTATTCAGGTGGCAATGGAAACGGACGGGTGCTAAGCCGGAGTGGGGCACCGCCAGCCCAGGAGCAGGAGCGCCAGCAGGCTGAAACCAGCGCCGACAGCAAAAGTGAAGCGGGCGCCAAGCTGATCCCATAACAGTCCGGCCAGCACGCTGGCCAACAGCATGGCCAGGCCGCTGACGAGATTGAACATGCCGAAGGCAGTGCCGCGCAGATCGGCTGGCGCTACATCGGCCACCATGGTGGCCAGCAGACCTTGTGTCATGGCCATGTGCAGGCCCCACAGCACGATACCGGCCCAGACGATGGGGCCGCGGTCGCTCCAGGCCAGCAGCATGTCGGCCGCGATCAGCAGCCCCAGCCCCCAGGCCAGCAGCGTGTGGTGCTTGACCGAATCGGCCAGCTTGCCCAAAGGATAGGCTCCCAGGGCATAGATGGCGTTCATGACGATCAGCACCAGTGGCACCCAGGCCAGCGACAGACCACCTTGTTGAACACGCAGCACCAGAAAAGCCTCGCTGAAGCGCGCCAGCGTGAAGACGGCGCCAATGCCTACCACCCACCAGTAGCGTTGGCTCAGGCGGCACAGGTTGTCACGTCGGATTGGGTTGGTGCGCGGTGCTCCGGCAGGACGTTCCGGCTCATGCACGCCGAACACCAGAAGGGCCACGCACAGGAAGGCTGGGATGACCGCGACCCAGAAGACGGCACGAAAGTTGTTGGCCCACAACAGCATCAGGCCCATGGCCAGCAGCGGACCGAGAAAGGCGCCCACGGTGTCGAGCGATTGGCGCAGGCCGAAGGCAGCGCCGCGCAGCGCGGGCGGGGCGATGTCGGCCACCAACGCATCGCGCGGGGCACCGCGGATGCCTTTGCCGACACGATCAAGCAGTCGTGCGGCAATCACCGGTTCGACCGAGGTGGCCAGGGCAAACAGCGGCTTGGTCAGCGCCCCCAGGCTATAGCCCAGCACGGCCAGCGGTTTGCGCTTGCCCCACCAGTCGCTCAAGGCGCCCGAGAAGACTTTGACGATGAGGGCCGTGGCCTCGGCGGCGCCTTCGATCAGGCCCACGGTCAGCATGCTGACACCGAGTGCCGTGACAAGGAAGACCGGCAGCAGGCTGTGGATCAGCTCGGACGAGATATCCATCAGCAGGCTGACGAAACCCAGCGCCCAGATCCCTGCAGGCAGGTTCCGGGGTGGGGGCTGTCCAGGCATGTGGAAGCCTGCGGGGGCAGAGGCGTCAGGCCACCACGACCGGGGCACTGTTGCCGCGGGCGGCAATGACACCGATCTCGAACACCTGCTCGCCGGCGTCGCGCAGCGTCTGCGCAGTGGCAGCGGCGTTGGCGGCATCGATCACGACCACCATGCCGATGCCGTTGTTGAAGGTGCGGTTCATCTCGAAGTCGTCGATGCCGGCAGTCTTCTGCAGCCAGGCAAACAGCTCGGTCTGCGGCCAACTGCCCTTTTTCAGGTGGGCGGCCGTGCCTTCGGGCAGCACGCGCGGAATGTTCTCCAGCAGGCCGCCACCGGTGATGTGGGCCAGCGCCTTGATCGGGTGCTTGGCCAGCGCGGCCAGCACGTTCTTCACGTACAGGCGGGTCGGCTCCATGACGGCCTGCTTGAACGGCTTGCCGTCCAGCGTGGCCGGCAGCTTGCCGGCCGCGCGCTCGATGCACTTGCGCACCAGCGAGAAACCGTTGGAGTGCACGCCGCTGGAGGCCAGACCCAGCACCACGTCGCCCGGCTTGACGCTCTGGCCGGTCAGGATCTTGGACTTTTCCACCGCGCCGACGGCAAAGCCGGCCAGGTCGTATTCACCCGCCGGGTACATGCCGGGCATCTCGGCGGTTTCGCCGCCGATCAGGGCGCAGCCGGAGAGCTCGCAGCCCTTGGCAATGCCGCCGACCACCGCCGCGGCCGTGTCCACCTCGAGCTTGCCGCAGGCGAAGTAGTCCAGGAAGAACAGCGGTTCGGCACCCTGCACCAGCACGTCGTTGACGCTCATGGCCACCAGGTCGATGCCTACCGTGTCGTGCATGTTCCACTCGAAGGCCAGCTTGAGCTTGGTGCCCACGCCGTCGGTGCCGGACACCAGCACCGGTTCCTGGTAGCGCTTGGGCACCTCGAACAGGGCGCCAAAGCCGCCGATGCCGGCCAGCACGCCTTCACGCATGGTCTTTTTGGCCAGCGGTTTGATGCGTTCGACCAGAGCGTCGCCAGCGTCGATGTCGACGCCGGCGTCTTTGTAAGAAAGGGGAGTGGAGCTGTTGGGTGTGGTCATGAAAGGTGGCGGAGGCGGCGGCGAACGCAGACCCCGATAGAATTTGCCCTGATTTTAAGGGTTTCGTCCCCCTCCATCTCCCGTATGCCTTTGACCCCCACCCAAAAAAGTACCGCTGCCTGGGCCGCCATGGCGGTTTTGCTGGCGTTGGCACTGTGGTTGCTGGCGCCCGTGCTGACGCCTTTTGTGGTGGCGGCGGTGCTGGCTTATGCACTCACGCCGCTGGTAAACCGGCTGGATACCCTGGCGGGTGGGCGTCTTCCGCGTTTCGTGGCGGTGCTGCTGGTGGAGCTGCTGTTCATTCTGGTGGTGCTGGGGCTGGTCCTGCTGCTGGTGCCGATCCTGGCCAAGGAACTGCCGCAGTTGCGCGAACAGGTGCCGCTCTTGCTGGAGCGGCTCGATGGCTGGCTCCAGCCGCTGCTGGCGCCCTTCGGGATCGAGTTTTCCCTCGATCTGGCGACGATCAAGCCGGCGGTCATGAAGTACCTCAATGCCAACCTGGAAGAGACCATGGGCTCGTTGCTGGCCTCGCTCAAGATCGGCGGCAGTGTGGCGCTGACCGTGTTCGGCAATCTGATCCTGATTCCGGTGGCCCTGTTCTACCTGCTGCTGGACTGGCAGCATTTCGTTGCGCGCGTGGTCGAACTGGTGCCGCCGCCGCTGCGTGCCAGCTACGACAGCTTCATGGAGGAATCGGACGGCGTGCTGGGGCAGTACCTGCGCGGCCAGCTGCTGGTGATGCTGATCCTGGCGGTGTATTACAGCGTGGGCCTGAGCCTGTTCGGGCTGGATGTGGCGCTGCCCGTCGGTATCTTCACCGGCCTGGCGATCTTCGTGCCCTATGTGGGCTTCGGGCTCGGCCTGGCCTTGGCCGCGCTGGCGGGGCTGCTGGAGTTTGCTGTCAGCGACGGGCCCTCGAAGGTCCTGTTGATGCTGGCGGTCGTCTACGGACTTGGCCAGCTGATCGAAAGTTTCTTTCTGACGCCCAGGCTGGTGGGCGAGCGCATCGGCCTGCACCCGCTGGTGGTCATCTTTGCGCTGCTGGCCTTTGGTCAGCTGTTCGGTTTTGTCGGCGTGCTGATCGCCCTGCCGGCCAGTGCCGTGCTGCTGGTCGCGGTGCGGCGCATGCGCAGCCATTATCTGGACAGCAGTTTGTATCGGGGCTGAGATGTCAATGAAGCAGATTGCACTCGACATCGGGCTGGCCACCGGTCCGACACTGGCCAACTTCTTTGCCGGCCCCAATGAGGCGGCCCTGCGCCACCTGCAGCTGTGGACCGGGGAGAAGTCCAACGCGACGACCCGCTCACCCGTGCCGACCTACTTGTGGGGCAGCAGTGGCAGCGGCAAGACGCACCTGCTCAAAGCGGTGCGCGAAACCCTGCGCGAGCAGGGGGCCAGCGTCGGCTGGCTGGATGCCACGATGCACGAGCCGCCGGCCTTTGACGACAGCTGGGCAGCCGTTCTGATGGACGACGTGCACCTGTACACCGCCGTGCAGCAGCATGCGGCCTTCAACTGGTTCGTCAATGCCCAGACCGGGCATCAAGGGGTGCTGGCCGCCGGTGAACTGCCGCCGGCCGATCTCAAGCTGCGCGAGGACCTGCGCACCCGCCTGGGTTGGGGCCATGTGTTCGCCCTGCAGGTGCTCAGTGAGCCGGAGCGCCGTGCCGTGCTGCGTCAGGCGGCAGATGAACGCGGCGTCTTTCTCGGCGACGAGGTGATGGATTTCATGCTGACGCGTTTCAGCCGCGACCTGGGCAGCCTGATGCAACTGCTCGAACACCTTGACGGCTATGCCCTGCAGACCCAGCGCGCCATCACCATTCCTTTGATCAAGGCCATGCTGAATGATGGGTGACCCCCCTGAGCGGCTGACGCCGCTTCCCCCCAAGGGGGGACAACGCCAGTGGCCCGGCAAAGCCGGTTCCACGGCGTTTCCCGGTTCAAACCCTTCGCGCCGTCTCTATTGCCGACTTCTATGACCCAAAAGAAAAAACTGGCCCTGTTCGATCTGGACCATACCCTGTTGCCGATCGACTCGGACTACTCCTGGGGTACCTTCACCACCACCATCGGCTGGACCGATCCGGTGGACTTTGCCCGCCGCAACGACGAGTTCTATGCCCACTACCAGGCCGGCACGCTTGATGTGCACGATTACGTGCGCTTTGCCACCGAAGCGGTGCGTCTGCAGGGGGCCGACAAGGCGCTGGCGGCGCGTGCGCGCTTCATGCGCGAGATCATCGAGCCGGCGATCAAGCCGCAGGCGCGGGAACTGATACAGCAGCACCGGCAGGCCGGCGACGAGGTGGTGATCATCACCGCCACCAACGAGTTCGTGACGCGGCCGATTGCCGACGCCTTTGGCGTGCAGCATCTGATTGCCGTCGAGCTGGTGCGCGATGCCAGTGGCTGGATCACTGGCGACATCCAGGGCGTTCCCTCTTTCCGCGAAGGCAAGGTCAAGCGTTTCGAGGACTGGCTGGTCGCGCACCGACTGGCCTGGGACGAGGCCGATGTCACTTTCTATACCGATTCCATCAACGACCTGCCGCTGATGGAAAATGTGAACCATCCGGTGGCGACCAATCCGGACGACCGCCTGCGCCTGTTGGCCACCCAGCGTGGCTGGCGCATACTGGACCTCTTCTACTCATGATCAAAAAAATTATCAACAAGCTGCTGGGCAAATCGCCTGCGGCCAACAGCCGCGGCCAGAAGCCCTCGTTCGGCAAGCGCGAGGAAATCGACGCTGCCGTGCACGGCATCGACCCGCAACTGGTGGACGAACGTGCCCTCAATGTGGTGCATACCCTGCAGGACGCCGGCTACGAGGCCTATATCGTCGGCGGCGCGGTGCGCGACCTGCTGGTCGGTTTGCGCCCCAAGGATTTCGACGTCGCCACCGACGCCACGCCCGAGCAGGTCAAGGGCCTGTTTCGTCGTGCCTTCATCATCGGGCGGCGCTTTCGCATCGTGCACGTGGTCTATGGCCGCGGGCGCGAGCACGAGGTGATCGAAGTTTCTACCTTCCGCGCCTACATGGACAACGCGGCGGCCGAGCAGGTGGCCGGCAACGAGCGCACCAGCAAGAGCGAACTCGCGGGCATGAAGCATGCCGTGGACGCCAGCGGCCGCGTGCTGCGCGACAACGTCTGGGGGCCGCAGAACGAAGACGCCACGCGGCGCGACTTCACCATCAACGCCATGTACTACG
>ERZ1292640.1984-Hain-H43-02um-R1-1984-length-16706-cov-7_pt1 | contig 16706 bp, 12 predicted proteins | sample MGYA00564404_ERZ1292640 | MGnify/ENA primary metagenome ERZ1292640 (study PRJEB36523, sample SAMEA6512636) | groundwater metagenome | collected 2019-01-08 | study: AquaDiva: Metagenomics assemblies of 32 groundwater samples
GTCGGTGAACTTGCCGCCCGGCATGTGGCGGATGTGCAGCTCGATGGCCGGGCCGGCGGGCGGCGTGGCTTCCTTGGCCGCGGCCAGGGTGTGCGGCGCATTGGCCATGGAGTAGCTACGCCGTGCGCCGTCGCGCAGCAGGAACTCCACGTACTGGCCGGCGTGGAAGGCAAAGCTGTCGTTGGCCGGCAACTGCAGCCGCACGACCATCACGTCGTCCGATTTCTTTTCCAGCTGGTTCACGCGTACCGGCATCTTGCGCACCGGGTAGGCGCCTTCTTCCGTCACCTGGCGTGATTCCAGCACCACGTCGCTCTGCGGCACGGCACAGCAGGTCAGCACCAGGCCGGCGGCTTCTTCCGCCGCGCTGAGCGCTTTCTCCTGGTGCGGGCCATGGACCACGTTGCCGGAGAGCTTCTTGCACTTGCAGGAGCCGCAGGCGCCGTCCTTGCAGCCGTAGGGCAGGCCGACGCCGGCGCGGATGGCGGCCGCCAGGATGGCCTCGCCGGCGCTGGCGCTGAAGGCCCGGCCGCTGGGCTGCACCGTCACCTGGAAGCTGGTGTGATCACTGCTCGACATCTTTTCGTTATCCTTGAACCATCAGATTGCAAAGGTTGGAATTTTGCCCTCAAACCAAAGCCCCCTTGGCGCGCTGCCGGCGCGCTTTCGCCGCGAGCGCGTGTTGATCGTCGGTTGCGGCGATGTCGGCCTGCGGGCGGCACGTCAATTGCAGGGCCGGGTACGTCTACTGGCCTTGACGTCCTCGCCGTTGCGCCAGGCCGAGCTGCGCGCGCGCGGCATCACGCCGTTGACCGGCAACCTCGACCAGCCGGCCACGCTGCAGCGCCTGGCCGGCCTGGCCACGCGCGTGTTGCACCTGGCGCCACCGCCTTCGGAAGGCTGGGGCGACCCGCGCACCCAGGCCCTGCTGCACGCCTTGCGGCGGCGTTCACTGCCCGGCGCGCTGGTCTACGGTTCCACCAGCGGCGTGTACGGCAACTGCGACGGTGCCATCGTGTGTGAAACCCGGCCCGTCCGGGCCCGCACGCCGCGCGGCCAGCGGCGTGTCGATGCCGAACAGCGGGTGCGTTTCTTCGGCCGCAGTGCCATGGCGCGCGCCAGCATCCTGCGCATTCCCGGCATCTACGCGCCTGACCGCGAAGGCGGCACACCGCGCGAACGCCTGCTCAAAGGCACGCCGGTGCTCAAGGCCGAGGACGACGTCTACACCAACCACATCCACGCCAACGATCTGGCGCTGGCCTGCATCGCCGCGCTGTGGCGCGGTGCGCCGCAACGCGTCTACAACGTCAACGACGACACCCAGTTGAAGATGGGCGACTACTTCGACCTGGCGGCCGACCTCTACCGCCTGCCGCGCCCGCCGCGCGTGCCGCGCACGACCGCGCAGGACAAGCTGCCGCTGATGCTGCTGAGTTTCATGAGCGAGTCGCGCCGCATGGACAACACACGGCTCAAGCGTGAGCTGCGGGTGACGCTGCATTACCCGACGGTGCGGGAAGGCTTGCGCGCTGAGGGATGAACGTATCTCCCGGTTACAAAAAGCAACAAATTAGCGCGGGAACCATCTTGTTCTTCAATGGACAGGCATTGCCGCTGTACGAAGGGGGGCTGATTGAACCTTGGTAGTCAATCCATCAGCTAGCCGTAAGTCTTGCGGCCGATATTTCAGAGTTGTAGACTGTTCACAAATATGAAAAAGGCAAACCCATCGAAAGGTGGGGGCGCAAAGTCTCCGGTCTAAGGGGTGTCAACCCTAAGATAGCGGGATTGCCAGAGTCTGATCCTGTTGGTCCCAAGGGGCCGGCACGGCATACGCCTAGCAATACCTCCCGTTGACTCTGCGCCGTTTCCACTTACAGGGAGGCGGAATGGGTGCTTGCGCATCCATATCCGAAATGGAGCAATGGCGCATTTGCATGTGTTGTTGAGCTGCGGGATACGCTGCGGTAAGCCAGCTTGGGCTCAGGCGGGATACTGCACGCTCAACAGAATTCCGATCGGGATGGGCATCTCGCTGCGGGGGGGAGTTAGCCGGGCACGCCCCGACTGCCCGCTCGGCGCCATCGAAGCGCTGATCGAACAGGCCAACGCCCAGACCCTGCACGACCACCCCGACACCGAAGCCGGCCAACTGCTGGCGCTCAACACCAACCTGCTGCCCAGCGTGTTCTGGGACAAAGACCAGACCAGCCTGAAGCTGCCAAACCCCGACGGCGCCACCAGCTTCTTCGTCAACCTGGCCGAACCCGATGCCATGGCGCAGGTGGTGCAACTGCTGCAGACCAACGGCGGCATTGCCCCGCAGTGGCTGGTGGACACCCAAAGCCAGCGCTACGCCCAGTTGCTGAACGAAGGCGCCGGCCAAGCGACCATCGAACGCGAGCTCACCGCCGGCAAGAGTGGCCTGAGCGAACAGACCTGGAGCCAGGCCGCGGCCATCCAGGGCAGCGCCGGCGAGGCGGCGGACTTCAAAACACAGCAGTTCGGCAGCCTGGTGGTGCATGCCCAGGATGCGCAGGTACAGCTCACCGAGGCGCTCAAGAACATCGACCATGACGCCTACCTGGAACGCAGCGAATGGGTGGCCGCCAGCGATGCGCAGGGCCAGGCCCAGAGCCTGCTGGTGATCGACTTCAACGCCGATGGCGTGATCGACACGCGCGACGTGCTCAACTTGGGTGGCAACCGGGCCGATAGCGCAAATGACGACAAATGGAGGCTTGCAGCATGACCGCGACGCCGGAAAACCCCATGAAACTGATTCATAAGTATCGTGCCAGCTGGCCTGGCCTATTGTTGGTGTGCATTTTTTCTCTGGTGGGGGCAAGCGCTTTTTCTGAATCCAAAACGTTGCCGTGTGATTGCGGAGACATCAAGCTTGAACCATCTAAAGATCGCATCAAGATCACACGAGCCAATGAAGTTAGCCAACTGCTGCAGGCTGTTGAAAAGAACAATCTGACGGAAATTGATTTACTTCGCCGCAGTGTCGCTACAGCAGACATGTTTTTGCAGCGGCATATGAACGGAGACATTTACCAGTTTCAGGCCCCTGACGATTGGCGCGACTACAACGGACCGATCATGGCTATGAACATGGAGCAATGGGAACAGTTGGAGAAAGATATGGCGGACAAAGACCGGAGTCAGTGGAATTTGTGTCCCTCCGCGAAGATGATCACGCTATTGCCCGTGCCAAACAAAACCACAATCCAGTATGAGCTGGTGACGGTGGGGCGCTTCCTCAAGGTCCCCAAAAGTGACGATGTTTTCTCTACCGCCGAAAACGGTAGGCCGTTTGTGATTGAGGTGGTAGTGAATGATCAAGCCAAGATTGTAGGCATGAAGCAAATCCCTCAGGGGTACGGTTCATATCCCTACGGCACGTTAAGAAAACAACTGCTCCGCAAGTTGCAACGCAATCTATACGGAAGCGAGACAAAAGACGATTTAAAAAAATACAAAGCCAGCTGGAGAAAACAACTCGCAGACCTAGAGCAGGCCGCAAAAATATGCGCTGCCAGCAAGAAGGTGGAGGAATAAATCATGGCTGGCAATATTCTTGGCTCCGCGTTCACGCTATATGGTCTGGGTACTGGTAGCCAGATGAAGCGGCAATTGATAAGACTGCTAATTGCAGTCTCAGCTTGTTGCCAAACAGTTCATGCAATTGAGCCGCGAACTGTACAGGCTCAATGCCTTGAGTTGACAGCGCAGCATCCAAGTTATGAGGTTGCTATCAGCCAATTAATGACTGCCTCAGAGGTTCAGAAAAAAATCAAAAAGCTGGGAGACGTAGGTCGGAAGATTTCCCATTGGCCGACTTTCGATAAGACGGTCCTGCACAAAGGACATTGCTATTGGGAGATTTCCTTGTATGAGAGTGACGCAGAAAAAATGACGTCACTCGGGGCATATCTTGTAGAAGTAAATGAAGGAAAGATGTTCCGTCTTGATGTCGATGGTGAACTCTTTCCGTTGGCGAATCAGTCTCGATCTGGGGAGTAATCATGGGAACGAAAGCCTCTGAATGGGTGGCATCAATTGCGCCCGCTGCTCAAAAGGCCTCAGCATCAACAGGAATGTCATATCAGTTGATGCTTGCACAGGCTGCACAGGAAACAGGCTGGGGACAAAGAGTTCTTCCAGGTACAAATAATCTTTTCAACATCAAAGCTGATGCTAGTTGGAATGGGCCAATCAAGACGTTTGAAGTCCCCGAATACATCAATGGGAAATGGATAACAGTTGAAGCCAAATTCCGCGTTTATTCCTCTGTGGAGGATGCTCTTGTTGATCGTGTGAATTTCCTGAAGAGCAATCCCAGGTACAGCCGAGCGGGACTCTTTGACGAAGGTGTTCTTGGTAATCCGGAGGCTGAAGCTCGTGCTCTTCAAAAAGCGGGGTATGCAACAGATCCCGAGTACGCAAACAATTTGATGAAAGTGGCGAACGGACCCACGATGCAAGCTGCACTGCATCTCAGTCCTCCTGCTCCTATCCATACATCAACAGGCGACGCCGTCGACAGCGAACTGCCCGACGGAACCCGCATGGTCAGCACCAGCAGCACGGTGGATGGGCAAACAACGGTCAACACGCAACTGGTTGCCAAGGATGGCAGCGTCTTGCTCAGCGCCGGGTCAGGACAGACGATGGAGCGCGACCCCGATACAGGTATTGTCAGTGTGCGCACCGAGGGCAGCCCACAGATTCGGCAATACAGCCCGGCTAGTGGTGCAGTTGGCGACGCGCTTACCGCCGACCTCACCCCCGAACAAGCCAGCCAGCTTGGCAGCGACCTGGGCCTGAACACAGGCGCGGGCACTACCGATCAACCCTCAATCACCATCACCGCATCCGGTGACGGCATCCAGACCGACGGCGGCAATATCACCGGCTACGCCGAAACTTCAGCACCAAACCAGGCTCCAGCCCAGGCAGATACTGCGCAAGCTGCTACTGATTCAATAGCAAACGCAGCCTCCCTGCAAAGCGCCACCCAATCCGCTGCCCTGCTCAACACCCTGGTCGGCCTGCAGCACTGGGCTTCTCTGAGCGACGTGCAGCGCCTCACGGCCCTGAGCTCCCTGTACAACGTGGCAGACAAGCTCGGCGGCAACAGCCTGCCCGGCGACCTGGGTGGCGCTGCCGCGGCCCTGAGCCTGGTGGGCAACCTGGAGCGCGGCAACCTGGGCGGCACCGTGGTCAGCGCCATCGCCTTGGGTGACGTACTGGGCCAGAAAACCAGCGAAGCCGTTGCCAAGGCCTTGGGGCTCAATGCCGCCGCAGCGGGCAACGTCATCCCGGGCATCAGCCTGGCGCTGGCGCTGGACAGTGGCGACCCGGTCTCCGTCATGGCCGCCGCGGCCAACTTCATCCCCGGTTACGGCCCGCTCATCAGCATCGGCATCTCGCTCTTGGGCAGCAGCGGCCTGTTGGGTGGTGGAGCCACCCCGCCGCCGCCGTACGGCGAAGTGCACTTTGCATGGAGCGGCCTGGACGCCAATGGACAGCCCCACACCACTGTGCGCACCGACACCAACGTCAGCGGCGGCGCAGCAACGGCCAGCCAGATTGCCGGCCAGCTACTGCACAGCCTGCAAACCATGGTGGAGCAGGCCAACGCCCAGACCCTGCACGACCACCCCGACACCGAAGCCAGCCAACTGCTGGCGCTCAACACCAACCTGCTGCCCAGCGTGTTCTGGGACAAAGACCAGACCAGCCTGAAGCTGCCAAACCCCGACGGCGCCACCAGCTTCTTCGTCAACCTGGCCGAACCCGATGCCATGGCGCAGGTGGTGCAACTGCTGCAGACCAACGGCGGCATTGCCCCGCAGTGGCTGGTGGACACCCAAAGCCAGCGCTACGCCCAGTTGCTGAACGAAGGCGCCGGCCAAGCGACCATCGAACGCGAGCTCACCGCCGGCAAGAGTGGCCTGAGCGAACAGACCTGGAGCCAGGCCGCGGCCATCCAGGGCAGCGCCGGCGAGGCGGCGGACTTCAAAACACAGCAGTTCGGCAGCCTGGTGGTGCATGCCCAGGATGCGCAGGTACAGCTCACCGAGGCGCTCAAGAACATCGACCATGACGCCTACCTGGAACGCAGCGAATGGGTGGCCGCCAGCGATGCGCAGGGCCAGGCCCAGAGCCTGCTGGTGATCGACTTCAACGCCGATGGGGTGATCGACACGCGCGACGTACTGAACCTGGGCGGCAACCGGGGCCAGACCGATGCCAAAGACGCGCAGATGCAGGGCGACTACGCCGACCTGCAGCGCAACAACGTGTTGTGGCTCGATGCCAATGGCGATGGCGTGCTGGATGCCCGTGACCCGGCGTTTGCGGCCGTCAAGCTGTACATGGACATCAACGCAGATGCCCGGGTGCAGGACGGCGAGGCGCAAGGCCTGGCGCAGGCGGGCATCACGGCCATCGACTTCAAGGCGGGGCAGGTGCGTTATGCCGACGGCCACAGCGATGCGCTGACGGCGCAGTTGCTCACGGGCGAGACCAGCGGGGTGAAGCTCACCAAGGTGTACGAGGTGGTGGACGGCCAGCAGGTTGACCTGCACGCGGGTGAGGTGCTGGAGAGCGAGGGCTACCAGGGGCAGGATGCGGACGGCGCCATTCGCCAGCAGACCTTTGCGCACGAAGCGGTGCGCACGGGGGATTGGGAAGGCACGGCTGAGCAGGAAGCACACCGCCATGGCGGGGGCAATGGGGATGAAGCACCGGCACAGACAACTGCCAGTGGTGCCGAGAGCCAGGGCGAGTTCAAGACACAGGCTCAAACGACGTCGCAGCGCACCGTCGTGGCCAACCAGATCCGGCAGACGCAGACACCCGAGCGATTGGCCTTTGTGCCTTTGGGCATCGGTCTAAACGGCATCGGCAGTCTGCCCGAGGCAGGCCTCGTCACGGCGGACATGGTGCAAAGCATGCAAGCGGGCTTGCTGGGTGGCGGCGGGCTGAATCTGGGGCTCCTGGGTGTACTGGCCGTCGGGGCCACCCAGTCTGCGGCGCAGGCCGCGGACGCTCAGGTCCTGGCGGCCGCGAACACCTCAGCGGGCCTGTTGCCGGGCGACCTGTCGACTCTCGGACCCCTGACAGCGAATGGGCAAGGTGAGGCGCTTGCGACCTCCGGCAACTCGGACGGGGCTGTCGTCGGGGCAACCCCGGTACAGGGCACGGCTCTTTCCCTCTCTGCTGTGCCGGGGCCGGCCGCGCTCGCTGCATTGGGTGGTGAGGCGCCTATCGTCGCCGCTCCGGCGACGGGCTCAGAAAAGAGCGCGACAACTGGTGCGTCGGCTCCCGTCACATCTGCGCCGCCCCTGCTGTGGCAGGCGGCATTGACTTCCGCACCGTTGGCAAACGCGCAACCGGGCAACCCTTCGGGTACGCGGGGGACCGACCAGGCCCCTGCCGATGCTGCGTCGCCCGTTGACGCCGCAGCCGTCGGGGCGGCAGCACAAGGCGCGTCGAACTGCACGGTGCTTGACTACCCCGTGGTCCGCGGCGAGACCTTGTCTGGCAATGAGGATGTGATATTCCGCATTCCCGGCACGCTGCTGGTCAGCAACGACAGCACGCCGAATGCACCGGCCAACCCGGCAGCGCCCGACCTGACGGTGACGGCGGTGGGCAACGCGGTACATGGACAGGTTTCGCTCATCAACGGCGAGGTCGTCTTCGTGCCGGAAGCCAATTTCTTCGGCACCGCGAGCTTCATGTACGCCGCGACCGACCAGTATGGTCTGAGCCGCACGGCCACGGCATCTTTGGAGGTATCGGCTGTCAACGATGCACCGGCGGTGACGGGCGGGGAAGAAATTGATGGCGAGGAAGAGCAGGCGCTGATCATTCAGGCAGCAGGGCTGTTGCAGAACGACTATGACGTGGACAACCCGCACGAGGATCTGGCGCTGTCCCGGGTGCAGTCGGGCACCGGCGGCACGGTGAGCCTGGATGCGAACGGCGATGTGGTGTTCACGCCTGACCACGATTTCTTTGGAGATGCCGCTTTCACCTACTGGGTACGCGATAGCGCGGGCGCCGAGTCCAGCCCGGTCACGGCAACGGTTGTCGTGGCGCCGGTTAATGATGCGCCGGGTGCTCAAGGGGAGGAAGTGGCCGGGGCCAGCGAAGACGCTGTTTTCACCATTTCCAAATCGACACTGTTGGCGAACGACCACGACGTGGACGACCCGAACAGCGCACTGAGTGTGAACTGGGTTGGCAACACCACGGGTGGCACGGTCAGCCTGGACGCCAGTGGCAACGTGGTGTTCACGCCTACGGTCAACTTCAACGGCTATGCCAGCTTCAGCTATACCGTGCGCGATGCCGCCGGGCTGGTGTCGCCCGTGGTGCTGGCGACCATTCCGGTCGCAGCCGTCAACGATGCGCCATTGGGCGTAGACGACCAGTTCAGCACCTACCGCAACAGCACCATGAGCATCGGCTTCGGGCAGTTGACGGGCAATGACAGCGATGTAGAGAACGATGTGCTGACGGTTTCGTCAGTACGGGACCACGCCAACGGGCATGCATCCATCGTCGATGGGAAGGTGCAATTTGTACCTACGACCGGATTTGCTGGCACGGCGTCGTTTGACTATCTGGCCGATGATGGACAAGGCGGCCAGACCTGGACCACCGCCTATGTGAATGTGATCGTCCCTCCTCAGTACCCGACGGTCAATGTGACGCTGGGCAGTTCATGGGTAGAGGTCTATCACGGCGATGCCGCCAACCTGCGCCAGACCTTCAATTACTCGTTCGATGACGAGAATCCCGCCACTGTCTCCATGACTATTCAGCCGAATTTTGGTGCGGGGTTCACCTACGCCGGCTTTGGAGATGTGCGGTGGGTCACGGCAACCGATTTCAATATCTTCAAGTACGACCGCTACGGCAACGCCAACATCAGTCTCAACCTGAATCTGACCGATGAGTCTGGCCTGACCAACACTGCGCATGTGTACGTGCGGTATTCGAGCCTGCCCAACGGCGTGTCGCAGTTCCAGGTTTGGCATGACCACACCGGCTACGCCACACCGGTGGTGCTCGACCTGGACGGACAAGGCCTGCAGGCGGTGGCGACGAAGGATTCCAATGTCACGTTCGATGTGGACGAGGATGGCGTGGCAGACCGCATGGCGTGGGTGGGTGCGGGCAACGGGGTCCTGGCGTTGGACATCGATGGCGACGACAAGATCAGCGACGCCAAGGAGTTTGTATTCAAACAATACGTTGAGGGCGCTCAAACGGATCTGGAAGGCCTGGCAGCGTTCGATAGAAACCACGATGCCAAGCTTGACACCAACGATGAGCTGTTTGCCAAGTTTGGCGTCTGGCAAGACGCGGACAGCAATGGCATTCAGGATGCGGGCGAGTACCAGACGCTGGTGCAGTTGGGTATTGCGAGCATCGACCTGCGCAGCAATGCCCAGGTTCAGGGCGTCAACAGCGAGGTGGTGAGCTTTGGTAGCGCGCAGTTCACGCGCGCCGATGGCAGCACCGGCGTGGCGTACGACGCCATGCTGGCGTACCAGAGCGGTGCCGACAAGGCGGCTGCTTTGATTGGATCGGCTTCATTGGAAGATACGACCTCTATCACCATTCCCGGCGCATTACCAGCAACCCCTGGCGATGCCGACGTGCTGAATGCCAATGCGATGCAGATGGCACTGTTGTTCAACCAGATGTGCAACACGGCACCTGCAAATGATCCAGGCTTGCTGGGCTTTGTGCCGATTGAGACTGATGCTTGCGCAAAAAACTGGGACGAAGTTGCGCAACTTCAGTTGCAGGTCGCTTGAGGCCCGCAGGCGGACGGCATGCACAGAAAAACGCTGACCCGAGAGTATTCAAAAGTGGATTCACGACTTCAGCTGATACAGCTCTATGCTCAGTTGGGAGATCTGCAACTCGACGCCCGGCAGCTGGAGAACCAGTTTGGACATTTCTTCGAGGGGATAACCGAGGAAAACGGCAGTACCGAAGACAACCAGATGCTGGGCCTGGGCCTGGGCTGCGTGCTGCAGGTGCTGCAAGCTCTGGGATTTGAGGCCCGCATCTGCAAGGGCAGCGTGCAACAGGCACTGGCAGCCCATTTGCCGGCGCTCATGCCTGCACGCGATGGCGGCTTGATGCTGGTGGGCCGTTCAGGTGGCGACTCGCCGGATACGCTGGTGGTCAAGTTCGCCGGCGAGGAGGTGCCCAGGGCCGTTACGGTGACGGAGTTGGAGTCGCTCTATGCGGGCCAGTGGATAGAAGCCGCGCTCAGCAGGCATGGCAAGGCCGCGCAAAGCCAGGCAGCGGCCGGCCCCGATGGCGTCGCACGGAAGTTCGGCGTGGCCTGGTTCTGGCAGTCATTGGGCAAGTACAAGACGCTTATGGGTGAGGTGCTGCTGGCTTCGCTGTTCGTGCAGATCATTGCGCTGGTGACGCCGCTCATCTTCCAGGTGGTGATCGACAAGGTTCTGACCAACCGCACGCTCTCCACGCTGGACGTGATGGTGGTGGCGCTGTTGGGGGTGAGCATCTTCGAGGTGGTGTTGGGTGCGATGCGCCACTACCTGATGAGTCACACCACGAACCGGGTGGATGTGGAATTGGGGGCGCGGCTCTTCAAGCACTTGCTTCACCTGCCGTTGTCTTACTTCGAGAGCCGCAGGAGCGGAGATACGGTGGCCCGGATGCGGGAGTTGGAGAACGCACGCAATTTCCTGACCGGCCAGGCGCTCACCAGCTGGCTGGACCTGCTGTTTGCCATTGTCTACCTGGCGGTGATGTTCTATTACAGCCTGGCGCTGACGCTGGTGGTGCTTGCGGCGCTGCCGGTTTTCTTTGGTGCGTCGGCGCTGATCACACCGCTGCTGCGCAGCAAGCTGGAGGACAAGTTTGCACTCGGCGCGGACAATCAGTCGTATCTGGTGGAAACGGTCACTTCCATGGAGACGCTCAAGAGCCACGCGGTAGAGCCACGCTGGCAGCGCGACTGGGAGACTCGGCTGAGTAGTTATGTGAAGACGGCGTTCGAAGGCGGCCATATGGCCAATGCGACTAACCAGTTCATCAGCCTGGCCAGCAAGGTGTTGACGGTGCTTCTGCTATGGCTGGGCGCACGGCTGGTGATTGACGGCGATCTGACGGTGGGCGGACTGATTGCCTTCAACATGCTCAGTGGCCGGGTCAATGCGCCGATCCTCAAGCTATCTTCACTCTGGCAGGACTTCACGCAGATGAAGGTGAGTATCAAGCGGCTGGGCGAGATACTGGATGCTCAACCCGAGCCGGTCTTCCGGCCAGGTCGTTCCAGTCCGCTGGACGTGCAGGGGCACGTGACGTTCGAGCATGTGAATTTCCGTTACGGCGCCAATGCGCCCTTGATTCTGAACGATCTGAGCTTTGACGCCCTGCCCGGTGAGATCATCGGCCTGGTGGGCGTTTCCGGTGCAGGCAAGACAACGCTGATGCGGCTGATTCAGCGTCTGTACACGCCTGAGAGCGGGCGCATCCTGATCGACGGCATGGACCTGAATCTGGTCGATACGTCCTGGTTGCGCCGGCAGATGGGGGTGGTCGGACAAGATACGTTGCTGTTCAACCGCAGCGTGCGTGACAACATTGCACTGGCCAATCCGGCGCTTGGCATGGAGGCGGTCATGCGGGCCGCGCAGCTGGCGGGTGCCCATGACTTCATTCTGCAGCTGCCGGATGGCTACGACACGGCAGTCGGCGAGCGCGGCAGCCGGCTCAGCGGTGGCCAGCGTGCGCGCATCGCCATTGCGCGGGCATTAGCCACCAACCCGCGGCTCTTGTTGCTGGATGAGGCGACTGCCTCGCTCGACTATGAAAGTGAGCGACTGGTTCACGACAACATGGCGGAAATTGCGAAAGGGCGTACCGTTTTCATCGTCGCACATCGGTTGTCGACCTTGCGACTGGCAGACCGCATCTTGGTTCTTGATCAGGGGCGTCTGGTGGAATCGGGAAATCACGCCAGTCTCGTGCGACTGAATGGGCGCTATGGCTCGCTTTACAAGGCGCATCAGGTGTTGGAAACAAGGGCGGTGGCTGCATGAACAAGGAAGGATCCAAGCTTGAGTTCAATCAGTTCAGCACGGCGGCATTGGCGGTTCAGGTGCAGCCTCCGGCACATGTCGTTCGTATGGTGTCTCTGGCTATCTGCGTCATGATCAGTGCTGCGCTGATGTTTGCCTGCATCGCAAAAATGGACGTTGTGGTTTCGGCACAAGGCAAGGTGATCCCGGCTGGCAAGAGCAAGGTTGTGCAGCCACTGGAACCCGGCGTGGTGCGCGCGATCGCCGTGCGCGATGGGCAGATGGTCAAGGCTGGCGATATTCTGCTTGAACTGGACGTGACGGCAGCGACGGCAGATCATGATCGTCTGCAGCGGGAGCACTGGGAGAACGAAGCCGACGTGCTGCGTGCCTCCGCCCAACTGGCTGGCCAGAGCATGTTTCGATACCCCTCGGACATTCCTCGGGAAATTGCGGCGAACCAGTCGGTGCTATTGCAGGGCAGGATGGCGGAACATAAGGCCAGGCTGGCTGCCTTGGATGCAGATATCGGCAAGCGCCGCGCCGATGCTGATGCGATTGCCAGCAATCTGGAGCAATTGCGCAGCAGTTTTCCTCTGATCCAGCAAAAGCATCAGATGCGCGAATCGCTGGCTAAGACGGGGCACGTGGCGAAAACAACGCTGCTTGAGTCGCAGCTGGAATTGATGAATGCGCAGAAAGAACTGGTGGTTCAAGCGAGTCGGCTGAAGGAATCTCAGGCCAGCTTGCAAGCTGCCATCGAGCAGCGCACGCAGGCGGAGGCCGAGTTCCGGATGCGTAACAGTTCCGAGTTGATTGAGGCTGTCAAGAAGCGTGATGCTTCGAGGCAGGAGTACATCAAGGCCAGGCAGCGTGTGGGGTTGCAGACCTTGCGCGCGCCGATCGACGGTGTCGTGCAGCAGCTGGCAGTCACAACTGTTGGCGGTGTCGTGACGGCTGCGCAACCCTTGCTGACCATTGTTCCGGAAAACTCGTCGTTTGAGGTTGAGGCTCAGGTTCTGAACCGTGACGTGGGGCATCTTCGGGTGGGGCAGCGTGTGATAAGCAAGGTTGAAACCTACGATTTCACGCGGTACGGCTACATTGAAGGCGAGGTTCTCTGGGTTGGATCGGATGCCGTGCAGGATCCGAAGCTGGGGGCCGTGTACCCGATTCGCGTCAGGCTGGCCAGTACCGAGACGCCCAATGTCGTCAATGGACGCAAGGGAGACGTAAGCGCCGGCATGAATGTCATTGCCGATATCCTGACTGATCATCGCCGTCTGATTGATTACCTGTTGGCACCTTTGCTGCGCTACAAGCAGGAGGCATTGCGTGAGCGCTAAGCAAGTGTCTTCGTGTGCTCCCTGTATCGCAGGCGTGCTGACCCTGATGGTGTTGCTTCCTTTGCAGGGCAAGAGCCAGACCTTGATGGAGGTTTACCAGAAAGCCAGGGCACAGGATGCACAGTTTGCCGCTGCGCGCAAGACGCTTGAGGCGGTTCAGGAAAAGCTCCCGCAGGCACGGGCAGGATTGTTGCCGGCCCTGACGCTGAGCGCCAGTGACAACCGGCAGCTTGGAGAAGCATCGTTTTCCTACGAGCCTTTTGTGGAGCGGAATGTCAAGTCATGGTCGTGGACAGCGCAGTTGACGCAGCCCGTTCTTCGTTGGGGCAACTGGGTCGGCTATCAGCAAGCTGGGGCGGTGGTGATGCAGGGGCGGGAGCAGTTTGTTGTATCCGAGAACGAATTGATGATTCGCTCGGCACAGGTCTATTTCGATGTCGTGTCGGCAGCCGAGAGTGTGCGTGTGATGGAGGCGCAATTGCAGGCTGTCAATGAGCAACTGGTTTTGGCACAACGTAATTTCGAGGTGGGAACGGGCACGATCACGGATGTCCACGAGGCGAAAGCCAAGCAGGCCCTGAGTCAGGCGCAGCGTGTTGCGGCATTGAACGAACTTGCGATCAGGCAGGCTGAGCTTGAGCGGTTGACGGGAGAGTCGATCAAAGTCATGCCGCTGCAGGTGGTACGCGGTCTGCCGCCCATACAGATCAGTCAGCTCGATGAATGGCTGGCGATTGCCGCGGTGCATAGCCCACAGATCAAGATTCAGCAGGCAGCCCTCGAGGTGGCACAAAAAGAGGTGGAAAAGAACAGGGCGCAACACTTGCCGACACTGGATCTGGTGGTGAACCGTTCCGCCAACTTCAATTCCGGAACATTGAGTGCGCCTGCAGATCTGGCCACGCGTGTGCACTCGCAGCAGGTCGGTATCCAGCTTAATGTTCCCCTGTTCGGCGGTGGAGCGACCCAGTCCAAGGTCCGTGAGTCTTTGGCGCTTGAGGACAAGGCCCGAGAGGATTTTCTGGGCGCCCAGCGCAATGTCGCAAGCCAAGTACGCCAGGGTTTTGCCGGTGTCATCAATGGGCAGGCCCAGGTTGAGGCATTGCAAGCGGCCGTCGAGGCAGGCCGGAATTCTGTGGAGTCCAACAAGATCGGTTTCAGGATCGGGACCCGGATCAACCCCGATGTGCTCAATGCAGAGCAACAGTTGTATGCGACGCTGAGGGACCTGACCAAGGCCCGGATCGAGGCCATCATGCAGGGCTTGAAGCTCAAGGCGGCTGCGGGGGTGTTGCAGGTGGAGGACCTCGCCGCGCTGGATCAGCTGATCGAAATCATTGCGCAGCCGTCTGCAAGCATTGTGCAGAGGGCTCAGACAATTTCTCAAAGGTGATTGGAATGAATGACAATCGAAAAGCGAGCACCGTCAGCAATGATGGTCCTGGCGAAAACGTCGACAGCGCTGCGCAACGTCAGCAACTCGAGGAATTGGCTTCCATCGTGAAGACCCAGGCTCAGCGCGTTATCGGGAAAATCCCCTTGCTGGGCGCCGTGTGCTGGCTGATGATGCAGCAAAGCGCCTCGCGCCATACGCTGCTGAGCGAACTGGAGTGGCGGGTGATGCCGGCATTGGTGCTCGACCAAGCCAAGCTTTACATGCGCGAGGGTGCCCCAGTTGCCTATGTCTCCTGGGCGCTGCTTTCTGAAGAAGCTGCGCAGCGTTATAAAACGGCGCCGCATCACTTGACCGCTGCGGATTGGCAGTCAGGTTCGCAAGTCTGGTTGGTGGATTTGTACGCGCCGTTTGGTGGCGCGCAAGATGTCATGAATGACCTGCAAAAGAGAGTCTTTGCGGGGCAGAACATCCATCGCCTGCAGATGGATTCCGCAGGGTGAATTTAATAGAGAAGTTGATCAGTGAGTGACGCTTGCCACCCTGTTTCTTAACATTCTTTCACCATATGGTGATGGTGCCCGGGGCCGGAATCGAACCGGCACGCCTTGCGGCGGGGGATTTTGAGTCCCCTGCGTCTACCAATTTCACCACCCGGGCAGGGAGGAAGGCAAGACCGAAATTATGGCACAGTGTGGGGCATGAAGTACCCGACCATTGAAGACGCCATCGGCAAGACGCCCCTGGTGGCATTGCAGCGCATCGGTGCTGCCGAGAACGCCGCGCGCGGCAATGTGATTCTCGGCAAGCTCGAAGGCAACAACCCGGCGGGCTCGGTCAAGGACCGGCCGGCGCTGTCCATGATCAAGCGTGCCGAGGAGCGTGGTGACATCAAACCCGGCGACACCCTGATCGAAGCGACTTCCGGCAACACCGGCATTGCGCTGGCGATGGCCGCCGCCATCAAGGGCTACCGCATGGTGTTGATCATGCCGGAGGACCTGTCGATCGAGCGCGCCCAGACCATGAAGGCCTTCGGTGCCGAACTCATCCTGACGCCCAAGTCCGGCGGCATGGAGTACGCGCGCGACCTGGCCACGCAGATGGAGCAAAGCGGCAAGGGTCGGGTGCTGGACCAGTTTGCCAACGCCGACAACCCGCGCATTCATTACGAGACCACCGGCCCCGAGCTGTGGGAGCAGACCGGCGGGCGCATCACGCATTTCGTCAGCGCCATGGGCACCACCGGCACCATCACCGGCGTGGCGCGCTTCCTGAAGGAAAAGAACCCCAAGATCAAGATCATCGGCGCCCAGCCGAGCGAGGGTTCTCGCATTCCCGGCATCCGCAAGTGGCCGCAGGAATACCTGCCCAAGATCTACGACGCCAGCCTGGTGGACGAGCTGGTCTATGTGAGCCAGTCCGACGCCGAGGAGATGTGCCGTCGCCTGGCGCGCGAGGAGGGCATCTTTGCCGGCATCTCGGCCGCCGGCGCCTGCTGGGTGGCACAGGAGATCGCCCAGCGCGAGGAGAAGGCGACCATTGTGTTCGTGGTCTGCGACCGCGGCGATCGTTACCTGTCGACCGGGGTTTTTCCGGCCTGAACGCAGCGCGCACCACTGAAAGGCCATGACGCACGAATTCCGGTTCTGCCCGAGTTGCGCCGCACCGCTGGCGCCGACGGTGCAGTTGGAGGACGGCGGCGAGAGGGAACGGCTGCGCTGCACGGCCTGTGATTTCACGCACTGGAACAACCCGACGCCGGTGCTGGCGGCGGTGGTCGAGTACAGGAATCAGATTCTGCTGGCGCGCAATGCCGCCTGGAGCGGCAAGATGTACGCGCTCATCACCGGCTTCATGGAGGCCGGC
>ERZ1292640.1987-Hain-H43-02um-R1-1987-length-16686-cov-3_pt1 | contig 16686 bp, 12 predicted proteins | sample MGYA00564404_ERZ1292640 | MGnify/ENA primary metagenome ERZ1292640 (study PRJEB36523, sample SAMEA6512636) | groundwater metagenome | collected 2019-01-08 | study: AquaDiva: Metagenomics assemblies of 32 groundwater samples
AACTTTAAAACCCGTGTAATAGGTGAATGCCGAATAGAGCAGGCCTAAAGAGTGGGGGAAATATAACTCCTCTAGAATCTTTATTTTATTATCTTTACCTATGCCAAAGCTTGCCGTTGTCCATTCACCAACTCCGTCTACGGTAAGAAAGGCTGCCTCTTGGAATGGCGATGGAAAAAACGCAGATGCTGCATGGGATTCATGGTGTTCCAGAAAGATTATTTCTCCGCTAAAATCGAGCCCTTTCTGAATAATTTCTTTTATCCATAGTTTATCTTTTATCCATAAGGGTAGTGCCTCATTAAAAGAGCGTATTCCTGCCGGGGCATAAGCTAAATAGGTTTTAAGTATACGCTCGAACTTGACAAAGGGTTTATCATAAAAAACTACGTAGTCCAAATCTTTCCCTTTTAAACCGCAAGTTTGCAGGCAGTAATTTATAGCATTCTTGGGGAAAGCGGAATCGTGTTTCTTGCGGGTAAACCTTTCCTCTTGTGCCGCGGCTATGATACTCGCGTCTCTAACCAAGGCCGCTGCGCTATCATGATAAAACGCCGATACCCCTAATATCGAAGTCATATTTAGATTATTTAAAGAATCTCTCTAACCATAACATCAAACTAAATATAGACCAGATCTTCATGCCTTCCCTGGAATTTATGCCTGGGGAGTTAAAAATCAACCTATCCTTAATCTTATCCGGGTCAAACCACTGAGATAAAATTGGCTTCGTATGCTCGTAGGTTTCCAAAACATAATCCTGAAAACGCTGATTAAATATATTCACCGGATTCCCGGCAAACCCCTTTTTTGCTTGAGAGAGCACCTCTTGTGGCAGAATACCTTTTAAGGATTTCTTAAAGATGTATTTTGTTCTATTGTGCTGGTATTTAAACTTGGAAGGAAGACTAAGGGCATATTCTACAAACTGATAATCTAAATAAGGCAGCCTTGCCTCAACAGAGTTGGCCATGGTCATTTTATCTGCGCGCATTAAAAGTAGTTCGGGGAGCCGTACTTTTAAATCAAGATATATCATTTTATCTAAAGTTCCTGCCTGAGGAAATCTGTTTAATAGCTTAGCATAGACTCCAGCTACATAACTCAAAGAGGAATCAAAATCTGTTATTTTGAAGGATTCCTTAAACATGCTTTCTTTTTCCTGCTCGGTAAAGAGGTATGAGCCGCCTAAAAATACATCCCCGCCTTTGACAGCTTGCCCAATGGCATAATGCAGGTTCTTTCCCTGAACGGACTTTAACAAATTAAAAGCGGATTTTTTAATTACCCTGGGGAGACAAGAGAAATACTTTATGAGATTTAAAATAGCGCTGTAACTACGATAACCGCAGAATAACTCATCATTGCCTTCCCCTATTTGAATAACAGGCGTTTTATTCTCCCGGCTAAGTTTTGCCAGGTAAAAATTGGGGATACAGGCATAATCGCAAAGCGGCTCATCTGTATAATATGGCAGCTCTTTAAAGAAAGCGTAAAAATCCTCAAATTTGATACGGATAGAATGATGCTGCGTATGAAAATGCCCTGAAACTAATTCGGCAAAATAGGATTCATCGTAAGCATAAAAACCGTCGATAGCCACATTAAAGGTCTCAACCGGTTCATTGAGCATTCCAGCCATAAAAGCAACATTAGCGCTTGAATCAATTCCGCCGCTTAAAAAAACTCCGAAAGGAACATCACTCATCAATCTTTCTTGGATAGATTCTTTTAACTTGTAACGGATCCCCCCCATGGCTTCTGACTCGGAACAGTCTATCTTCTCTTTAGGTATGGCATCCCAATATTGTTTTTTAAGTAACCTGCCTTTTTCATTAATGAGCAAATAATGGCCTGCCTCGAGTTTAAAAATATCGCGAAACATGGTAAGCGGGGCGGGAGAAACTGAGAAAGAAAGGTAATAAAGAAGGGCCTGCAAATCCACCTCTTTTCTTGCTTCGGGATGCAATAAAATTGCCTTGATTTCTGAAGCAAAGATAAAATTTTTATCGCAAATACGGTAATAAAAGGGCTTTACGCCTAAGCGGTCTCTTGCGGCAAAGAGAATATTTTTCTTGCTGTCCCAGATAGCGAAAGCAAACTCTCCATCTAAATACTGCAAACACTCAATGCCCTCTTCTTCATAGAGGTGGATAATAGTCTCGGTATCAGTCTGGGATTTATATTGATGGCCGTTTTCCTGAAGTCGTTTGCGTAAAGAGTGATGATTATAAATTTCTCCGTTATGGGTGATCCAAACACCGCCATCTTCATTGCTCATCGGCTGATGCCCCTGGCTGGAGAGGTCAATTATACTTAAACGCCTATGGCCCAGGCCAACCCTGCCAGCGATATAAATTCCTTCATCGTCAGGGCCGCGATGGGAGAGTGAGCGCGTCATTTTAGTCAATAGGTCCTGTTTTACGGGTTCAGAATCAAGATTAAGAATCCCTGTAATTCCGCACATTACCTATTAGATTCCTGATAAAGCTTTCTATATTGACGGACCATCCGAAGATATTGCCAGAAGGTTGGTGTTGTAAAAGCCTGTCCAGCCACTTGGGGCTTTACATTAACTAAGAATTCAGGATAGCGCTTGACCACATTTACTAACCCTTTAACGCTAACTTCATATAAACGGGAAGAGTTATAAGTAACAGTTTCGCGAAACGTTGGTTTTAACTCTATAGGCAGCTTCTCCTGATACAGAATATCCCCTCCGTCAATATCACGGTTAATTTTGTGTATAGTATAACCCGTTTCCAGGGAACCTTGGTAGATTTGCCAAATAATGCTTTGTGCCCCTTGAAATTGAGGCAGGGCTTCATGGTGGATATTAATCATGCCGTATTGGGGTATAGAAAAAATCCGTTCGTCTATGTAAGTGTTCCCGAGAGATAACCCTAATTTAGCATTGGCTTCGAGAAAAAGATTGACCGTCCTTTGGCAGTTGATGGCAGGGGTTTTCTCTAAACGGATGCCGAAGCGGCTTGCCACAACGTCTAACCTCTCAATCTTCAAGAGGCTCTGCACACCCTCCTTAAACCAGTGGCGCATCCTTAGGCCATTAATGGCTCCAAGCAAACCTAGATTTAGAATTTTTTTCATTTTATGCCTGCGCTCCTTACAGGGATTAAGAATACGCCCCTCATTATATATAACCATAGAAATTTCGATTTCTGGTTCTTCTACAAGGCGCGGAATGCAAAATGAGGCTAAACCAGAAAACGAGCTAGTCAGAATCGCTACGCGCATTTAACTTCCTCTCTATATGGTTTCAAGCCACCCTAGAGGCCACTGGTTGTTATGTATTGAGGCCATCCGGCTGTTCCTTGCCATGAAGTAAAGAATATGCTTTATGGGCCACTTTGCGACAATACGGTCCCTTCTTATACAAAGGCTGGGCTCTCGTATTTCTGGTTGCGAAGCCAGATGGCATCCCCTTTCTGCTGAAGCACAGGATATAAATCCTGTTTCAAATACAACCCTGGCAGCAGGAGGGCTGAAATGGAAGAAACGGCCCCCTGGCCAGGAAAAGTGCTTTACGCTCCCAATCCTTTTAGTTAATAACTCAAAGGACCCTGCAATTTCGGCTTGTATCTCATCCGTAGATATCTGGGCCAAGCGGCGATGAGTAATAGTATGGCTGCCAATCTCGTGTCCATCTTTCAGGAGTCTCTCTACATCAAGCCAGGACAGGAATTCTACGGGTGGCATATGAATCTTCTGGAGGCAAAACTCTTTTATTTTTGCATAATCGGTTTCCCCTACCATTGATGTACATAGAAAGAAACACGCCTTTATTCCAAACTCATTCATTATCGAAGCTGCACCCAAACAGTTTTTCAGTCCGTCATCAAAGCTAAAGGCAATATATGGTCGCTCGACTTTCCCCTGCAAAATCCTATCTACTGCTTCAGAGTAACTTATAAAACTGTGCCTGCGGCTTAAAAGCATAAGAAGATTACGAAAAGCGTCTTTCTCATCTTCAAATAGATGGTGCAGATATAAAAACTGGACTCGATTTTTCTCCAGCGCCGATGGTATTTGACCTGTTAGCCTGTAGCATGAGGCAAGGCTGGAAAGAACAATATGCCTAAGTACCCTTTGAGAATTGAGCCGATACACTTGCCTGTACTCAACTGTATATTTCATTAATTTAAACTACAGCTATTTTTAATGCCTGCATTAATTGTGAAATCGAAAAATCGTAATCCCATTTCAGGGCAATTTCCCGGGAATAGCTAGCCATCTCCCTGCGGAGTTGAGGGTCCTGGCACAGTTTAGTTATAGCCGAAGATAGCCCTGGGATATTTTTTGCTGAAAATATAAAGCCGTTGCGATTTGGGTATACCAGGTCCCTTGCGCATCCTACCTTATCCGAGACAACTACAGGCAAGCCACAGCTCATAGCTTCCAATACTACGACCCCCCAGGGCTCATAAGAAGAGGGCAATACAAAAATATCGGCGCAGCTATAATACTTTACTAAATCTTTTGGTTGAACAAATCCTGCAAAATAAACATTGCTTAATTTAAGCTTTCCGGACAAGTTTTCTAGCGACCTACGCAAGGGGCCTTCGCCGACAATAACAAGCCCGACCTGGGGAATCTGGCGCTGCACTAACTGAAAGGCTATTAATAAAGTCTGGATATCTTTATGGCCGATAAGCCGTCCAGAATAAATAATGAGCGGGCTTCCAAAGATATTTAATTCTTGGCGCAGTTTCTGGATATCCTTACGATAACTTAATGAATCTTCTATCAGCGTTCTAACATCGGGGTTGTTAGGAAAGAGGAAAACCTTAGTCCGCTTGGCACCATAAGAAATTAAGTAATCCCTGCTCTCTGACCCAGTGCTCAAGAAGGCAGCTGCATTCCTAACAGAAAAATTAACTAATGGCCATTTGAGCAAATATATTAAAATGGGACGGGGCGTGAGATGATGAGATTCAGACCATAAAATATAGGGAACCTTATACAGAAGGCACCACAATATAGCCAACTGCATTGTTGGCTGTATATAACCGCCGATGATAACCGCATCATAATCGCCCTTTGAAAGCTGATTCCAAATACCGGGGTTAATCTTAAGCACAAAAACCCCTCTGCCAACAAGGGGATAGGCGAATCCAGGCAAAACTTTGTAAGGATAGTTTTTTGCTTCTTGTTTCCACCAGCGCGTGTCGCATTGTTCAGGGACGCAATAAATAACCTCAATGCTTAAATCCTGCCTCTGGCTAAGTTTTTCGAATAGGGGGTTCCTGTAACTGGCAGGGACTTCGGTTAAAAAGGCAACTTTTCTGTTCTTCATACTTCTCCATATTATAATTTGCGCATTAAGAAGTCAAAACCTACGGAGACCCTGAGGCACTCTACCTTAAAATATAAATCAGCCTCATGCTTGGCTTCGGCTTTCTCTTCCCCGTATATCAATCTTAACACTATAAATAATAACCTTGCTTTAATCCACATTATGCTGCGGATAAAAAAAGCAATAAACCCTCTTAGGAAACTTAATTTAATGGGGTCAAACAATACGCTGAAATGAAAATCAATGCCAAAACGCCTCCCACCTGAAATCTTCTCCAGTCTCATATTATTAATATCCGCAAAATATTCCAAGGCCTTAAATGATAAATGTGAATATGTAACGCTGTAGAAAGGCTCCATAAAAGCAGCGTATCCAATAAATAGCCCGCCTTTATTTAAAATCCTTGAAACTTCGGAAATAGCTCCTGCTACATCTGGTATATACTGGAGCACTGAGTGCATTATTACAATATCAAATGAGCAATCTTTAAAAGGTAAATCCTGGGCATCTCCTCTAACTTTATATTTGCCATCTTCAGCAACTTCTACCCCTATCCATTCTCCTCCTGCGTCTTCCACAATCTTCCTAAAGCGCCCATCTCCGCAACCTATATCAGCAACTTTTTTCCCTTTCACAATATTTTTAAGCTCATAGAGTTGTCTGTTAATCAATATTTCACATCGGGGCGCGGTATCAGCTAATGTAATCTTTCTATGCCTGGTTAGCACTTTTACCCTTTCATCACACCGACTTAAGACTCGTAAGGCAATAATTTAACATACTCTATCTCCAACTTATAGCTCTCACCAGCTGCAGCTGAATACAAGCTCCTATCGCCTTCAAATCGTAATCCTTCCAAATACACCTGGCCTAACCAGTCTGGATTAAAGAGGTAAAATGGTATCTTGTAAGTATGGAACTCTCCGTCTATTTTAATAAGAAAATTAATATGCTTCTTAAACTCCCATCTTTTCCACTTTGTATCATGATTAGAAAGCCAGGTTATCTCAAGCTGTGTCTTGGGAGTTCTTAAAGATTTAACGCGCATTCTTAATTCAATAGCACCGATAGATACTACAGGGATATGTATATCGCTAATAATAAATTGCTTTTGCGGCTTTCCCGTAAGACGATATGTTTTAGGTAATACTGTGTCTTGTTTTGGATTATTAAGTTTGGATTTTATGGATAGCGAGACATCCTCTAATAATCCAGAGGTTTCATTCCATTTAAAAAAGAAAGTCTGTTTACCTAGTCCGGAGGCGAAATCGCGTTTTCTTAGGTCAAAGTCATAGAAAGGGTCCGGATGGAGGGGGCCGCGTTTTACCTCGTTTATTACCGCCATATCTTCTGGTTTTAGGGGTAAAATAAGCGGCGCTATTGTCTTAGAGATATACTCGCCATACCCATACACAGGGGCGCCATTTACTCCCGAAGGGATAAGAAAATAAAGTTTTATCCCGCTTGAAAATCTACGAGTATAGTCTCTGGCTATTTTAGGTATCTGGCCGGTTATTCTGCCGGCCATATTCCAAGGCTGATTATTTTTATGCAGAATAAATATATAGGCAAGGCAAAAAATAGTGATGAGGAATAGGTTGAGCTTCTTTAAGTTGCTTCTTATATTACCCTCAACAAGAAAAAGAGAAGCAATGACGATACAAAATCCAATCGCGGGTAGATATAGAGCCCTGGAAAAGCCCAAATCAGAACCAACCCAAACAATATTATAACCGGGGGCTAGGCTAACCGCTGTAAAAGATAGGCCAAATAGCAAAAGGGTTTTATTCATATATCGCCAGTTAAAATATAGCGCTATAGCTACGCTGATAAAGAATAAAAAAGCAAACTGAGTTTGTATCTGGTGGCTTATCGCTTCTCTATTTATGGGTAGAATAAGGCTTAGTGGAATGTTATATAACATTCTCTTTAAGAAAGGGACGAGGTGAAACTGAAAATATAAAGGTTTTCTTTCGAAATCCCGATAGCCATCCATCCCCCCCATATAGATGAATCTCCAGATTATATAGATAGATGTGAGAGTAAGGTAGGGAATATAAAATCTTAACCTTTGCCTATGTTTGTATATAAGTGCCCAGAGAACCAATATAATAGGTAAAGTAACTCCCATTTCCTTAGAAAGGAGAGCTAACACATAGGAAATAATAGAAATTAGGTAAAGATAGGGTTTCTTTGCGCTGCTACTATAGGTAATAAAGGTAACTAGGGATAAAAGATAAAAAAAAGTACATAATAAATAGTATCTGGCAACAAGCCCGATTACCGCTTCAGAATGAATAGGATGAATAGCAAATAATATGCCGGCAAAAAGGCTGAGCAGTTTATTCTTAGTTAAAAGAAAGGTAAGAATAACTACCAGTAGAGAATTTAAAGCATGGATAGTTGTATTGGTAAGATGGTAACCAAAGGGATTAAGATGCCAGATAAGATAATCTAATTTCCAGAAAAGATTGGCAAGGGGTGTCAAAAACATGGCGTGGCCCCTTGATATAATCTCTCTGAATATCCCAACGAAGGATTCACCTTTCATTCTAAGTATCCAGAAACAGTCATGCCCGTTAAAAAACGCACCTAAGGTATCAAAATATACCGAGAAAGTAAGGACAAATATCAAAATGCCAGAAATTATGAAAAACCTATTCCTAGCCATAGATTCTAGTTACGGATTTACCGTGAAATTTGAATTTATAATTCTTTACTAAACACATAACTTCTTTGCCTGAGCCAATTAGAATCTCCGACTGAGGCTCCGTATGAGCGCCAAAAAAGAACACCGTAGTTATTTCTCTTGTCAACCACTCTGATAATCCGTGTAAATCCTTCTTTTTTAAAGTAATCTATTGCGTGTTCAAACAGAAGATTAGAAATACGCAATCCGGTTAGCTCATCTCTCCCGTCTTATCCTCATTTTTTTTGAATTGCCGCTTGCATTTTATAGGTAAAGAAAATAATCGCGCTTACCCCTCTCCATAAATGTGAAGGGATATTTTGTGTAAACTAAAAACCCAATATATTTTCCTTCGTGTTGGTATAAATCGCAATTTATTAGTCCCGCCTTTACAAGTTTAGATAGATAGTATCGATTTAGTATTATTTTTCTTTTTTAGTAAGGTAGATATAAGTGTATTTTATGCGCCGCAAGAATGCCCTGATAAATATCTGCGTAATGAAATATGCTAGATATGACCATCTTCTGTTAGATCTTATTATTCTTTTCCAATATCTACTATCGGTTTTAAAAATATTCCAGTCAATTGGGCCACAGGCGCCATATCTTAACTGCCAAGCCAATTCCAATTTTGCTAAATTTAATTTGTGGGTCGCTATGCGGGTCCTTTCCGGAGGATTAAGCCTATCCAACTTATCATACTCCTGTTTAGTTATTGGCGTGGCTAGATACTTATCGTGGAATTCCGTTCCAGGGTATGGCTGCGTCACGCTAACCGAAACATAGGTTGGTTTTATCTTCTTTAAAAGACGGTGGGTTAAGATTAAATCGCTCTCAGTTTCTCCTGGCAAATTGAGTAAAATATTGGCGAAGGTTCTTATCCCATTAGCCCTGCATAAGGAAAAAGCCCTGATAGTTTCTTCAACAGTAATATCTTTTTTAATAACTTTCAATAGGTCCGGCGAACCCGTCTCTACTCCAAAATCAAGTTGAATACATCCTGCTTCTCGCAGCGCTTTGACTATTTCTTTTTTACGCATGCAATCGCTCCTAGCATTTGCTGCCCAAGGCATTTTTAGCCCACTTTTACGGTAGGCTTCGCAAAAATCATATACATCATTCTCCCGGACACCGAAAGTGTCATCCATAATATAGAAAAAATCAAAGTTATATTTATTCTGCAAAATCTCTAATTCTTTAATTACGACTGGCAATGGGCGTTTGCGAAAAATATGATTTTGCTGCGTTATTACATTAGTGCTCCATACGGCATTTGCGGCGCAGAATCCGCATCTAAAAGGACAGCCTCTTCCTATATAAATCACAGCACAAGAAGTGGGTAGATATCTGATATAAAATTTTGACGTTCTAGCATACCAGGCCATATCCAATTTTTCATAAGCAGGCATGGTGCATTCAGTTAAATCCATGAGTTCCCTATCAGCATTGATTTTTACCATACCGTCTTGTAAATAACCGATCCCCTTAATGTGGCTATTATCTTGACTCTCGTCATATTCTGATAAAAACTGCCTAAGCGTCAATTCGCCTTCTCCGCGAACCACGATATCAAAAGGGCTGCCCTGATAAAGAAAATCTCTTGGTGCTATAGAAGCCTGCGCACTGCCGACTAATATTTTAGCAGTGGAGTATTTTTTAATTGTTTTGGCAAGTTCTGTGAGCCTATTATAATCTGTAACAAAAGCAGCCAATCCTATGTAACGAGGGTTTTTTTCCTTGATTTCATGTATTATAGAATCTAAATTTGCCTTGAGACCTTTGTTATGACAATCAACAATATCTGTGCGAAAATTATGTTTTTCTAGATAGCTACTTAGATATAAAAAATTAAAAGGCATGAACATACTTCGGGCATTAGATGGAGAGACCACGAACAGAATATCAAGACCATAATTATCTTTATCGGCTATCTTGGGCTTATCCATTTATAACCATTTGATTGCCTATGGTAACTCTATATTCATAGGCTATTTTATTTTTTGGCTGAGAACCATTTGTTCTTTTATCCTATTATTGGATGATTCTACAATGAACGATAGAGAAATCTGTAATTGTTTATTTTTTTCGCAAATTTAAATAAAGCAGAAATCCAAGATTCTTTAATAGAAATTTATGTAATGGTGCCGATAGTTTAAAAGGCAATATCCTTTTAGGGAAATATCCTAAATATGTTTTTTCTATTGTAAAGTAAGGGTCTATTAGCCTAAATACCTCGTCTATTGAATACGCCTTGCCAACCGGATTCTCTTTCCCGTCAAACATCCTTACCATTTCCTCGGGAGTTGTCGCTAAAAGAATGCCTTCTCGCCCACGCCCCTTTAACCTAACCCTAACTTTGTAGAGAATCTTTCCCGCCCAAGCAAAATAATGCCAATTTTTTATTAATAAATTTTTATAATACACAGATATATAAGCCGTATCATCTTTTTTTAAAACCCTCGCTATTTCTTTTATAGCAGCACTCATGTTGGGAGTATGGTGTATTACCCCTTGACAATTAAGATGTTCGAAAAATCCATCCTGGTAATTCATCTTTTCGGCATTTTGAATCGATAGATTAGCATTGAGACCGTATAGCTCTAATCTTTTTCTTGTTAACTCTAACGCTTTTTGAGTTAAATCGGCTGCATAAAAATTCTTATAGCCTCCGCCTTTCTTCTGAAGCTCCACTGTCCAAAAGCCACAACCGCAACCCAAATCTAAAATTCTTGCATCTTTTGCCAAATTTTCGGGTATAAATAATTCATCAGGAATCCTTCCAGCAAAACAGTCCTCTAAAACAATTTGTCTATGTTCTTCAAAAAAAAGTTTACTGCCGACTTCATACTGGGATTCGCCGCTGAATAAAGGGTTATTTTCCCAGAAATTTTTCACGTCTTCAATGCTAGGTTGTTTTTCCATTTAGAATTTCCTCTTTTTATAATGTTTTTGCCTGCCCAGAGCAAAATGGCAAGGGTGAGCGGTCACCAGGTTTCTTCCACAGCTCTTTTAAAATGTTAATATTCTGTTCTGAAATTACGCCAAAGCTGAAAAAGAGCAAGGCAAATATTGCAAATAATAATGAAACGATTGCCATATATATACTTACCCGTCCTATTAATAACAGGTAAATACCATATAAAAGAGAGATAAAACTTCCGAAGGCAAAAAGCAGACAAATGAACCAGAAATATCTTATAGGCCTGGCAAAAACCAAAAAGTTTATATGTGATAATGAAAATTTAAAAAAGCTCAAACTAGGCTTTCGTTTAAAATTCGTATTTTTTAGTAATTTATCAGTCTGCCAAGTTAACACCGCGGGGATCTCTGAGATATTAGCTACTAAAAAAAACAATTTTAATAACACCTCTAAATGAAATTCTTTTCCTTTTTCAAAGGTATTTAAGCCCCTAATTATATTCTTACGGTAACCCCGGGTCATACCTGTGTTCATAGTTATCTTCTTGGTAAAAAGAAGCCTGATGAGCTGATTACCAATTCTCGATAATAACACCCTTCTCAACGGAACGTTCTTATATCCTCCGCCTTCGATATTAGGCGAAGCAATTACCACATCCAGTTTTGGCATTTCTTTAAATTTAGCTATAATTCTCGTTACAATATCCTCGCCCCAAGAAAGGTCTATTTCCATAGTTATAATAATATCGCCCTCTGCGTAACTAATCCCTGTTTTTAAGGCATACCCTCTTCCTTGGTTGACTTCGTAAGTTAAAATTTTAACCCCTTTATGGTCTCCTATTAAATTAGAAAGTATCTGCAGGCTATTATCGGTACTGCCATCATTTACAAGAATCAATTCCCAATCCAAGCCGGATTTCTCAAGATTCGCTATCATTGCGCTAGAGGCATTCTCAATAATTGCTGCTTCATTATAAAAAGGGCAGACAACAGATATTCTCTTTATTTCTCTTTTATCTAACTCTATTATTTCCGGCATACGTACTCCTTTTCAATATAAATCTGAAATTTCAAAATATTTTGAAGAGCCCATGTGATAAGAAGTGTGCCGTCTCATTTCTTTTAAAATACCAGGGGGTAAATCCCTGCATTCAGTAACTACCTGTATTTCATTTTTTGGCGGCAGATAAATGGTGCGTTTAAATCTCCAGTTGGTTTTCATTTTTTTAAATATGAGTATATTAACAATGAGTTTCTTTAGATATTTCGACCCAATAGGAAAAAATTTATTCAGTATTGAAAAAATGCGAAAATAAATTATTTTAAGCGGTGTTAACAATGAATAATTTGCAATTACTAAATTTCCTTCAATAGTAACGATATCCTCATTTATTTCTACCTTAAGGCCTTCTTTATAAAAATATTGGGATGTAACAACCTTGCCATCAATATTTGCAAAAACACCAACAGAGCTTTGAATTAGTTTATTGTTTTCCAAATCAAAAACCTTTAATACCCCACCCTTAGAAATACCAACTATCAGATATAAATTATTTACTTTTTTTACCAGTATTTTAAAATCTGTAAAAAACTTAACGAAGTCAGATTTTATTAAATATGGCAACGGCTCTATTGTATTATTAGGAGAGTAATATAGACAACCGCTTACTATGCTGTTGGCTATGGGGATCATATTATATATATCTACGGTATTAATGCTAGGGATTCTGTTCTCTTCCATGGAAGTTATGAGTTTTCTACATATCGCCTCTGCAATTGGACTATTAAATGCTAAAATCTCGAATCCGCCTGGAAAGTAAAACTCTGTATTCCTGCTGCCATATTCACCGCCCAAGGAGCCATCAGGATGGATAAAATATTTGATGAATTCTAACGCCTTATCCAAGGACTTAATCACCTCATTATTCCCGCTCTTTTTATATAAAATTGCGGCATAATAAATACCTTGCGTAAGATACCCGGGATCAGCCCCTCCATATTCGCTAAACCAACCGTCTATAGACTGGTTCTCTTTTACGCTCCTCCAGATATCCCAACAGCTGTCTTCGTATTTTTTATTGCTTGATATCTTGGATAAAGTAAATAATCCGGCACAGGCAGCTAATCTATGATTTGAGATAAAGGCGTGTGTTTCATCGTTTGTCATAATCCAATCAGCAGCTTTATTAAAAGCAGAAATAATTTTACCTTTAATGTCTTTATCTAAAAAATTCTCCATAAGAACAAATGCCTCTGTCAAATAAAAAAGGCCGAAACCAACTGCTACGAAACTTCTTTCATAAGGATAAGCTTCATCAAAAGAACCGTCTCTATGTTGAATCTTTATCCAGAATAGAAAACCCGCCTTAAGCCAATCTAAAAGCCTTTGATTGCGATAAAAAATATTGCCTTCAAAATTATATGAGTAGGCATAACTTAAAGTTAATAATGCCTCTTGAAACCTTGCATCAGGAAAATCGATAAACTTCCATTGCCAATAAGTCCTATCAAAACATCCATAAGTAGGGCTTAATTCATCTCTATCTTGTAAAGAAACAAGAAGAGATGTTTTTTCTACCAGTAACCTTTGATAACTTTTTAATCGTTCCATAACCTTAAAAATATTATCTAAGAATAGTTTTAATAAAAGCTAATAAAACAATTACAAATTGCTTTAATTTTTTCCGTGACCATAACTGTTTAAAATGGGTCAAAATAATTTTCGGGCGTAAATAAAACTTTATAAAAGCCACTTTGGAAAAATAAATTAGGTCCCTTTCGGTAAGCCCCTTGGGGATGAAATTTATAGTAAGATTATTCATTTTATTCCAATCTAAATTTACTTTCCCATACTCTGCCGCTATTCGATAAGCCTGTGTCTGGGGATATGGGGTAAAAAAAGATTGTTGAAGGTAATCTAATTTAGCATCTAGTATAAATTTTAGCGTTTCCTTAAGCGTTTCTTTCGTTTCGCCTAAATACCCAAAAATAAAATTGCCTCGTGTCATAATGCCAGCTTTTTTAGTCCACTCCAACACTTGTCCTATCTGTTCTCCTGTAATCTTTTTATTCATACTTTCTAAGATTTTGGAATTCCCGCTTTCAATGCCATATTCTATTTGCCAACACCCAGCTTTCTTCATCAATGAAAGTAATTCTGGATTCACCATGTCCAGCCGCGCACAGCAAGACCAACTTATATTATATTTTTTCTCAAAAAGAATTTGGCAAATCTGTTTTGCTCTTTCTCTGTCAGTTACAAAATTGTCATCATATATAATGAAATCTTTGACCCTATATTCATTTATCAAATAATCAAACATCCGTAAAACATAATCAGCGCTGTAGGCTCTAAAATTTCTGCCAAAAACACTACTATCACAAAAAGTACAACTTCCTGGACAACCTCGAGAGGTGATAATAGCAGTAGACCTATTAGAAAGACTGCCCATTATAGACATTTGATAAGGACTTATAAGTGGAGGCAGTAAATCCCACGCCGGTAAAGGCAAAGAATCCATATTTAAATAAGTATTCCTTCTATCAGTTATGAAGATTCTGTCTTTTTCCCGAAAAATAATACCCTTTACCGATGGAGAGACTGATTTTTTATGCACTAAACAATCTAGAAGCTCTACGAAAGTCTCTTCCCCTTCGCCTATAACACCTATATCAAATTGAGGAAACAGTTTAAAAGTTTCTTCAGGAACAGCAGTAATATGTGGCCCCCCAACAACTATTTTTATTTTCTGATTATAGTTTTTAACAATTTTAGCTAATTTAGCAACGGAATGAATGGCAGGGGTCGTAGCCGTTAAACCCACTACTTCGGGAGATTGAGCAAGAATGCGCTTAGCTGTAGTTTCAGCAGATAATTTCTGGGCATACGCATCAATAAGAGATACGGAATATCCTTTCTGCCTAACCACCGCAGCTAATAATAATAATCCTAAAGGAGGGCTAATAGTATCAACCATAGAAAGATCCCAATCACCATATAGAATATCAACGGATAAGGAAGGATTAACTAAACAAGCCTTCATAATGAGTCACTTGATATCGAAAGGTTCGATATTTTCGCAATTGTTAAAGATACTTTACCGTCCCATTTAGTTGGAATAACGCCTTTTTTGGCTTTGCCATTCATCATAAAATATCTTTAGAAAAGTTAATACTCTGTTTGCTTATAAATATTCTAAACCAAAGCTCAATCGAAAAAAGAGAATAAATCTTGTTTGCCCTAACATAGTCGTATAATGTATCCCTATTCCAACGGAAATGTGAATCTAACAATTTCTTTAGATATGGTAATTCAAATATTCCGTTATCCTTAGTTTGTTTAGAGATTAAAAAATCATAAATAAAATCTTTTAATTCTCTACTAAACCATATTGCAATGGGGGTAGGAAAGCCCATTTTCGGTTGTTTATAAAAATCCTCTGGAAGGTATTGCTTCATAATGGTTTTTGTAAGATACTTCAAATTATTTCTGTAAAGCTTGAATTGATATGGGATTTGGGTTGCCAATTTTATCATTTCGTTATCGCATATAGGCATCCTGCTCTCAATGGAGTGTGCCATACCTACTTTATCCTCCTGTATAAAAAGCGTAGGTAGATATGTCTTTAAATATAGATAAAGCGTTCTTTCTGTATTTGTAAATTTCTTGCCGTTTAAGTATTTTGACTCTAAGTTCTCTAATGGCGAATAGCCCTTTATAGAGCGTAAGAAATCTTTGGTGAATAACTTATCTCGTTGACCTTGGCTAAACATATTAAATAATCCGTATTTAACTTCGTTGTACAAAAAGGGGGCAAAAGAAAAATAGAGAATTTTACCTATTTCATCTAGCCTGTTTTTCCAAAAATATCCTAAGAATTGTAAGGGATTGGTCTTTAAAAGGTCTTTATAAAAAGAGGCCTTGTATACCTGATAGCCAGCAAAGAGCTCATCTCCACCGTGGCCAGTAAGCACAACCTTGACAAATTTAGAGGCTTCTTTTGCAACCATATAGCCAGGTAAAGCGCCTGAGCCGAGCGTTGGTTCATCAAGGTGATAAATAACCCTCTCTATATTTTCCCGGAAATCTCTAGCAGTTATCTCTACCTCTTTTCCTTGAGCATTAATCAATCTATTGAAGACCCGGGTAACATTTCTCTCGTCGTATTTTTTTCCTGCAAAGAAACCTGTAAATGTCTTCAGGGGATAGCTAAGAAAACGCGATGCCCAAAAAGCCACACTGGGAGAATCAAAGCCTCCGCTTAAACAGCTTCCTATTTCCACATCGCTAACTAAATGCCGCTTAACCGCATTTCTAAATGTATTTTCATAAATACCCAAGGTCTCGTTTATGCCTTTGAAGGCATATTGATTAGAAAAGTCTAAATCCCAGTATTTTGCTATCTCAAAAGACCTATCATTGATTTTGGCAAAATATCCGGGCTGGAGTTTTACTATATCTTTGAAGAAAGTCTTTTCGTCAATTGTATTCTGAAAAGTAACAAAATCACAGATTGTGCGTTGCTCCGGATAGGGCTTTACTTCCTCATAGCAAAGTATGGCTTTAATCTCAGAACCCCATAATAAAATATTTTTTTTATACCAGTAATACAAAGGCTTCATCCCTAAGCGGTCACGGGCAAGCAAGAGCGTTTTATTATTATTGTCAAAAATAGCTATGGCAAACATACCATCAAATTTTATAAAGCAGTTTTCTTGCCACTCTTCATAGGCATGAATGATCACCTCTGTATCTGATTCAGTA
>ERZ1292640.597-Hain-H43-02um-R1-597-length-29500-cov-6_pt1 | contig 16686 bp, 20 predicted proteins | sample MGYA00564404_ERZ1292640 | MGnify/ENA primary metagenome ERZ1292640 (study PRJEB36523, sample SAMEA6512636) | groundwater metagenome | collected 2019-01-08 | study: AquaDiva: Metagenomics assemblies of 32 groundwater samples
GCGTCATAGCAACATTTTACCGTATTTGGTTAGTGCTAATCTACTCTAGACCCTTGTTTATTACACTTGCTCTGTTTATTATAATGGGTACGACGGGCATGTCGATGAAATACGGATGGTTTGAGATTATTGCAGAGCCCGATGCCATGCGCTATGTGCACAACGTTGTAAGCACATGGTTTTCCCTTTCCCTTCTCGGCATGGCAATCACAGGACTTATGATGTACATGTATCCCATTTGGATGAAAAAATTAATACAATAATTTTGCCATCCCTGCGACTTCTGCAGTTGAAAAAGCAGCTCTGGCGGTACGAAGGTGTCGAGTGTCATTTAACAACGTATAGAATTTTTCCCTGCCTTCTAGAGAAAACTCTTTTCTATTGATAAGTGTACTTTTCCATTCTATATTTCTATTTGCCGGGACAACGAGTAATTGTGAAAATTCCGAAGATATTTTAAGAGGTCTGGCTTTTGCAATTTCTTTCAATCCATATTTTTCAGGGTTCTCAAGTGCGTTGACCACTTCGACCAGTGCCTCTGCCCCTTTGGCAAACCCTGTTTCTGATAGTTGTTTAAATGATCGTTCATTGAGTAATCCAAGCTTTGACTCGCCAACACCTTCTATCACCACGCCATCTCCTTTTTTAACGATAAGAAACGCCATGTCTGGATTTCTGTGGTAGCCTAACTCTTTCCCCAATCCAAAGGCATCGGGATTGTGCGCCAGTGCTAATAATTCTTTTTCCAGTGGACTCCGCTCTCCAAACTCGGGATCAGCCGTCACAAGCATCTCAAAAATCTTGCCGCGCAACTGCTTGCCCCCGCCTACACCCGATCCTTTGGATGCTGCAGCTATTTCAGATTGAAACGTCTCCCACTCTATGCAGTCAAAAACATTTTTTTGGCGCTCACGATCAGGAACATAGGCTTTCTCTCCCTCAACTTTGATCAACGACTCCCACAATCTCGCACGCAGAGGATGGATAGGGGCTTCTTTATATTGAAAACTCACATCTGTTTCTCGACTTGCCATATAGGCCTGTAGTATATTTCTTTTTCTACCTATTAGCAAGGAGTTTACTATAATTATCTCCGCCTAGGAGAATCGAACTGATCTGAATTGATTCGTCTGGCGCTTTTTGGTAATATTTTTTCGCATTGTATACAACTGCTATTTCCGCTACACGGATTCAACGCCAAGCAATGAGGACACTGTCGAGGTAATCCTTCCTTTGGCTTCCACGAAATTTTCACTGTCGCTTGCCTCCACCACTCGGCTAAAGCTTCTCCACTTAAACCCGGAGGAGGCATGGGTCCATTTGGTTGATTTTCACTCATACAATATCAATTGTAACAAATAGACTCCTCTCTTGCTTTTCATTTAGATAACCAACTACCATGGACTCATGCTTTATTTTGCAGAATTATCAGGCAAAAAGGTCGTCACGCCGGAAGGCGCACTGATAGGTAAACTCGTCGACAGCATTTTTTTGGGTTCTGGACAGCCATTGGTGACTAAACTCGTGGTCAAAACTAGTTACGGCCGCCACATCATCCCCATAAGCAATGTAAAATCCATTACGAACACTATCATCGTTCCTACCGAATACGAACGCGCGGTGCTTGAGGACAATGAGCTTTCCATAAATACCCATCTTATGGATCAGCAAATTATTGATATCAAAGGCAACAAAGTGATCAGAGTAAACGACGTCGCTATCCAAGAAAAACCATATTACATCGTCGCTGGCGTGGATGTAGGACTATTGGGGATTGCGCGCTGGATGCACATCGAGCAAATCATCAATAAATACATCCTCTCCCTCTTTGGCACGTCTATGACGTCTAACTTTTTGCCTTGGGATGATATCCAGCCGGTCGAGCTTTCTCGCGGCAGGGTAATCCTAAAAAAAGAAGAGACGAAACTTACCCGACTCGCTCCTGAGGATTTAGCAGACCATCTGGAGCGGCTGTCGGTCAAAAATTTATCTAAAATTCTTGATTTACTCCCCACCGAGTACGAAGCAGAGGTTATCGCAAATTTAAATCTAGGCCGCCAACACATCCTCTTCCGCAGTTTAAAGCCAGCTCGCGCAGCGCGCATACTTTCTAGGGCTGATCCTGATGAAGCAGTAGACATATTGCTCACCCTTTCTCCCAAAAGACGAGAGCAAATCATTGCGTCTCTGGACGAGGAAACGAAAGCCAATGTAGACGCCCTGATGCCGCTTACCAAAACGGATCTTGGAAACCTAGCGACCAATGAATTTTTCACTGCAGATCCAGAAGAAACATGTGCCAATGTGAAAATGCGGCTTAAAAAATCAGGAGATTTCTCTGGCCTTCACTATATCTATGTGATCAATAAAATATCAGAACTCATTGGCGTCTTTAATCTCCACGAATTACTCCTTCAGTCAAATGACATGCCGGTCTATAAATTTATGGCACCAAACGTCGTGACCATATCCTTAACTACCCCACCGACACTGGCATTAAAAAAAATGATTAAATTTAAATTTTTTGCACTCCCAATTATCAACGAAAAACGCAAAATGATAGGACTGGTAACGATAGATGACATCGTAGAAAGTATCCAAAACAATGTATAACACTATAAAACGCTTCTTCAAACATTGGACTACACGGTTTCTTTTTATCATGGCGCTGATGGGGCCTGGCATCATCACAGCGGTCGCTGACAACGATGCAGCAGGTGTGTCTACGTATTCCCTTGCTGCTGCTACCTTTGGGTATCAGATACTCATCATCCTTATCCCTATGACTCTCTTACTGGCTGTCACCCAAGAGATTGGAGCACGCATCGCAATTGTCGCTGAGAAAGGGTTAGCAGATCTTATCCGCGAACAGTTTGGGGTCCGCGTCGCCATCTGGATGTACGGACTTTTATTTTTTATCAATCTTGTCGTCATCATCACCGACGTCTCGGGCATAAAATCAGCACTCGTTCTGTTTGGATTTAATCCTATCGTTGCATTGCCATTTATCATCGCAGGGTTGTACTTTTTTGTCATGCGGACAACATATTCGACTATAGAAAAATTTTTCTTTATCCTCATTGGATTTTACGCGACCTACATCATCTCGGCATTTATGGCCAAGCCGGATTGGGGCTTAGCTACAAAATCGTTGTTTGTCCCAACGGGGACGATAACCCCCAAATTTCTCTACGTGGCTATCGCGGTAATCGGTACTACTATCACGGCGTGGGGGCAGTTTTTCATAAACTCGTATGTCAAAGACAAGCGCATCTCTATAGAAAATATAAAGTACAACAAAATAGAAGTATATGTGGGGGCGTTTTTAACTGACGCACTCACGTTTTTTATGATAGTGGCAGTAGCGGTGGCTATTTTCCAAAATAACCTCACTATCACCAGTGCAGCAGACGCTGCGATGGCTATTCAACCGATTGCAGGCAACTTTGCCGGTGTCATGCTTGGCGTCGGGCTTTTGATAGCAGGGATCTTGGGATGTGTGATCGTGGCTCTGACAACCGCCTATGCGTTCTCTGAATTTTTTGGCTATTCAGGAAGCTTAGATGAAGACTTTCGGAAAAGTAAACTGTTTTACACGACACTCCTAGTTCAATTGGTGATTGCGACAGCAATCGTCATGCTCCCACAGATATCACTGTTTGCTATATCGCTGATTGCTAATTTCATAAACGGTCTTTTTCTGCCGGTAATATTTTTCTTTCTTTACAAAATAGCCAATAATGAATCCGTGATGGGACAATACAGAAACAACCACTGGCAAAATTTTATGCTCGTATCCGCCTCCATCGTGATTATGACTGCAACAAGTGTAAGTATCATCGGAAGCGTTATGGGGTGGTAGACTAAATCATGTCTAACAAAGATTCTGACTACCGTTTATCACTCCTCCCTATTATTTTTCGCAAAGCATTAGGAATTGGTTCATGGGTACAAGGTTCAATCCGCGAGGTGGGTGAACACGCAGAAGCACAAAGCTATCTTCAGGCACCGGGACAGGGTGAAAAAGCGTTAAAAATTACAGAGGCTGAGATAAGAAAAACCGCTAAAAAACTTGGGAAGCCTGTGACACATAGAGTCTATGCAGCAAATGAAAGATCCCAAAAGTTATTTATACAAACAAAGGGATATACACTCATAGGCACGGATGATGACGGTGCGCTCATTTTTGAAAAAGAAATACTCCCTTAAATACCTGTTTTCATCAAAACCCAAGCCGTACATCGCTCGCGACAGACACCAAAACCCCCTTCACCTGATATCGCTTTATACCTACTACAGGTACGAATATCAGGTTTTTCGAGTGTGGCTGAACAATATTCTAATTTCGTGGTACTTCCTTCTTCGCGCATGGCCCGAACTTCTTCTTGAGCAGTCCTAGATACAACCACCTCACCTCTTTGTGCAGCTAATTTTCTATTTAAAAAATCTACTTCATCATCCGTTAATTGAACAGTAGAGGAAGACCTTTGCGCCTTTGATCGTGGGTGTTTCATGGCTGTATAATACTGACATCTTCAATAAATAACAACAGGCAATCTGAGAGCTATATGTTTACTATATATATGGTCAGACACGCGGACATCCGGTAATTTTTGCATGGAGAACGATTCCTGCAATATGGGCTATCTTTATTTGGACTAGCTTTTTTACTGCCTCCACATAAGAAAGACCTTTTTCATCAACCGGACTCACATGAGAACGTACCGATTGAAATTTCACGATCTCAATTTCTGCATCTTTCATCAATGGTCCAGTAGCAAACACAGGACAATATGGTCTACCCTCTTGGGGACAAGCTGACATAAGCCCATAGTATAGCAAATATTGATCTCTTATGCACACTCCCAATTTGGATCGCCAAGCAGTGGATCTATTGTGTCAGATATTGCACAATCCGAGCACACCTTTTGCTACAAAACGACGTGGATTAAAAGTCTTTTCCTTACTAAATAATATAGCCAGAGCCAATGCGGTTCCCGCTGATAGTTCTCCCACCGTACTTGCAGCAAAACGCATAGCTTCAACTTGTTCGTCATTCTTTGGAATGTGTATTCGTGCTAGTGGACCGACAAAAAGGATATTCTCTGACACAACACGCGTACTTCTGGGTGTATCCAACCGATGATTTATATGTCTACTTTCCAAGTAGGGCGGAGTATCGCTTATATCTGGAAAATCAATCCCATTCGAAAACTGAATCGGGGGAGGATCAGCTGGCAAAAAATCGGGAGTCGCAACGATGATGCTAAACTGATCATCTGATTGTCTTTCTTCAATCGGTCTTTTATGTAGTTCTTTCATGTCTTTGCGTCTCCAAACACACATATAATACGACTATTATCGGATAAAAACAAAAAAACAAAAAATATGAAAACTTACCAACGCCAAGCGCTAACACGATACTAAACGTCTACGTTGTCTTTTTGGTATGCGGCCGCGTAGGTAAAAGACAACTTGGATTTCCTCCATTACGCGTCAATATTTTTCGTAAAGAGAAGTTTGGTAATAGAAATTGCCACTAGTCAATCAAAAAAAGTCGTATTATACTCTCTCGATATGGTAACTCCTCCTCCGACCGTTTTAACTACTTGTGAACGATTTCCTCATCAAAGAATGGTTGCACAGGCTGCAAGACCGCGATGTGAACACGCTCGTGCAAGACTCTGCGCACTAAGCGAAGTCACGAATATGAGAAGTTGTGTTTATCCTGATATTAAAGCAATCACACCTGATGACAGAAAACTACTCCATCACGAAAAACTCAATCAACTATAAAGGGATGGAGATAATTCCCTTTTTACATCCACTCATTCCACCACTGTTTTCGCAAGCTTCACAGCCTGAGAACGAAAAAATTTCTTTAACTCATCAAGTGTCAGAGGTGTCCGCATGCGCGGCAAAAACGTAAAATCTTCAACCGCCAAAAAATCTGATGAAATGAGCAGTGACTCTATATCCATGCGAAATTTTTCAGCAACTGCGGTACGTAAATCCCAAAAAGTAAATTTTTGTAATAAAAAATATAAATCAACGAAATCTTTGACTTCCTGACGCTGGGTGATTGTTTGGAGCTTATTGGTAGCAATATCGATGAGGCTATCTACTTTCAGATCACCTATGCGTCGACCTGAATCTTCAATCTGCGGATATGGATATTGAGCAAAATCAACTTTGAGTTTTTCTCCGTCCGGAAAATGCAAGATATATATAAAAACAGGATCAATTACACGAGCAGTAATACTACCGCTTACTCCTACTATATCTGATAGTATTTGAAATACTTGCTGACTATCCCAACGATTTTTTGAAAAAATATCAATATCTTCGCTTTCCCGATGATTGAGATAAAATGAAGAAAGCGCCGTACCACCAGTAAAATATCCCTGATTGGTAATATAGGGATTGTGACTTAAGGCGTCTAAAACAATTGCCTGCTTTTTGGTGAACTGAGGTATTTTCCCCATATAAGTAACTCAAATAAACTTTTAATTTTTGGGAATAATTGCAATTTCTCCCAATACTTTTTTACATCAGCAAGTTTAATTTTTTCTAGCGGTTCAGGACCATAATTTAACGTACGCTCAAGAATTTTAATGCGTCCAGCTTCGGTTTTTTCCAATTCTTTGCGATCGTAATCCCAGATGAATGCCATGTCGTAAGTATACCACACCACTATTACATCCGCTCAACGCGATGTGTCGCACGGTCTTCTACCACCATAGTATTTAAGATCGAGCAAAGAGCCAATTTATTTTCTGTTGATCTCTTACTCTCCTCGCCCTGCACTCATTCTGACACGTCCCTTCAAAATAAAAGCCATCTCGATTAGCCATATCAAGACAATGACCTATGGAGGGCAACGACGAATCTGCATCAATGCAAACAAAATGTTCTTTTCTTGCACCTCCTCCTTCTTCTTTCGCTTGCGGCACATATACTTCCCCTCGTTGTGCTGCAAGTTTTCTATTCAAGAATTCTGCTTGCTCTTCAGATAATGCAACGGTCGCAAGAGAATAGTGTAATTGCTTTGAAAATGGGTGCTTCGGAGGCATAATAGTATTTTATATCAAAATATTTATAATACGGCTTATTACTTTGGAGAGTTGGACTCTACCGTACCACACCAACAGTATCTACCAAAGCAATGGATAAACTACCTCGCCATCCAACCAATCCTCGCTTTAACACACCTGTGCGTAATTTTGGATCACCTATATTGAGTCGACAAGATGACACGGGGAAAATTTTTACAATCATACATGTGTTATATCAAACAAGTTATCGGATTGTCAAGGCGATCTAAACCAATATTAATTCCTCAAACAAGATAAATGCATTTTGACAAGCGCCAGTCACATCCTCTCAACCGTCTGAATTCCGAGAAGATACAACCCATTACGAAGAACTTGTGCTGTGGCTGCTGTAAGCGCTGTGCGGTGACCTGCATTCTCTCCTTCTCCTAATATCGTGTACTTGGCATAAAACGCATTAAAGGCTGAAGCAAGCTCAAAAAGATATTTGCAAAGCATGCTTGGAGCAAACGTGGCCGCTGAATCTGAGACAATTTGCGGGTAGAAATGGATGAGACGGGCGATGAGGCGCTCCTCGGGATTAAGATCGATAAGACTAATGTGACTCATAAGATTTATAGGACTCATTTGAGTCTGTGACTTTTGTAAAACGCTCTTGCATCTGGCGTAGGTGTAGAGAAGGTATGGGCCACTATCACCGTCAAAAGAGACGGAGTTATTTAGATCGAATGCAATTTCTTGATTGATAGAAACTCGAAGAAACGCATACTTTACGGCGGCCACCGCTGCCTTTTCTGCAATGTTTTCCTGATCTGATTCTGTATAGTTTGATTGATTAGTAGCTAGTATGTTCTTTATTTCCTTTTTCGCTTCGTCAAGAAGCCGCTCGCCCAAAACAACATTGCCACTTCTTGAGCTCATTTTGCCGCTTTTTAAGTTCACCCAACCATATACCAGATGATATTGTTTGTCTCGGGTATCTGGAAATAATTGAGCAAGCGCTTCGAACATGACGCGCGTATACCCATATTGCTCAGGGCCTAAGACGTGTAATACCAAATCAAGATGATATTCATCAAATTGAAGCCTGCCTAGCCCCATATCTTTTCCTTCATACGTCGGATTGCCTTCTGAACTGATAAAAACCCGGTTATGAAGGCCAACTTTCTCTCCAGCAAAAATTATAGCGCCTTCACTTTTTTCAAATATACCTTTTTCCAACCCTTCTAACACATATTTTTTTCCTGTTTCGTACACTTCACCTTCAAAGTAATAACGGTCGTAGTGAGTACCAACGCGCTTATATATGGCTTCAAAGTAGTCTAAGCTCCATTGTCGTGTCTCTTTATATAATGGATACACACTCTCGTCTTTGGCGTATATTTTAATATTTATATCTTTAATAGCTACTTTAGCCTCATCTGAGGCTTCAAACGCCGCAGAACCTGCCGCATAGGCTTTCCCTAAAAATTCAACTTTTTCGTGAATTTCTTTAACACGCATAGATTCAACCTGATCAGCAAACTCAGAAACGTTCATCAGTCCATACAATGCTTTCGCGATATGCATACCCACGTCTCCTTGATAATTGGCTCTGATAATCGTGTGCCCTGTGGCTTCCAAAAGACGAACCACACACTCGCCTGTCGTAATATTACGTAAATGCCCGATATGAAAGGCTTTGTGGGTATTGGGATGAGCAAATTCAACCATGATGGTCTTAACCTCCTTTAAAGAGCTCGTACCATAGCTCTCCTTGAGTTTTAGCACTTCAGAGACGCTATTGCTAAGACTAGCTTCGGTCAAAAAGATGTTTATAAACCCTGGTGTGACTACCTCAATGTGATCTATAGCCTGTAATACATATCGATATGCTGAATCACCTGATATCTTCTGATTATCTTTAATACTATTTAGATCTCCACTTATGCGTTCAATTATCAACTTTTCACTTTTCACTCTCTCCGCGACCTGTAGTGCGATGTCCATCGGTGACTTCTTGAGTTGCTTAGATAACTTCATCGCCACATTTGTGGTGTAATCGCCATTGGTTGGATTTTCTGTCATCACTACGTCAACACTGACATCGTTGACGCCAATGTCCTTAACAATTTTTTGAAATAACTGTTGGAGATGATTTTTCATAACATAAGTCGCTTAGGTCAATTAGGACACTTGCGCTGTTTAGGTAATTATCGCACAATTTTTTTAAACAACAATATCGATAGTTTCTGGATGCGTTTTATCCATCCAATAGATAGTCGCTTCTCCACCACAGAAACTCGTTGCTACATCAATGAATTCCTTGCTCGCACACTCCATAATCGATTTATTTACATCAAAAAATCCATCCATGATAAAAAAGCCATTGATTGTCTCATCGGTCATCTTCGTTCGCTCACACTGACGCCAGTTGAGGGCTCTGGTCGACAAATCGATATCATCACCCCAAACTAATTCACCTGTAAGCGCGGGTTTCGGTTTATCGCCACCGATTGGAAACCACTGTTCCCCACCCTTGGCTACAAATAAACGGAAATTACCCCTGAGCACATCTAAATTCTCCCCGCCAAACGGTGTGAGATATTTCAAGCTGATAGCGTTGTATATATTAACTATCGGATTGATATTAGGAAGTTGCCCGCCCTCAAGAACTCGCTTGGCTAATGCAATATGAGCCGGCCGACGTATTTCTGGATCTGTTCCAAATTTTTTAAATGCATCAAAATATATCGTTATGCGTTGATCTTGCCAAAACTGATCTAAGGTCACTGTTTCTCGAAGCGCTGCTTCTGTATCACGAAGTAACGTTAATGCTTCATCTTTTCCCTTCCTATTATCAAACCCTCTAATAATCGGTAATCCGATAATAAGAGTTGGTAATAATTCAAAAACTTCTTTTTCTACAACAAATTTCATATTAATTATCTTTCGTTGTCTTTTACCATAGCGGCCGCTAGTGTAAATGACAACATACGTACTAAATTAACTATTTTTTCCAACTTGATTAGCTAGTTTCATCTGTAATGAGTATACCTCAATAAATCCCGCAGAGGCATTGACGTTGTATTTATAGCCGCCTGACGTCGTAAATGAAGCATGGTGCATGGCGTACGGAGAGGTCATCGCAACGACTGTGGTCGTGCCTTTGTATAATTTGACCGTCACCTCTCCCGTCACCTTCTGATTTATCGTTTCATTAAAATTATTTATGGCAGACATAACTGGATCAAACCATTTCGCACCATAACAAAGATATGCCCATTTGATGTCAAGCTGATTTTTTAGCTCGTTTACCTCTCTTGTAGACACGTACTGCTCGAGCGCTTTATGCGCGGAAATTATCACATGGCCCGCTGGAAGCTCATACACGCCTCTATCTTTTAGTCCTATCAGACGATCTTCCACAAGATGAACCACCCCCACGCCATGCATGCCAGCTATTTTGTTAAGCATCATAATAAGCGACGCTAACTTCATCTTTTTACCATTTAATGCGGTCGGTATCCCCTTATTAAACGTTATTTTTATAAACTCCTCTGTATCGGGCGCGTTTTTAGCTAATGTATACGTCGTCAAAAACTTCTCCACCTTTGGAATAAATTGCGGATCCTCTATCTCCCCACCTTCCCACGTCATGCCCCACATGTTGTCATCCACACTGTACGGAAAATCCAAACTTGCAGGCACAGGAATGCCGTATTTTTGCGCATAATTAATTTCTTCATTGCGGTCCATGTCCCATTCACGAACCGGTGCAATAATTTTGATATCAGGATTAAGAGTCAACATATACCCTTCTAAACGCACCTGATCATTGCCTTTCCCTGTGCATCCATGCGCTATAGCGTCCGCTCCAACTTCTTTTGCCACCTCAACTGCCTTAGCGGTCGTAATCGCGCGGCCAATGGGAGTGGAGAGATGGTACTCACCCTGATAACTGGCATTTGCCTTAATACCCAAGGAAATATACTTTTGGGCAAACTCATCTTTGACATCCAAAACAATCGCTTTTTTCGCGCCAAACTTGAGCGCTTTCTTTTGGATAGCAACTAAATCATCATTCTGTTGCCCGAGATCCATGGTAAGCGTCACGACTTGCGCCTTATATGTATCTTGAATCCACTTGAGCATAACACTGGTGTCCAAACCCCCTGAATACAACAGCAGGACTTTCTTGACTTCACCCTTTTTGGCTTCATGTGATGCTACTTTGATATAATTTGTTTTATTTTTCATATTTATTTGTTATTAAATGTTTTATATGCGTGTTTAAAAGAGTAATACTACGGACTCGATCTGTATTTTTTCGTGAAAGCCATGCTTTATGTGCCGAAAGCTTCTTTTTGAGCTTTTTCAAACTTGTTTTCATACTGTTTTTCCCAGGAGACCCGTAGGATTTCGTACACGCAATAATCTTTTTGGGGTCAAGATCAAGTTTGTCGCTGCCCGCTTTCACCATCTTTTCTACAATTACTTTCGCTTCACGCATAGATATATGTTTCTCTTGAATAATTTGCTCCATCACCGTCGTCGCACCGATAAAGCCTTTGTGACACCACTTCTCCATAACGCCTGTGTTGATAATCAACGTCTCTAACACTCCTGAAAGAACGATTGGCGCAAGTTTGCATTCGTTGACAAGATCCATAATGATATACTTCGTCCATTGGGAATCGCGGTTGTAGCCAATAAAATTGCTCTTGCCCATAGACAACAAACTCACTAACTGCCCCTGAGCAAATCCTGCTTTGCCTTTAATCACTTCTAAAGGATCTGGATTTTTCTTTTGGGGCATGATGGAGCTGCCAGTACTAAACTGATCAGAAAGTTTGACCATCCCAAATTCAGGCATCGCCATGAGAATCAACGTTTCAGCAATAAGTGAGAGATGATTCATGAGAGAGACTACTTCAAAGCCCAAATCCGCTTCCGACTCCCAACGATTCGTAATTGCATCCATAGAATTGTGATCCGGCCCATCAAATGCGAGTAATTCAGCCGTCATTTTTCTATCTATAGAGAAGCTCGTACCATAAGACACAACGTTTCCAAGCGGGCTTGTGTTGTGTAATGGAAACCATGATTGAAAACGATCAATATCGCGAATAACCATGGATGCAAACCCTGCAAATGTATGACCCAGAGTCGTCACCATCGCATGCTGGTGATGGGTAAACCCAGCCATTGGCACTCCTTTATATTTATCTGCTAATAGAAGAAGTGTTTGTGATAAACCGATGCTGTTGTAAACAAATAAAAGTACCGTATCACGCACATACAGTTTCATATCAGTGACAACTTGATCATTTCTTGAACGCGCAGTATGAAGCTTGCCGGCCACCTCTATCCCCAATTTTTCCATCAACCATGATTCGATATTGGTGTGAACGTCTTCTTTGGACGGATCAAGAACAAATGTTTTACTTTTCTCGAGCTCGTTTAATTCATCAAGTATCTTTGCGGCATCAGCCGCAGGCATAATCCCTGTTTTTGCCAGCATGACACAGTGTGCTTTATTCACCCATACGTCGTACGGCAAAAGCGCCACATCAGCGGGCGGCACGCCGACCACATCGCGACCTGCAGTAAATGCTATAACTGCTTTTGTCGGCGCTGTATTAAATGCCGCACCCCAAAGTTTGTTTGTTTGTTTTGTTTTCATATAGATTCCTTTCGCACAAATCCACTCGATCTTCCCTTTCGCCTTAGCTACTATTCGTAGCGCGACTCGAGGAGCGATCTTTGGCGGATTGATCGGCTGCTAAACTCGTAAGACTCGTTAAGCAGCCATCAAAAAAACCGTCCGCTCGGATCTCTCCCGGTAAAGACCGAGAGAAGTCCGATAGGACGGTTCAAAAAACCATGGTGCCACCTATCTTCGCAACTCGTTTGTAGAAACAAATAATCTCGCTGTAAAAGCCTTGACAGCGAGCGAGTTGCCTCGTTTATGTTTCTTACTTTCCTTCGACAAGCTCAGGATTTCTTCAGAAACTGCCTCCCCATCTCGAATGGATCAAAAGCTATTCAATTGTTGCAATACTTTACTACAGGCTTTTGGCGTTGTCAATATATCAATTTTTCCATCATGTATAATAAACTCCATGAAGACTATTCGAGCATGCATATTCCCTGTTCTTTTTTTTCTCATGCTTCGTATTCTTTTCCTCACCAGTCTGCCTATCGTCAATGATGAGTCAATGTATCTTCACTGGGGAAACGACTTTATAACCTTCTGGTCTAATCCTAGTATGCCACTTTCTCTACAAGGCAAACAAGCGCTTACAGCACTTACACTAGGCATTGCACAAACAATGCCGATAGATCCGCTTGTTGCAGGACGACTCGCGTCAATTGTATGTTCATTGATCGGATTATGGGCATTTATCAGGGTAGCAACAAAGGTGCTACACAATACGTACGCCGTCTTTGCGACACTTCTTCTTTCAAGCAGTCCACTTCTTCTTTTTTTTGATCGACTTGCCCTGCCTGATTCTATCGTAGCGGCAAGTTATATGTGTGCGCTCTATCTCTGGTTACTGCTTACCGAAAAACCAACATTGAAAATGTCTATACTTTTGGGAATAACGATTGCAATAGGATGGTGGTATAAATCAACGGCACTACTTATCATTCCATCCATTATCCTTTCCTCGATCGTATATATGGTTCATAACCATAAACATAATCTCACACGATACATACTATATACTTGTGTATCATTGCTAACCGCATTTACAGGGTCCCTTGCCCTCATGTACACAATATTTTCCAATCGTATCGTACCACTTTCTCAAACTGGACATGTTTTTACTCTAACTCAATTACTTACCATTCCATGGTCAATTTGGCTACGAAATGTAGGCATTACTCTCCAAATGCTTTGTGTGTTTAGTTCTCCTTTTGCCTTTCTTTTTGGCATCCTTTTCCTATTCAAAAAGAAACTTACTATAACACAATGTATCATTTTTGTTTGGGCCATAGTCCCTATCATGATAGAGATTTTCCTCGCACACATCTATAACAGTCGCTATATGATCATCGCCATCGCACCGAGCATTCTCGTTTTTGCCATAGGACTTGAACGTATAAAGCAGTGGAAACGAACAAGTCAACTAATCGCCTTGTCCACAAGCATCATACTAAGCGTGCTACTCATCGCTCAACCGTTAACATTCTATCGCATCACTGCTGTACTCCCACAGGTTCACCGTGACCTTACCCAATACGTTGCCGGATGGTCATCTGGTTGGGGTGTGCAAGAAGCTTCTCACTTTTTGCAAAAAGAAATAGGGCTTCGTCCAGCAATTATTTTTGTACGAAACGACAGTGGAAACCCAGAAGACGGCATGTATGTGTATTTTTCTAAAACAAAACACATCAAAGTACTTCCAATAACGTACATAAACCAAGTAATTGCTTCCACGCCACGTGGTACTGAAATCGCCTCCTATTTCGTTTCTCGCGGCAATCAACTGGCGGGTATAGAGTCACGCCTCACAGAGCTTGTACGATTTACCAAACCCCTTGATACCGAATATGTTGGAATTTATAAACTGAAGATGCAATAATTTCGCTCATTGTGAGGGTAGTAATACCCATCTATAGCCGTGCTGACAAATAGTTGAAAATATATTATAAAATACGTATGGTGTTTGACTTCGACACGTATTAAAAGCGACTTGTCCGCAAGAACGAGGAGAAAGTAGTTGACAGTAGCTTGTTATAGTCGCATGCAATACCAAATATAATATGTGTCAATTATTAGTCCTACTATAAGCTCTTTATTCCACTTTATACCCTCTCAATACTCTCTCAGCCGTTTGTATCGCGCATTTGTATATTTTACCGTACTTTTAAAAACGTGAATTCCGTTATTTATACGCGCCAAAATAATTAATTAGAAACAATTTTTCGAAATATATCCCATAGTTTAAAACTATGTAACCTATAGTTTAGCTTCGATAGCCTCAAATTCCCGCATCTGATTTGACGCCTCACTCTCTATATTCTGTAATATATCTATGACCACATTTTTTACTTCGCAATCTACACCAAACCTTATTCATTTGGCGCAGCGCCACAAGGCGCAGAACACAGATATTGCTCGTTATAGCTATATTGTTTTACGAATTTATGTCAAATCTTAAAAGATATACTATAAGCCAAGCAACTAAGCTCTTTGGTGTTTCCAAAAGTACACTTCGACGATGGGTGAAGCTTGGGAAAATTCACACAACGATTGATCCACAGGGAACACATCTTTTTTCTCAACAGGAACTTGAGAATGTATTTTCTCGACGCGTCAATCCGGTCCCACAAAGTACAACCCGCAACGTGTCTGCCATGTTGACCATCCAGGAAGCCGCCATATACGGAAATATTTCGCCGAGCACATTGCGTCGTTGGGAGACTGCAGGTCTTATATCAACCCAGCGCACTGTGGGCGGCGCTCGAAGATTTCGTACGACGGATATCGATGCTCTCATCAATTCGCACACACTCTATCAAAAAGTATCATTACCTATCGGACCAGAACATGAATTGACAGCGCCACACTTCCTAAACGATGCCAAATTACTTACAAAAAAAGCTACCCCAATTCCAATAATTCCGATAATTCCTCTCGTCTCAGGAGCTGCGGGACCGGTGCTAACGCCAACAACCGTTCCACCAGCAATCCCGCCGCCACTGGCGCCAGCAATCCCAAATCCGGTCATTATACCTTCATCCCCTATTCCTGCCCCAATTCCTCAAAATTTTGTCAATCATTTTTGGCGATCTCCGTATGGAATTGTAATGCTCGTTGGCGTAGGACTTTTATCAGCTGCGGCTTTACTTTTACAAATTTATGGATTTACTGGTGGATGGCAACGAACGCTCGTATCTTTAGCAAAAGAAGGGACAATTGCAGTCGATGAAAAAACGCGCCAAGAAATGATAAAACAGGCACAGGTACTCGGTGCAAGTGGAAAAATCGGACCAACAGGAGTCACTGGAGGTACTGGTGCAACGGGCGCACTAGGCCCTACTGGATCAACAGGAGGCACGGGAACAGAAGGAACTATCGGTGAAAAAGGAGTTACAGGCGCAACAGGTACAACGGGAGGTATTGGCGCGAGTGGTACAACTGGATCTTCAGGACCCACTGGTTCCACTGGAACTGTTGGACCAACAGGCTCTACAGGGGCAACGGGAAATGCAGGGCCTACAGGCAGTACGGGAATAACTGGTTCAGCTGGACCGACTGGTATGACAGGAGCTACTGGTGCAACGGGAGCGACGGGCGATGCTGGCGCGAGTGGACCAACAGGTTCTACCGGTGCTACAGGAAATGCAGGACCCACCGGAAATACGGGTGCTACAGGAAATGCAGGACCCACCGGATCCACAGGGTCTACTGGTGCAACGGGAAATGCAGGACCAACTGGCCCTACTGGAAGCGCTGGAACTGGAGGAAATCTAGGACCAACAGGGTCAACAGGAACGACTGGTAGTACGGGTGCTACGGGAGAAATTGGTCCTACAGGAACTACAGGGACAACGGGACCAACTGGAAATGCGGGTCCAACCGGAAGCACAGGTTCCACAGGTAATGGTGGACCAACGGGAGTAACTGGTTCAACTGGGACTA
>ERZ1292640.1989-Hain-H43-02um-R1-1989-length-16684-cov-9_pt1 | contig 16684 bp, 10 predicted proteins | sample MGYA00564404_ERZ1292640 | MGnify/ENA primary metagenome ERZ1292640 (study PRJEB36523, sample SAMEA6512636) | groundwater metagenome | collected 2019-01-08 | study: AquaDiva: Metagenomics assemblies of 32 groundwater samples
TATTGGCGTTTATTCGCGTTCATTCGCGGTTCGACCGAATCGTTACGGCTCAGAGTTCACTTTCCTTCGGAATTCATGGAACGCGAAATAAAACTGGGCTGGCGTGGCGCGCGAGAATTACGGTAGAGGAGAAGCAAGCCGGTGATCAACACAAGCAAGGAGCCGAGAGCCAGAAATCGCCAGGAAGTGACATTCTGATCCGGCGGAACGATCACCCCTGCCGGGGGCGGAGTTGAAGCAGCCTTGCTCGCCAAGGCGGTTGACGGGGCGCTTTGCGCGGGCGAGCGCTCCCGAGCCTGTCCGGAAGCCGGTTCAGACGCAGCGCGTGTGGCGGAGAGAGGAGTTACAGAGACTGTCGGTTGAGCGGTGGTCGTTCTTGCAGGGGGAGACTCGGTGGCTTTGCGAATGACTATTTCAGCCACGGTGGGTTTGGCCGGCTCGGTTGGTTCTTTGGCGACTGGCCTTTTGGTGGGGGGAGAACCTTCGATGGGGGCCGTGCTTGGCAGAGGTGCGGCAGTTTGAGTTGCCGTTGCTGGTTTCAGAATGTTTGGGCTGGGAGCAGGTGGCGGAGCTAACGGTTCTGGCTGAGGGATTGGCTTGCCGATATCCGGGCCCGCGGCACCAGGCGGAAGTGGCGTTGCCGCAACCGCTTCGACCTGTCTTGCGGTCGGAGGCAAAGCGACTGGTGTTTGGGTTGGCGGCATTTCCTTTGCCGAGTCTGGGACCGGCTCCTTCTTTGCCGGTTCAATCGGCGGTGCCGTGGGCGGAGTCGCTGCAACCGTCGAAGGTGCCGGCAGTGGAGCGACGTTAGTGACAATAGTTGGCGCCAAGGCCTCTTGAACGGTGCGGCGCGGTGGCGGCAGGTCCGGCAGCACGATGACCGAGCCGCCGGTGTGGACACTCCAGGAATTCAGTGCGCCATCCTGAGCCACGAACATCGTCACAAACGGCTTTTTCTCACGGCGCAGACTGCGGGCATACTGGCGATAAATGGCGTTGATACTGCGATCAAAGGGAGTGCCGACAATTGGCTCGTCGCCGTCACTGATTATGAAAACGGTGAGTGACTCAGTGGATTGGACGGCTTTGAACATTTCAGCCAGGGCTTTGTCGATGCGCGTTTGTTTTTCAAATTTTTCTTTCCTGAGCAAATAAACGGCGCGGTCGGCCAAGCTTTCGCTTTGTTCCGGGGCCCACTGGTAGATGGGGAACCGGCGCGTCTCGACCTCCTCATTAAACGTCCAGATGCCCACGGTGTCTCCGCGTTGCATGCGTCCCTGGACGCCGGTGACGATCAATTCACGAACGGTGCGGGCGGTGGCCTCCTTGGTGCGGGCCATGGAAAAGGAGGTGTCGATCAAGATAAGATAGCGATAGGCCGGCGGCGTATCCGCGGTGGCAGATGCGGCCAGGAGAATGCCGGGCGGCAGCAAAGCGAAGAATGCGAAAATCGATAGGAGAAGTCTCATGAGGTCCGCGCCTTTCTAAAGCGATTCAGTTCACGCCGGTTATGATGATGCAACTCGCGGTTCAAGTCAGTCAGGGCGCTCTTGACCGCGTGAGCGAAATTCGCGCAACTCGAGGCCAGGCCGCCCACCGAGGCAATCATGGCCCGCTCGGCCGTGTCGTCCGTCACGACCAGGACTTCGCCGTAATCTTGCAGGCGATGGACGGCGCGCTCGATCAGTTGGTCGGCCGTTTGCCCGGCTTTGGAGTAAAGAATCTCCATCTCCGGCGAGGAAGGCATAGCCGGTGTGCCGGGCCGGGCGTTGGCGCCATCAAAAACGATTGTGATCGGCGTGCCAATGGCGTCGCGGTATTGGGTCAGCCAACTGACCAACTCGTCCCGGGCGGCAGCCGAATGGCGCGGCTGGCCCGGGGCAATGTCCGGACAGCTATGCAAGACGCTGAAGCCATCCACCAGTATTCGGACCAAAGCCATGAGATCAGATTAGACATAAACCGGAAAATTTACAAAGGGATTGAATCAATAGCGATGCGTTCATTGCCAACGCCTGTAAACTGGGCTGGGTCAGAACTGTCCTTAGCCGGAAAAGGGTTTTGAACTTCAGCGGTAAAGCATCCGAGCTTCACCGATGACTTTTCGAGGCTCATCGTTGAGGAGCTGAGCCTCATCCCTTCTTCGCACTCGGTTGACTTCATCGCCGGGCCGAGATAGTCTGGTGGCGTGAAAGCCATCGAATTTGAGACCGAGTTGCATGGCGGCGAGGAGTTGCCCATTCCTCCCCAGGTTGCCTCACAGTTGCCCGAGACGGGGAAGGCCAAGGTCATTTTGTTGCTCGAAGAAGACTCCGAGGACGCGACGTGGCGGCAGGCGGCTTATGAGCGATTCTTGAGCGAGGACTCCCCCGAGGACTCGGTCTATGACAAATACGTTTAAGGTCGGCGACATCTTCATCTGTGCGTTTCCCTTCACCTCGGGCCAATTCAGCAAACCACGCCCTGTTTTGGCTCTGATTGACCTCGGGCCAGACTGTCTGATCGCGCGCATCACATCAGTGCTGTACTCTGGCCGGCTGGACGTTCCACTCACTCACTGGAAACAGGCCGGCTTGGAGAAACCTTCGGTCGTTCGACTGACCCGCCTCGTGACTGCCGAGAAAACGCTTCTCAGGACCAAAATCGGCAGCCTCACGTCCGCAGACCTGGAGGCCGTTAGAAATGCCTGGAACCAACACATGCGGTTGTAAGGGCGGAATTTCCACGCCGCCACACCGTCACACCACCGAACAAATCCACCGCGCATGCCGCTAATCAACTCAACTGCGAATGAACGCGAATGAACGCGGGAATGTGGTGGTGATTACCGCCTATCAGATCGATGAGTGACTACGGCTACCATTGCGAATGGTGCGAGGGCACGGTGCGGGAGAAAATCCTGCCGCGCGAAGTTTTCCGCCACGCCCGAGGCTTTGTCATCCTGGAGGACGCGCCCGTCGGAGTTTGTGACAACTGCGGGCACAAATATTACAGCGCAAAAATCCTCCACCGCGTCGAAGGAATCGTCCTCCACCGCGAGAAAGCCGAGCGAACCGAAGCGATCCCCGTCGCCCACGCCTGATTTCATCCGCTGCAGGCGAATGACCCGCCGACCGAGCCTGCCTTGAATTCACCATTCCTCATCGTAATTTTCCTTTACGCCCCCATCCATCGCGGATTCTAACTGGCGCCTGACCTTCCGTTCAGCGGGCAGAACGGAAGAACAGACGAAGTTCTCTAAAGGCGTTCCGATCTATTTCGGAGCGCCTTTTTGCATTGGGCCGCCCGTCTTTGGATTGTTCTCCTCGCGCACCACGAAGTGCGGTCGGAACTGCTCCAATTTCTTGCGGCCAATTCCCGGCACGTTTTTCAGATCGTCCAGGCTCCTGAAGGGACGAGCGGCGATGATCCTGGCGGCAAGAACACGTCCGATTCCCTTGACGGCCTGCATTTGCTCCGGCGTTGCATTGTTCAGATCGATTGGACCGGCCGGAGTCTCCGCAGCGGTTGTGCGCTCTTGGAGTTGCTTCAATTCCTGCTCTTCGTGCCGTTGAGAGCCACGAAGTTCGGCAATGCGATTGGGGTCGCTCTCCGCCCAGATGCCAGCGCGCTTCAACACGGCCGCTACTTCCAGATCGCGCAAGCGTCCGGCCATCTCGTCTCGGGAGATCTTCTGTGGCGTTTCTCTGCCGATTCCGTAGGTGCGAGCGTAGCCGTGTTGAACCAAGAGCGTAGCGAGATCATCGCCGTCCTCCGTGGTGATAAAACCGTAAACGCGGCGTTCTGTTGATCTCCCCAGCGCGTTGGCAAAAGCCGTATGCAGCGTAAACGGCTTCGACAAAACCTGTTCAACAAACTTTCCCGCTTCCTTGCCGAAGTGAACCACCCGTGTCGCGTCGGGCAGGCCAAAGTAACGCGCCTGTTCCCGGACGCGCTGGGCATCGCTCGTGGCGGATGTGGAGGCTTCGGGACAATCAACGAAGTAAAGCCGCACGTGAATCTGACTGTCGCCGACATCGATGTAGAAACTGTCCCCGTCGTGTGGCTGATTTTCGACCAACCGGGCGGAAGCGAACGACTGAAGCTTATCCGTTGGCCGAAGAGGACTTTCACTTCTCCGACCGTGCACGCTTGCAGGCGCAGCAGCGTCGGGTGTCCTCAGCCGATCTCGGTCAGATGCGTTAGGATCGGCTGAGACAGACGATGTTACACCTTCCCCAGCGAGTGATGGGCGCAGTGTCGAGATGCACCCGGTGAGAGCAGCAAACAAGAGCAACCCCGGGATTGCCAATAGACACAGGACATCTTTGCGGCCACGGAAAGTCATTCGCAAAGTCTGCACCAGAATCGGCCCGCTGGCAACTCAGAGAGGGGTTTACGCCGTGGAGCCAGCGTGAGCAAATGACGACGCTGATCGCATGGGCCACTGACCGGCGCGCCCAAATAACTGCCTGCCAATCACGCAGCCTTGGAAGCAGACTTTGGCTTTCAGGCGTTGCCAGACAGTCGCACCGTGAAACAGATTAACTCTGCATTTTGCAGGATATTGAGTTAGATTCAATGGCAGGCCTGAAGAGGGCTTGCCATTAGACGAAAAACCAAAGCCCGGTCGAAGATGCCATTTTACGAATACGAGTTGTGCGAAGGCGAGTGCAAGGCCTGCGGTGGAAGGTTCACTCTGCGGCGACCGCTCTCGGCGCCGGAACTGACCCAATGCCCGGCGTGCAGGAAACCGGTCCGCAAGGTCATTTCTCTGGTGAATTCGCCGATGAAGCTGAAACCGCTTTCAGTTTCGGATGCGAAGAAGGCCGGTTTTACGATTTTGAAGCGCGTTGGAAAAGGGGAATACGAACGGCAGTAAAACGGATAATCCCTCAATCACCGCGGGCGGAGCGCTGGCTTGTAGCCGGCTTGCCACGTCTGATCCCTCCAAGCCGGTTGGAAACCGGCGCTCCACCCGCCGTGACTGAGGGCATTCCTAAAACGGCAGCAAATGTATTGCGAAAGGCCATGAGGCTGCCTAACTTGCGCACGTGAAACTGTCGGTCAAGAGTGATTACGCCGCCCGGGCTGTGATTGGATTGGCCCGCCATTATCAAAGCGGAGTGGCGGTGCGGGCGGAGGATTTGGCGATGGAGCAAGGCATTCCCGCCAATTACCTGGTGCAAATTCTCATCGAGCTGAAATCCCAGCAAATTGTCAAAAGCCTGCGGGGCAAGGAAGGCGGTTATTTGCTGGCGCGGCTGCCGGCAGATATTACATTTGGCGATGTCTTGCGCTGCGTGCATGGCCAGGTTTTTGATTCACCGGCGCTGGCTGATCCGAAATGCCCGCCTGAGCTGCGTTCGGCCTGGCAGAAGTTGAAGAAGAACCTCGAGAAAACAGCCGATGCCATCACCTTCCAACAGTTGATCGACGAAAGCACCGCCCGGGAAAAGATGTACTACATCTGACGTGACCGAAGCGATGGGGTAAAATCCGGCGGCTCTTTCATCGTTAACTCCTGAGTTTAAACCACGAAATACACGAAACACACGAAAACAGAACGGGACAGCAAAGGCACTTTCTCACCCGCCGGGTGAATGATCCGCTGGTTCCAAGTATTTCCCATTTCGTGTGTTTCGTGTGTTTCGTGGTGGCATCTGTTTTTTCCAGGTTTATCGAAGCAATTCGACTCGGAAGAACCGCTTCTCGCCGTCGTTGGCACTGGTGGTGAACGAGGTGGCGGAACCAGCGGCGGTCACTTCCCCGTCTGTCAGCCATCCGGATTGGCCAATCAGGTCCTTCCTGTAAAGAAGCCGATACGTCCGGCCCGCCAGAGAACTCCAAGTGAGCGTGACAGTCCCGGCGCCGTTTAAACTGATGCGTGCCAGGCCAAGATCGGCCAGAGCACTTTGGTTTTGGGCAAGCGGCGTTGGCGGCCGGAATATCCGGCGCGACTTGGGCTGGCCATCGGGGAATGACCCAAGGGCTGTATCCGGCTCCGGCAGGCTGTAATCAAGGTAATCGACGATTTCCGGCTGGCTGTTTTGGATGCGGACGAGGGCGAGCGAGCCGTTGGTGGGACTCAGACGAAAGCCCGCGTGAAACTCGTCGGAAGTCGATTCACCTGGCTCGTTGTCGGCCCAGAGCAACAGGAATTGGCCTGGATTGATCACAGCGTTGGTTGGGAACGCCCATTTGAGCAGATTGGTGTAATTGTCGGTGAGGTAATAGCCGTTCAACGAAATCGGAATGGCGCCGGCATGGTAGAGCTCAATCCAAGGATCGTGATCACCCAGCCGGTCGGTCGGGCTGCTGTTGTTGGCCGGAAGGACTTCGTTCAGCCAAAGTGGCGGGAATAGCGGCAGCGAAGCACGCACGGAATTGGCTTCACCGGGAGTGTAGGCGGCCAATCTGCCGCCCTCGCCGTCCAGCGTCATGCCGAAAACGATATCGCTGCTACCGGAGTTGACTTGGTGGACTTCGACGGCCAGCACATTGAGTCCCTGGCGCAGACTGGGCGCGGAGAGAACATAAGGCCCTTCATAAACGGCATCGGCCACGGTGCGGTTGGCAAAGGTGGCATTGGTGACGGTGCCCTCCGCCATGCCGGGCCGGATCAGTTCCCGGCCATTGAGGTATATTACGGCGCCATCATCCAGCACCGCCGAAATCCTGACCGTGGCTCCGGCCGGATTGGCATTGAAATTGAAGGTCGTCCGGAAATAGTAGGTCGTTCTGCCCAAGGTCAACGGAGTGTTGGTGGGCGCGGGCAAGGGGGCCGTTTCGACGTAAAACAGGCTGCGATTGGTGGGCCAGAAAGCGTCGTTATAATTTGTCTCTTTCCACGCCGTGCCGAGGTCAACACCCGCCTGGTTGTATCTCCATACGTTGGTGATGACGATCAGACTCAGCGGTTGATTGGTCGCAATGCCGGTCACGCCCGCCCAATTAGCAATGCGGTCGCTATCCTGCCGCGAATCGATCAGTTGCAGCGAGGCGCCTTGACCGCTGGCCGGTGTGGGCCAGGGCGGACGGTTCGAGAAGGTGACTTCATCGATCAGTTCGTCCTCCTCCGGCACCGCCCCCGGTTTAATCAGCCGCAGAGTGTCGCCATTTGGACTGAACGCGCCGGAAAACTCGCCCACCACCGGGATGGCGTTGCCGTAAGTGGCAGAAAACACTCCTTGGTTTTTTGCGATGACCAGGTAATTCCCCGGCCCAACATTTGCGCCTTGAGGAAAAACATAAGTCAGATGCTCACCGGTCAAACGAAATCCGGAAAGGTCGGCGGGTGAATTGGTGGAGGTGTTGAGCAATTCGATGAATTCAGCGTTGGCTACCGCTGGGCTGTGCATGATTTCGTTGATGACCAGCCGCATCTTCGCCCGGATAACGACCGTAAGACTCCGGGATTCGGACAAGGGCGGGGAACCATCATCGGTCACGCGCAGGGTGATGGTATTGGTCCGAGTTCCTTCGTCATCGGCGGTGGCCCACGTCAACACGCCCGTCAGCGGATCAACGAAGGCACCCGGGGGCGCGCCTGGCGCCAGGCTGAAGGTGAGCTTCTGGACCGGCAAATCCCGGTCGCCGGCGGAATTCGTTAAGATCAAGGTGCTTCCTTCGAGCAGGACTTGATCGGCAATGGCCGCCAGCGTTGGGGGTGCGTTCACTTCGTTGACCGCGACGCCAAAAGTTATGGTGCTGCTCAGAGCCGCTTCATTGTTCTCGGCCACTCGCACCGTAATGACATTGGTGCCGGGACCCTGCGCTTCTGTTGGTGTCCAGGTGAACAACCCGCTCGCTGAATCGATCGCGGCCCCGGTGGGTGCGCCGGGTTCAAGGCTGTAAATCAAGCTGCTCGGCGGCTGGTCCGGATCGGATGCGTTGATTGTTAACGACAGCGTGCTTTCTTCATCGACGGATTGGGCGGCAATTTCCGCAATGGAGGGCGGATCGTTGAGTTCGCTGATGGTGATCGTAAACGATTTCGTGTCGCTCAAGCTGGGCAAGCCGTCGTCCGCCACCGTGACAGTAATGACGTTGGTGCTCGGTCCTTGGTTCTCTGAGGGAGTCCAAATGAAGGCCCCGTTGGTCGGATTGATAGAGGCTCCGGCCGGAGCGCCCGGTTCAAGAGTGAAAGTGAGCGTTTGCAATGGAACGTCAGGATCATTGGCCTGGACGGTGAAAATCAACGCCGCGCGCTCCTCTCCCGTTTTGTTTTCGATGGCTCTGAGCACCGGTGGTTGATTGGTCTTGGACGCGAGGATAGTGATCGTTTCCGCATTGCTCAAAGGTGGTGACCCGTCGTCTGTCACTCGGATCGTAACCGCGCTGGTGCTGGGGATTTGGGCCTGAGTTGGCGTCCAGGTGAAAACTCTATTGACCGGATCGATAACGGCGCCCTCGGGAGCGCCCGGATCAAGGCTGAAGGTCAGTTTTTGGACCGGTTCATCAATGTCGCTCGCGCTGGCGGTGAAATTGAGCGTGTCGCCTTCCGTGACACGTTTATGGCCAATCGGAGCCAACCGTGGTGCGAAGTTTACCTCTTTGACCGCAATAGTAACTGCCTTGGCATCGCTCAGGATCGGGAGACTGTCATCGGTAACCCGGATCGTCACGGAGTAAATCCCCGGACCTTGGGCTTCCGTCGGCGTCCAGCCAAAAGCACCGGTGACCGGATCAATGGCGGCCCCAGCCGGCGCGCCCGGATCGAGGCTGAAACGCAAGGCTTGCGCCGGCAAATCTTTGTCCGATGCAGCGACGGCGAAAAACAACGGTTCTTCCTCGTGGATCGTGACATCGTCAATGGGCGCCAGCACGGGCGCGGTGTTCACATCTTTAACGTGAATGGTGAACCGTTGTGATCGAGTCAACTTGGGCGAACCGTCATCGGCAACGCGGATGGTGACGAGGTAACTGCCGGGACCCTGGGCTTCCCCTGGCGTCCAGGTGAACAGGCCGGTGGAAGCATCAATGCCGGCGCCAGCGGGCGCGCCAGGACCGAAGCTGAACGTCAGAGTCTGGCCCTCATTCGGATCGCTGGCCATCACGGTCAGGCGGAGCTCCGCCTCCTCGTCGATAGTCTGGTCCGCAATGGCCGGCACGACCGGAGGCGAATTGTTGGTGGATATCATGTTGGCGGCGCGCGGCGTCGGGATGGACATGAAAACGAACGGATCGAGCGCGCCGTCCGGCCAGCGTCCCTCGCTAATATCATTAGTTTGTGCTCCAAAGGTGATGGCATCCACCGTCGTGCCATCGGGTGCGAAGAGGCCAATGGCCTCGCCGGTTTGGCTCAGCTTGAAGTTGACGTGCAGGTCCTGGTTGGTCCGCCCGGTCTGGCCGCTTTCTTCATCGGCCCAAACCAGGAGGAAACCTTCCGGGGGAATGATGGTGCCGGCGGGAATGACAAACTTGGCCGTGTTCGTCAGAGTGTCGGTCAGCCGGTAGCCCGTCAAATCCACCTCATTGGCCCCGGCATTGTAGAGTTCAAACCAATCTTCAAACTGGCCATCCGCTGGATCGGCATACGACCGGGTATTGTCCGCCATCCATTCATTGATGAAAACCGATATCGGAATTGCGACGTTGCTGTTGGTTCCGCCCGGAGTTGAGTAATGAAACACTTGACGGTCCCTGGGCTGGCCGTCGGGAAATGAGCCATGAGATCGGCCGGCACTGATCAAAGTGTAATTGAGATGGTCCATCACCGCCGGCAGGCCATTCTGCAGCCGCGTCAACGCCACGGAGCCGGAAGAGGGCAGCAGCCGGAAATTCGTGTGGAACTCGTTGGTGGCGGATTCTATGGGCTCGCCATCGGCCCAGATGACCAAGAATTCGCCGGGTTGAAGAACGGCATTCGTTGGGAAGGGCCATTGCGTCAAGTTGGTGTAACTGGCCGTCAGGAAGTGACCGTTCAAACTCACCTGGCTCGCCCCCGAATTGTAAAGTTCTATCCAAGGATCGAGATCGTTCTGATGGTCGGTCAAGCCGCTGATGTTGTTGGGCAGAACTTCGTTCAGCCAGACCGGTGGAAAAGCCGGGATTGAAGCGCGTGGAGTATTGGCGCCTCCAGGAGTGGCCAGCTTCACGGCATTGGTTGCGACGGTCGTCCAGTTGCCGGCCCGGTAATTATCCTGGAAAGGATCGATTAATTGCAGCGACGGGCCCTTTCCGTCGGCCAGGGCCGGCCAGGGTGGATCGTCGTCAAAGCGCACTTCATCGATCAAAGTATCCTCTTCAGGCGTCGCGCCCGGTCTGACCAAACGCAGCGTTTCACCGCCATTGTCCAGTTGTCCCGGGAATTCGCCCACCGGCAACACGGTTAATCCGTAGGCCTTGGCAAATTCGGTTCGGTTCTTTGCCACCACCAGATAGTTGTTGGCATTCAGAACGACGCCTTCGGGGAAGGTGAATCCGACGCCCTCAAGCCTGAAATTGGAGAGGTCAAACGCGCTGACAGTGGACGTATTGTGGATTTCGATGAAAGCGGTTTCCGGCGTGACCGGGTTGTACATGATTTCGTTGATGACCAGGTAATTCTCAGGCTGCTGGCTTGTGCCCGTGAACGTGACCGTGATCGTATCACTCACCCCGGCGATGGGTTTGCCTCGCAAATCATAACCCTGGAAAGTCAGGCTATTGGTTCGGCCGGCCAGGGGAAGGCTCAAGCTCCAGGTGGTGACCCCGGTCCAGGTGACCGGGTAGGCGACGCCGTTGATCTCGATGGTTTTGACAGCAATCGGGGCCGTGCCGGTAAGCGTGGCGGTGCTTTTGTTCGTGCTGAAGTTGTTGCCGTTATTGCTCGTGATCGCGAAATTGGCGTTCAAGCTGTTCAGACGGGAAAGCAGGTAGTTGCGGCGGCTCGCAATCCAGGTTTTGATGGCAGCCGGATCGGTCACGGTGATGCCATTCGCTCGCAATCCTTGGCAGCGCGCATCCATAATCGGATCGATTCTTTCGTTGCGCAGCGGGCCGTTGACCGCGTCCTGAAAGGCGCGCCAGTAAGCCCGTTGGAATGGCGGATGGCTGTACATCCGGGTGACGGTGGGATCGTTGGCGCCGAAGACGTCCGAGCTTGGACCGTCACTGCTCAGGCCGAGCACGAAGTCGATGTCCCAAGCCATCAAGGCCCATTTGCCGTTAATGGGCTTGTAGGCGTACATGTTCTTGCCGCGGCTGTATCCGTAGGCGTCCCAATTGCCGACCATGTGCTGCAAAGCGAAGTTGCGCATCCACTGCTCCAAGTCCACCAGGTTTTCCACCTGCGCGGTGTAAGTCGAGTCCGCGAGGTTCACGGCGTTCACGAGGTTGAACAAATTGGTGTAATTGCTGGCCGAATCCTGAACGGCGCGCTTGCGCCAATCCCAGCGGTAGCGGGCCAGTTTCAAAACCCCGCCCGTGGTCGTGAATTTTTGCAGGGTCGCATCGACATTGCTGAAGCCGCTCGCGTTGTCGTCGAACTCAAACCAATCCTCGATCTTGTGCAAATCGCCCTCGGCATCATCAGGAAACCAGCCGGCGATGAACTGGCCGTTGGGTTCCTCCGTATCTTCATAGACACTGCCCTTGCGATTGCCATTGACATAAAACTGGACGAAGCGGCGATAAAGGTAAGGAATGCCGAGTTCCTTGCCGATCCAGTAGGCAGCTTGCTCACGTTGAGCCGTGTCGTCATTGCCAAGATTGCCGACCGTCACCAAGGGCATGTCTCGCGCCCCCAAAAACACGTCGTCATCCGGGAAAGCGAACAGATAATCGGCGCCGACGCTGCCGCCATGGAAAGGGCTGCCTTTGGCGCGAACGCCAAAATTATAGATGACGCGGTAATTCCCATAGACAAAGGTGGCATCCAGGGGATCGTTGGCCAGGCTCTCGCGGCTGCTGAAAGTATTGAGGTTGGCTTGAGTCTGCCAAAACCGATACACACCGAGGTTGCCCAAGGGCTGGCTTTCTCCCCACCGCACCAGACATTCGCTCTTGACCGCGTCACTGGGGAACTTGCTGGTAGCGCCAGGCGAAAGCGCATCCGTGGCCTGGATGTGGAACGCGATCAAGGTCGCCGCCGGCCGGCCAGTGATGGTCGCACTGTAAACACCGTCGCCGGCCACTGCATCGCCGCCCGTGCCGTTATCGACCATGGTCAGCGTGGACAGCGTGCTCGAGGGGTCCACGCGGTATTTCAAAACGACCTGGGCCAGGCCATCTGGATCGGACACACGCGACGTAACAACGACGGCTTGATTGGCCGTCGGCAGGATGGGGCTGTGGCTCACATCGAAAATGGCGGGGCCGGCGTTGGCCACGGCGCGGCTATTGCGGGTTCCAGGCGTGCCCAGGTTGGCGGGGACAGCCATGGGGCCGGCGGCTTCCAGCCAGTTCCCGCGCAAGCGCAGCAGGAATTCCGGATGCCCGGTCAGCCACCGCACTTTGGCACGCAAGGTGGCCGTATTACCCGACCGGAGGGCGGTGGTGTTGGACAGGGTCGAGCGAATCCGGTTCGCGCCGGTGTCGCCCCGACCTGTCGTCCGCACATGCAGGCATTTGCCACCGTTGAATCCGCCGCTGTTTTCCAGGCTCGTGGTGCGATGATTGCCTTGGATGAACCATCCGGTGGTGCCCGTCTCGAAAGCGGAATTCGAAATCAGGTTTGTGCTCCCCAGCCTGACTACTTCCACGTCATCCACCAGGCATTCGCCGGCCCCGAGCAAATGCATCTGGAACGAGTTCGGCGGATAGCCGGTGTTGCCATTGTCCAAAACGCCGGTGAATTCAATCGTGCTCCAGGGGGCTTTGGCCGTCTCGTCGCTGTCGGCCCAATTGGAAGCCCGCCAGGGATCGCTATGCGGATCAATCCGTTCCAGGCTGCTCCCGCCGCCATCGGCCCATTTGCCCCAGCGTCCGCCTTCGCCGTAAGTCACTTCCTCAACCACGATATGAATGACGTTGGTTTGGACGACCTCGAATTCATTCGTGGTCACGACCAGGTCAGGTTTGGACAGCGCCAATCGCTCGCCGGAGTTGGACAAGTTCCCTTGGTAATCTCCCAGGGTATTGGCACTGTTCAGGTTTGCATAATTTAGCACCAGCCTGGCCGCGTCTTGGGCGATGACCAGGTAGCCATCCGGCGCCATGACGGTATTGGTTGGGAACTCGAACTCGATCCCATCCGTGAATTTCCAGCCGGACAGGTCCACCGCAGTGGAGCCGCGATTGTAGAGCTCGATATACTCATCATTGTTGTTCCCCGAAATTGGGTTGTACATGATTTCGTTGATGACCACTGCCGGGATCAGCCAGGGGGCATTCGGCCCGCTGGCGCTTGGATTGGCCAGGGGCCGAAATCCTGGCGCGCCGTCGGGGTATCGGCCGCTGGAAACACCATTGGCCTGGCCTTCAAACCGGACGGAGTCCAGCACACGCGTCTGGTTCGAGTTGACCAGGTAAATGGTCTCGCCGCCCGCGTTGAGAGCAAAGCCGAACTGGTTTTGATCGAACGAAACAAAGCCGCGCGCCGCTATCCGGGTGTCAGCCGCAATCATGAACTTATTCGTTCCGCGTTCCTCCGTCAGGAAACAGCCCGAAATATCCACGGTTTGGCTGCTGTGATTGTAGAGTTCAATGAAGTCCAACTGCGGGTCATCCGTGTGGGCCAGAAATTCGTTGATCATAACAGCCGCTTGCGGATTGGGCCGGATGGCATCGAAAGTGCCCGGTGAACCACCGATCAACTCGCTGGCCGCCCAGGCCAGCACACTGCTTTCGCCGTAGGACGGACGAGCGAGCACCAGCGAATGCCCGGCGCCGTCGGCAGCGGCGGGCCAGGGCGGAACGCCGGAGTAACTGGCTTCGAGTTTGACGGCATCCGCCCGGTCGCGCAGCCGGATGGTTCCGGAGCTGTTTTGCAGGCTGTTTGTGTAAGGACCAAACACTTGGGATAGGCCATAGATGCGTTGCACATCGGCGGGCACACGCGCCACGACCAGAAACCCGCCTGCCGGAAGGATGGTGCCGTCGGGAAATTGGCAATCGAGCGCGCCCGACAACCTGTGGCCGGTTAGGTCTTCAAGAATAAGGCCGGCGTTGAATACCTCAACAAACTCCAGATTATTGCTGTCCGCGCGCGCTTTCGGATGGTACATGATTTCCGAAATCACCAGTCCAGTGCGCCGGCTCGAGGTCCCGAGCGGTTCTCTCGCCGGAATGAAATCCCCAATCACGCCGCCGCTCACCGTGCCGAAATCCCGAAATTCAGCCAGGGTTGTTTGAACAGGATTCCGGCTGGTGACCGCCTGCCCAAGATAAACGGTGCCAGGCATGCTCATATTCACGCTTCCCAACACCGTCCAGTTTTGTCCATCCAGGCTGGCGTAACCGGTAAAGAGATTCCCCGATCGTTGCAGACGCAACCACGTCTCCGGGAAATTGACCGGAAAATAGCCGGCGGCGGAAGCGGCCGCGCCGGTCGCAGTGCGCGATTGAAAGAAACACCCGACCGTCGCCGGCGTGGTCAAGCTGGCCGCAAACCGGCTGTTGGCCTCCAAACTCTCGCGTGCCATCACACCCGCCTTGGCCCAGGCGTCGGATGCACCCAAAGACTGAACCCGCACTTTCACGTCAAAATTGCCCGAGCGCTTCTGATACTCGAAGTGGAATTGATCAAAAATGCCGCCAATATCACTGCCGCCACCCACGACATTGAACCCGTTTCCGACTGGCGTGGCCGATCCGGCTTGGGCGGGATTCCCGATGTCGCTGGGCACAAATTCAACCGCCAGAAACGTTTTCTGCAGGCCAGCGGCAACCGTATTGGGAGCGGCAGCCCGGTCTTGGATGTCGTGGACGGTCAGCGTGTATGCCGTTCCGTATGTCATGAGTGTCGTTGTCAGAATAACGGTGCGCGTGTCGGAACTCAGAACCGCCGCCAGCACAGAAATGCTTTGGTCGATTGCGTAGTTGGCAGAGGAGGTTGCCCCGGCCAGGCCAACGGCTTCGGAAAAGACAATCGTCACACTGTTGCTGCCCGAATTAAGCACGGAAGAAATCAATGGCGGGATCACGTCAGGCGTCACCGCCAGAATCGCTTCGTCGCTCAGAGCCGTGCCCAGCGAATTCGTAAGAAAACATCGAAAGCGCGCTCCGTGGTCCGCGAGGACCACCGGTTGATGGGTATAAGCGGAGCCGTTGGCTCCCGGAATGTTCACATCGTTCTTGCGCCACTGGTAGCTGACCGGATCGAGATTGCTGACGCGCACGCGAAAGGTGGCGGCATCGTTTTCCACGGCGGTCGTGTTGGCCGGATGCTCCGTGATCACGGGCGGAGTGAAACTGACGCCAAAGGGAATCAAGCGCGCCGCCGGAATCGGCTCTTCCATTTTGCCGTCGGGCAGTTGCCAGCGCACGGCCAAGTTGTCGCCGCCTCCTTCCTCCTTCATCAAAGCTTCGACGTAGTACTTCCGGCCCGATTCCAGGCGAATCGCCGCTGAGGTCTGATTTGCTTCCTTGTCCCACTGCCGGGGGGTGGTCCATGTCGCCACGCTGGCAATGACTCTCTTGTTCGCTGGGCTTTCGTCGGTGCTGAGGTAAAGCGTCGAACCGTCATCGCTTGATATCCAGAAGGTGTAATTGCCAGTGGTGGGTGGCACGACGTAGCCGCGCACGCGCTGGCCATATTGTTCACCGATATCTATGGGTGCCTCAAAGTCCGTCAGATAATTCGTGCTCGTTGGATTGTTTGGGAATCTGGCTGAATTGGTGAGATCGGCCACGGTGAGTCCAGAAATTCCTGTATAAATTTCGCGCAGAAGGCCTTGCGATGGAGTGGCGGCCCGTGCTAGAGGAATCAATTCGCCCTGAATAGCAGAGACGAGGAGCAAGAGAAGAATAACCAATTGGTTTCCAGAAAAAGAATTCATTTTATCGTTACTTACAGTAGTCCTGCGAGTCTCATCACTAGCAAGAGCCAAGCCGACCACCCGGCTTTAGCCAACTCTTCGCCCACGATCCGCACCGCCTTTTCTTCCGCACTGGCCTGCCGGCTGCAAATACTCCCCATAACTGCTCCACCGGTAGCTCCGCAACGGCTGCTCCGCCCTCAGCAGCTTGGCCCGCACCGGGTTCAGATGCACGTAATCGCACACCGTGCGCAGGTAGCCGTTGCCGCGGCCATCCACGACCAACGCCTTGTAGCGTCCGCTGAACAAGTGTCCGAAAAGTCTGTGCCGCCGGTTGAAACGCGAGGTGTAAGTGCCCAGCAACCACTTCATGAATCGCGTCTGGGTATTCGATGCGGATTTTGCGGGCCATGCGGGCGAGGATATGCCGAGAGCATCCTCACTGGAAAAGCCAAAGTTGTACAAACTAGGAACGGACCCCTGCTATGGGGTGGTGTGTCAACTGGAATTTTTTCTTTTCATTCAGTTTTTTCAAATCGATCGGAGTTGCGTTGCGTTTCGGATCGCCTCCTCTGGCGGAGCACCGGTCGTTGGACCTGGCTTAACCTGCTATCCGTACATCCACAGGGGAGTACATCATATCGTTTCCAAACAGGCCAGAGGAGCGCACGGAAACCAATCTTTAAGACGGGCCATCCAAAGGCCCAGGGGTCAGTACGGTCTCCGTTACGCTCCAAAAGTTTCATGCGACAAACGCGCTTAATCCCGCGATGGCGTCTCCGTTAAATTTTTCCGATGACAGG